>Ga0136614_10002610_pt1 | contig 11264 bp, 11 predicted proteins | sample AntDrymUQ2792106_2_FD_106643 | JGI IMG/M metagenome (GOLD analysis project Ga0136614, IMG submission 106643) | Polar desert sand microbial communities from Dry Valleys, Antarctica - metaG UQ279 (21.06) | ecosystem: Environmental > Terrestrial > Soil > Desert | place: Antarctica: Dry Valley... | reverse complement strand
GCGAACGGCGCCGAGACGCTCGTGTTGTACATGGGCGTGGGAAGGCTCGCGGAGATCTCCTCCGAGCTAATCTCCGCCGGCCGAGATCCCGAAACGCCGGTTGCCTGCGTCCGGTGGGGGACCCGCCCCGAGCAGAGGACCGTTATCGGCACGCTGGAGAACATCGCCGAAAAGGTCGCGGAGGCGAACCTCAAGCCGCCGGCGATTACGGTGGTGGGCGACGTCGTGGCGCTGCGCGACGAGGGGCTGGACTGGTACGAGAGGCGACTGCTCTTCGGGCGGCGCGTCGTGGTCACCCGGGCGCGAGCCCAGGCTGGTGAGCTCTCGCGCGAGCTAGAGGCGCTTGGGGCCGAGGTCTTCGAGTTCCCGACCATCGAGATCCAACCACCCCAAGATTTTGGTCCCCTGGACGAGGCGATCCGGGAGCTCGACTCCTTCGATTGGATCGTCTTTACCAGCGTGAACGGTGTCGAGGCGTTTGTGGAGCGCCTCCGGCATCATGGCCTGGACCTCCGGGCGGTACCGCGGCGGGCGAAGGTGGCGGCCATAGGCCCGGCGACGGCTCATAGGGTAGAAGAGGCGGAACTCAGGGTGGACGTGACGCCCGAGGAGTACAAGGCGGAGGCCCTGATCGAGGCGTTGGAGGACGAAACTCTCGTGGGTAAGAGGGTCCTGATCCCGCGGGCCAAGGTGGCACGTGAGATCCTGCCGGAGAAGCTCCGCGAGGCCGGAGCTGAGGTAGTGGTTCCGCCGGCCTACGAGTCCGTACCTTCGAGCGAGGGTAAAGAACAGCTAGAGAAGCTACTCGAGAACGGCGAGATCGACTGCGTCACCTTTACCGCGAGCTCGACGGTGGAGAACTTCGTCCGGGCCTTCGGCGAGGAGGACGCCACGCGACTCCTCGCCGGAGCCCAGGTTGCGTGCATCGGGCCGATCACCGCGGAGACCGCCCGCAAGTACGGCATCGGGGTGGACGTCGAAGCCGGCGAGTACACTATACCGGGACTGGTAGACGCGGTGGTGGACCTCTTCGCCGCCGGCGGCGTGGTCGAGAAAGGCGGATGATACCGTGGCATTTCCTATAAACAGGCTTCGGAGGACGCGCCGCACGGCCAGCCTGCGCGGCCTCGTGCGCGAGACGGAGCTCTCCCCAAGTGACTTTATCTATCCCATCTTCGTGATCGCGGGCGAAGACGTCTGCAACCCCATAGCCTCCATGCCTGGCATCTTCCAGCTCTCCATCAATCACGCCGTTGAGGAGGCTAAGAGGGCGCATGCTCTGGGCATCCCGGGCGTCTTGCTCTTCGGCATCCCGGACGAGAAGGACGAGGCGGCGAGCGGGGCCTACGACCCGGAAGGCGTGGTGCAGCTTGCCACCCGTGCGATCAAGGACGCCTTGCCGGAGTTGTTGGTGGTGACCGACGTGTGCCTGTGCGAGTACATGAGCCACGGGCATTGCGGGGTCGTGGACCGGGAGCGCGGCGAGATCCTGAACGACGTGAGCGTCGAACTGCTCGCCCGCACCGCCTCTTCCCAGGCCGAGGCCGGAGCCGATATTGTCGCCCCGTCGGACATGATGGACGGGCGGGTAGCGGCCCTGAGGAGCGAGCTCGACCGCGAGGGGCACGAGAACGTGCCCATAATGGCCTACTCCGCGAAGTACGCCTCCGCCTTCTACGGCCCGTTCCGCGAGGCCGCCGAGAGCGCGCCGCAGTTCGGCGACCGGCGCGGTTACCAGATGGACCCCGCGAACGCCCGCGAGGCCCTGCGCGAGGTGGCGTTGGACATAGAAGAGGGCGCGGATATCGTCATGGTAAAGCCCGCGCTGCCGTACCTGGACGTCGTGCGCCGGGTGCGCGAGACGACCGACCTGCCCGTCGCCGCCTACAACGTGAGCGGCGAGTACTCCATGCTCAAGGCTGCCATACAGAACGGCTGGTTAGACGAGGAGCGGGCGGTCCTGGAGGCGCTCACCGGCATAAAGCGGGCCGGGGCGGAGATCATCATAAGCTATCACGCACCGGACGTCGGCCGCTGGCTCCAGTAGACCGGGTCTGCACAAGATCATCGGAGGTGCGCCGGGCTTCGTCACGTGTCATTATTGACAAACGAACGCAGTGGCGAGTAAGGAGGGAGTTAGGATGTCTTCGAACCTCGTTCGGTGGGGTGGGCTGGCGGCCTTATTGGCTGCCGTGATGTACGTAGGGACGGGGATCGTAAGCTTGTTCGCTCCGCAGGGACCTGTGTTTACCTCGTTCTCCGACTACCTGATCGAGGTCATGTTCGTCATCGCTTTGCTGGGCACGCTGGCGGCGATAGCGGGCTTGCACGCCCTGCAAAGAGAGAGATACGGACGGCTGGGGGCGGCGGGCTCCTTGACTGCCTTCGTCGGACACGCGCTCATGCTCGTGGCTGCGACGGCGACCGCCTTGGCTGGGAGGGAGGCTCTCGATGCTCTCTTTCCCCTGGGCGTCCTGGTGGCGCTCGTCGGGTTGGTGCTCTTGGGGGCCGCGACCCTGCGAGCGCGGATGTTGCCGCGCTGGTGTGGAGTGCTGCTCATCGCCGTTTTACCTCTCTCGGCAGTCCTCGACATCGCTACTGGCGGCGCTGGGGGTATAGTGCTGGGGATTGTTTGGGCATTGGTCGGGTACACACTCTTGTCGAACAGTAACGTACCGGTTCAGCGGTTCCCACGCGTGAGTTAGACAATCCGCTGTGCCAAACAAGGCACGGAAACGTGCTGAGTTGTGGAAGCTTTCGGTGGTATGCCTGATTGTGTATTGTTCCGGTAAACTATTCGGTGGTTCAGGGTGGTCACCGGCTCCGACCTGAGTAACCACTATCACCGGGTTTGTGAGGCTGCTGGGGTATAAAACAAGAGCGAAACTTCCGAAAGGGGACGAACACGATTGCACGGTAGCGGCGAGAGCATAGACGCCAGAACGGCGCTTGCCATGGACCGTTCCGCGCGTTTGATGGAACGGGCGGTGCATCGTCTCCCCGGAGGGGTCAACAGCCCGGTCCGGGCGTTCCGCTCCGTGGGAGGCGACCCCGTGTTCATGCGGCGCGGCGAAGGCTCGCGTATCTTCGACGTGGACGGCAACCCCTACGTCGACTACGTCATGAGCTACGGTCCGCTCGTCCTCGGACACGCCTACCCGAGCGTCGTCGAAGCGCTGGAGAGGGCGGTCCGTGACGGGACCACGTTCGGGGCGCCGACGGAGCTAGAGGTCGAGCTCGCCGAGCTCGTCTGCGACGTAGTGCCCTCGATGGAGATGGTCCGGATGACCAACTCCGGCACGGAGGCGACGATGAGCGCCATCCGGGTCGCCCGCGGGTACACCGGCCGCGAGGGCATCCTCAAGTTCGACGGCAACTACCATGGGCACGGCGACGCCCTGCTCGTCGCGGCTGGTTCCGGTGTCGCGACACTCGGCCTCCCCGACAGCCCTGGCGTCACGAAGGGGGCCGCGAAGGATACGGCCGTCCTGCCCTACAATGACCTGGAGGCCGTGCGGGAGCTCTTCGAGGAGCGGGGCGAGGAGATGGCCGCGGTAATTCTTGAGCCGGTGTGCGGGAACATGGGGTGCGTGCCGCCGGTGGAGGGGTACCTGGAGGGGCTCCGGGAGATCACGCAGCGGTACGGGACGGTTTTGATCTTCGACGAGGTGATGACGGGGTTCCGGCTCGCTCGCGGCGGGGCGCAGGAGCGCTACGGCGTGACACCGGACATGACGTGCCTCGGCAAGATCATCGGTGGCGGGCTGCCCGTCGGGGCGTTCGGCGGTAAGCGCGAGATCATGGAACAGGTCGCGCCTTCGGGTCCTATCTACCAGGCCGGCACCCTCTCCGGCAACCCACTAGCCATGACCGCTGGCCTCGCCACGCTGCGCGCCGCGGGCGAGCCGGGCTTCTACGAAGGGCTCGAAGGGCTTGGAGAGCGCTGGCGGCGCGGGATGCGGGAGGTCGCAAGTGAGGGCGATGTGCCCTTCACGATAAACCAGGTCGGCTCGATGGTGAGCATCTTCTTCACCGAAGGGCCCGTGACGGACTTCGGCTCGGCGGCGCGGTCGGACACGAAGGCGTTCAGGGACTTCTTCTGGCATATGCTCCGGCACGGAATTTACCTCGCTCCGAGCCAGTATGAGGCCGGTTTCATCTCCTCCGTACACTCCGAGGAAGATCTGGAGAAGACCTTCAAGGTGGCCCGGGAGTGGTTCGCGAAGGCGTCGGCGGAAGCGGGACGGAGCTAGAGGCGGTGGAGACCATGCGCCGGACACCGGAGGTTTCCCTGAAGGAAGTCTTCCTGAGCGCCGTGGGGGGATTGCCGGGACCGGCCGGGAGGGACCAGCGGGGCGAGATCGTCGCCGACGCTCTGGGTTATCTGCAGGAGGGGTTTGGGGCGCACTACGCGGTCGGGGCGGCGACCGACGACGCTATCCTCGTCGGCGACTACGCCTACGCCCTGGCGGTCGAGACCATAGCGAGGCTGGACGAGCCGCGCTTCGTCGGGGTGGCGAGCCGCATGATCCGGGACGGGGCCGGTGAGATCTCACGCGGAGGAGTCGTCTTCATAGGACTCTGGACGCCGCACCTGGCCCAGCTCCTCGGTATCATCTCTGGCGAAGACGAGAACCGTTCGGAGGAACGCATCCGGGCCGCGATAGAGGAGGTGAAGAGTGCCGGCGGATAACCTGCAAGATTTCGTGAACGCTCTACGCAAGGAGAAAGAGCTCGTGGACGTGCACGAGCCCGTTAGCGCGAAGTTCGAGATCACCGAGATCGCCGACCGCGTAATGAAGAGGACCGGTCCCGCCCTCCTCTTCCACAACGTCCAGGGCAGCGACCACCCGCTCCTCATCAACGCCTTCGGCTCCAAGAAGCGCATATCTAATGCGCTGGGCGTGAACGACCTCAGCGAGATCGGGGGCCGTATAGAGGATCTTTTGGAGCTGACCAAGGGACCGGGCAAGGGACTCATGGCGAAGCTCCAGCTGTTGCCGCGGCTGCGCGAGATCTCCAAGTTCCCCCCGCGCACCACGGGTAAGGCCCCGTGCCAGGAGATCGTAAACCGCGACGACGAGGTAGACCTCGAACGTCTCCCCGTTCAGACCTGCTGGCCGGAGGACGGCGGCCCCTTCGTAACCCTCACGATGGTCCACACCCAGGATCCGGAGACCGGAGAGCGCAACGCCGGCATGTACCGTGTCCAGCGCTTCGACAAAAAGACCGCCGGTCTCCACTGGCAGCGCCACAAGACCGGCGCCGCCCACTTCGAGAAGGCGAAGAAGCTCGGACAGAAGCTCCCTGTCGCCGTGACCTTGGGTGGCGACCCGGCGACGATCTACTCGGCTTCGGCCCCGCTGCCGCCCGGAATCAGCGAGTTCGTCTTCGCCGGTTTCCTGCGCAAGGAGCCCGTAAAGCTCGTCAAGTGCCTAACCAACGACCTGGAGGTCCCGGCGGAGTCGGAGATCGTCATCGAGGGCTACGCCGACCCGGAGGAGCCGCTGACGCTCGAAGGCCCGTTCGGGGACCACACCGGCTTCTACTCGCTCGCCGACTACTACCCGGCGATGCACGTTACCGCGGTGACGATGCGCCGCAACGCGATCTACCCCTCCACCATCGTGGGCCGCCCGCCGATGGAGGACGCGTGGCTCGGTTACGCGACGGAGAGGATCTTCCTGCCGCTCACGCGCCTGATGCTGCCGGAGGTCGTCAACTATCACATGCCGCCGGAGGGGATCTTCCACAACCTGGTCTTCGTCTCGATAGACAAGCAGTACCCGGGACACGCCATGAAGGTCGGCGCCGGGATGCTGGGTCTGGGGCTCATGTCCCTGGCGAAGATGATCGTGATTCTCGACTCGGACGTAAACGTAGAAGACACGAGCGAGGCCTGGTGGGTGACGTTGAACAACATCGACCCGGAGAGGGATATAAGGATGCTCCCCGGTCCTATTGACGTGCTCGACCACTCCAGCCGGGCTTTCTCCTACGGGTCGAAGATGATCGTGGACGCGACGAAGAAGTGGCCCGAGGAGGGCTTCACCCGTGAGTGGCCAGAGAAGATTGTGATGAGCGAGGACATAAAGAAGCTGGTCGACGAGAAGTGGGAGCGGTATGGCATCCCCCTCGACTAGCACGGGCTCGCGCCCCAGCATGAACCCCGGCAAACTGCGGGTGCTGCTGGAGATGATCAAATGGGAGCACACCGTCTTCGCCCTGCCCTTCGCCTACGCCGGGATGCTCGCCGCGCCCGTCCCCTTCAGCCTCTCCAACCTTGTCTGGATCACCGTCGCCATGATCGGCGCCCGCACCACCGGCATGACCCTGAACCGCATCATCGACGCCAGCATAGACGCCAGGAACCCCCGCACCGCGGACCGCGCCATACCCAAAGGACTAATCGGGGTGAAGGAAGCCTGGGTCTTTACCGTGGCGGCCATAGCCCTGCTGATCCTCGCGACCTTCTTTCTCGCCCCGATAACCCGCATCCTCTGGCCGCTCGTCGTCCTGGGGTTCGTGGTCTATCCTTATACTAAGCGTTTCACCTGGCTCTGCCATCTAGCGTTAGGAGTCGCGAACGGGCTCGCGCCGGGTGCGGCGTGGGTGGCGGTGACGGGGGAGATTTCGTGGACGCCGGTCTTTATCTGGGCGGGCGCGGCGTTGTGGGTGGCTGGATTCGACGTGATCTACGCCCTCCTCGACCGCGACTTCGACCTCGAAAACAGGGTCAACTCCCTGCCGGCCAGGTTCGGGATCCGGCCGGCGCTCGTCGTTTCGCGGGTCTGGCACGTTCTGAGCGTGGTGTTCCTCATCGCGTTCGGGGTGGCGGCCGGTCTGGGGGTCGTCTACTACCTCGGGGTCGTGGTGGTTGCCTGGCTCCTGTTCTACGAGCAGTCGCTGGTGAGGGCGGACGATCTTTCGAAGCTGAACATGGCGTTCTTCACGATGAACGGGGTTATCAGCGCGATCTTCTTCCTGTTCGTGCTCCTGGATCGGGTGATCGGCTAGTGGCCGCGGGGACCGTGGAGAGCGCCTTCGTTGGCATCACCGGGGCGAGCGGGGGGCCGTACGCGGTGCGGCTCATAGAGGCGCTCGTCGAGAACGAGGTGTTCGTGGAGATCTGCGCTTCGGAGATGGGGGAGAAGGTTCTGGCCTACGAGATGGGCGGGCTCTCGACAAAAAAGCTCGCCGAGGCGTACGGCGTGAAGCGCTACGCCCCGGACGACCTCTTCGCGCCACCGGCGAGCGGGACCAGCGTGCCTGACGCGACCGTGATCGCACCGGCCAGCGTCTCGACTTTGGGCAACATCGCCAACGGCACCGGGACGAACCTGCTGCACCGGGTGGCCGACGTGGCGTTGAAGGAGCGCAGGCGGCTCGTGATCCTGGAACGAGAGATGCCTTACAGCCTCGTGCATCTGAGGAACATGGCGGCGATAACGGAAGCCGGTGGAGTCGTGATCTCGGCTGCGCCGGGCTTCTACAACCACCCGCAGACGATGGACGACCTGATCGACTTCGTGGTCGGTAAGGTCCTCGACGTTATGGGCGTCAGGCACGAACTCGTCGAGAGGTGGGGCCATAAGCGGCGCGGGTAGAGGGACTAATGAGGATGGGTTCCACGGTGGACTCCCGACCGGCGAGGAGCGGGCGCGGCTCGTGCGGGAGATGTTCGACCGCATCGCGGGACGCTACGAGCTGCTGAACGCCCTCATGAGCGCCGGGCTCAACCGGATCTGGAACAAGAAAGCACTTCAGGCGACGGACCTCCGACCGGGCGGAAGGGCGCTGGACCTGGCCTGCGGCACGGGAAGCCTGACGCGGGATTTAGCCAAGAGAGTCGGACCCGAAGGATACGTGCTCGGGATGGACTTCTCGAAGGAGATGATCGAGGCGGCAAAGAAGCGCCCGGCGCCGAACGTCGAGTATCGGCTCGGGGACGCGACGGACCTCCAGGGCGTGGAGGACGGCTCCTTCAATGCTGCCACGATCGCCTACGGCGCGCGCAACATACCGGACCTCGACGCGCTCTTCGGGGAGATGGCGCGGGCGGTCAGGCCGGGCGGAAAGGTGGTGTGCCTGGAGATAGCGCGGCCGCAGGGGCGGTTTTTTGCTACCTTTTACGGGCTGTGGTTCGATCGACTGGTGCCGTGGCTCGGCGCAAAAATCTCTGGAGACGCCTGGGCGTACTCGTATCTGCCCCATTCGGTGAAAGAGTTCGTAGCATCCGGCGAATTAGCTGAGATAATGAGGCGTAATGGATTACAAGACGTTACATGGCGGAAGTTCTCTGGCGGCATCGTCACGCTCCACGCCGGGACGAAACCTGGCTGAGAGCGCCCGCAACCTCCGCGCCGCCCTCCCCGACGAGGCTTCGGAGGCCGTGGCGAGGGTCGAGGACTTGCTCGTCGTGGTCGCCGGGCGCGCTCCGGAGGGGCTAGTCGAGCCGGCGCTCGGGGCGCTCACGGCGGGCGGCAAGCGCCTGCGACCGATACTGCTGGTACTGAGCGCCGGGATGGGCGAGCCGGAGCGGTCGGGGTTGCTAACGGCGGCCACGGCCGTCGAGATCCTGCACACGGCGACGCTCATCCACGACGACGTGGTGGACAAGGCAGAGTCGAGGCGGGGCAAGCCGACCACCGTCGCGACTTACGGGCGTGAGATCGCGGTGGCCACCGGCGACTACCTCTTCGCCGAGACGTTCTACGGTCTGGCGCAGATAGGAGACCCGAGGCTGGTGCGCGCCTTCGCCGAGGCGGCGATGGGGCTCGCGGCGGGCGAGCTGGAGCAGTTTCGCTCCTCGCGCGGCCCCGTCGAGGTCGAGGCGTATCTGGAGCACATCAGGATGAAGACCGCCGGGCTTTTCAGAGCGGCTTGCGTGGCGGGCGGTACTTTGGGCGGCCTCTCACTGCGGCAGATAGACGCTCTGGCGACCTACGGGCAGGCTCTGGGGCTCGCCTTCCAGATGTCCGACGACGTCATGGATCTGGTGGGCAAGCCGGGGCTCATGGGCAAGGGCGTCGGGGCAGACCTCGCCGAGGGGACCGTCACGCTGCCGGTGATCTTCGCGCTCAAGGAGGGGGATCAGGCAACCGTCGAGGTCATACGGCGCGTGCTCGAGGTCCCGAACCCGGCGCCGGAGCTTCTTGAGGCCGGCATCGAGGCGGTTCTGGCGACGGACGCGATAAACAAGACGGAGGTCTGGGCCCTGGGCGAGGTCGAGGCCGCGATAGAGGGGCTTGGTCTCCTGCCCGACGGGGCGGAGCGGGCCATCCTGGAGGCGATAGCTAGCGAGGTGGTGGGCAGGGATGCTTAAGATCGGAGTGCCAGGGGATCTGGCGGAGATACGCGAGAAGGTCTACGCGGGAGAACGGCTCTCCTTCGAGGACGGCCTGAAGCTCTTCGAGTCGAACGACGTCGTCGAGATCGGACGCCTCGCCAACCACGTCCGCGAGAAGCTGCACGGCGATAAGGCCTACTTCTCGCACAAGTACCGGCTCTACCCGACGAACATCTGCGTCTACCGATGCCGTTTCTGCGCCTTCCGTGTCTCCAAGGGTGACGAGCGGGGCTACGAGTGGCCAGCTGAGAAGACCCTGCACGAGCTAGAGAAGGTCGACCTGACCGGTGTCGCGGAGTTCCACATCGTCGGTGGCATACACCCCGACTGGGACTTCGACGTGTACCTGGACATCGTCCGGGAGCTGCACCGGGTCTACCCTGATGTCCACATAAAGGCCTGGACCGCCGTCGAGGTAGACCACTTTACCCACCAGACCGGCAAGAGCGCTGATTGGGTCTTGCGGACCATGCGCGAGGCGGGGCTCGGGAGCCTGCCGGGTGGCGGGGCGGAGATCTTCGACTGGGAGATCCGGCGTACGATCTGCCGCACCAAATGCACCGGAGAGCGGTGGTTGGAGATCCACGAAGCCGCCCACGAGCTCGGTATGAAGACCAACTCCACGATGCTCTACGGTCACGTCGAGACGCCGGAGAGCAAGGTCGACCACATGCTCCGTCTGCGCGACCTGCAGGATCGGACCGGGGGCTTTCGGACCTTTATCCCGCTCGCCTTCCACCCGGACAACACACGCCTCAAGCACCTGCCGCGCTCGACCGGGGCGGATGATTTGAAGCACATCGCCGTGAGCCGGCTGTTGTTGGACAACTTCCCGCACGTCATGGCCTACTGGGTCACGGAGACGCCGGAGGTCGCCCAAGTCGCGCTCTCGTTCGGGGCGGACGACCTGGACGGCACGATCATGATCGACGAGGAGATCATCAACGCTGCCGGCGGCAAGCACGTCGAGGGCGCGATGACGAAGAGCCGGTTCGCCGAGATGATCAAGGAAGCCGGCCGGGTGCCGCTGGAGCGCGACACCGAGTTCAACGTGGTGCGCGAGTACTAGATGCTGCGCGTAGGCTTTATCGACTACCTGAACTGCCTCCCCTTGAGGCTCGGCCTCGAAGAGACCGGCGGCCTCCATGGGATCGAGCTGATAGGCGGGACGCCCGCGAAGGTGAACGCGGCGCTTCTCTCCGGCGAAGTCGAGCTGGGGATCGTCTCCTCAGCGAGCTGGGCCGAGAACCGCGACCGCTTGAAGAGGGTGCCAGGATACGGCATCGCCTCGGACGGTCCGGTTATGAGCGTGCTGCTCGCCACCCACGAGGACCGGTCGCTCCCGGAGGCACGAAGGGTGGCGCTCACGAGCGAGTCGGCGACGAGCCAGGTTTTGGCGAGGATCGTGCTGGAGCGCGTCTACGGCGCTTCCCCGCGCTACGAAGTGGTCTCCACGCGCCCGGAGTGGGCGCTCGCCGAGTACGACGCGGCGCTGTTCATCGGGGATACGGCTCTCGAGGTCCGGCGCATGGGCGGCGTGGAGGTACACGATCTCGGCGCTCTCTGGCAGCGGCTCACGGGGCTGCCGATGGTCTATGCGGTGTGGGCCTCACGCGAGGACCCGGCCCGGTATGGTTTCTGGGCGGACCGGGTGGCGCGAGCGGTATCGTGGGCGGAGGCCCACCTCGGGGAGGTCGTCGCCGAGGCGCGGCGGCGCGGGGCTCCGGCGGCGGACGAGGATTTGAGGACGTACTTCCCGGCTTGTATCGGCTACAGGGTCGGGGTGCGCGAAGAGGAGGGTTTGAAGAGGTATCTGGCGGAGGGCGGTTTTCTGGCCTCCGGACTTTACGGAAGGGTGAGCGCATGACAAACGCTGGCGCGTTGCTCGAAAAGGGTGTGCTGGACGCGGCGGGTC
>Ga0136614_10002609_pt1 | contig 11266 bp, 6 predicted proteins | sample AntDrymUQ2792106_2_FD_106643 | JGI IMG/M metagenome (GOLD analysis project Ga0136614, IMG submission 106643) | Polar desert sand microbial communities from Dry Valleys, Antarctica - metaG UQ279 (21.06) | ecosystem: Environmental > Terrestrial > Soil > Desert | place: Antarctica: Dry Valley... | reverse complement strand
TACAAGCCCAGGGGGGGGCCCTTCAAGCTGAACCTCTCTTTCCACAAGTCCCGTGTCGACAAGGGGGAGCTCATCGACGCGCTCCGGTGCGTCATCAAGGAGCTCGAGGCCGGGGAGATCGCGCTGCCGCGACGGAAATGAGTCTTCAGGCCCGGCCGGGTTAGCATTTAGGCCGTTTGCGCGACAACTGAGCGGATCGGAATCCAGCCCGACGAACGGCTGGAGGGAGCCTCGTCTTGAAGACGCCGGAAGTGCTCCGACACGCACGTTCTTGATTTTCTGGGGATCGCCTTGTTCGCCGACCGTCTGTGCGCGCCACCGGCGGGCACGACGATGACCGTCGGCCGGCGGCCGACCAGCGCGGTGTTCACCCTCGACGGCCGAGAGGCCTGGGTGGTCAGCGCCGGGAGCGACGCGGCCTCATCGTCGTCGAAACCGCAGCTCGGGAGAGTCACGATCGTTGAGACGCGGACGCGGCGGGTCGTGGCGGCCTGACGCGGGCGACCGCGGCGGGCCACGTCACCGTCTTCCCGACGGGAGAGCCAGCGCCGAGATCATCGTCCATCAACTACGGAGCGGGAAGAACGCGGGCCAACAACGCGACCCTCCTATTTGGCAGCAGGCCGCCCCGTCAGGCATCGGACTTTACATAATATATCTTATCAGACACTACGACTCCACCGCGGGCGGCCGTGAGGGGACCCCGGGCTGCCCCGGTTGACTCCACCCCCGCGGACCTCCCACGATGCGGGTCTGCATGAAACTCCTGTCCCGATCTGTCCTCCGGGAGATCTTCCCGCCCTTCCTTCTGGGCTTCGCGGCGTACACCTTCATCCTCCTCATCCGGACGATCGTTCTCATGGCCGACTTCTTCGTGCGCCGGAGCGCGACGCTCTGGGAGGTCATGCGCCTGGTCGTCCTTTCCGTGCCCTGGATCGTCGTCCTCACGCTCCCCATGGCGTTCCTCCTCGGCGTCCTGATCGGCATCGGCCGGCTCTCCGCCGACTCGGAGCTGACCGCGCTGCGAGCCTGTGGCGTCGGCCCCGCGCGCCTCTACCGTCCGACCCTGATGGCGGCGGCCGCGCTGTCCGGCCTGGTCTTCCTCCTCTACAACACCGTGCTCCCCTGGGCGAACGACGCCCTGACCCGGTCCATGGCGCGCGCGGCGGCGACCTCGGTGATCAACCTCGTCCAGCCCCGGACCTTTCGCGAGCCGCGGCCCGGAGAGACGCTCTTCTTCGACCGTGTCGGCGCAGACGGGCGCTCCTTCGAGGGCGTGTTCCTGAAGGTCGGCCAGGATGACCGGGAGGATCGGGTCATCGTCGCGCGGCGGGGAGCGCTGAGCCTCGAGGGTGACGCTCTGTGGCTCGACCTCTTCGATTCCACGGTTCACGACTTCGACGCGACCGACCCGTCCCGCTACCGGACCTACCGCAACGAGAGGCAGCGGATCCTCTTCGCCGGCGACATCTGGAACGAGGCGCGCACCCGGATCACCTACGAAAAGGCGCTCCGCGCCCAGTCTCTGGGCGAGCTGCTCGAAACCGCCCGCCGCGTGAAGGGTCGGTTTCCCGAGCGGCACCGGCTCGCGTGGGTCGAGATCCACAAAAAGTTCTCCATCCCGATGGCCTGCTTCGCCTTCGCGTTCATCGGGATTCCCCTCGCCGAGACCTCCCGGCGCGCGGGAAGGGGCGGCGGCTTCGCGCTCTCGCTGGCGATCCTGGTCGCGTACTACGTCCTGATCTCCAACGGCGAGACGTGGGCCCAGGACGGCAAGCTCCCCCCCGCCGTCGCCATGTGGCTCGCGAACCTTCTGCTCGTGGGGATCGGGTTCCTCGCCATGCGGCGCGTGGGGGTCGAGCGCGCCCGCTGGCGTCCGCCCGCGCTCTTCCGGCGCGCGCGGGGAGAGCGGGAGCGGCGCGAGCGCCGTTCCCTTATGCCCGGTCTCCTCACCTTTCCCGCAATCCTCGACCGATACGTCCTGAAGCGCTTCTTCTCCGCCCTGCTCCTCGTGCTCCTCTCCGTGATCCTCCTTTCCTTAGTGGTGGACTACTCCGAGAAGGTCGACGAGGTGGCGCGCCACCGCCCGCCGCTGGAGGTCGTCGCCGGGTATTACCGGTACTTCCTCCTTTCGGTCACGATGGACACCGCGCCTTTCGCGGTGCTCCTGGCGACGCTGATCGCGCTGGGGGTGCTCTCGAAGAACAACGAGGACACCGCGTTCCGCGCCAGCGGCGTGTCGCTGTACCGTCTCGGCGCCCCGATACTCGCCGCGATGGCTCTCGCGGCGGGAGCGGCGTTCGCGCTCGGAGAGTACGTGCTCCCGCTGGCGAAGCAGAGGGAGGAGCGCTTCAAGCACAGGATCTACGGCCGGCCGGCCGACTATGGCCTCCGGACGATCTCCGAGCGGAACTGGTACTACGGGCGCGACGGACGGATTTGGCACCGCGAGGCGACCGACCCCGACCGGGAGATTCTCGTCGCCCCCTCGGTCTTCGAGTTCGACCCGTCCTTTCGACTCGTCCGGCGGACCGAGGCCCGCGAGGCGGCCTGGCGGGGCGACGCCTGGGTGCTCCGGCAGGGATGGGAGCGCACGTTCGGAGGCCCCCAGGAGGTCACGTACCGCAATTTCCTGGAAACGCCCGTCACGGGCGATCCGCCCGCGGCGTTCGCGCGAGAACGCCGCACTCCCTCGGAGATGCGCTTCCGAGAGCTCCAGCGCCACGCGCGGCGGCTCCAGCGCAGCGGGTATCCGACGGCGAACCTCGAGACGGCGCTCCACGCGAAGCTCGCCCGGCCTCTGCTCCTGCCGATCATGGCGCTCCTCGCGCTCCCCTTCGCCTTCCGGATCGGCAAGCGCGGCGCCCTCGCGGGCGTCGGAGTCGGGCTCGCCGTCGGCATCGCGTTCATGATCGGGACGACCGTCTTCACGAAGCTCGGCGATGCGGGGGCGCTTCCCCCGACGCTCGCCGCCTGGTCTCCGAACGTGCTCTTCGCGACGGCCGCCGCCTACCTGTTACTGAAGGTCAGGACCTAGGAGACCCGTGAGGGAACCCCTCACCTCCGGTCACGGCGCGAGGAGTCTCCGCGAAGTAACCGAGCGGAGGAGCCTCGCGCCGCGGGAGGCGGAGCCGAGCAAGCAAAGCCGACGTGGGAGGAGCCTCGCGCTGCGGGAGCGAAAGCGACGCTAGGTGCCCTCTTCCCAGGAGGTCATGTAGCGCTGTTGCTCCGCGGTCGGCCGGTCGATTCGGACGTTCATCGCCTCGAGCTTCAAGCGCGCGATCTCCCGGTCGATGTCGTCGGGAACCGGATGCACCCGGCGTTCGAGGGTGGCATGGTTCTTCACCATGAACTCCGCCGCGAGCGCCTGGTTGGCGAAGGACATGTCCATGACGGACGCCGGATGGCCCTCCGCCGCCGCGAGGTTGATCAGCCGCCCGTCGGCGAGCAGGTTGACGCGGCGCCCGTCGCGGAGCGTGAACTCCTCCACGAACTCACGGATCATGCGGCGCTGCGACGAGAGCCTCTCCAGCGCGGGGATGTCGATCTCCACGTTGAAGTGCCCGGAGTTGCATACGACCGCGCCGCTCTTCATCCCCCGGAAGTGCTCCTCGCGGAGGACGCCCTTGTTTCCGGTCACCGTCACGAAGATGTCGCCGACGCGGACCGCCTCCTCCATCGTCATCACCCGGTAGCCGTCCAGCGCCGCCTCGATCGCCTTCGTGGGATCGATCTCGGTGACGATCACCTGGCCGCCGAGCCCGCGGGCCCGCATCGCGACCCCCCGTCCGCACCAGCCGTAGCCGGCCACGACGACGTTCAAGCCCGCGATGAGCAGGTTGGTTGCCCGGATGATGCCGTCGAGCGTCGACTGGCCCGTCCCGTAGCGGTTGTCGAAGAGATGCTTCGTCCGCGCCTCGTTGACCGCGACGACCGGGAACTTGAGAACCCCGGCCTGCTCCATCGCCCGGAGGCGAATGACGCCCGTCGTGGTCTCCTCCGTCCCTCCCACCACCCCCGCGATCAGGTCGCGCCGCTCGTCGGCGGACAGCGTGGCCGCCCACTGGCGGATGACCGGATCGACGTCCGCATCCTTCCCCAGGGCGAGGAAGAGCAGAGAGGACACGAGGTCGGCGCCGTCGTCCATGGTGATGTTCGGGCGATGCGCGAGGGCGGCCCGGATGTGCTCGTAGTAGGTCTCGTGCCCCTCCCCCTTGATCGCATAGACCGAGACGCCGTGGTCGGCCACGAGCGAGGCCGCGACGTCATCCTGGGTCGAGAGCGGGTTCGATGCGCAGAGGAGCAGGTCGGCGCCACCGGCGACGAGGGTGCGCGCGAGGTTCCCCGTCTCCGTCGTCACGTGCAGGCAGGCCGACATCCGGACGCCGGCGAGCGGCTTCTCCTTCTCGAAACGCTCCCGGATCTGGCGGAGCACGGGCATGCTCTCGTCCGCCCAGCCCATCCGCAGCCGCCCGCGCTCCGCGAGGGCGGCGTCCCGGATGTCCGAGCCGGGCGTCGTCGCGACGGCGCTCTTCATCGCGTCACCCCCTCGGCGACGGCGACCGGCCCCACGCCCGCGGCCCGCCCGAGGTCCGCGGCCTTGTCCGTCTTCTCCCAGGTGAAATCTGGCAGTCGTCGGCCGAAGTGGCCGAACGCCGCCGTGGCCTTGAAGATCGGGCGTCGGAGGTTCAGCGACTCGATGATCCCCTGCGGCGTCAGGCGGAAGTGCTCCCGGATGAGCGCCACGAGCCGCTCCTCCGGGAGGCGGCCCGTCCCGTACGTCTCGACATGGACGGACACCGGGTCGGCCACGCCGATGGCGTAGGCGAGCTGGATCAGCGCGCGGTCCGCGAGGCCTGCCGCGACGATGTTTTTCGCGACGTAGCGGGCCATGTAGGCCGCGGAGCGATCGACCTTCGTCGGGTCCTTCCCGGAGAAGGAGCCGCCGCCATGCGGGGCGCTCCCCCCGTAGGTGTCGACGATGATCTTGCGCCCGGTCAGTCCCGTGTCTCCCTGGGGGCCGCCGATCACGAATCGGCCCGTCGGGTTCACGTGGAACTTCGTCTGGCGGGTGAGGAACTCGGCCGGGATGACCTTCTTGATGACCTCCTCGATGATCGCCTCTTTGAGCGCGGGGTGCTTGATCGCCTCGGCGTGCTGCGTCGAGACCACCACGGCCTCGACCGCGACGGGCTTGCCCGCGTCGTACTCCACGGTGACCTGCGACTTGCCGTCCGGCCGGAGGAAGTCCATCTCCCCGCCTCGGCGAGCCTCCGAGAGGCGCTGGACGAGGCGGTGGGCGAGGGTCAGGGGGAGCGGCATCAGCTCCTCCGTCTCCCGGACGGCGAAGCCGAACATCATTCCCTGGTCTCCGGCGCCGCCGGTGTCCACGCCCTGTGCAATGTCGGGGGACTGCGGGTCGATCGAGGAGATCACCGCGCAGGTTTCGTAGTCGAAGCCGAACTTCGCCCGCGTGTACCCGATCTCCTTGATCGTGTGTCGCACGACGGACGGGAAGTCCACGTAGGTCTTGGTCGAAATCTCCCCCGCAATGAAGGCGAGGCCCGTCGTGACGAGGGTCTCGCACGCGACCCGTCCGGTGGGATCGTCTCGGAGCACTGCGTCGAGAATCGCGTCCGAGATCTGATCGGCGATCTTGTCCGGGTGCCCCTCGGTGACAGACTCCGAGGTGAAATAGTGCTTCCCGCTTTGGAGCATCAGACTCTCCTTAGAGGCGCTTGTCGGTTGTTCGATGCGCTTCGGTGGGCCGAACGAAACAGGGAGGCTACCATTTCGGGCGCCGGGGGTCAAAGGCCCGCGCCGCGCAGCGGACTGCAGCGGGTGGCACTCAGGGCGTAGAGATGGAGCACGTTCCGGCCATGATCTTTGCGCCGCACTTGCGTCAGGTTCTCGAGCTCGGGCGGCGTCTGGCGCGCATCCCGCTGCAAAATGAACACGCCTCCGGGGGCCAGGAGCGCCGCGAGCCAGCCGCCGAACGAGGCGTCGACCGGCTCCGAGTAGGGTGGGTCGCTGAAGACGAGGTCGAAACGCTCCCCGGCGCCCGCGAGGCGAACGACGGCGTGCGGCACGGGCTCCCGCAGCAGGACCACCTCCTCCGAGAGGGGCGCGAGCCGCCGCAGGGTGCGCGCGAGCGCCGCGCCCTCTTCCTCGACGAGCACGACGCGCGCGGCGCCCCGGGAGGCCGCCTCGAGTCCCACGGCGCCGCTCCCCGCGTAGAGGTCGAGGAACCGGGCGCCCGGGACGCTGTCCTGGAGCATGGAGAAAAGCGCCTCACGGGCACGCGAGGCGGTGGGTCGCGCGCGGTCGGGCACGTCGAGCGTCCTGCCCTTCCACTTGCCCGCGATCAGGCGCACGGCGGAGGGGCGCGCGCCGGCGGCCGCCGTCACGCGCGCCGTCCGCCCGACGTCATTCGGGCGCCGTAAACTGGAAGCGCAGCTCCTCGACCTTCATGAAGAAGCGATAAGGCTCCGATACGCCCTCGAGCTCCGCGTGCCCCGCGTGCACGCCGCAGACCCGGAAGCGCACGCCGTCGAACCGCGTGAGCACCATCCCCGGAACGAGCCGCTCGGCGGCGAACCGGGCGGGGGGCGCGATCGGGTTGACGAAGAGGCCCCGCAGCCCTTCCAGCGCGGACCGGAGCAGCGCGGCCTCGGGCGTGAGGGCGGAGAACTCGTCGAACCGCACCTGCTTGCGGGCCCCGTCCGGACGCGTGAGCTGCACCAGGGAATGCGCGGTCAGGTCTCCCGTGACCTTCGTTCGAAGGTCCTCCGTGATCTCCCAGAACTCGGGGCGAGCGAAGTACGAGCAGTAGAACGCCGACTCGTCGGGCGGCAGCGTTTTCCTGCGGACGTCCTGCGATCCGGAGCGGCTCGTCTTCCAAACGATCGTCCGGTCGGCGAACAGCGTGAGGCGCTCGTACCCCTCGCGCGACTGGCGGACCCACTCCGCGCAGAACGTCGGGCCTCGGACCGGCGTCTCGACAGCCGCCCCGAGGGTGAGGGCGAGCAGCCCGGCGGCGGCCGGGAGGATCACGCGCCACTCCGCAGGGCGGCGAGGGCGTAGTCGAGCTCGTCCTTCTCCGCGATCCTCCCGTCCCGCCGCGCGGTGAGAGTCCGCGCCAGCGCGGACCCGATGGCGGGACCGGGAGAGGCTCCGGCGCGCAGGAGGTCGCGGCCGCGAATGCGGAGCGCCAGGGGATCGGCCTCCGAGCGCGCGAGCGCCGCCCGACCGCCGGCCCCGAGGGACGCGGAGACCGCGAGGCGCTCCTCCGGCGACAGCGGCGAGACCCGGGCGCCCCCTGCCGCGCCGCGGCTCCCCTCGGAGCGCAGACGCGCCAGGGTTCGCGGCCAGTTCTGGAGGGCCGCGGCGTCGTCCCGCCGCAGGTTCAGCCGCCGTGAGAGCGCCGCCGCCTCCGACTCCGCCAGCATGGAGGCCCAGACGAGCAGAAACGCGAACCACCGCACGGGTTGCGGCGCGAGCGCCGCCGCCCGGCGAAGGCCCGTGAGGATGCGGCGCGAGGGGGCGAGCCCTGGCTGCAGAACGGCGTGAAGCCCGACCCTCCCGAGGAGGGCGATGGCCCCGGCGCGTCCCGGCTCGTCCAGGATCTTCTCCAGCTCGCGGCGGATCCGGTCTCCGGAGACGGACGCGAACCACCCTTGCGCGACGGAACGGCGGATCGCCGCGCCGGCGGACCGGGCGAGCCGGAAGCCGAACCGGTTCGCATACCGAACGGCGCGGAAGGCGCGCGTCGGGTCGTCCACGGGAGACGCGGCGTGCAGGAACCGGACCGTGCGCTCCTTGAGGTCGTCGCGCCCGCCGTGCGGGTCGAGGACGATCGGGTCGTGGGCGGGGGCGAGGCGCACCGCCATCGCGTTGATGGTGACGTCACGGCGGGCGAGGTCCTCCGCGATCGTTCCCGGGTGGATCCGCGGGAGCGCACCGGGGCGATCGTACGTCTCGGACCTGGCGGTGACGAGATCCACCCGACACCCCTCCGGGAGCACGACGGTCGCCGTCTTGAACCTCCCGTGAATCCGGACGTTCCCCCCGGCCGAGCGTGCGAGACACTTCGCGAACCGCGTCGCGTCTCCCTCGATCGTCAGGTCGACGTCCCGGATGGACCGGCCGAGCAGCAGATCGCGCACCGGGCCCCCCACGAGGTACAGGGGCGTCCCCTCGCGCCTCCCGATCTCCCGCGCCATGCGCAGGGCGCGGCGGTGGCCCGGGAGCAGCCCGGCGAGGACGGCGCGCTCCGGGAGCCGCGCGCGGGCCGGGGTTCTCCTACTCGTAGACGTACTCGACGGAGTCCTCCCCCGCGAGGGCGCGGATCTCGTTCGTCAGGCGGGGTGAGGGCGCAATCCGCATCGAGTCGGCGGCTTTGAGCGTCGCCTCGAACTCCCCCGGCCGGAACAGACGCAGCGAGACCGGGGTCGTGCCGGGATGGAGGCGCAACCTCTCCTGGAGCCGCGCGATGACGTTCTCGTCCGCAAGCGAGAGGTTGACGCGGATCTTCATCTCTCGCGCCCAGCGCTCGTGGAGACCCTCGAGCGGGGTGATCTCGGAGACCGTGAGCTCGTACGCCGCCCCCTGCTCGCGGGGAACGCCCGTCACGAGGACGGGCAGGTCCGCGCGAACCCAGGGCTCGACCCTCTCGAAGAGACTCGCGAAGATGCACACGGGGATGCTGCCCGTCGTGTCCTCGAGGGTCGCCTTGAGCATCGTCTTGCCCTCGTTCATGCCCTTCTTGATCTTCTGACGCTTCAGATTGACGAGGACGCCGGCGAGCCGTACGGTGCGGTCCACGCGGGAGGACAGGTCCGCGACCTTCGTGTCGGCGAAGCGGCGCACCTCGTCCGTGAATCGCGTGAGCGGGTGGCCCGTGACGTAGAAGCCGAGGACGTCCTTCTCCCCCTTGAGCCTCTCGTCGAGCGTCCACTCGGGCACCTCGGCGAACATGTCGGCCCCCGGCCCGGCCTCCGCCGCCTCTCCCGCGAAGAGCGAGGACTGTCCGAGCGCGGCCTCCTCCCGCTCCCGCGCCGCGCGCGCGACGACCCGGTCCGCCGCGCCGGCGAGCGTCGCGCGGTTCTTGCCGAGGGAGTCGAAGGCGCCCGCACAGATCAGAGCGTCGAGAGTGCGCTTGTTGACGAGGCGCGAGTCGAGCCGGCAGGCGAAGTCGGTGAACGAAGTGAAGGGCCCTTTCTGCCGCTCCAGGATGATCTCCTCCGCGGCCTGCTCGCCCACTCCCTTGATCGCGGCGAGGCCGAACCGGATCGCCGGGCCGACCGCCGTGAAATTCCTGCCGGATTCGTTGATGTCGGGCGGCAGTACGGCAATGCCGATCTCGAGGCAGTCGCCGATCACCTTTACGATCCCATCGGTGGAGCCGATCTCTGCGGAGAGCGTCGCCGCGAGGAAGTCGACCGGGTGGTGCGCCTTCAGATAGGCGGTCTTGTAGGCGACGAGCGCGTAGGCGACCGCGTGGGACTTGTTGAACCCGTAGCGTGCGAAGGGCTCGATCAGCTTCCAGAGATCCTGGGCTTTGCGCTTCGGCGTTCCGTGCTCCACCGCGCGCGCCATGAACCGCTCCCCCTCCGCGACCATGATCTCCCGCTTCTTCTTGCCGATCGCCTTCCGGAGCAGGTCGGCCTCCGCCAGCGAGTACCCGGCCACGCGGGACGCGATCCGCATGACCTGCTCCTGGTACACGAGGATGCCGAGGGTCTCCTCCAGGATGTCGGCGATCTCGGGGAGCGGGTAGGACACCTTGCTCGTGCCGTTGCGCCGCCGCACGTACTCCTCCACCGTCCCCGCGTCGAGAGCGCCCGGACGGTAGAGCGCGTTCAAGGCCGCCAGGTCCGCGAAGACGCGAGGCTTGGCGCGGCGGAGGAGGTCGCGCATCCCCGAAGAATCGAACTGGAACACGCAGGCCGTCCTGCCGGAGCGGAAGAGCTCGTACGTCTTCTCGTCGTTCAGTGGCACGTGGTCGAGGTCGGGCGCGGCGCCCTCGCGGGCCGCGATGCCCGCGAGGGTCGCCTCGATGATGTCGAGGGTGATGAGACCCAGGAAGTCGATCTTGAGCAGTCCCATCTTCTCGACGGCGTTCATGTCGAACTGCGTCGTGATCTCGTCCTTGTTCGTCCGGTAGAGCGGGAGGTACTCCGTGATCGGTCGCGGCGCGATGACGACACCGGCGGCGTGCATCCCGGCGTGCCGCGAGAGACCCTCGAGGCGTTCCGCGATCCGGACGACTTTCCGCGCCGACTCGTCGGACTCGATGAGCTCCTTGAGGCCCGCGGACTCCCGCAGCGCCTTCTCGAAGTTCACGTCGGGGCCATCCGGAACGAGCTTCGCGATGCGATCGCCCAGGGCGATCGGGAGGGACAGGACCCGGGCGACGTCGCGGACGGCGAGCTTGGGCTTCAGTTGCGAGAAGGTCACGATCTGTGCGACGTTCTCCCGCCCGTACTTGCGCGTCACGTACTCGATGACCTCGCCGCGCCGGGCCTGACAGAAGTCGATGTCGATGTCCGGCATCGAGATGCGCTCGGGGTTCAGGAAGCGCTCGAAGAGCAGGTCGTAGCGGAGCGGGTCGATCTCCGTGATCCCGAGGGACCACGCCACGATCGAGCCCGCCGCGCTCCCCCGTCCGGGGCCGACGGCGATCCCCTTCGCCCGCGCGTAGTTGATGAAGTCAGAGACGATCAGGAAGTAGGAGGGAAACCCCATCTTCTCGACGACGGCGATCTCGTACTCGAGGCGCTCGCGGTACTTCTCCGGCGGGTTGGGAATCCGGCCGGCCCGGAAGTTGTCCGCCATCGTCGCGAGGCGCCGCTCGAGGCCTTCCCGCGCGAGGTCCGTGAAGTACTCGGCGGGGGTCTGCCCCGGAGGCGCCGTGAAGGTGGGCAGGTGGAGCCCCTCCGTGTCGAAGGTCACGGCGCACCGCTCCGCGACCGCGACCGTGTTCGTCACCGCCTCCTCCGACCACGTCGCGAAGCGGGCGCGCATCTCCTGCGGCGTCTTCACGTAGAACTCGTCGTTGTAGAAGCGCATGCGGCGCTCGTCCTCGAGGGTCTTGCCCATGCCGATGCAGAGCAGGACCTCGTGGGCGAAGGCGTCGTCGCGCCGCAGGTAGTGGGAGTCGTTCGTGGCCACGACGGGCGCTCCCGTTTCCCGCGAGAGGCGGAGGAGGTCCGGGACGATGGCCGTCTGCTGCGGGAGGCCGTGGTCCATGAGCTCGACGTAGAAG
>Ga0136614_10002607_pt1 | contig 11270 bp, 10 predicted proteins | sample AntDrymUQ2792106_2_FD_106643 | JGI IMG/M metagenome (GOLD analysis project Ga0136614, IMG submission 106643) | Polar desert sand microbial communities from Dry Valleys, Antarctica - metaG UQ279 (21.06) | ecosystem: Environmental > Terrestrial > Soil > Desert | place: Antarctica: Dry Valley... | reverse complement strand
CTCCTCGCCTCAGCGCGTCCTCGCCTTCCGGACCTTCGCCTACATCCGCGTCGGCTTGCTCCTCGGCGAGCTGCTCGTCGACTCGGACGTGGATCCTTACGATGGGTCGGACAGCTGGGTCGACCGGCTCCTTGCGGAGCCCAGGCACCGGGCTGCGGTAGCCGAGGAGGTCCGGGCGGTCGCGGCCGAGATCGCGGCGGACCCGTCCTACGGCGGCGAGGATCCACTTGGACCGGACGAGGAAGCCAGGCGCCGCTTTCGCGACTTCGCAGGAGGCGGCTCGACGCCCAGTAGAGGTTAGAGCTGCCCGGCGAGGGCGGTGATCGCGAAGATCGCCCCGAAGCCGGCGAGAGTGACCAGTACCCGCACCCGCGAAGGGTTGTGGTTGTGCGCCTCGGGGAGCAGGTCGACCGCCCCGATGTAGAGGAAGACGCCGGCGTACAGCGCGAGCAGATAGCCGAGCGACTCCTCGGAGACGTCGATCGCTGCGCCGGTTGCGGCGCCGAACAGTGGGGCGACCGCGACAAGCGTGAGCCAGCGGAGAGCGACACGGCGACTCCCTCCCTGGCGGAGGATGAACGTCACTGCGTTCACGCCGTCGGCGAAGTCGTGTGAGACGACGGCGAGCAGGACGAGCATGCCCGTGCCCGTGTCCAGGCCGAACGCGAGCCCGATCCCTAGCCCGTCCGTGAACGTGTGGAACGCGAGCGCCGTCGCGCCGAGTGCGCCGACCTGGGAGTGGGACTGCGCCTGCTCGGGCTCGTCCCGGTGGTGCAGGACGAGGTAGCGCTCGGCGACGAAGAAGAGAACGAACCCGAGGCAGACGACGGTCATGACGCGGTGCTCGTCGCCGACGGCCTCGAGCGACTCGGGCACGAGGTCGAACAGCGCGACGGCGACGACGATCCCGCCGGACAGCGCGATCGCGGTCTGCAGCTCGCGGTGCAGACGGAGCGCGATGGCACCGCCGGCCAGCGTCGAGACCACCGTCAGGCCGGCGAGGGGAATGGCGATCCAGGTCACGCGATGCAGATTCTCACGGAAGCCGGTCGCCCCACTGTGAGCGAAGCCGGATGCCCGACCGCACCGTTGCGAATAATGTCCTGGGGTGATCAGGCGTCTCGCGTTCATCATGAGCGCCGCTGCGGTCCTCGCCATGACGGGGTCGAGCGGCGTGTCCTCGGCTGTCCAGGGCGGTACGTCGAGTGCAAACGCCTTTGCGATCCAGGTCTCGGTGCCGGGTCGGGGCGGCGCTACCGCCGGCGCCGTGTCCGGTCCGCCGGACGCCGTCGGAGTGGGCGGCTCGTTCGCGTTCCCCGAGGACGGCTCGGTGGCGCAGGCCGGGTCTGTGGCCTCGAGCGTCTCGGCATCCGGAACCATGGCGAACGCGAATGTCTCCGTCACGGGCCTGTCGCTCATCGGCGGGGAGATCACGGTCGGTTCGGTCACGGCCAAAGCCTCGGCGCAAGCATCGGCCAACGCTGCGACCGGCGGCACGAGCGGATCGGCCGTCAGCGGGATGGTCGTCCTCGGCCAGGCTGTTGCGACCGGCCCGGGTACGTCGGTCGCGCTGGGCGACTGGGGGACTGCCACCGTCCTCCGGCAGTCCGCCTCGCCCTACGGCTCGAGCCGGGCGCGCGGCTACAACGCCGGGGTCACGGGGCTCCAGGTGCACTTGAACGTCGAACATGCGGGCCTCCCGGCCGGCACGGACATCGTCGTCGGCTACGTCGACGTCGCGGCAGAAGCCGTTCCGCCGCAGCCGGCCGGCGGCAAGCGCGAGGAGCCGCAACGCCGGCGCGCCAGGCCGAAGGCCGAGGAGCCGAAGGCGCTCCCGGAGGGCCGTCCGATCGCGCCTCCCGTCCGCAACGTCCCCTCTGACGTGATCCCGCGCCTCACGGCGAGCGGCTACGTGTTCCCGATCTACGGGTCGGCGTCGTTTGCGAACACCTTTGCAGCGCCACGCGGATCGTACGTCGGCGGCTGGCATCACGGAGAGGACATCTTCGCCCCACTCGGCGCACCGGTCCTCGCGGTCGCGAACGGGATCGTCTACTCGGTGGGCTGGAACAAGGTCGGCGGCCTGCGCTTCTGGCTCCAGGATCTTGCCGGCAACGAGTTCTACTATGCGCACCTCTCGGCGTTCTCGCCGCTCGCGATCAACGGCGCCCAGGTGCGAGCCGGCGACGTGATCGGCTTCGTTGGCAATACGGGCGATGCCCAGGGCACGCCCCCTCACGTGCATTTCGAGATCCATCCCGTTTCGTTGCTGTACAAGGGCTACGACGGGAGCGCCGTCCCGCCATATCCATATCTCATGGCCTGGGAGCGGCTGAGTGACCTGCCGTTCACCTCCGTATCCGGCTGGGCGCCTCCGCTCTCGAGCTCGAGCCGCGCGCCGAGACCCGGAGCGATCCTGCTCCAGTCGCGGGACATCTCGAGCGCGAGCGGGCTCGAGCCCGGCTCGCTGCGGCGCGCACTGCGCGCGAACGGCCCCTCGGTCGCTGACGGGTCGCTCGCGGGCATGGTGCCGCGAGGGCGCGCAGGGTTGCGCGCGCTGGCCCGCACCCTGGTCGGGCCCAACTAGACATCGCGAGCGGAACGGGCCCGCCCGTCCCGCTCGTCGAAAAGGTGACTAGCTCGAGTTGCTGTTGCCGCTCCTGCCGGAGGAACCGCCCGACTCCTCGCCGCCGAGCAGCTTCTCCGAGATCCACTCGCGCGTCTGCGCGCCCGTCACCGGGTTGAAGAGGATCCCGAGCGCGATCCCGGCTATCAGCAGGGTCGCGTTGCGTGAGGTGTGCTCCTTCTTACCCTGGACGCGCATCGCGGCCTTGCGGAGATCCTCGACGGCGTTCCTCATGTTGTCCTGAATGTCCTTGTCCGTGGCCACGCGTGTCGCAACCGCGGCGGTGGAGCGGCCGCCGAGCAGCTCGTCGTAGATCTCCCGAGCCGACGCGATCGCGCTCTTCAGGTTGTCGCGGACTTCTTCGTCCTGGACCGCGCGCCTTAGATAGGGCTTCATGTCGGAAACTCTGTCCTTTGCCTTGGCCATGTGACGGCCGTCCTTTCGTGTCGCTTTCGACTGGCCGAGTACCCGCGCTACGCCCGGAGCAAACTACGCGGGGAGCGCGGCTTTCCGCTCGGGAGATCCTACTCCGCTCGGCCGCCGCGAGGGCATCGCCCCATCGAGCGCCGCCTCGAGCACCTCGTCGACGTGGTCGGCTAGGACGAACAGGAGCTCCTTGCGCGTCTCGGCCGGCAGATCCTGGAGATCCGGCTCGTTCTCCTTCGGCAGCACCACGGTGCGGACGCCGGCCCTCTGCGCGGCGAGCACCTTCTCCCGCACGCCGCCGATCGGGAGCACCTGACCGGTCAGCGTAACCTCGCCTGTCATCGCGACCTCGTCGGACACCGGGCGTCCGCTGACGAGGGACACGATTGCCGTGACCATCGTGATGCCGGCCGAGGGTCCGTCCTTCGGCACCGCCCCCGCCGGAACGTGGACGTGGATGTCGTGGTCGGCGAACCATTCCGTCTTCAGGTTCAGCTGCTCTGCATGAGATCGCACCCAGGAGAGGGCGGCCTGCGCCGATTCCTGCATCACCTCACCAAGCTGTCCGGTGACCTTCAGCCGCCCGCGACCGGGATAGCCCGTCGCCTCGATGAAGAGGATGTCGCCGCCCGTCGCCGTGACGGCGAGGCCGGTCGCCACTCCCGGATCCTCGGTCCGCTTCCGCATCTCACCCGAGAACCGCCTCGGCCCGAGCGAGCTGCGAACCCGTCGCTCGTCGATCCTGCTCGCCCCTTTTGCCTTGCCCTCGGCCACGCGTCTCGCCGCCTTGCGGCAGAGCGCGGCGATCTGACGCTCGAGGTTGCGGACACCCGCCTCACGGGTGTACTCGCGGATCACGGTCCGCAGCGCGCCCTCGGTGAATGACACCTTGTAGTCCGTCAGACCGTGGGCCGCGAGCTGCTTTGGAACGAGGTACTTGCGCGCGATACCCAGCTTCTCGTCCTCCGTGTACCCGGACAGGTTGATGACGTCCATCCGGTCGAGGAGCGGTGGGGGAATCGTCTCCAGCTGGTTCGCCGTGCAGATGAACAGGATCTTCGAGAGGTCGAACGGGAGGTCGAGGTAGTGGTCGCGGAACGTCGAGTGCTGCTCGGGATCGAGCAGCTCGAGCATCGCGCTTGCCGGGTCGCCGCGGTAGTCCGAGCCCATCTTGTCGATCTCGTCGATGAGAAAAACCGGGTTCCGCGACTCGGCGTCGCGGAGCGCGCGGATGATCGTCCCGGGCATCGCGCCGATGTAGGTGCGCCGGTGCCCGCGAATCTCCGACTCGTCGCGGACGCCGCCGACCGAGATGCGCGTGAACTTGCGCTCGAGGGCACGCGCGATCGACTGGCCGAGCGAGGTCTTGCCGACACCGGGGGGTCCGACGAAGCAGAGGATCGAGCCGGAGACGTCGCCGCGCAGCTTCGCGACGGCGAGGGTCTCGATGATCCGGTCCTTGACCTTCTCGAGGTCGTAGTGATCCTCGTCGAGCACCTCACGCGCGTGGCCGAGCTCGAGGTTGTCCTCGGTGAACTGCGACCAGGGGAGGGAGAGGATCCAGTCGACGTAGGTGCGGATCACTCCGTACTCCGCGGCGGCCGAGGGAAGCCGTTCCAGGCGCGCGAGCTCGCGGTCGACGGCCTTGCGCGTGTCCTCGGGCAGCCCCGCCGCCTCGACACGCTCTCGGAGCTCCTGCAGCTCCGCCTGCTCGGGGTCGCCTTCGCCGAGCTCCTCCTGGATCGCCTTCATCTGCTGGCGGAGGAAGTACTCGCGCTGGCCCTTCTCGAGCTCCGCGTGTACCTGCGACTGGATCTTCGTGCCGAGCTCGAAGACCTCCAGCTCCCGGTTCAGAACCCGCGAGAGCTCGCGCAGGCGCTCCTCGACGTCCGGCAGTTCCAGGAGCTTCTGCTTCTCCTCGGTCTTCAGCCGCAGCGTCGAGGCCACGAGGTGCGACAGCGCACCGGGCTCGTCGACGTTGGCCGCGGCGAGCTCGAGTTCGGCGGGGAGGTACGGCACGAGGCCGACGATCCTGCCGTAGAGCATCTGGACGTTTCGGGTGAGCGCCTCGAGCTCCGGTGTCTCGTTCACAACGTCGGGCAACGCCGTGAAGGTGCCGACGAGGTAAGGCTCGTCCTGGACGCGCTCGCCGAGCGTGACCCGGTCGATGCCCTGGACGAGGATGCGCAGCGTCCCGTCCGGGACCTTGATCAGCTTGTGGACGATCGCCGCGGTTCCGATGTCGTAGAGGTCGTCCCAGCCGGGCTGCTCCACGTCGTCGTTCTTGACGGTGACGAGCGCCAGGATCCGATCCTTGGCGACCACCTCGTCGATGAGCTTGATCGACCGCTCCTGGCCGATCGCGAGCGGGGTTGCCGAGTCGGGAAAGACGACCGTCTCCTTCAGCGGGAGGATCGGCAGCGCCGACGGCAGATCGATCTCGCCGCGATCCGCGGCCTCGGCGACGTCGAAATCGACGTCCGTCATGGGTCCCTCCGAACTCGGATCGGGACCGGCCGGATTCTCGGCGCCGGCTCTGCGATCGGAACCACGATCCGTAACAGGCCCTTGTCGTAGGTCGCCTCGGCGGAGGAAGGGTCGACGTCCTCGGGCAGCTGGATCACGCGCTGGAAGGGCCCGTACTCGATCTCCATCTGCTGGTAGCTGCGTCCGCCGCAGTCGGCGCGGCTTCGCTCTCCGGAGATGACGAGCGCACGGTCCGCGGTCGTCACGTTCACTCGCTGCGGATCGACGCCCGCGAGGTCGACGACGACGGTGTACGTCGCCGGGTCCTCGGTACGGAAGCAGTCAAGCAGCGGTCGGAATCCTCGCCGGACGCCGCCCAGCCGCGACACCTGCCAGAGGTCGGCAAACAGTTCGTCGATCTCGTCCCTCAGGTCTTTCCCATGTGCCATCAGTGGTGTGAATCGTAGCCTTGACACCGCTCCCCAAACTCCTTAACTTAGTCGGCACTAGCTTAGTCATTACTAACGTGCCTTCGGAGGAGGCCTCGCAATGGAACGGCTCGCGCGCACGATGATTCGATTTCGGTGGCCCGTCCTCGCGACCTGGATCCTCGTCCTGGCCGCGTCCGTGGTGGCCTCCTCCGGCCTGAACGATCTTCTGACCAACAGGTTCGTCCTGCCGGGCGCCGAGAGCGAGAAGGCCGGAGCCATCCTGAAGGAGCACTACGGGCAGCAGCCCGAGGGCTCGTTCTCAGTCGTCGTCAGGGGCGAGCCGGGCTCCGCGCAGTCGCTCGTCGCTCCGACTCGCGCCGCCGCCACTCGGGCGGCCGGCGCGCTCAGGACCGGCAAGGTCGGTGACGTCAGGGCTGTCGCCGGCGACCTCGTCACCGCGCGGATCGTCTCCCAGCTCCAGCCGGCCGATGCCAAGGGCTACACGAGCGCTATGCGTGAGGCCGCAGGAGACATCCCGGGCGCGACGTTGTACGTGACGGGTCAGTCGGCGATCGAGAGCGACCTGGAGCCCGTGCAGAATCGGGACCTGCTCGTCGGCGAGGTCTTCATCGCCGTCCCGATCGCGCTCCTCATCCTCGTCTTCGTCTTCGGGACGCTCTCGTTCCTGCTCCCGTTCATGCTCGCGGCGGTCGCGATCCCGACGACGCTCGCCTTCGTCTGGATCTTCGCGAACTTCATGCAGCTCTCGACCTACCTGACCAACATGGTCACGCTGATCGGGCTCGGAATTGCGGTCGACTACTCGCTCTTGATGGTGCACAGGTACCGCGAGGAGCGGAAGACCGGCAAGACGAGGGAGGACGCCCTCGTCACCACGATGGAGACATCCGGTCGAGCCGTGGTCTTCAGCGGCACCGCGGTCGCCATCGGCCTGGCGTTGATGCTTGCCATGCCGCTCCCGTTCATGCGTGGCTTCGGCCTCGCGGGCCTCTTGATCCCCCTCGTCTCCGTCGCGGCTGCGATCACGCTCCTTCCGGTGCTGATGTACTGGCTCGAGGACCGGATGGATCGCGTCCGTCTGATCCCAAAGCGGATCATCGAGCGCCGCGAGAACACCGAGAGCAGCTTCTGGGCCCGCCTCGCAGGGACGATCATGAAGCGGCCAGTCGTCTTCGCAGTCGGCACGGTGGCCGTTCTCCTGCTCCTCGCCTCACCCATGCTCTCCCTCGAGCTGGGCCCCGGCTCGAACGAGGGCATCCCGAGTAACCTCGAGGCGGTTCAGGGCCTGAATGTCCTGAGCGACGCCATCGGCGAGGGAGCGCTCGCGCCGACGGACATCGTCGTCGACACGGGACGGGACGGCGGCGCTCGCTCGCCCGAGGTTCAGGCGGGCCTCGAGCGGCTCACCGGCCAGCTGAGAGGCGACGCGGAGATCACGGACGTCATCGCCGCCGGCCCGCAGGTCGCAGACGAGAGCGGGCGGTACCTGCACGTCCAGGCGATCGGAAAGCACGAGTACGGCCTCCCCGAGGCGCAGGAGTTCGTCCACCGGCTGCGGGACGTGATCATCCCCGCGTCCGAGTTCCCCCCCGGCACCGAGGTGTTGGCCGGAGGCGGGCCCGCCTTCGGCGTCGACTTCCTGGACATCACGTACGGCGCGTTCCCATGGCTCATCCTCGCTGTGCTGCTTCTGACCTACCTGCTCCTCGTCAGGGCGTTCAGGTCGCTCCTTCTGCCGCTGAAGGCAATCGTCCTCAACCTGCTCTCGATCGGGGCGGCGTACGGGATCCTGGTGCTGGCGTTCAAGCTCGGCGCAGGCGAGCCCTTCGGCCTGACGCAGTTCGACCAGATCGAGGGCTGGATCCCGGTCTTCCTCTTCGCGATGCTCTTCGGCCTCTCGATGGACTACGAGGTCTTCCTCGTCAGCCGCATGCGCGAGGAGTGGGACTCCACGAAGGACAACGAGGCGGCTGTCCGACAAGGCCTTGCCAAGACCGGCCGGCTGGTCACGGCGGCCGGGTTGATCATGTTCGCGGCTTTCATGGGCTTCGTCGCCGGCTCGATCGTCGGGCTCCAGCAGTTCGGCCTCGGCCTGGCGGCGGCGATCCTGATCGACGTGACGATCATCCGGGCCCTACTGGTGCCGAGCGCGATGAAGATCTTCGGCCGCTGGAACTGGTGGCTGCCGGAGGGGGCGGCGAAGATCTTCCGCGTCGAGCCATCGCCGCTCGCAGGATCGCCCGCTCCGGCACTGCGCCCCGCAGGGAAGTAAGCGCCTAGCGGAAGAGCGCGATGACGATGATCACGACCGCAATCAGGATCGGGATCCAGGCGAGACGCATGACGTTGAACGCGCGCTGCTCGCCCGGGCCGGGGCCGGGCTCGGGCGTGTAGGGGTCGAGCGGGGGCGCCGGCTGGCGCGGAATCTGATCCTCGCCCTCGACGACTCCCGTCTCGGGGTCGACGAGGTGATCACGCTCGTTGTCGCTCATCGTCGGAGTGATACCCGATTACGATCAGCGCCGTGAAGGGAGTCATCCTCGCCGGCGGCAGCGGCACGCGCCTTCATCCGCTCACGCGGATCACGAACAAGCATCTGCTTCCGATCTACGACCGTCCGATGATCAACTTCGCGATCGAGGCGCTCGTCACCGCAGACGTCCGCGAGCTGATGGTCGTCACCGGCGGAACGCACGCTGGAGAGTTCCTGCGGCTGCTCGGAAACGGCCATGAGTGGGGAATCGACCGCCTGTCCTACGCCTACCAGGAGCGGGCAGGTGGGATCGCCGAGGCGCTCGGTCTCGCAGAGCGGTTCGCAGGCGGTGAGGCGATCGTCGTCATGCTGGCCGACAACGTCGTCGAGCGGTCGATCCGGCACGCCGTCGACAACTTCCGGGAGCAGGGGGACGGAGCCCGCATCCTGCTCGCCCGCGAGGACGATCCCGAGCACTTGCGACACCTCGGCGTGCCAGAGCTCGACGGCGAGCGCGTCGTCCGCATCCACGAGAAACCGGAGGAGCCCCCGAGCTCGTTCGCGGTGACTGGGATCTACTTCTACGGCCCCGAGGTCTTCGAGATCATCCCGAAGCTCGAGCCGTCCGGCCGCGGCGAGCTCGAGATCACCGACGTGAACAACTCGTTCATCGACCGCGGGAGGATGCAGTACGACGTCATCGAGGGCTTCTGGGGCGACGCGGGCGAGTCGATCGACGCGTACTACGCGGTCAACGACTACGTTCGAGAGCACGGCGCGAACAAGCCGTGAAGCTCATCACCGGCGCCGGGGGGCAGCTCGGGACTGCGCTGGCGGAGGTTTTTCCGGCTGCGAGAGCCGTGTCTCGCAGCGAGTGGGACGTCACGGAGCCGTACCCGCTCGGGGAGCGGCCGGAGCTCGTGCTCCACGCGGCGGCCTGGACGAAGGTCGACGACGCCGAGTGGGATCCGGAGGGTGCACGGCGCGCGAACGTCGAGGGAACCCGCAAGGTCGTCGAGCTGGGCGTCCCGGTCGCCTACTACTCGACCGACTACGTCTTCGACGGAACGAAGGGCGAGCCGTACGTCGAGAGCGACCCGCCGAGCCCGCTCGGCGTCTACGGCCGGACGAAGCTCGAAGGCGAGCAACAGCTGCGCGGCGGCTGGATCGTCCGCTCGTCGTGGCTCTTCGGCCCGACCGGCCACAACTTCTTGCGGACGATGCTCCGCCTCGGGGCGGAGCGTGACGAGGTCTCGGTCGTGGACAACCAGCGCGGCTCACCGACCTACGTCGGACATCTCGCCGAGGCGACGCGCGAGCTCCTGGAGCGGCCGCACGGCGTCTGGCACCTCGCGGCCGAGGGCGACTGCACCTGGGCAGACTTCGCCGAGGCGATCTTCGAGGAGGCCGGCCTCGGTTGCCGAGTCCGCCGGGTCACCGCCGCCGAGTTCGGCGCGCCCGCGCCCCGCCCCGCCCACTCGGTCCTGCGTAGCGAGAAGGGCGTTACGCCGCTTCCCCACTGGAGAGAAGGCCTGCGCGTATGCCTTGGGCGCCTTCGGGATTAGGCTGTAACGAGAGTGACCACTCTCGTGACAGGCGGCGCGGGCTTCATCGGCTCGCACTTCGTGAAGCGGCTCGTGGGTGACGGACAGGACGTCGTCGTCCTGGACAAGCTCACCTACTCGGGGAACCCCGCGAACCTCGAAGGAGTCGACCATCGCTTCGTCCAGGGCGACATCGCGGACCCGGCGGCTGTGGCGGAGGCGGCCGACGGGTGCGACGCTATCGTCAACTTCGCGGCCGAGACGCACGTCGACCGCTCGATCCTTGCGGCCGGCGAGTTCATCCAGACCGACGTCTACGGAACCCACGTCCTGCTCGAGTACGCCCGCCAGAGAGACATTCGCCTGGTGCACGTCTCGACTGACGAGGTCTACGGCGACGTTCCTGCTGGAGCGAGCTCGGCGGAGGAGGATCCGGTCAGGCCGTCCAGCCCCTATTCGGCCTCCAAGGCCGGCGGCGATCTGCAAGTCCTGGCATACGTCCGCACCTACGCCGTCAACGCCTCGATCACGCGCGGTGCGAACACGTACGGTCCGAACCAGTACCCCGAAAAGCTCGTCCCCCTTTTCGTGACCAACGCCTTCGACGGCGAGGCGCTTCCCGTGTACGGCGACGGCAAGCAGGTCCGCGAGTGGCTGCACGTCGAGGATCACGGCGCCGGGATCGAGCTCGTCCTTCGCGACGGCCTCCCCGGTGAGATCTACAACATCGGCGGCGAAGAGCGCGAGAACCTCGATGTCATCCGGCGGATCCTCGACCTGACCGGCGCGGATCCGTCCCTCGTCCGCCATGTGGACGATCGCCCCGGCCACGACCGTCGTTACGCCCTGGACGATTCGAAGCTTCGAGGGCTCGGCTGGGCGCCGGGGCACTCCTTCGAGGAGGGCCTGGAGACCACGGTCGAGTGGTACCGGGAGAACCGCGGCTGGTGGGAGCCGCTCAAGTCGGGCGAGTATCGGGCGTACTACGAGCAGCAGTACGCCGAGCGTCTGGCCTAGCGGGCTACGGGCACTTCTTGCGCGCTTCGCGGATCTCCCGTCGGCTTCCCTGAATCTGTTCCGACTTGTCGAGGTGCGGAAACGCTTCGTCGCAACGGCCTTGCTCGACGAGAGCACGGCCGAGGTTGTAGTTCGCGTATGCCTCGTAGAGCTCGCCCGAACCGTTGAGCTTCGCGACCGCCTGGCGGGCGACGGCTTCGGCCTCCTGCCACCGGCCCTGCTGCAGGAGCGACGTGGCCTGGTCCGTCAGCTGCGTGCCGCTGGCG
>Ga0136614_10002606_pt1 | contig 11270 bp, 13 predicted proteins | sample AntDrymUQ2792106_2_FD_106643 | JGI IMG/M metagenome (GOLD analysis project Ga0136614, IMG submission 106643) | Polar desert sand microbial communities from Dry Valleys, Antarctica - metaG UQ279 (21.06) | ecosystem: Environmental > Terrestrial > Soil > Desert | place: Antarctica: Dry Valley... | reverse complement strand
TGATCTTCTTCGTGCAGGCAGGAAACTGGCTCGGTCTGGGCTCCGTGCTCGGCCTGAAGACGATCCTGATCGCGCACGTCGTCTTCAACGCGTCGGTGGTCGCGTTGATCGTGCGCGCACGCTTCGTCGGGATGGGCCAGACGCTCGAGGAGGCCTCGTACGACCTCGGCGCCGGACCGATCGCGACGTTTCGCCAAGTGACGTTGCCGCAGCTCGCGCCGGCGGTGCTCGCCGGAGGCTTGCTCGCGTTCACCTTCTCTTTCGACGACTTCATCACGTCGTTCTTCGTGTCGGGTGCGGGAACGACCACGTTGCCGCTGCGAATCTTCTCGTCGCTTCGCTTCGGGATCTCCCCCGTGATCAACGCGGCGGCGGTGATGATCCTGGCGCTGACGCTCGCGGCGGTCGTGCTGGCGTACGCGGTCCTCCGGCGAAGCGAGCAGGGGCGCCGAACGCCGACGGCGGTGCCCGGGCTCTGATGGCGACGATCGTCTTCTTCCCCGAAGGCGCGTACGGTCCGACGAACAACTGCGTCGGGATCGGAGACGTTCTCCGCCGCCGCGGACACCGCGTCTTCTTCGTGATCGAGGAGTCGTTCGCGGGGACGCTCGAGGAAAAGGGCTTCGAAGAGGCGTTGATGCGCCTCGGCCCCCCGCCCGAGCACGAGGAAGAGCCGGGTCAGTTCTGGAAGGAGTTCATTCGGGACACCGCTCCGGTGTTCCGCAAGCCGACGATCGACCAGCTCGAGGGGTTCATCGCGCCAACGTGGCAGGCGCTGATCGACGGAGCGACGTACGTCGAGCCGCGCCTGCGTGAGATCCTCGACGAGCTGCAGCCGGACGTCGTGGTCGAGGACAACGTCGTCGCCTTCCCCGCGCTGCCGGCGTCCGGGCGGCCATGGGTGCGCATCATCTCGTGCAACCCGGCCGAGCTGAAGGACCCGGCGGTGCCGCCGGTGTTCTCCGGCTACGCCACGGCGGATCGCGCCGGGTGGGACGAGTTCCGCGCGGAGTACGAGCGCACGCATCGCACGATGTGGGAGGACTTCGACGCTTTCGTGCGCGCGCAGGGGGCCGACGGACTTCCCGATCTCGAGTTCATCCACGAGTCGCCGTGGCTCAACCTCTACCTCTATCCCGAGGAGGCCGACTACGTGCGCGAGCGTCCGCTCGCGCCGACCTGGCACCGGCTCGACACCTCAGTCCGTGGCACCGATGCGGAGTGGTCGGAACCGGAAGGGTTCGCGGAGCGTGGTGAGCGGCTCGTCTACCTCAGTCTCGGGAGCCTCGGCTCCGCCGACGTCGGCCTGATGAAGCAGCTTGTCGGAGAGCTCGCCGAGAGCCCGCACAGGTTCGTCGTCTCGAAGGGTCCTCAGCACACCGAGTTCGAGCTCGCCGACAACATGACCGGCGCTGAGTTCCTGCCGCAGACGCGCATTCTCCCGCAGGTCGACCTCGTGATCACCCACGGCGGTAACAACACTACGACGGAGTCGTTCTTTTTCGGCAAGCCGATGATCGTGCTGCCGCTCTTTTGGGACCAGTACGACAACGCGCAGCGCGTGGACGAGCTCGGCTACGGGGTTCGGCTCTCGACGTACGGCCACGACGGGGAGGAGCTGCGTGGGGCGATCGACCGCCTACTTGCGGACGACGCGATGCAGCAACGGCTCAGCGCCGCCTCGGAGCGTCTGCAGTCGGTGCCGGGCACGACGAAGGCTGCAGACCTGATCGAGCGCGTCGCGAGCGGTTGACGGAGCTCGCCTTCGAGGCGGAGCGCTGGTACGCAGACCGGGGGCGGACCCCCGTTCGCGTGGAGACACTCGGAGCGCTCGGAGCGCTCGAGCTCGTTCGGGTCGAGTTCGCCGAGGGCGAGCCCGCGCTCTACACGCTCCTGCGGGGTGAGCCGCGCTGGGCGGAGCTGTTCGCCGAGGAGAGCGCTGAGTTCGTCGCGGAAGGCACGCCGCCGGCCGGCGCGCAAGATGCCCTGAACGTCGACCAGTCGCACACTTCGTGGCGCGTAGGCGACTCGTACGTCAAGTGCTTCCGCCGGCTCGTTCGAGGTGTGCACCCGGAGGTCGAGCTAGGAGCCGTGCTCGGCGAGGCGGTCCCGGAGCACGTGCCCAAGCTTCGCGGATCGCTGCGCTGGAAGGACGCCACGGTCGCCGTCGTCCAAGAGTTCGTCGACGAAGCGGAGGAGGGGTGGGAGTGGGCAGCTGCGCGTGCTGTGGCCGGCGACGCGGGGTTCGCCGAGGCGGTGGGAGGCGTCGCGCGGCGCGTGCACGACGTGCTCGGCGCCGAGTTTCCGACGCGCGACTCGACGCCGGCCGACCACGCCGAGTGGCGCCGTGCAGCTGAGGCCCAACTCGAAGCCGCGCTTTCCCTCGTCGAGGATGCGGCTCCGCGGATCCGCAAGGAACTGGCCGCGCTCGATCACGATCGGCCCGTCACGCTCACGCGCGTGCACGGGGACCTGCACATCGGCCAGTTCCTGCACGCGCCCGATCGCATCGTCGTGATCGACTTCGAAGGGCAGCCCGCCCGGTCGAGCCGCGAGCTCGACACGCCGCTTCGCGACCTCGCGTCGCTCGTGCGCTCGCTCGACCACTGCGGGCGCTACGCCGTCGAGCAGCACGGGGGCGATCCCGCGGCGGTCGAGGAGTGGATCCGGGACGCGCGCGCCAATCTGCTCCGAGGCTACGGGCCGCATGACGAGGTGCTGCTACGGGCGCTCGAGTTCGACCGCGCGGTCTACGAGTTCACGTATGCAAGCCGCTACCTACCCGACTGGCTTTACGCTCCCCGCGGCGGCCTTCGCGCGCTGCTCGAGCAATGAACGCCGAAGCCTTTCTCGAGGACATCCTCGCCGAGCCCGAGACGCTCGAGCGTGTGCTCGACCTGTATGAGGGCGTCGACTCTCCGCTTCGCGCCTTGCAGCTCGACGACGTCGAGCGTGTGCGCTTCGTCGGCATGGGCAGCTCGCGCTACGCCGCGCTGCCGGTCGCGTCGCTTCTGCGCGCGCACGCCTTCGATGCGGCGGCGGAGCGCGCCTCCGCAGCGTTGGGCGACACCTCCCGCGGCCGGCACGCTGACGGTCTGCGTCTCCGCGAACGGGAAGACGCCGGAGACGGTCGAGGCTGCGGAGCGTCATCGGGGAACGAGCACCGTCGTCGCGGTCACGAACGCGCCGGACTCGCCGCTCGCAGAAGCAGCCGGCGTCGTGCTGCAACTCGGCGCCGGGGACGAGCGCGGTGGGGTGGCCTGCCGCACGTTCCAGGCGACGCTCGCGGTCCTGCTGCTCCTCGCTCGCAGGGTCGGTGCCGATGTTCCCAACCTGCGCCCCGCGGTCGAGGCTGCTCACGCGATCCGTGAGGCGCGCGACGCGTGGCTCGACCCCGCGCTCGACGTGCTCGGCGGCAGCGTCGCAGTTGTCGCCCCCGACGAGCGCATTTCGTCGGCGGAACAAAGTGCGCTCGTCTTCCGCGAAGGCCCGCGGATCCCAGCCACTGCGTGCGAGACCGGCGACTGCGCGCACGTCGACGTCTACCTGACACGGCGTCCCGGCTACCGGGCGCTCCTGTTCGGAGGCTCGCGCTTCGACGCCACCTTCGTCGATTGGATGCAGCGCCGCAGCGCAGCGTTCGTCGCGGTCGGCACGCCTGTCGAGGGCGCGGCGTTGACGGTCGAGCACCCGGCGCGCGATCCGCTCTGTGCGCTCCTCGTCGAAACGACCGTCGCGGAGTTGCTCGCGGCCGAGCTGTGGCGTCGATCGTTACGAGACGCGTAGGACGAGGTTGCCGGGCACGTGGCCGTCCTCCGAGAGCTCGTGTGCTCGGGGCGTCCCCGAGCGGATCGATCGGAGTCCCGCGCGGGCAGGGGGATTCGCTCCAGCTCTCCGTGAACACGCGGCGGCTTCATGCTTCGACGTCGAAACCGGCCGCGGCATCTACGGGGGCTGAGGCGGCAGCTCAGACGAGCGCGAGCTGCGCCGCCTCGGTGCCGAGCCCGGACACACCGACCCCGACGAGTCGGAGCGCGCCCGGCCGCTGATCGAGGGCGCGATCGAGCAGCTCGCACGCGAGCGCGTGGATCCGGTCGGCCTCGTCCGTGCCGGAGGCGAGGGTCGTCGTCCGGGTGCGGGTCGTGAAGTCGCCGTAACGGAGCTTCGTCGTCACCGTCCGCGCGAGCAGCCCGCGGTCGCTCAGTCGCCGGGAAAGGCTCTCCGACATGCGTCGAAGCTCCTCGTGCAGGCGCGCCCGCTCCGCGACGTCGCGGTCGAACGTCTCCTCGTGGCTGATCGAGACCGGCGGCTCCGAGACAGGCTCGACGCGGCGTCCGTCGATCCCGCGCGCGCGGTCTCGAAGCTCGAGTCCGACCTTGCCGGCGGCGAGGAGCGTCGCGAGCTCGTCGTCCGAGAGACTCGCGAGCGCGCCGATCGTCTCGATCCCAGCGGGGCGCAGCCGTTGCTCCGCGCGCGGGCCGACGCCCGGCAGCTTGCGGACGTCGAGCGGCGCGAGGAACTCGGCCTCGCGACCCGCGGGGACGACGGTGATCCCGCCCGGTTTACGCCGGTCGCTCGCGATCTTCGCGACGACTTTGCAACTCGAGACTCCGAGCGAGCACGTCAGGTTCGTCGTCCCTCGGACGGCGGTCTGGATCGCTTCGGCCAGCCGCCGGGCTGCGAGGAAGTCGGGCGCCTCGTCGCTCAGGTCGAGGTAACCCTCGTCGATTCCGGTCCTCTCGACCACCGGCGCGACCTCGCGGATCGCCGACCAGACGCTGCGCGAGAGCTCGCGGTAGCGGTCGTGCCGGGGGCGGACGAACACTGCGCTCGGGCAGCGTCTGCGCGCCTCCGCGCAGCTCATCGCGGAGTGGATGCCGAAGCGGCGGGCGACGTAGTTCGCGGTTGCAACGACCCCGCGGCCCTGCGGGTCGCCGCCGACGATGAGCGGCTTCGCGCGCAGGCTCGGGTCGTCGAGTTCCTCGACGGCGGCGAAGAAGGCATCCAGGTCGACGTGCGCGACGATCACTGTGGACGAGAAGTCTCACATTCGGCACAGACGAGACACCCACACGCCACACCTTGCTCGCTAGGTTCGCCGTATGCCCGCCAGACCTGCAACGAAGGCCGCCACGCCGTGGGGCGACGCCGCTCTTGTCGACCAGCTCGAGATCCCACAGCGCGCGGGAGACCGCCGCTTCTCGTCGGTCGTGCAGCTGCTCGAGAACGGGAAAGGTGAGCGTCTCGTCCGCTTCGCGTACACGACCGACGGCACCGCCCGCCGCGGACCCGTGACGCTGCGTGCGCGTGACTTGGCGCGCCTGCACGATGCGCTTCGCCGCCACCCGGAGCTCGCCGAGACCCTCGGTCTCGGAGGTGGTGCCTAGACGAGCGCCTGCTCCCGTTCGCGCGCAGCGTCGACGAGCGACGCGATCACGAACGTCCCATCGGCCGGGCCGAGTAGCGGATCGACCGCGTGCTCAGGGTGCGGCATCAGCCCGACGACGTTGCCCTCCCGGTTGCAGACGCCCGCAACGTCGTGCATCGACCCGCTCGGGTTGTCCTCGTAGCGCAGGACGATCTGGTCGAGGGCGACGAGTTCCGCGTAGAGCTCGTCGTCGGCGTACCAGGAGCCCTCGCCATGCTTCACGGGGATCGTGAGGGTCTGCCCGACCGTGCACCGAGAGGTGAGCTTCGTGTCGGCGCGCTCGACGCGCACGCGCGTATCCCGACAAATGAATTCGAGCGACCGGTTCGCGCGGAGCACGCCGGGCAGCAGGCCTGCCTCGCAGAGGATCTGGAAGCCGTTGCAGATCCCGAGCACGGGTCCGCCGTCGGCGGCAAAGCGGCCGACGGCCTCCATGGCCGGCGCAAACCGTGCAATCGCTCCGCAGCGGAGGTAGTCGCCGTAGGAGAATCCGCCGGGGAGGATGACGCCTGCGACTTCGGGCAGCTCCGGCTCGCCGTGCCACACGAGGACGGGGTCCGCCCCGAGCGCGTGCAACGCCCAGGCAGCGTCACGGTCGTCGTTCGACCCGGGAAAGACGATCACCGCAATCTGCGGGCGGCGTTCGCTCACGCGTCCACCAGCTCGATCTCGAAGCTCTCGATCAGCGGGTTCGCGAGGAGCTGCTCGCACATGCGCTCGACCTCCGCGCGAGCGGACGCTGCGTCCGTCGCCTCGAGCTCGAGGTCGACGACACGTCCGACGCGGGCCGCGCCGACGGCGAACCCGAGCTGCCGCAGCGAGCCTTCGACCGCCTGGCCCTGCGGGTCGAGGATCCCCACCTTCGGCCGCACGAGCACGGTCGCCTTCACCGCAGCACCACGTCCGGGTCTGTGAGGTAGTCCGCGAACGCGATCCCCGTGATCCGCTCGAAGGCGTCGACGTAGCGCGCGCGTGTTCCGTCGACGACATCGCCGGGAAGCTCCGGTCCCGGCGTGGTCTTGTCCCACCCGAGCGTCTCGCAGTAGTCGCGGACGTACTGCTTGTCGAACGACGGCTGCGCTCCGCCGGGCGCGTACTCGTCCGCCGGCCAGAACCGCGACGAGTCGGGCGTGAGCGCCTCGTCGCCCAGCACGAGCCGCCCCTCGTCGTCGAGCCCGAATTCAAACTTGGTGTCCGCGATCACGATCCCGCGCTCGCGCGCGTACTTCGCGGCGAAGCCGTAGAGCGTCAGGGCGACGCGCTCCACCTCGCGGAACCGCTCCCGTCCAACGAGTTCGGACGCCTGCTCCGCGTTGATGTTCTCATCGTGCCCAGATTGCGCCTTCGTCGCGGGAGTAAAAATCGGCTCCGGGAGCTCGTCGGACTCGCGCATCCCCGAAGGCAGCGCGTGGCCCGAGGTCGCACCCGTCGCGAGGTAGTCCTTCCAGCCGGAACCCGCGAGGTAGCCGCGGACGACGCACTCGATCGGGAGCATCTCGAGCCTGCGGCACTCGGTCGAGCGGCCGTCCTCGCGCAGAGCGAGCAGGTGGTTCGGCACGAGGTGTCTCGTCCGAGCAAACCAGAACGCGGCGAGCCCGGTGAGCACGCGCCCCTTGTCGGGGATCTCCGTCGGAAGCACGACGTCGAACGTCGAGATCCGATCGCTGGCGACGAGCAGCAGACGCGCGTCGTCGAGCGCGTAGAGCTCGCGAACCTTCCCGCTTCCGACGTGGGCAACGGCCTCAGGCATAGGTGGGCTCCTCCTCTTTCGTCCGCACGAGCGCGTGGAGGCGCTCGAAGACGGTGTCGACGTGACGGGTGTATGGCTCGAGCGAAAAGACCTCGTCGAGAGCGAGCCGTGGCGCGACCTCCGGGTCGTCGCGCACAAGCTCGCGAAAGTCCCTCTCTTCCTCCCAGGCGCGCATGGCGTTCCGCTGCACGAGCCGGTACGCGTCGTCACGCGAGAGGCCGCTTTCGACGAGAGCGAGCAGGACCCGCTGGCTGAAGAACAGGAAGTGACTCGCCTCGAGGTTCCGCCGCATGCGCTCCGGGAAGACGACGAGCCCCTCGACGAGCCAGGCGAATCGCTCGAGCATGTAGTCGAGTGCGAGGAACGCGTCGGGCACGACGACACGCTCGGCCGACGAATGCGTGATGTCGCGCTCGTGCCACAGCGCGACGTTCTCCAGTCCGACGAGTGCCGCGGATCGAACGACGCGCGCGAGCCCGCAGATCCGCTCCGAGACGACCGGGTTCCGCTTGTGCGGCATCGCCGACGAGCCTTTCTGCCCGCGGCCGAACGGTTCCTCGACCTCGCGCACCTCCGTGCGCGCGAGGTGGCGCACTTCGAGCGCGAACTTCTCCAGCGACGCGGCAGCGAGCGCGAGCGCGCTGAGCAGCTCGGCGTGGCGGTCGCGCTGGAGGATTTGTGTCGACGACGGTGCGGGCTCGAGCCCGAGCCGCTCGCACGCGATCCGCTCCACGTCGGGGTCGGTCGCCGAATATGTTCCGACGGCGCCGGACAGCTTCCCGACGCGCAAGCCTTCGAGCGCGCGCTCGACCCGCGTGCGTTCGCGCTCGAGCTCGAACGCCCACCCTGCGAGTTTCAGCCCGAACGTGGTCGGCTCGGCATGCACGCCGTGCGTCCGGCCGATCGTCAGCGTCGCCCGGTGCTCGTCGGCCCGCGTCACGACTACGGCGAACGCGCGGTCGATGCCGTCGAGGATCAGCCGGCCCGCCTCCTGGATCTGCAACGAGAGCGCCGTGTCGAGGACGTCGGAAGAGGTGAGCCCGTAGTGGAACCAGCGGCCGTGCTCCCCCAGACCCTCGGCAGCGGCATCGACGAAAGCGGCGACGTCATGGTGCGTCCGCTCCTCGATCTCGCGCACGCGCTCGGGCGTGGGCGCGACAGCGGACCGTCGGATCGCCTCCGCCGCCTCGACGGGCACGCGGCCGATCTCGGCCCATGCGTCGAGCGCGGCGAGCTCGACCTCGAGCCACCGTTCCAGCTTTCGCTGCTCCGACCAGACCCCGGCCATCGCCGGACGGGAGTAGCGGGAAATCACTCGGCCAGACTAGCGCCGGGCCAGGCCGGACAACCGGTAGCGCGTCTCGGCCACGGAGGCTCCCGGAATCGACTCGTCGACCCGCTCGCCGTCGACGATCCAGCCGCATCGCTCGTAGAAGCGGCGTGCCCTCGGGTTCTCGGTCGCGACCCAGAGCATCGCCTCGTCCCAACGCTCGGACAGCGCACGAACTGCGGCATCCATGAGCGCCGGGCCTGCACCTCGACCGTGGGCTTCGGGCACGACGTAGATCGCGTAGAGCTCACCGATCGCCGGATCGGTCCAGCAAGGGCCGACGTTGACGAACCCGACGATGCGGCCGTCGAGCTCGGCGACGAAGGCAGCCGTCTCGGGATGGGGGATCCACTCTTGCCAGTTTCGCTCACGGTCGTCGACGCTCAGCGCGTCGAGCACCGACTGCGGCATGATGCCCGGGTACGTGGCTCGCCAGGTCTCGACGTGGATCTCGGCGATCTGCCGCGCGTCCTCCGGCCGCGCGGGCCGGACGTTCACGCGCCGAGAATGCGCGCGGCGAGCACGGCGGCGTTCTTCGCGCTGTCGACGCCCACCGCCGCCACCGGCACCCCGGGCGGCATCTGTGCGATCGCAAGCAGCGCGTCGAGCCCGTCGAGAACGCTCATGCTCGAGCGGAGCGGGACGCCGATCACCGGCAAGTCGGTGTGCGCTGCCACGGCTCCGGGGAGCGCGGCCGCGAGCCCGGCGCCGCAGATCAGCACGCGAAGCCCGCGCTCGCGCGCCGTCTTCGCGTACTCCGCCACCGAGTCCGGCGTCCGGTGCGCCGAGCGGACGTCGAACTCGTACGCGATCCCGCGCTTGTCGAGCTCGTCGAACGCGCCCTGCATGCGCTGGCGGTCGGACTCGGAGCCGACGAGGATCCCGACCACGGGCGCCGGCGCCTCAGCCAACCGGTGCTCCGTTTGCGGCTTCGAGCGCGACGTCGGTCCGGAAGCGCATCCCGTCGAAGGCGATCCGCTCGGCCGCCGCGTACGCACGGGCGCGCGCCTCGCTCAAGATCGAGCCCGTCGCCGACACGTTCAAGACCCTGCCGCCGTTCGTCACGAGCTGGTCGCCCCGAAGCGCGGTCCCCGCGTGGAAGACGACGGTGCCGTCGGCCTCCGCCTCGGCGATCCCGGCAATCGGCGATCCGACGTCACCCGCGGCAGGGTAGTCGCGCGCGGCGAGGACGACCGTCACCGCGGCCTCGTCCGACGCTGCGACCGTGGCGCCGGCGAGATCTCCGGCGGCGGCCGCGGCAAGTGCACCGAGCAGGTCGCCTTCCACGGCCGGCAGGATCGCCTGCGTTTCGGGGTCGCCGAACCGGCAGTTGAACTCGAGGACTCGGGGGCCGGACTCGGTCAGCATCAGGCCGGCGTAGAGGAGACCGATAAACGGCGCGTCGCGGCGCGCGAGCTCCCGGAGCACCGGTTCGTGCACCGAGCCGACGAGCTCGGCGAGCTCGAGCCCCTCCAGCGGAACCGGCGAGAACGCACCCATGCCGCCGGTGTTCGGGCCGGCGTCGCCGTCGAACGCGCGCTTGAAGTCACGCGCGGGCGGAAGGCCGAGCGCGCTCACGCCGTCGCAAATCGCGAACACCGACAGCTCGTCTCCCTCCAGCAGCTCCTCGACCACGAAGTCGTCGCCGAGGCTGGAAACGGCGCGTAGCGCGGCGTCGAGCTCGTCCTGCGTCTGGCAGACGAAGACGCCCTTGCCGGCCGCGAGCCCGTCCGCCTTGACGACGCAGGGCGGCCGGGCCACCGCGAGCCCCTCGGCCAGGGGAACGCCGGCGGCCTGCAGCACCTCCTTCGCGAAGCGCTTCGAGCCTTCGATGCGCGCCGCGGCGGCGCTCGGCCCGAACACCGCGACGCCGCCGAGGCGAAGCGCATCCGCGACGCCCGACACGAGCGGTACCTCAGGACCGATCACGACGAGGTCGATCGCCAGCGCCCGCGCCAGCGCAAGCAGGCCCTCGGCGTCCTGCGCGTGCACGGGGTGGCATGGGCCAAGGCCCGCGATTCCAGGGTTGCCGGGTGCAGCGTGCAGCTCGGTCAGCCGAGGGCTCTGCGCGAGCTTCCACGCAAGCGCATGCTCGCGCCCGCCCGACCCCACGACCAGAACCTTCACGCGCCGGATGCTATTCGCGTCGGCGGCGGGTTTGGGACTCTTAGCTCGCGCGTAGAACGCGCGCATGTCCACCCCGGAGCCTGGTCTCGATCGCCACGAGTGGGAGACGGAGCTGCAAGGGCTCGAGCCGGAGCTCGCCGACGGGCCGGCCGAGGCGCTGCCCGAGCTGCAGAGCCTCGTGTACCGCATGCTCGTGGAGCGTGGCTTCGCGCCTGCCGACCCCGTCGTGAGCGACGGCGACGAGCCGGAGGTACTGCTCTCGTTCCGGAGTGCCGTCGAGACGACGCTCGCTTTGGAGCGAGGCGACGACGTCGACCCCGGCGACATCGCAGCTGCCGTGAACGGCCTGCGCGCGGTCTTCGACTACCTCATCGCCGAGCACTCCGCCCCGTAGGCTCCCGGCGCGTGACGCTCCTCGAGCGACATGTCGAGTTGTTCAACCACGGCGTCCGGAGCGGCGACTTCGCGCCGATGCTCGAGCAGTTCACCGAGGATGCCGATCTCGTTTTCGAAGGCGTGCCGACCGGGCCGTTCCATGGCAAGGAGACGATCGCCGCGGCGTACGCGTCAAACCCGCCCGACGACGAGGTCGACGTCCTCTCGAGTGAGCAGGCCGATGACGGAACGATCGTCGC
>Ga0136614_10002603_pt1 | contig 11273 bp, 11 predicted proteins | sample AntDrymUQ2792106_2_FD_106643 | JGI IMG/M metagenome (GOLD analysis project Ga0136614, IMG submission 106643) | Polar desert sand microbial communities from Dry Valleys, Antarctica - metaG UQ279 (21.06) | ecosystem: Environmental > Terrestrial > Soil > Desert | place: Antarctica: Dry Valley... | reverse complement strand
CGCTCGCTTTCTGTGCCTCGCCGCAGCCGTCACGCTCAACCACCAACTCGGTCGTCCCAGCCGCGCACTCGTCAACTACTGCGCCTGACCGCGCGGAATCAACCATCTAGTGTGCTAGATGGTTGATTTCGCGGCCGGTGCCGTCAGATGTGCGTGTATCGCGGATGCAGGTCGCCGCAGGTCGAAGGTGGACAGTGCCGGCGGCACGGCCGCCTTTGACATGTGGCGATCCTGCGCCGCGAGACGCGTGCCGATGACGGGTTGCGGTCGTGCAATCAGCCATCTAGACCGCCCGTGCCCGGCGTGCGGCGCCGCGGCGCTCGTCGCATGGCGCACCGTGCCCGCCTCGGACCCCGCCCTGCCGGGCGACTACGCGCTCGCCCGCTGCCCCGCGTGCGGCACCGCGGTGACGCTGGCGGCCGCGCCGCCCGCGGCGCACGAGCAGGGCGCCTACGGCGGCGGCGTGCCGCGCGGCGCCGGGCTGGCCGCGGGGCTGCTGCGCGCCTTCGACCGCCGCCGCCTGACGTTCCTCGCGCGCGCCGGCGGGCGCCCGCCGGGTCGCCTGCTCGACGTCGGCGCCGGCCGCGGGCGCTTCGTCGCGCAGGCGCGGGCGGCGGGCTGGGAGGCGGACGGGATCGAGCCGTCGCTGCGCGGCGTGACCGCGGCGCGGGCCCGCGGCGTCGAGCTGCGGCAGGCCGGCATCGACGAGGCCGCGGTGCCGGCCGGCTCGCTCGACGCCGCGACGCTGTGGCACGTGCTCGAGCACCTCGACGAGCCCGGGCCCGCGCTCGCGCGGATCGCGGGCTGGCTGCGCCCCGGCGGGCTGCTCGTGATCGGCGTCCCGAACCTCGCGAGCGCGCAGGCGCGCGCGGGCGGCGCGCGCTGGTTTCATCTCGACGTCCCGCGCCACCGCACGCATTTCACCGTCGCCGGCCTGCACGCGCTGCTGCGCCGCCATGGCCTGGAGCCTGTCGCCACGCACCACCTGCTCGCCGAGCACAACCCGTTCGGTCTGTGGCAGTCGGTCGTCAGCCGCGCGACGCGCACGCCCTCGTGGCTCTACCACGCGCTGAAGCGCAACGCCCCCCTGCGCAGCCGCGACGCGCTGGTGACCGCCCTGGCGCTGCCGCTCGTGCCGGTCGCCGTGGCGGCCGAGCTCGCGTTCGCGCTGGCGCATCGCGGCGGGACCGTGGCGGTGGTGGCGCGGCGGGCCTGAGGGTCGGCGGGCGCGGGAGCTACGCCAGCGCCAGCGCGGCGGCCACGACCGCGCCGTCGCTCGTGCGGCGTGCGCCTGGTACGAGCGACGCGATCGCGTCGGCCGCGGCCGTGACGTGCGACGGGGTCCGCGGTCCGGTGACGACGGCGATCGGCACGCCGAGCGCGCACAGCTCGCGGCGTGACGGCGACCAGCTCGACTGGCCGGCGTAGTCGGCGAAGAACCCGATGTGGTTCGCGGCCGCGCGCGTCGCCTGCGCCGGCTGGGCCTCGTCGCCCAGCCAGGCTCGGATCGCCGCCTGCGGCCCGCCCTCGCGCAACGCCTCCTCCAGCAGCTCGCGCTCGACCGCCAGCGCCTTCGTCGCCTCCGCCACGAACGCGTGCAGCGGTGGGTCGACGAGGACCGCGGCGCGAGCGAGCGCGGGGCGGCGGACGAGCAGCTCCAGGACGATCAGCGCGCCGAAGCCGTCGCCGACGAGCAGCGCCGGCGCGGCATCGAGCCCCTCCAGCAACGCCGCCGCGTCCTGCGCCTGCTCCTGCACCGTCGTCGCCGCGGACGGCTGCGGCGCGCCGCTGGAGCCGTAGCCGCGGCGGTCGTAGGCGATCGCGCGCAGCCCCCCGGCGGCGAGCGGCTCGAGCGGCTCGGCCCAGGCGTCGGCGTCGGATCCCATCGCGTGCACGACGAGCGCCGCGGGACCCTCCCCGCGGACGGTGTAGTGCAGCGCGACCCCGGCGCCCTCGACGTGCGGCATGGCGGCGAGCCTAGCCCGTCGCACGGCGGCGCTCGGGCGCCCGCAGGCGTCGATCCGCACCTTCCCGCGGCGGCGGATGGCATCAAAACACGCCAAAGCCGCGACCTGGCGATGCGTCTCGGGCGCGGAGTCCGTGCTTAATGGGCGAAAGCTCGCAGTTTGCATAATCGGCTCTTTCAAGTGGTGTGGCAAAGCGGCGTTAACCGGTGGCATGGCCACGACGATCATCTCGCCAGCCGGTTCCGAGGGTTCGTCGGCGCTCGCCGCGGCGCCGTATCTCGAGGCCGTCCAGCGCTATGCGGGACGCGACGCCGGCCGCTTCCACGTCCCCGGCCACAAGGGCGGATCCGGCGCCGGTCAGCAGCTCGCCGACGCGCTCGGCGACACGCTGGCGCTCGACGTGCCGTCGTGCATCGAGGGCATCGACCTCGGGCCCGGCGAGACGCCGCTTGAGGCCGCCGAGCGCCTGGCGGCCGCGACCTGGGGCGCCCGGCGCACATGGTTTCTCGTCAACGGCGCCAGCGAGGCCAGCCACGCGCTCTGCCTCGCGCTGGCCCAGTCCGGCACCGAAGTCGTCGTCCAGCGCAACGTGCACGCGAGCACGATCCACGGCCTGGTGCTCGGCGGCCTGCAGCCGACGTTCGTGATGCCGGGCGTCGACGAGGACCTCGAGATCGCCCACTGTGTGCGACCCGACGACCTCGCCGTGGCGCTGGACGCCACGCCCGGTGCCGCCGCCGCCTTCGTCGTGAGCCCGACCGACTTCGGCGCCACCGCCGACGTGCGCGGGCTCGCGCAGGTCTGCCACGACCGCGGCGTCGCGCTCGTCGTCGACGAGGCCTGGGGCGCACACCTGCGCTTCGACGAGCGCCTGCCGCAGGACGCGCTCGCCGCGGGCGCCGACGTCGTCATCTCCGGCACGCACAAGCTCATGGGCAGCCTCACGCAGTCGGCGATGCTGCACCTCGGCGCCTGCTCCTGGCCGCAACTCGACGAGGGGGCGATCACGCGCGGGCTCGCGCTCGTGCGCACGACGAGCCCGAGCTCGCTGCTGCTGGCCTCGCTCGACGCGGCACGCGCGCACGTCGACGCGCACGGCGTGGCGCTGCTGGAGCACGCCCTGGCGGAGATGCAGGAGGTCAAGCGCCGGCTGCGCGACGTCCTCGGGCTGTCGGTCCTCGGCGACGAGCTCGTGGGTAGCCACGGCGTGGCCGGCTTCGACGAGCTGCGGCTGGCGATCGACATCGGTCCCACCGGCCTCGACGGACACGTCGTGGCCGCCGACCTGCTGCGCGTCGCCGACATCAACCTCGAGCTCGTCACGAGCCGCGTCCTCATCGCCCACGTCGGGATCGGCGAGCCCGTGCTGGCCGGCGGCGCGCGGCTGATCGGCGCCCTGCAGGCCGTCCTCGGCGCGCCCGGCGCCTACCCGGGCGGCGACCTGCCACGAGCGCAGGCGGCCTGCTTCGGCGAGGCGGTGATGTCGCCGCGCGATGCGTTCTTCGCCCCCCACGATGTGGTCGCGCTGGCCGACGCCGCCGGCCGCATCAGCGCCGACTCGATCGCCGTCTACCCGCCCGGCATCACCAACCTGCTGCCGGGGGAGCGGATCACCTCGCGACTCGTGCAGTACCTGCTCGAGATGAGCCTGCGCGGCTGCCCGCTGCGCGGGACCTGGGACGAGGCGGGTCGCACCGTCCGCGTCCTGCGCCGGCCCTGACCGCACGTCCTTCAACCATGCCCTCAGCCAGGAGACCACCATGACGAACGCCACACCGCCCGAGTCCATCTTCTACGAGTTCCCCGCGCGCGGATACCTCGAGAAGTACTACGCCACGATGGGCCCCGAGAACGTCGCCTTCGCAAGCTCGATCACCGACTACCTGTCGACGCGCACCGCGGCGACGGACACGGTGATCGAGGTCGCGGGCGGGCCGTGCATGTACTCGCTGCTGTCGCTGATGGCCGCCCGCGGCCGGCCGTTCGAGCACGTCACGTTCACCGACATCGGCTGGAAGAACCTGCGCGAGATCGAGATCTGGCTGCAGGACCACCCGTCGCAGTTTGACTACGAGGCGCTCCTGCACTGGCTGGCCGAGGAGACCGGCGCCGACGCCGACGCGGTCGCGCAGCAGCTGCGGGCCTCCGCCTGGGAGCTTGCGAGCTTCGACTGGCGCAAGCCCGTGCCGGCACCATGGCGCCACGCCTACGACGTCGTCTCCTGCCATTTCTTCGCGGAGTCGGCTACCAACGACGAAGCCGAGCTCGTGGCGTTCCTCGCCAAGCTCGGCGATCTGGCCCGCCCCGGCGCCACGGTCCTGACCTCGTTCATCTGCCGCTCGGGGGGCTACACCATCCAGCATCGGGACTTTCCCGCCTTCGCCGTGGACCGGCGCTCGATCTTCCGCTACCTCGAGCGGGCGGGGCTGGCGCTCGAGGACGTGGAGGTGACGTCGGTGGCCAGCGAGGATCCTGCTTCGAACCCCGGCTACGACGAGCTGCTGTTCGTCGCCGGCCGTATCCCGATGCATAGAAGATCCGCGACGACGTAGTCATTAAGCGGACGCTCAGACCCCTAAGACTCAAGGGTCGAACGATCCCGGTCGACTACACCTGTGAGATGCAGTTCTCGTCACTCATCGGCGGGGCCCTTCCGCTGGCGTACTCGGAGCAGCCCACGCGCCGCACCCAGATCGCGCGCGCGACGGCCGTGGCGCTCGTCGCGGTGTGGGCCGTGTACTTCGTCTACGTCGTCGTCACGCCGGGCCTCGGCGCCGAGGGCTTCTTCAAGACGTATGTCTTCAGCGCCCTGCCGATCATGGCGGCCGTCGTGTGCCTGCTGCGCGCCCCCGCTGCGGGCGCCGAGCGCACGCCGTGGCTGCTGCTCGGCGGCGGGATTATCCTCTGGTCCGCCGGCTCGGTCTACTGGAGCGTCTTTCTCAAGTCGCTGGAGGCCGCGCCCTATCCCTCGCCGGCCGACGCCCTCTACCTGGGCTTCTACGCGGCCTGCTACCTCGCGCTCGTGCTGCTCGCGGGCCCGCGCGTGCGCGGGATCAGCTCGAGCGTCTGGCTCGACGGCCTCATCGCGATGCTCGCCGTGAGCGCGGTCGGCACGGCGTTCGTCGTGCCCGCCGTCGTCGACACGAGCGGCGATCTCGCCGTCGTCGCCACCAACCTCGCCTACCCCGTCGCCGACGTGCTGCTGATCGCGATGGTCGCGGGCGGCTTCGCGCTGACCTCGTGGCGGCCCGGTCGCGCCTGGGCGCTGATCGGCGGCGGCCTCGTGCTGTTCGCGGTCGCCGACAGCGTGTACCTGCTGCTCGTCGCCCGCGGCACCTTCGTCGAAGGCACCTGGCTCGACGCGGTCTGGCCCGCCGGCATGGCGCTGCTGGCGATCGCCGCCTGGCAGCAGCCGTTGCGCGCCAAGACCCATGAGGTAGGCGGCTGGCCCGTGCTGGCGGTGCCGATTCCGCTCGTCCTGACGCTCACCTCCGTCGCCGTGCTCATCTACGGCAACCTCGCCCACATCAACGTCGCCGCGCTGGCGCTCGCGAGCGCGACGGTGCTCGCCGCGCTGCTGCGGCTGGCGCTGAGCTTCCGCGAGATCAGGACACTCGCCGAGTCGCGCCGCCAGGCGACGACCGACGAGCTGACCGGGCTGCCCAACCGCCGCTACTTCTACGAGCAGCTGCGCAAGGAGCTCAAGGCGGCCAAGACGACCGGCTCGGCACTGACGCTGCTCGTCGCCGACCTCGACGGCTTCAAGGAGCTCAACGACACGCTCGGCCACCAGGCCGGCGACCTGCTGCTGCAGCAACTCGGACCGCGCGTGCTCGACGCGCTCAGCGCGACCGACACGCTGGCGCGGCTGGGCGGCGACGAGTTCGGGATCCTGCTGCCGGGCCGCGACAGCGAGGCGGCGATCACCCTGGTCGAGCAGATCCGCGCGCTGCTCGACGAGCCGTTCACGATCCGCGGGCTGAACCTCCACGTCGAGGCCAGCATCGGCATCGCCGCGTTCCCCGAGCACGCCCACGACGTCGACTCGCTGATCCGCCGCGCCGACGTCGCGATGTACCAGGCCAAGGAGGCGCGCACCGGCTGGGAGGTGTACGTCGCCACGCGCGACCTGCACAGCCGCGACCGCCTGGAGCTGCTGGGCGACCTGCGCCACGCGATCGACGCCCGCGAGCTCGAGCTGCACTACCAGCCCAAGGTCGACCTGCGCTCCGGCCGGGTCACCGGCGTCGAGGCGCTGGTGCGCTGGCGCCACCCCGAGCGCGGGCTGCTGGGCCCGATGCAGTTCATCCCGCTCGCCGAGCGCACCACGCTCATGCGGCCGCTCACCCTGTACGTGCTCGACACCGCCCTCGCCCAGACCCGCCGCTGGAGCGACGAGGGCTTCGACCTCAGCGTCGCCGTCAACCTCGCCGTGCCCAACCTGCTCGACATGCGCCTGCCCGTCGACGTGCGCGAGCTGCTCGAGCGCTGGGACGTGCCCGCGCACCGGCTGAACCTCGAGGTCACCGAGAACGTGATCCTGTCCGATCCGGCGCGCGTGATCGAGATCCTCGAGGCGCTCAAGGAGGTCGGCGTGCGGCTCTCGCTCGACGACTTCGGTACCGGCTCCTCGGCGCTGGGGTTCCTCAAGCGCCTGCCCGTCGACGAGCTGAAGATCGACCGGTCGTTCGTGATCGCCATGGAGAACTCCCCCGAGGACGAGGTCATCGTCCGCTCCACGACGGAGCTCGCGCAGCGGCTCGGCCTGCGGGTCGTCGCCGAGGGCGTCGAGACCGCGACCGCGCTCGAGTACCTCGAGCACGCCGGCTGCGACGAGGCGCAGGGCTACTTCCTGCAGCGCCCGGTGCCGGCGGATGAGATCGCGCCGTGGATCGCCGAGTGGCAGATCCGCCACGCCTCGCTGCGCGGCTCATGACGCGCGCGTAGTAGCTTCGCCGCCTCATGGATGCCTACGGACGCGACGTCGCACACGTGCACGACACGGGCCACGGCGACTTCGCGCGCGACGCCGCGCCCGGTGTGCTCGGGCTCATGCGGCGGGCCGGAATCCACGAGGGGCTGGTCGTCGACCTCGGCTGCGGCAGCGGGATCTGGGCGGCGGCGCTCGTCGACGCGGGCTACGACGTGATCGGCGTCGACCAGTCCGCCGCGCTGCTGGAGATCGCGCGCGAGCGAGCGCCGGGCGCGCGCTTCGTGCAGGCCTCGCTGTTCGACGTCAGGCTGCCGCCGTGCAACGCCGTGACGGCGCTGGGCGAGTGCTTCTCCTACGTCGTGGACCCGCGGGCCGGCCGCGCCGCCCTGGCCGTCGTCCTGCGGCGGATCGCCGCCGCGCTGCGCCCCGGCGGGCTGCTCGTCTTCGACGTGATGACCCCCGGCAGCGAGCCCGAGACCGGCCGGCGGACGTGGTCGGAGGGGCCGGACTGGCTGCTGTGCCTCGAAGCCCGGGAGGATCCCGGCACGGGGACGCTGACGCGCCGGATCGCCGTCTTTCGGCCCGAGAACGAGCACTACCGGCGCAGCGACGAGCTGCACCGGCTGTGGCTGTACTCGCGCGGCGACGCGCTGACCGACCTCGACGCCGCCGGCCTGCAGGCGCGCACCCTGACCGGCTACGGGCATCGCGTGCGGTTTCGCCGCGGTCACATCGGATTCGCCGCTGTCAGGCCCTAGTACACGCGGTAGAGTTGCTGGCATGGAAGGTTTCGGAGGACTCTTCGGCGATCCCGAGGAGCTCAGCAAGCGCATGGCGGAGTTCGCCGAGCAGATGCAGGCCCAGCAGGGCTTGGCCTGGGCCGACAACGCGATCAAGCTCGCGGTCGAGATGACCGTCGCGGCGATCAACCGCGTCAACATCCAGGGCACGGTCGACCAGCAGGCCGAGCAGATCCGCGCGGTGATGGCGACCGTCTTCCCCGACGCGGTCGCGCTCGTGCGCGAGGCGCGCTCGGGTCTTCAGTAGGCGCGCTCGACGCCCTCGTGGCGCGCGGCGGCCTTTTCGGCCTCGCGCTCCTCCTTGCCCATGCGGATCGCCTCCTTGAAGGAGCGGATCCGGAAGATCGACACGAGCGCCCCGAAGCCGACGGCGAGCGTCGTCGCCGCGATGACGATCTGCTGGCCGACGGAGTACGCGGCGACCGTCGCGCCCGAGGCCGCCCCGCCGAAGACCTTGACGAGCAGCGCCTGCTGGACGCCCGCGCCGCCGGGCGTGAACGGCACGACCGCGGCGACCGCGTTGACGCCGAGCACGAGCAGCACGTTGCGCACCGAGCCGCCGACGTTGAACGCCTCCAGCAGAAACCAGAACGCCGCGAAGCGAAACAGCCAGCCCGCGAACTGCCAGGCGAACACCTCGCGCAGATAGCGGCGGCGGTCGCGCAGGATCGTCAGGCCCTGTCGCACGCGCGCCCAGAACGCCCTGACGCGCTGCGAGAGCACCGCGAACGCGACGAGCACCGCGATCGCGAGCACCGTCAGCACGAACAGGGTGAACTTCGGGTGGCCCGCGAAGAACGACAGGTCGAACGCGTTGAGCTTCGCGAAGTCCGGCGGCTTGGGGAACACGCCCTGGGTGAACGCAAACGCGAGGATGAAGATCGCCATGAACGCGTCGAAGACGGCCTCGACGCAGATCGCCGCGCCGACCGCGGGATACGTCGCGTTCGGGACAGAGCGCTTCACGAGAAACAGCTTGATGACGTCGCCGCCGCGCGCCGGGATGACGTTGTTGAAGCCGTAGGCGGCGATGTACGCGCCCCAGATGCGGCGAAACTCGATCCGCTCGTCGGGATAGGCCGCCTGCAGCGTGTGAAAGAACGCCCGCGAGCGCAGCGTCAGGTAGACGACGAAGGCCAGCGCGCCGATCAGCAGCGACATCCAGCCGACACGCGAGAGGCTGTCGAAGAACGAGCCGACGGCGTCGAAGAACGAGCTGATGTTCGAGCCGAGCGAGGCCGGGACGGGCATGGCGCCAGAGACTACGGAGGCTCGCGCTCGTACATTCATCGCCTGTACTCACACGTTCGTCTGGGCATGCCGATACCAGAGAAGGAAACCGAAAAGGCAACCCCGTCGCGAGGCGGGCGCGCAAAACCAGGGGCCTCTCGCAGGCCGCCCAGTTGCCGAAGGAGTCACCAATGTCTCACCCTCGTCGTATCGTCGCCGCGCTGGCGACGCTGGCCGTGCTCGTCGCGGTCCCCGCCACCGCATCGGCGGCGAAGTCCTCGTCCAAGGTTCCGTCGGCCGCCAACGTGCAGGTGCATGTCGACAAGGCCACGAAGGCCGTCAAGCGCATGCAGCGCCACGCGCGGCTGGGCAACGGCACGGCCGTCGCCAAGCAGCTAAAGATCGCCCGGTCGCAGTCCGCCGCCGCGTCGCGGATGGCGCGCCAGATGGCCGGCACGGCCGACGCCGGCAGGCAGAGCGTCACCGCCGCCCAGGCGCTGACGCTCGCCGGCACGCAGTACGACCAGCTGGTCGAGTCGATCACCGCGATCGTCGACCAGATCAACGGCCAGGTCCAGGCGCTCGTCGCCAACGCGATCGCGCCAACGCTCGCCGGCAAGCAGAAGATCATCGAGGTGCTCACGCAGCTGCTCGACCAGGTGCCGGCCGAGGCGCGTCCGATGATCGCCTCGATCATCGCGGCGCTGTCGGTCGGCGACGCCGACGAGGTCGTCAACCTCGACGCCGCGCTCGACACGGGCACCCTGCCGAGCGACATCGCCGGCATCGTCACCCAGGCACTCACCATGGCGACCGGCATCCTCGACCAGGCGTTCGCCGCCGTGCAGGCGATCGTCCCGATGCTGCCGGCGGCCGTTCAGGGTCCGCTGTCGCAGATCCTCGACATGGTCACCGCGACCGTCGCGACGATCATGCCGGCCGTGCTGAGCACGGTCACCGGGCTGATCGACACGGTTCTCGCGGCACTGCCGTTCGCCGGCGCGACGGCGGGCTCCGGCCAGTCCACCCTGGGCGGCCTGCTCGGCGGCATCCTCGGCGGCGGCTCGGAGAGCCTGCCGAGCAACATCGCCACCATGCTCGGCGGGCTGCTCGGCGGCACCTCCGGTGGCGGCGCGACGACGCCCGCGACCGCCGGCGCCGGCGCCGTCCTCACCAGCGTCACGGGCCTGATCGGCAGCCTGCTGGGTGGCCTCTTCGGCGGCCAGGCGGCTCCCGCCACATGAGCCACAGCGGCGGCCCGTCGGGCAGCTCGATGCGCCGCGTCACGGCGAACCCGTGGCGTGCGTAGAAGGCGAGATTGCCCTCCTTGGAGGACTCGAGGTAGGCCGCCGTACCGGTCTCGTCGCAGCGTTGCAGCACCGGAGCCAGCAGGGCGGAGCCAACCCCTCCGCCCTGTTGGTCCGGGTCGGTTCCCACGACCGACAGGTAGTAGTGGGGCGCGGTCGGATGGTGGCGCTCGATCTCGCGCACGGCATGGGTCGCGCTCACGATCCGCGGCAGCAGGACCGGCAGCATCGGCAGCTGCATGAGCGACTGGCGCAGGTTCTCGCGCCACTGTCCCGGCGGCGCCCACAGCGCCGCACCGGAGCGCTCAGGCGTCGTGTAGACCAGCCCGTGGACGGCGAGCTGGCGCAGGCGGATCCCGAAGAAGCGGCGCGCGTGGCGCATCCGCCGCGTGGCGTCGGGATAGAACCACGCCGTCACGGGATCGTCGTAGAAGGCGGAGGCGAGAACCTCCGCCAGCGGACCGAAATCTTCCGGCAGCGCAGGTCGCACGCTCTCGGGCGCGCACGTGGCCATCGCGGCCCCAGTCTACGTCAGTCGTCGTCGAGCAGCTCGAGCACGCGCTCGACGGGGCGGGCGAGCAGCGCGCGGTCCCCGCGCACGGCGATCGGACGCTGCAGCAGCCGCGGGTGCTCGGCCATCGCCGCGATCAGGTCGTCGTCCGAGACGCCCTCACCGAGCAGGTTCAGCTCCGCGACGAGCGGCTCGCGCAGGCGTAGCACCTCGCGCGGGCCGACCCCGGCCTTCGCGAGCAGGTCGCGGATCGTCGCCTCGTCCAGCCCCGTCTTGTGGTACTCGACGCCCTCGTACTCGATGCCGCGCTCGGCGAGCAGTGCCGCGAGCGAGCGGCAGGTCGAGCAGGTCTTCACTTCGTAGATCGTCAGATCGGGCATGGGCGGGCGGTCGTGGTCCTGACCTTAGTGCTGCCCGCCGCAAGTTCTGTCGGCTTGAAGGAGTTGCGCTCAGGTTGACGAACGTTATGGCGTGGGACGAGCGGCCACAGCGATCGAACTCGATGCGGAGGTACGCGGCGTGCTG
>Ga0136614_10002602_pt1 | contig 11281 bp, 10 predicted proteins | sample AntDrymUQ2792106_2_FD_106643 | JGI IMG/M metagenome (GOLD analysis project Ga0136614, IMG submission 106643) | Polar desert sand microbial communities from Dry Valleys, Antarctica - metaG UQ279 (21.06) | ecosystem: Environmental > Terrestrial > Soil > Desert | place: Antarctica: Dry Valley... | reverse complement strand
TGTTGGCTTGACGTTCGATCACCGCCATGAACTCCCGATGTTGTTCCGGAGAGAGATCTTCGGCCCTGGTGGACATGGTCTTGGCGGCGCCGATGATCCCGGTCAACGGTGTCCTCAGCTCATGCGAGACGGTGGCGACGAAGTCGCTCTTCATGCGATCGAGCTCCTCGAGGCGAGCGATCGTCTCCCGCTCCCTTTCGATCCGCGAGCGGAGGGTTTCACTCTGCACACGCTCCTCGACCAATAGGTTCGAAAGCCGCCGAAGGCTCCGCTCCTTCTCCAAGATGTAAACGAGGAACGCCAGAGCGAGTCCCACTGCGAGCACGGCCACTATCCAGGAGGTCGGGCTTTGGTCTCCGAGTGATCCGGAGAAGACATCGTTGCCGATCACGAACAACGCGACGGCAACCGTGATCGCGATGATGACGACGAGAGACGTCGTCCACAGCTGGGTCCGCCGCCGGTCGACGTCGGAGAGACTTAGTCCCTGCCGATCCTGGATACCCGCCGCTCGTGCCTCTGCGCGAGAGTCAGGCCCCCCGGCTACTTCTTCTCCGTCTGCCATTCCACGTGCCCCCGAGGCGCAGGTGAAGGATCCTCGAGCACCTGCTTGCTTCGCAGCTGCTCCACTGGGATGGGAACGGGATAGCGGGACGAGAAACACGCCGTGCAAAACGTATCGGCGGGAATCTGCGTGGCGGCGACCATCCCGTCATGCGACAAGTATCCGAGCGAGTCCGCCTCGATGTAGCTCTGCACATCGTCGATACTCCGGCCCGCCGCGATGAGTTCATCCTGGTCCGGCATGTCGATGCCGTAGAAGCACGGCCATTTGATGGGAGGTGATGAAACCCTGATGTGGACCTCACGCGCTCCGGCTTCGCGCAACATACTCACGACCTGCCGCGTGGTGTTCCCGCGCACTATCGAGTCGTCGACGACAACAACGCGACGGCCCTCGATAACCTCACGAAGCGGATTCAGCTTCATGCGGATGCCTTGCTGACGCATCCTCTGGGTCGGCTGGATGAAGGTGCGTCCGACGTAACGGTTCTTTACGAATCCCTCGCCGTAAGCGATCCCCGATTCGAGCGCGAACCCCTGGGCGGCGGGCACCCCACTGTCGGGCAGTGGCATCACCAACTCCGCCTCTGCAGGTTGCTCCTGGGCCAATCGCCGACCCATCCGATACCGCGTCGCGTAGACGTTCTGCCCCATCAACGCGGAGTCGGGACGGGCGAAATAAACGTGTTCGAAGATGCACGCCGCCGGACGAGCTTCGACAAAGCGCTCGCTGTGAACGCCATCATCATCGATCGCCACTAACTCGCCCGGCTCGATGTCTCTTATGAACTCAGCTCCGAGCAGATCGAGCGCACAGGTCTCCGATGCGAGGATCCAACCCCCTTCCGGGAGGCGGCCCAGACAAAGCGGCCTGAATCCCTGTGGATCGCGCGCGCCGAAAACACGGTTCTCGTCCATCATCGTGAACGAGTACGCCCCGTCGAGGCGAGGCAGCACGGACCGGATCGCAGAATGCATGTCGGCCTCGTCCGAGGATGCGATGTGAGCTGCGACCAGATCCGTATCCGAGGTGGACGACATTCGACCGCGTTGCGGAGTGGGGTCGCCGCCGGCTTCCGCCAGCGCACGCTTGAGGTCCAGAGAGTTCACCAGGTTCCCGTTGTGGGCGAGGGCCAGGTGGCCCACGGGGCCAGACTTATAGGTCGGCTGGGCGTTCTCCCACGAAGACGATCCCGTCGTGGAGTAGCGCGTGTGGCCGATAGCGTGCTTGCCACGCAAGCTCTTCAGGACCAGCTCGTCGAAGATCTGGGACACGAGCCCCAGCTCCTTGTAGACCACTACCGATTGACCGTCCGAGATCGCCATCCCCGCGGCCTCTTGACCGCGATGCTGAAGGGCATAGAGGGCGTAATAAGTAAGCCGAGCGACGTCCTCGCCCGGCGCATAGATCCCAACGACGCCGCAAGCGTCTCGAGCCTCTCCTGCCATGTCAGGCCATCGTAGCTGAGAGGCGTGAGGGCAAGGCGTCTTCGAACGTTCTCGTAGCGAGCTCCAAAGGGAGCGCGAAGACTGCGAAATCGAGCGCATCGCCTCCGACCTCTCCGATGGTGCTCGCCGGCAGGCCCACGTCGGACGCGAGTGACAAGACCTCGTCGAGGGCGGCCCCGCTGCAGGTCACGATCGCGCGGGACGGGCTTTCGGAGAAGAGCCACCGGTGATCCTGTCCGCCTCGCTCGCGCAGAGCGAAACCGATCCGTCCCGCGAGCGCCGACTCCGCCAGAGTTATTGCCAGGCCCCCTGAAGAAAGATCGTGGGATGACCGAACGAGTCCCCGAGTCGCCGCCTCGATGAGGACCCCCTGCAAGCGAAGTTCCGCCTCGAGGTCGAGAACCGGGGGCCGACCGGCCACCGTGTGGTTGACGACCTTGGCGTACTCGCTGCCCCCGAAATCGTCATCGCGAGTCTCGCCCAGCAGCACGAGAGCGTCGCCGGCAGACCCGAACGCAAGGCCGACCGAACCCCCCGCCGACTCGAGCACCCCCAGCATCCCGATCACCGGCGTTGGATAGATGGCTCGTCCCTGGGTCTCGTTATAGAAGGAGACGTTGCCCCCGGTCACAGGCGTCGCCAGGGCCTCGCATGCGTCCCGGATGCCGCGCACCACCTCTGCGAACTGCCACATGACCTCCGGCCTCTCCGGACTGCCGAAGTTGAGACAGTTGGTGATCGCGACCGGGCGGGCCCCGACGCAGGCGACGTTGCGGGCGGCCTCCGCCACCGCGAGCTTCGCTCCCTCGTAAGGGTCGAGGAAGCAGAAGCGCCCGGGCCCATCGGTGGTCACGGCGACGGCAGTGTCGGTGCCCGGCAGCCTCAGGACGGCGGCATCACCCCCCGGCCCCTGCACCGTTCCGAGGAACAGCATGTGGTCGTACTGCTCCCAGGCCCAGCGCTTCGACGCGACCGAGGGAGAGCCCAGGACCTCCAGGAACGCCTTCTCCAGATCGCCGCGGGAGTCGTCGCCGGGCGCTCTGGCTTGCAACGCGTCCAGCCAGTCGGGGCGGCGACGCGGCCGGTCGTATAGCGGTCCCTCGTCTGCGAGCGATTCGGCCGGTACCTCCGCGACGGTTGCACCGTTCAGCCGCACGTGGATATTTCCGCTCGACGTCACCTCGCCAACGGCGCTCGCCTCGAGCCCCCACTTGCCGCAGATCTCCAGAACCGCTCCCACGTTGCCGGGTTCCACGACGGCAAGCATCCGCTCTTGCGATTCCGAGATCATGACCTCGAACGGCTCCATGTCCGCCTCGCGCAGATGAACGCGATCGAGATCCAGGTCCATGCCCATGTGGGACTTGGCGGCCATCTCGGCGGTGGGACACGAGAGCCCTCCCGCGCCGAGGTCCTGGAACCCGGCGACGAGGTCGTCCCGGATGAGCTCGAGCGATGCCTCGATCAGGAGCTTCTCCGTTAACGGATCGCCCACCTGAACCGAGGGGCGCTTCTCGTGCGAGTGCTCATCGAATTCAGCGGACGCGAGAACGCTTGCCCCACCGATCCCATCGCGTCCGGTTGCGGAACCGAACAGAACGACGGAGTGACCCGCCACGTCCGCGCGCCCGCTCATCAATCGACCGTCGACCAGGCCAAGGCAGGCGACGTTGACGAGTGGGTTCTCCTCGTAACACTCCTCGAACACCAGCTCGCCGCCCACCGTCGGGACCCCGATGGAGTTGCCGTAGGACGAGATGCCGTGCACGACGCCATCCACGAGATAGCGCGTGCGCGCGTCATCAAGATGCCCGAAGCGCAGCGGATCCATCAAGGCGATCGGGCGTGCCCCCATCGAAAGGATGTCGCGGACGATGCCCCCGACGCCTGTCGCTGCTCCGTTGAACGGTTCGACGAAAGACGGGTGGTTGTGCGACTCGATCTTCCACGCCACCGAGACGCCCGGCGCCACCTCGATGATGCCCGCCCCCTCCCCCGGCCCAACGAGGATGTGAGGGCCTTCCGTTGGAAGGGACGCGAGGTGGCTGCGGCTCGACTTGTAGGAGCAGTGCTCGCTCCACATCACGGAGAACATCGCGAGCTCGGTGTAGGAGGGGTCGCGGCCCAGCCGCTCGATGATGGCCTGGAGCTCGTCGTCGGTGAGACCGAGCCCGCGGTGGAGCCCCTCTCGCAACGTCACACTCGGGCCGGCGTCGTCTTCAAGACGTGGTCGATCGCCGAGCCAAGAAGAACGATGCCGTCTTCGGAACCAAGGAGCTCGTCGCAGGCGCGCTCCGGATGAGGCATCAACCCAAAGACGTTCCCGTTCTCGTTAACGATGCCGGCTGCGTCGTCCAGGGCGCCGTTCGGATTGTCCACGTAGCGCAGGACGATCTGATCGCGCTCGCGCATCCCCTGCAACGTCTCGGGGTCGCAGTACCAGTTGCCCTCGAAGTGATTGATTGGGATCTTCAACACCGAGCCGGTTGACGCTCGAGAGGTGAACGGCGTGGCGGCGTTGTCAACGCGCAGCTCCGTCCACTTGCACATGAACTTGAGGCCCTTGTTCTTGTGGAGCGCTCCCGGAAGCAATCCCGCCTCACAGAGAACCTGGAAGCCGTTGCAAACGCCCAGGACGAGTCCTCCGCGCTCTGCGTGGTCCGTGACCGCTTGCATGATGGGTGAGAACCGCGCCAGAGCTCCCGTGCGAAGGTAATCCCCGTGCGCGAAACCCCCGGGAAGCACCACTATGTCGACCTCGGGAAGGACCGGATCGTCGTGCCACACGAGTTCCGTCTCGGCCCCCAGCTGTGACAACGACTTAACGCAATCACGCTCGCAATTCGAACCGGGGAACACGACCACGCCGACACGGGCCCTCATGCCTGCGCTCCCTCCGTTCTTGCCTCACCGATCGCAACCTCGTAGGCCTCGATGACCGAGTTGGCGAGCAACCGCTCGCACATCTCGGTCGCGCGCGCGCGAGCTTCGTCTTCGGTTGCGGCCTCGATCTCGAGCATGATGCGCTTGCCTACACGCACCCCGTTCACGCCCGTGTAGCCCAAGGCGGGTAGCGCTCGCTCGATCGTCTGCCCTTGAGGATCCGAGATGCCGGCCTTCGGCATGACGTTCACCACGACGGAAAAGGTCACGTCGTACCTCCCGCGAGCGCCGTCAGACCGGCCTGAAGTCCCGCGGTGAGAAGGACGACGAGCGCGAGAGCGACCACGGTTGCAATCAGCGCTGGTCCGATGTTCAGCCGGCCGACGACCTGCGTCCCACGGAAGAGAAGGTAGAGGGCCCAGATGGCTGCAGCGACCTGGAGGGAGATCGACAACGCCGCCCATGCCGTCGCCATGGTCTCGGCGGGACCAGTGCTCGTTACGGCCTCGGGTCCCACCACGAAGAGGTCCACGGGCAACAACAGCAGGGCCAGCGCCGGAGGGCAGGCCGCGGCGGCCCATACCAGTCGCAACGGACCAGACGACGCGTCGCCGTGGAGCGCCGAGACGACCCTGGGCCCTGCCAGACCCCACAGGGCCTGGCCCGCGACGTAGATCAATCCCCCGATCGCAAGGGAGGCGAGCAAGAGGGTCCATTCGAACCCTTCGGCGGAGGAGTCGCGCGCGCCCAGGAGGGCTCCGATCTTCAACCACAGAAGCATCGCGCCGGTCCCACCCGCGAACGCCAGGACGGTCGGCAGGGCCCCTTCCGACGGTGTCTCCGTGGTCCTCGATCTGCGATCCCACGCGGTCATCGCCGCCTCGAATCCGCTTCGGGGACTGAGCAGCATGGAGCGGAGGGTCAGGCCCAGTCGCGCCGAGGCCCGCGACCTGTGACCAGCGGTCTGGGTCGCCTCACTCACGTTCTCCTTGCCGCTCGACTCACCCGCTCACCTCTTTCGTCCACGAGTCGAAAGGACGCCCGCTGATGCGTTCGTATGCCTCGAGGTAGCGCTGACGCGTCGCCGCGACCACGTCCTCCGGGAGGTCCGGGGGCGGAGGCTCGTGGTTCCACCCAGCCGAGCCGAGCCAGTCGCGCACGAACTGCTTGTCGAAGGACGGCTGCGGTCCGCCGGGTTCGTAGGTGTCGGCCGGCCAGAACCGGCTGGAGTCCGGCGTGAGTACCTCGTCGATGAGGATGACTTCGGCCTCGTAGATGCCGAACTCGAACTTGGTGTCGGCGATGATGACGCCGCGCTCGGCGGCGAGCTCCGTGGCGCGTTGGTAGATCGTCAGGGCGTAGTCCCGCCCGGTTCGATAGGTGGCCTCGCCGGCGACCTCGGCCGCCTGGCCTTCCGTGATGTTCTCGTCGTGGCCCGTCACGGCTTTGGTGGCCGGCGTCAGGATCGGCTCGGGAAGCTGGGCCGACTCCGTCAGTCCCTCCGGCAGCTTGTGACCGCACACCTCGCCCGACGATGAATACTCCTTCCAACCGGAGCCCGATAGGTAGCCCCTGACGACGAACTCGATCGCGATCGGCTCGGCCTTCTTGCACAGCATCGCCCGGCCCCCGAGGTCGTCCATGCCCACGTCCGGCAGGTCCTCGCTGAGGGCGGAGATGAGGTGGTTGGGGATGTCCTCCATGATCTCGAACCAGTAGTGGGACAGTCCGGTCAGGACCTTGCCCTTGTCGGGGATGTCCTGGGGGAGGACGACGTCGAATGCGCTGATGCGATCCGAAGCGACCAGAAGGAGCCGGTCGTCCCCCACGTCGAAAAGCTCGCGAACCTTGCCCGACCCCACGTGCCGTGCGTCCACGTCTACAAGGCCTCCAGTCGTTCGAAAACGATCCCTACGTTCTCAAGGTAACGCGAGGGGTCGAAGCAGGCGTCGATTTCCGCCGGATCCAGGTGCTGAGTCACCTCCGGATCCGACTTGAGCAGCTCCATCAGCGGCCTGGCCTCGTCCCACGCCGCCGTCGCGTTCCGCTGGACCAGGGTGTAGGCCTCCTCGCGCTGCATCGATCCGGTTGCCAGCAGCGCCGTCAGAACGCTTTGGGAGTGGACCAGCCCATGAGAGGCGTCCAGGTTCGCAAGCATCCGGGCTTCGTTCACCACCAGGCCCTCAACGACCCACCTCATCCTGTCGAGCATGTAGTCGAGCAGGGTGCAGGAATCAGGGAAGGTCACCCGCTCAACCGACGAGTGTGAGATATCGCGCTCGTGCCACAGCGCCACGTTCTCGAGACCCGTCTGTGCGTAGGCCCGCATGAGGCGAGCGAGGCCGCAGATCCGCTCGCACACGATCGGGTTCCTCTTGTGCGGCATGGCCGAGGAGCCCTTCTGTCCCTTGCCGAACGGCTCCTGCACCTCTCCCACCTCGGTGCGTTGCAGGTGCCTTATCTCCTGAGCGAAGCGCTCGAGGGAGGCGGCGGTCGTGGCGAGCGCGCTGAGGAACTCGGCATGGCGATCCCGAGGCACCACCTGCGTCGCAGCCGGCTCGACGGCCAGTCCGAGTCGATCGCAGACGTATGACTCGACCTCAGGTGAGAGTTGCGAATAGGTCCCCACCGCTCCCGACAGCTTGGCGACCGCGACCTGATCACGGGCCCGCCGGAGACGGTCTCGATCCCGGGCCAGCTCGAAGGTCCAACCGGCGAGCTTCAAGCCGAAGGTCGTCGGCTCCGCATGGATCCCGTGGGTCCTCCCGGGCATCAGCGTGTCCTTGTGCTCGAGAGCCTTGCGTCGGATCGTTTCGGTAAGTTTCCCGACATCCTCCACCAGAAGATCGCCGGCGTCCCGCAACGCCACGGCGTTGCCGGTGTCGACGACATCGGAGGACGTCATACCGAAATGCAGGTGCCGCCCGGCTTCGCCGACGTTCTCACGCACGTTCTCCACGAATGCGACGACATCGTGGTGACGCACGGCCTCGATCTCGGAGATGCGATCCACATCGAAGGCCGCTTTCGTCTTGATCTCGGTCAGGTCGTCGGTGGGGACCTCACCGAGGCGCACCCGGGCCTCGACCGCGAGGATCTCGATCTCCAGCCAGCGGGAGAACTTCGCCCGCTCCGAGAAGATCGCCGCCATCTCTTCACGGCTATATCTGGGGATCACGACCGCATCCTACCGAGGGTCCCCTGCCCGGCCGGCGCACTTGGCCCGGCCCGGTCGTCGTTGCGAGTTAGAGCTTCAGGCCTTCGGCCAGCTCCTTCTTGTAGTCCCGCAGCTTCTGGGCGAGAGCATCGTCTGCGGTAGCGAGGATCTGGGTCGCCAGAACCGCCGCATTCTTCGCGCCGCCGATCGCGACCGTTGCGACCGGAACGCCAGGCGGCATCTGCACGCACGAGTAGAGCGCGTCGGCCCCCCCAAGGGCGTCGTTGAGGAGCGGAACGCCGATGACGGGCAACGGCGTGTGCGCCGCGACCACTCCGGGGAGGTGAGCCGCCAGACCCGCGCCTGCGATCACTACCCTGAGACCCCGGTCGGCCGCGTTCGATGCGTACTCTGCGACGCGCGCGGGTTTTCGATGCGCGGACATCACCTCGATCTCGAAGCCGACACCGAAGCGATCGAGTACCAGTCCGGCCTTCTCCATGACGGGCATGTCGGATTCGCTTCCCATCACGATCCCAACGAGGACACTCATGCGTTGCTCCTCTCGGAGATTTGAGCCTTCAGCGCGATGTCCTCGCGCACGTGTTTGCCTTCGAAGTCGATCCTCGACGCGGCATCGTAGGCGAGAGCGCGCGCCCGCTCGAACGTCGGCGCAAGCGCGCTAACGACGAGCACCCGCCCCCCCGAGGTCACGATGGTCCCGTCGCGGCGCGCAGTGCCGGCGTGGAATACCTCGACGCCGTCCACCGCGGCCGCGGCCTCGAGGCCGGAGATCTCGAGGCCGGTGGGATAGGCGGCCGGGTAACCTCCCGAGGCGAGCACGACCCCGACGCAGACCTCTTCGTCCCACTCGAGTTGCGCCCCTGCGAGGTCCCCCTCTGCGCAGGCCAGCGCCAGTTCGCCGAAGTCGGAGCGAAGGCGCGGCAACAGCGCCTGGGTCTCGGGATCGCCGAAGCGGGCGTTGAACTCGAGCACGCGCGGGCCCTCGGCGGTGAGCACCAACCCCGCGTAGATCGCCCCCGAGAACGGGGCTCCGGCGGCCCGGGTCGCAGCGACCATCGGCTCGACCACATCGTGCACCATCCGTTCGGCTACATCTGGTGGGCATGCAGGAACGGGACTGTAGCAACCCATACCCCCCGTGTTCGGCCCGCGATCGCCGTCGAACGCTCGCTTGTAATCCTGTGCCGGTTCGAACGGCACCACGGTTGAGCCGTCGGTAACCGCGATGAGCGACACTTCCTCGCCGTCTAGGTACTCCTCGACCACGACCGTCGCTCCGGCCTCGCCGAACCGATCCTTCTCGAGGCAATCGCGGATCGCCTCGACGGCCGTCTCCCTGTCCTCGGTCACGATCACACCCTTGCCCGCCGCCAGACCGTCGGCCTTGACGACGTAGGGAGGACCGAGTTCGTCCGCGAACGCAACCGCTTTGTCGACCGAGTCGAACGAGGACCAGCGTGCGGTGCGGATCCCCGCCCGGTCCATGAGCTCTTTGGCGTGCGTCTTGGAACCCTCGATCCGTGCCGCGTTGGCGTCGGGGCCGAAGACTTTGACCCCGGCGGCGCGCAGCGCATCCGCCACACCCGCTACTAGGGGGCCTTCGGGACCCACCACCACCAGATCCGCCGCCATGAGGCCGGCCGCGTCCTCCACTGCATCCGGATCCGCGATGTCGACGTCGAGGGTGGCCGCAAACCCTTCAGTCCCGGGATTGCCGGGCGCACACACCAGCTCCGTAACCGAAGTCGACCGGTTCAGGGCCCAGGCCAGCGCGCTCTCGCGCCCGCCGGAACCAAGGACGAGCGTTCTCACGCTCCCTCCGCCTTCGTGTCCACGATCTGATCGCGGCCGGGGCCGACCGACGCCCACGAAACAGGGGTGCGGCTAAGGGATTCGACCGTCTCCAGGTACGAGCGTGCTTCCTTCGGCAGATCGTGCATCGAACGCGCTCCCGTGATGTCTTCACTCCAGCTCGGCAGCTCTTCGAATACGGGTCGGCACTTGTTGAAGATCGTCTGGTTCGGTGGGAAGTCTTCGAAACGCTCGCCTTCGTACTCGTAAGCAACGCATACCTTGATCGTGTCGAAGGCCGACAATACGTCGAGCTTGGTCACGACCAGTTCGGACAACGTGTTCAAGCGCGCCGCGTACCGGGCCGCGACCGCGTCGAACCAACCGCAACGTCTCTTCCGGCCGGTTGTCGTTCCATACTCGTCGCCAGCCTCGACCAGAAGTTCCGCATCGGCAGGATCGGCTTCCGAGGGGAATGGTCCCGATCCGACGCGCGTGCAGTAAGCCTTCGAGATGCCGACGATCCGCTGGAGATCCCGGGGGCCGGCGCCCCCTCCAACGCAGGCACCACCCGCGATCGGGTTCGAAGACGTGACGAACGGATAGGTGCCGTGGTCGAGGTCGAGCATCGTCGCCTGCGCCCCCTCGAACAACACGGTCTTGTCATCGTCCAGTGCGCGCTGCACCACTCTGTTCGTGTCCGTGATGTGGGAGACGAGTCGTTCCCCGTAAGCCAGGTATTCCTCCTCGACCTGCGTTCGGTCTAATGGAAGTCGGCCGTAGACCCGCGTCAACAGCAGGTTCTTCTCTTTGATCGCGACCTCGAGCTTCGCCGAGAAGATCTTGGGGTCGAGGAGGTCCTGGACGCGCAACCCGATACGAGCGGCCTTGTCTGCATACGCCGGACCGATCCCACGCTTCGTCGTGCCGAGGCGGTTCTTCCCGAGCCGCCGCTCCGTCACCTTGTCCAGCTCCAGGTGGTACGGCATGATCAGATGAGCGTTCCCCGACAGCAGCAGTCGCGCGGTATCGACCCCTCGCTGTTCGAGCGAGTCCATCTCCTCGATGAGAACCTGCGGGTTGACCACCACACCGGGGCCGATGACCGGAACGCAGTGAGGATAGAGGATGCCGGTGGGGATCAGGTGCAGCGCGTAGCGTTCTTGGCCCACCACGATCGTGTGCCCGGCATTGTTTCCGCCCTGATATCGAACGACGAGTTCGGTGTGCTCGGCGAAGAGGTCGGTGACCTTCCCTTTGCCTTCGTCGCCCCACTGGATCCCGACGAGAGCGATCCCAGGCATTTAGAGATCCACTCTCAACGCTCGATCCGGAAGCGGATCCGAACGTGCGTGAGGTACTCGGAGATGCGCCCGTCCTCGACGTTGCACGAGGTATCGAGGACCTCCATCG
>Ga0136614_10002601_pt1 | contig 11282 bp, 8 predicted proteins | sample AntDrymUQ2792106_2_FD_106643 | JGI IMG/M metagenome (GOLD analysis project Ga0136614, IMG submission 106643) | Polar desert sand microbial communities from Dry Valleys, Antarctica - metaG UQ279 (21.06) | ecosystem: Environmental > Terrestrial > Soil > Desert | place: Antarctica: Dry Valley... | reverse complement strand
CCGCAGGTGTTGCTTGCCGAGTTCAATCTGTTCGAGGCCGAAGCGAAGCGGCTGATGGACGCCGAGCTCGCGCTGCCGGCCTATGAGATGGTGCTGAAGTGCGGCCACGTGTTCAATCTGCTCGACGCGCGCGGCGCGATCAGCGTAACCGAGCGCGCGGCTTATATCGGCCGCATCAGAGCGCTCTCACGCGCCGTCGCGCAGAGCTACTACGAAGCGCGAGAGCGCCTCGGGTTTCCGATGCATGACGACGCGGCGAAGCTGCACCCGGCATGAGCGCTTCATTGCTCGTCGAGATCCATACCGAAGAGTTACCACCGAAAGCTCTGAAGACTCTGTCGGAGGCATTCGCGGCGGGCATTGAAAAGGGATTGCTCGGGCGCCGGTTCTTGCCTTCCGAAAGCAAAACCACCGCGTATGCGTCGCCGCGTCGGCTCGCGGTGCATTTGACGCACGTGGCCAAGCGCTCGGCCGATGCGCCGTTTCGTCAGAGGCTGTTGCCGGTGGCGGTCGGACTCGACGCCGACGGTCATGCCACACCGGCGTTGCAAAAGAAGCTTGCAGCGCTTGGCGTGGAAGTCGACGTCAGGAAGCTGCAGCACGAAAGCGACGGCAAGCAGCAGGTGCTCGTCTACGAAGGACAGAAGCCTGGGGAGTTATTGATCAAGGCGCTGCAGTCGGTGGTCGACGAGACGATCGCCGCGCTGCCGATCCCGAAATTGATGAGCTATCAACTCGCCGACGGCGTGACCACATCCAAGTTCGTTCGGCCCGCGCATCGATTGATTGCGATACATGGACATGCTGTGGTGCCGGTGCATGCGCTCGGTCTGCAGGCCGGCACCAAAACGCACGGCCACCGCTTCATGGCGCCGGGCGAATTACCGGTTCACGCGGCCGACACCTACGCCGAGCAGTTGCTGGAGGAAGGCTCGGTGATTGCCTCGTTTGGCGAGCGGCGCGCGAAGATCGAATCGTTGCTGCGCAGCGAAGCCGAGAAGCATGCCGCCATTCCCGTCATTCCGGACGAGCTGCTCGATGAGGTCACCGCGCTGGTCGAGTGGCCGGTGGTGTACGACTCGACGTTCGAGCCCGAGTATCTCGCGGTCCCTTCCGAGTGTTTGCTGCTGACGATGCAGCAAAATCAAAAGTACTTTGCCTTGACCGACCACGCGGGCGAGCTTACGAACCGGTTCCTGCTCGTGTCCAACATCAAGGCGACCGACGGCGGCGATGCCATTCGCGCCGGTAATTCACGCGTGGTGCGGGCGCGGCTGGCCGATGCCAAGTTCTTCTACGACCAGGACCGCCGGCGGACCCTGGACAGCCGGATCGCCGGGCTGGCGAACGTCGTTTATCACGGCAAGCTCGGCTCGCAACTGCAGCGCATCGAGCGCGTCGCGAGCATCGCTGTGGGCGTCGCGCGCGAACTGGGCATCGATCCGGCGCAGGTCGAGCGCGCGGCGCGGCTTGCCAAGGCCGATTTGCGCACGCTGATGGTCGGCGAGTTTCCAGAACTGCAGGGCGTGATGGGGGAGTACTACGCGCAGCAGGACGGCGAAGACGCTGAAGTGGCGCAGGCGATTGCCCAACATTATCTGCCGCGCTTTGCCGGCGACGCCTTGCCGCAGGGCCTGGTAGGCGTTTGTGTCGCACTGGCCGACAAACTCGAGGGGCTGGTCGGATTGTTCGGTGTTGGCGAGAAGCCGACGGGGGAAAAAGATCCCTTCGCGCTGCGCCGGCATGCGCTCGGCGTTTTGCGCATCCTGATCGAGAAACGGCTCGCCTTACCGCTCGACCGATTGCTGCAGATTGGCGAGCAGGCGTTCACTGGTGTGGCCGCATTCGAGAGTCGCGCTGAAGAGTTGGCGGAGTTCATTTACGAGCGTTTGCGGGGGCTGCTGCGCGACGATGGCTATTCGGCGCAGCAAGTCGAGGCGGTGATCGCGTCGCGGCCGGCTCGCGTCGATCGGGTGCCGCAGCAGTTGGCGGCGGTGCGCGCGTTCATGGCGCTGCCGGAAGCCGAGAGCCTGGCGGCTGCCAACAAGCGGATCGGGAACATTCTGAAGAAGGCCGATGACGTGCCGATCGTGTTCGACAAAGCGTTGCTGTTCGAGCCGGCGGAGCGCTCGCTCGGAGAGGCGCTGAGTGCAGTGCGGCCGTGGGCCGATCAGTTGTATGCCGCGGGGGACTATTCGGCGATGCTGAAGTCACTGGCGCCGCTGAAGCTGCCGGTCGATCGGTTTTTCGACGAAGTGATGGTCAACGTCGACGATGCGAAGCTGCGCGCGAATCGGCTCGGGCTGCTTTCCGCGTTGCGCACGACGATGAATCGCGTAGCGGATATTTCCAAACTCAGCGGGTAGCAGCGTTGCCCATGATGCTCTGGCTGCGATCCCTCGCCTATTTCATATTTCTGTTTATCACCGTCGTGCCCTGGTCGTTTGTCGTGCTCAGCGGCTGGTTCTTTCCGGTACATACCCGGTATGTCTTGTGCGCGCGCTGGACCGCGATGGCTATCTGGGGCGCGCGCGTGATCTGCGGCATCACGTGCAAAGTCGAAGGCCGCGACAACCTTCCAGACGCACCGGCGATCGTATTACCCAAGCATCAGTCGACGTGGGAAACGTTGTGGCTGCCGAGCGCGATGCCGCGCGACCTGACGTTCGTCTACAAGCGCGAGTTGAACTGGATGCCGTTTTTCGGATGGGGCATCGCGTCGGCGCAGATGATCAGCATCGATCGCAGCAAGGGACAGGATGCATTCGAGCAAGTGGTCGAGCAGGGCAAGGATCGCCTGGCGCGCGGCTGGTGGATCGTGATTTTTCCTGAAGGCACGCGCACCAAACCGGGCACGACCCGGCGTTACAAGACCGGCGGCGCGCGACTGGCGGTGCGCACCGGCGCGCTCGCGGTGCCGATCGCGGTCAATTCGGGCGAATACTGGCCGAAGGGCAGATTCATCAAGACTCCGGGCACCGTCACCGTATCGATTGGCCCGCCGATCGATCCCAGCGGCAAGACCGCGGAAGAAGTCGCTACGCTCGTTGAAACATGGATCGAATCCGAGATGCGCCGACTCGCGCCGCATCGATACAGCGGTCCATACGCGCCGTCTTCCCGCATGACCGTCGAAAGTGCAGCAGCGAGGGCAGCCTGATGCCACCAAAGCAACAACTGCTGCTCGCGTTTGACCCGCAGACGTCGGCCTTCGCGAGCGATGCATTGATGGGGAGTCTTCGCCGCGTGGTGATCGGCAACGAAATCATCGGCTATCGCCTGCAGCGCGCGCGGCGGCGCTCGATCGGATTCCAGATCAACGAGCGTGGATTGACGATTCGCGCGCCGCGCTGGATCACGCTGCGCGAGATCGAAACGGCCATCATCGAGCATCAGGGCTGGATTCGCAGCAGGCAGATCAAATGGCTGGCCTGGTGCGACGAGCATCGGCGTGCCGCCATTCGTTTTGCCGACGGCGGCCATGTGAAATACCTTGGGAAGACAGCGACGCTGCGCTTGTGCGCGGAAGCTGGCGCCACGCACTATGACGGCGCTGCCGAAGAGATCCGGCTCGCGTTGTCGAATGAAGCTGCGGAAGTTCACGTGCGTGAGGCGCTGCAAGTGTGGTTGCAGGCGCAGGCGCGCGGCGTCCTCGCAGAACGGCTCGAACGTTTCGCCGGGCGCATCGATTCGCGCTTTGCGGGCTGGCGCTTGTCTTCGGCGCGCACTCAATGGGGATCGTGCTCGCACGACGGGCGTATCCGTCTCAGTTGGCGGCTCGTGCATTTTTCGTTGCCCGTCATCGACTACGTGATCGCACACGAACTCGCACACCTGTGCGAGCTGAATCACGGCGCGCGCTTCTGGAAGGCGGTTGCACACCTGTTGCCCGGATTCGAAACTGCACGCGATCAGATCAAGCGGGTGGAGATTCAGACAATCTCGTTCTAGACGGATCCAAACGCCGCGCCAGGTTCACAAAACTTGCCACGCTCAGTGTCTCTGCGCGTGCTTGCGGATCGATTCCGGCGGCCTCGATATCGCCTGCATCGAACAAACCGGACAGCGCGTTGCGCAGCGTCTTGCGCCGCTTCCCGAACGCCGCGGACACCACGCGCGCGAACGCATCGGCATCGACCTGATGCAATTCGGCGACCGTACGCGGCTGCATCCGCACCACGCTCGACGTGACCCGAGGCGCTGGCCTGAACGCGTCGCGCGGCACGTCGAACAACTTGCTCAGTCGATAACGGAATTGCAGCATGACCGAGAGCCGGCCGTACGTCTTTGACCCGGGCGCGGCGACCATGCGGTCGACCACTTCCTTTTGCAGCATGAAATGCTGGTCGACGACGCGCTCGGCGATCGGCAGCAGCGCGAACAGCAGCGGCGTCGAGATGTTGTACGGCAAATTGCCGACCATACGCAGCGGGGTTGCTGCAAACTCGTCCCAGTTGACTTTCAGCGCGTCGGCTTCGATCAAGGACAAGGTGTCGGCGGAAAACCGCTCGCGCAGCTGTGCGGCAAGATCACGATCAATTTCGATCGCCCGCACATGGCCGGCGCGTGCGATCAGGCGGCCGGTCAACGCCGCTTGGCCGGGACCGATCTCGACGATCGTCTGTCCAGGGCGCGGATCGATGGCATCGATGATGCGCGCAACGACGCTTTCATCGTGTAGGAAGTTCTGACCGAAACGCCGCCGTGCTCTGTGAGGTGCGCGGTGCGGCTCCGGCGCCACCATCACGCAGCGCGGGTGACCCGCGATTGGCGGCGCGCCAGGGCAATCGCGAGCTTCAGAGCCGCTCGGATGCTGCCGGCATCAGCGCGGCCGGTGCCTGCCAGATCGAGCGCGGTGCCGTGATCGACGGAGGTACGCACGAACGGCAAGCCGAGCGTGACGTTTACGCCGTGGCCAAAGGTCGCATATTTGAGCACCGGCAACCCCTGGTCGTGAAACATCACGAGCACGGCGTCGTAGCGCTGCACGATCGACGGCACGAACACCGTATCGGCCGGCAGCGGCCCATCGACACTGTGACCCTCGCTGCGCACACGCGAAATCGCCGGTGCAATCACGTCGATGTCTTCGCGGCCCATGTGGCCGTCTTCGCCCGCGTGCGGATTCAATCCGGTCACCGCTACGCGTGGAGCGTCAATGCCGAAGCGCGATCGCAGTTCGGTCAGCAGGATTTTCAGCACGGAGGCGATGCCTTCGATGCTGAGCGCAGCCGGGACCAGTGCGATCGGTAAATGGGTCGTTGCCAACGCGACCCGCAGCGCTCCGTGCGGTGTCTCGCCGGCCAGCATCATCACGACCCGCTGCGTGCCCGTACGCAGCGCGAAATATTCGGTGTGACCGGTAAACGGAATGCGTGCGTCGTTGATCACGCTCTTTTGCACCGGCGCGGTCACGATCGCGTGATATTCGCCGCCGAGTGCGCCGGCAATCGCGCGATCGATCGTCGCCAGGACGTAGTGCGCGTTGCGCGAGTCGCGACGGCCCGCGAGTGCGGCGGTTCGCAACGGGACGTGCTCAATTTTTGCAGTGGTTGGCCAGGACGCGCCGATCGCGCGTGCGCGCTCGGCCAGCAAAGCTCCATCGCCAATTAAAGTAATCTGAGCGCCATCGGCAGCATCGAGCGCTGCAAGCGAAATCTCCGGACCGATACCCGCGGGCTCGCCGGTGGTGATTGCGATATGCGGCGTCACCTACACGTCAAGTCGATACTCGACGTAGGTCTTGTCGCGCAACTGCCGCATCCAATCCTGATACGCCTCGTCGGCTTTGCGGTCGCGTAGCGCCTGCCGCGCCTGAAGCCGGGCTCGCTCGCTAGACGCCTGCTCAATACGGCGCTCGAGCACCTGGATCAAATGCCAGCCGAAAGGTGAGCGCACCGGGGCGCTGACCTCGTTGATCTTCAGCGCGTCCATCGATTTTTCGAACTCGGGCACCGTGTCGCCGGCGTAGAGCCACCCCAGATCGCCGCCGCGGCTGCCGCTCGGGTCAACCGAATGCAGGCGCGCCAGCGAGCCGAATTCAATCTGCCCCGCCTCGACGCGTCCCTTCATTTCCTCGAGCCTGCGCTTTATATCGGGCTCCGGAGTCAGATCCGACACACGCAACAAGATGTGCCGCGCGCGCGTCTGTTGCACGGGTCCTGACGCGAGCTTGCTGTCGACTCCACTGCGGCGACCGAGCACCTTCAGAATATGGAAGCCGTTCGGGCTGCGAATCACCTCGGTTACTTCACCGGGCTTTAACCCCTTGATCGCATCGATGAACAGCGTGGGCAAGCGGTCCGCATTGCGCCAGCCGAGCTCTCCGCCCTGCAGCGCTTCCGGTGCATTTGAAAAGCTGGCGGCAACCCGCGCAAAGTCCGTGCCGCTCTTCAGTTGCGCGATCAACTCGTCGGCCCGCTTGCGCGTGGTGTCGATGCGGTCGGCCGGTGAGTTCTCGGGCACGCGCAAAAGAATCTGCGCGAGGTTGATTTCTTCCGAGTCCGCCGCCACGCCGGCTTGCGCGGCAATGAAGTTTTCCAGCTCGCTGTCGGAGATTTGAATGCGCGAATCGACCTCCCGCTCGCGCAGCCGATTCAGAATGATGTCCTGCCGAATATCGTCGCGAAACTGCGTAAAGGAAACGCCATCGGTCTCGAGCCGCTGCCGCAGCGTTTGCACCGACAGGCCATTGGATTCCGCGATGCGCGCGAGCGTGGCATTGACCGTGGCGTCGTCCACGCGCACGCCCGTTTCGCGCGCCAGCTGCAATTGCGCACGATCGACGATCATCCGCTCCAGCACCTGACGCTCGAGCACATCGGCGGCCGGCGGTTGAATTTTCTGGCGCCGCAGCTGCACCTCGGCCATCCGGGCGCGCGCCCGCACTTCATTGGCTGTCACGACCTCATCGTTGACAACGGCGACGATTCGATCAATCGCCCTCGGAGCAGGGCGGGGTGTCGCCGCGGCCGCTGCGGCCGACGAAGGCCCCACCGGCTGCACAGCTTGGCCTTGACCAAAGGTCGCACTCGCCGCGGTCAGCGATGCAAACAGGAACATGGACTTGCCGAATGCGATAGAGGAGAGGTTTCTGTTCATTCGTGGATTTAATCGCGCATTTACTCGCGCGTTCACTCGTAGTAATCGAAACGGCCCGGCTCGCGCGGCACCGGATTCACTACTTGGTAGCCCGGAATGTTACGCCTCAGAAGATTGGCCGCACTCGTTCCGATGCTGCCCAGGCCGCTTAGTTCCAGTTGGACGTAGAAATTGGTCGTGGTCGTCAGGGCAGTCGTGGCGAAACGCTGCACGACGAAACGCACCAACCAGCAATCCTGCTGGTATTCAAACCCGGCGATCGTGTCGATCAGGCGCCTGTCCTGCAGCGAATAGTTGAAGCGCCCGACGGCATACCAGTTGTTCGACAGCGGCCATTGACCGGAAAGATCGACCTGGCTGATGCCGTTGGTTTGATAGCGGTAGTACGCGCTCAGCACCGATGCGCGGCGCGGCTGCCAGCGCGTACCGGCGGTCGCGCGCACGAACTCACTGCGCTCCGCCGCATACTGCGCGGCAAGATCGATGGCCCACGATCGTCCGAGCTGCGCGGTCACTGCAGCCAGCACGTCGGTCGAGGTGTTGGTGCGCGGCGTCTCGCCGGGTAGCGTGACCCGCTGCTCGGTGAAGTAGTAGCGCTGCCCGATCGACGCGCGCAATCGTTCGGCGCCAGTTTCGTTATCCAGAATGCGCGTGGTCAACGCGGCGGTCAGTTGGTTCGCTTCAGAAATTCGATCCGAGCCTGAATAGATGTTTTCGGTGAAAAGCTGCGCGTAATTCAGGTCGGCCAGCGCGCTGTCGAAATTCGGCAGATTGCTCTGATCGCGGTACGGGATGTATGCATAGAACAGGCGCGGCTCGAGCGTCTGCTGCGCAGCGCGGCCGAACCAGCCGACGTCGCGTTCGAAGATCAGCCCCGTGTCGAGGCTCAGTATCGGCAACGTGCGCGTCGGCGACGAATCCACAGGGCGAAAGCGGGGATCGAGATCGTAGGTCACCGATGACACGCGCGCTCGCGGCACCACGAACCAGCCCGGCGCGAGGATCGGATATGCCGCACGCGCATCGGCCAGATAGCGGCTGCCCGATTCCAGAGTCGGATGCTGGAATCGCGTGCCTTCGAGTGCAGCGGACGCTTCGATGCCGCGCCATTCGGCGACGTAACCGTTGACCGTCACCTGCGGCACGCGCTCGTATGGTTTGACAACCGAAAGCAATGGGTCAGGGTCTTGCAGCGTCTGATACTTCGTCACGCGGACCGAAGTGTTCCAGTACGGCTGGTTGTAGGCGAGATAGCCATCCTGCGGCAGCACTTTCTGCGAGGTGTCGACAATCGTGCTGGCAAAGTCGACGAAGTAGCGATCGTCGGATACGCGGTTGTAGTTGATGCCCGCGGCCAGCCCGCTCGGTGCCGAGTACTCGTGGCGCACCGCTGCAAAATTCCTGGACTCGCCGAATTGCTGGTCCTTGGCAATCACGTCGTAAACCAGCGTGCCGCGGTAGGTCGGATTGACATAGCGAAACTCGTTTTCGACCAGCACGCCGCGCTTGGTCATTAGGCGCGGCGTCAACGTGTAGTCGTAATTCGGCGCAAGGTTGAAGTAGTACGGCGTTCTGACGTCGGTGCCCAGCGTCGAACTCAGGCCGAAGCTCGGTGTGAGAAACCCCGACTTGCGCCGGTCGCTGGTCGGAAAGCTCAAGATCGGCGATGCAAGAATCGGCAGCCCCTTGAAGTACAACGTCGCCGAGCTCGCGGTGGCCGTTTCGTCGAGTCCGTCGAATTCGATCGACTCCGCTTGCACCCACCATGCGTTGTCGCCTGGGCCGCAGGTGGTGAAGCGCGCGTTCTCCATGCGCGCTCGCTCGTTGCCGAGAAACTCGATCAAACTCGCGTCGCCGCGTCCCCGGCGCGGCGCGTAGGTGAAGTTGGCGTCGGGCATGGTGCCGGTCTGCGCGTCGACGCGGAAGTCGAGCCGCGGCCCGGTAAAAACCGAACCGTCGCGAAACACGCGCGCGTTGCCTTCGACGTTGACGATGTCGGTCGCCTGCGTATACGTGATGGTGTCACCGCGCAACACGGTGCCGGCGCGCCGTATCTCGGCGTCGCCGCGCAGGATGACCCGCTCGTTGACGCTGCCTTCCATACTCTGCGCGCGCGCAAACGTCGGCGCTCCGCCTGGCGCTGGCGCGCGATTCTCATCGAGCTCGCGTTCCAGTTTTAACCGCAATCCTGGCGGCTCCGGTGCGGCCGGCTTGGCGATCGTCTGCGACAAAGCCGGCGTGCTTGCAATGAAATATCCCGCGAACAGCAACGGAATCAGCGCGTAAAAAGAATTCGACCGAGCGGTCGCCGGCAAGCGCGGCATTTAGAATCTACGTGAGCTCTTATTTGGCCAGCAAGTGCCTTGGCAGGGCGAGCGGATTATAGGCACCGGCTTTTTCGAGACCTGCGCAACAACTCGCACACGTGGCCAGGGTCCAGAACACCTGCATGAATCAAACCGTTCCCGCATCACCCGCCGCTACCGCCGATGTGCGCCTGGCCTCTCTCGCGGCTTGGCTGGAGTCGCTGGCGCCTCGCTTCGGCATGATGGTAACCACGTTACGGCCGGCCTCGGTCGACGCGAGTTCGCGGCGCTATTTTCGGATCGATGCTGAAGATCGCAGCTTGATCGCGATGGACGCGCCGCCCCAGAGCGAAGATTCACGGCCTTTTGTTCGCATTGCCGCTCTGATGAGGCAAGCCGGCATCAACGCTCCCGAGATCGTCGCGAGTGACATGGCGCAAGGATTTCTGTTGCTCACGGACCTGGGCGACACGACATACCTGACAGCACTCACCGAAGACAATGCATCGACGTTGTTCAGCGACGCGATCGACTCGCTGATTCGCTGGCAGCGTTTCACGCGGGATGGAGTTCTGCCGGCGTATGACGAAACGCTGTTGCGGCGCGAGCTGCGTCTGTTCCCGGACTGGTATGTCAAGCAGCACCTGCGACTTGAGCTGACCACGGCGCAAGCCGACTCTCTCGACCAAATATTCACGCGCATCGTGCGCGCGAATCTGGCGCAGCCGACCGTGTTCGTGCATCGCGACTTCATGCCGCGCAACCTGATGGTAAGCACGCCCAATCCCGGCGTGCTCGACTTTCAGGATGCCGTGGTCGGGCCGATCGCGTACGACGTGGTGTCGTTGTTGCGCGACGCATTCGTCAGCTGGGACGAGGCGCGCGTGCTTGAGTGGGCGCGGCTGTACTTCGAGCGGGCGCACCAGGCCCATCTGCCGCTGCACGCGGGCTTCGAAGACTTCTGGCGCGATTTTGAGTGGATGGGCGTGCAGCGCCATTTGAAAGTGCTCGGCATCTTCGCGCGCATCAGGTATCGCGACGGCAAACCGTACTATCTCGAGGACGCGCCGCGCTTCATCGGCTACGTGCGCGCGGTCGCGCAACGTTACGGTGAACTTGCGCCGCTCGCGCGTTTGTTCGACGAATTGGGAATGGCATGAGCGCTCCATCGGGCGCAGCGCCGACGCATGCATTGATCCTGGCAGCAGGCCGCGGCGAACGCATGCGGCCGCTGACCGATGACGCGCCGAAGCCATTGCTGCGCGCTGGCGGCAAGCGCCTGATTGAGTGGCAGATCGAAGCGCTGGCGCGCGCAGGGGTGAGCCAGATCGTGATCAACACCGCGCACTTGCCCGAGCAATTTGAAGCGGCGCTCGGTGATGGGCGCGGCTATGGTGTCGAGCTTCGCTACTCGCACGAAGGCGAGCACGCCGACGATGCGCTTGAGTCGCGCGGCGGTGTGGTTAGAGCACTGCCGCTGCTGGGCGATGCGCCTTTTATCGTCACCAGCGGCGATATCGTGACCGACTTTCCCTACCGGCGTCTCGCCGTGGCGAGCGCGTCGTTGCTGCAAGGTGCGGCCGATGCTCACTTGGTGCTGGTGGACAACCCTCCATTCCACTTGCGCGGCGACATGGGACTGACGGGTCATCACATTGATCCAGAAGCAACGCCGCGCCTGACCTACGCGAACATCGGCATCTTCGCGCCACGCCTGTTTGCCGAGGTTTCAGCGCAGCGCGCGCCATTGTTTCCGTGGCTCTACGGAGCCGCCCGCGCAGGGCGGGTCAGCGGCGAGCGCTATGAAGGGCGCTGGTGGAATGCCGGCACGCCGCAAGAGCTGGCGCAGATCGACGCCGAGTTGAATTCCGAATT
>Ga0136614_10002600_pt1 | contig 11283 bp, 12 predicted proteins | sample AntDrymUQ2792106_2_FD_106643 | JGI IMG/M metagenome (GOLD analysis project Ga0136614, IMG submission 106643) | Polar desert sand microbial communities from Dry Valleys, Antarctica - metaG UQ279 (21.06) | ecosystem: Environmental > Terrestrial > Soil > Desert | place: Antarctica: Dry Valley... | reverse complement strand
TCCGGTGACCACGCCTGGCACCTGCTCTCGCTGGCGTTGGCGCTGCGCGGGGTGTCCAACGGCGGCATCACCACCACGGTGCCGATCGGGAGCACCGGCGGCTCGGCCGTCGGGTCGGTGGTCAACTGGGACACCGCTGCGGCGAAGCAGCTGTTCGGTGCGCTGGTCCGGGACGAGGAACCGCCGGCGTCGGTGCTCAGCCGCTAGAACTCACCGCTAGAACGTCACCGCTGTGGTGTTGGCGCCGCTGACGATGACGCCGACCCGCTCGCCAGGAGCCGGCCGGTAGCGGCCGCTGCGCAGCGCCGCGAACGCGGTGGCGCCGCCGGGCTCCGCGACGACCCTGGCCAGCTCCCACAGCGCACGCTGGGCGTCGAGGATGTCCTCGTCGGTCACCAGCAGCACGTGGTCGACGTAGTCCTGTGCGATGGGGAACATCAGCCGGCCGACCTGGCGCGGGGCCAGCGAGTCGGCCGCGACGCTGTCGGCCTGGGCGTCCACGGGCTCGCCGGCCTGCAGCGCGGCGGTCAGCGTCGGTGCCCCGGTCGGCTCCACGCCCACTATCCGCACCGAGCCGGCGTACGCGGCGCACACGCCGCCGATCAACCCGCCACCGCCCACCGAGACCAGGACCGTGTCGAGCTCGGCCTGTTGCGCCAGCTCAAGGCCGGCACTGCCCGCGCCGAGCAACGTCTCGGGGGCATCGAAGGCGTGCACCCGCAGCGCGTCGGAGGTGGCCGCCCACTGCTGGCTGGCGGCGAGCGCGTCGGCGTAACGCTCTCCGACGACGACCAGCTGCGCGCCGTACCCCCTGATCCGCGCCAGCTTGGCCGGCGAGGAGATCGTGGGCACGTAGATCCGCGCCGGCACGCCGAGTTGCTGCGCAGCCCAGGCGACCGCCGAGCCGTGGTTACCCCCGGACGCTGCCACGACACCCGCGGCCGGCACCTCGCGCAGCAACAGGTTCGCCATCGCCCCACGCGCCTTGAACGAGCCCGAGTGCTGCAGGTACTCGAGCTTGAGCGTCACCCCTGACGACAGCGCCAGCACCGGCGTCCGGCGCACGTGCGGGCCGATGACCTCGTAGGTTCGCTCGATCCCGGCCCGGTCGACGTCGACGGTGCGCATGCCACGCAGGCTCGCACACAACGCGTTGCCCCATGATCGCGGCCACTGGACGTTTGACCGCGCTCAGCGCGGCTGGATGTCCACTCGCGACGATCACCCCGCGCGTCGGTGGCACTGGCCACCGACTGAGCTAGGCGGTCTTGCGGGTGCGCTTGCGCGGCGCGGGCTTGTCGGCACCTTCGGTGCCGGTGGCCTTCTTCGGTGGGGCCTTGCGGGTCGAGGGCTTCTTGGCCGTGCCGGCCTTGGACGTTCCGGTCTTCGCCGCGGTCTTCGACGCCGCCGGCTTGGACTCCGCGCCCTTGGCGCCGGATCCGGTGGCCGCCTCGACGCTGCGCTGCAGCGCGGTGAGCAGGTCGGTCATGCTGTCGGCGCTGTCGTCAGCCGTCGCCGGCACGGGCGCCGGCGTGGTGTCGCCGGTGGTGCGCTTGCGCTCGATGAGCTCCTCGACGGCCTGGCGGTAGTCGTCGCTGAACTCCGTGGCGTCGAACTCGGCGCCGAGGCTGTCGACCAGCGAGGCGGCCATCTGCATCTCCTGCGGCCGTAGCTCCACCTCGGTGTCGAGGATCTCGAACTCCGGCTCGCGCACCTCGTCGGGCCAGAGCATCGTCTGCAGCACGATCGCGTTGTCCCGCACCCGCAGCAGCGCCAGCGTCTCGCGTTGCCGCAGCGCCACCTTGACCACGGCCATCCGGTCGGTCTCGCGCAGCGCCTCGCGCAGCAGCGCGTACGGCTTGGCGGCCTTGGTCTCGGGCTCGAGGTAGTAGCTCTTGTCCAGCAGCAACGGGTCGATCTGCTCGGCCGGCACGAACTCGATCACCTCGATCTCGCGCCCGGTGGACACCGGCAGCGTGTCGAGATCGGCCTCGGTGAGCATGACCAGCTCGCCGTCCTCGGTCTCGTAGCCCTTGACGATGTCGGCGTAGTCGACCTCTTGGCCGTCCAGCGTGCAGACCCGCTTGTACTTGATCCGCCCGCCGTCGGCCTCGTGGACCTGGTGGAAGCGGATGTCGTTCTTGGTCGTCGCGGTGTAGAGCTTCACCGGCACGCTGACCAGCCCGAAGGACACCGCGCCACTCCACATCGCGCGCATGGTCGCCACTCCTCAATCTCGGGATCTTTGCTCTCAGTGACAGCATGGGCCCGTGCGCCCCATGCTCGCCACCCCCGGATCACTTCCGGTAGGCCCGGAGTGGCTCTACGAGGTCAAATGGGACGGCTGGCGGCTGCTGGCCGACGTCACCGACGGTCGGCTGCGGCTCACCACCCGGACCGAACGCGACGTCACCTCGCACTTCCCCGAGCTGTCGCCGCTGGCCGAGATGGTGGCCGACGGCGCACTGGACGGCGAGGTCGTGGTGCTCGCCGGTGGGGTGCCGGCCTTCTCCGCGCTGGCCGATCGCATCCACGCCGCGTCGCCGGGCGCGGCACCCGCGACGTTCATCGCCTTCGACGTGCTGCGCCTCTACGGCGTGCCGCTGCTAGACCGCCCGCTCGCCGAGCGGCGTGCCACCCTCGAGCGGCTCGAGCTGGACAAGGCGCCGTCGGTGCAGCTGTCCCCCATCTACACCGACGGCCCCGCCCTGTTCGACGCAACACGTGACCAGGGCCTCGAGGGCGTGCTCGCCAAGCGTCGCGACTCGGTCTACCGCCCTGGCCGGCGCAGCCCCGCGTGGGTGAAGGTCGCGCACCGCCGGACGCAGGCATGTGTGATCGGCGGGTGGCGGCCGGAGAAGACCAACCCGCGGATCGGTTCGCTGCTGCTGGGCGTGTACGACGGCGAGGGCATGCTGCGCTTCGCCGGCCGCACCGGCGCCGGACCAGGCGGGGAAGCCACCCAGCGGGTGCTCCGCAAGGAGATGACACCGCTGGGACGAGCCGACTCACCGTTCGCGGACTCGCTTCCCCGGCCGGACCGCGTCGGCGTGACCTGGTGCGAGCCTCGGGTCGTGGTCGACGTGAACCACGTCGGCTGGACCGAGGACCACCGGCTGCGGCATCCGATCCTGCGCGGTGTGCGAGCGGATCTTGATCCGTCGGAGGTACGCCGCGAGTGACATGGTGCAGGATGAGCAGGCCCAACTGCGGGCCACGAGGGAGGTGCATCAATGGTGGATTTCGACGCCTTGAAGAACAAGGCCAGCGAGCTGCTCAACGAGCACGGGGACAAGATCGACCAAGGAGCAGAGAAGGCAGGCGAGTTCGTCAAGGGCAAGTTCGGGCACGACGAAAAGGTCGACCAGGTCGTGGACAAGATTCAGGAAGCGACCCCTGAGCGCGAGTAGCGGCGCCGAGCGCGCAAAGCCGGGTCCCCGCCAAACCAGGGGGCCCGGCCGCGCGGCTACGGTAGCTCCGGTGACGCGGATGCTCGCCTGGCAAGGGGCCGAGGGTCGCACGCTCGAAGCCACCCGGGTCCTGCTCGGGCAGGGCGGCCTGCGGGCGACCGGGGGCATGGTGTGGGCGCCACAGGACCAGGCCCCGTTCTCCGCCGAGTACCGCCTGTTCGCCGACGAGACCGGCAGGCTCAGCCGCGTCTCGGTCACCTCCGTCGCCGAGCAGCGCGAGCGCCACCTGACCGCCAACCGGACCGACGACGGCTGGCTGCTGGACACCGGCGAGGCCGGATCGCGGATGGACTACGACGGCGCGCTCGACGTCGACCTCGAGTTCAGCCCGATGTTCAACACGCTGCCGATCCGACGCCTGCAGCTGCACCGCGAGCCAGGCGAGGCCGAGCTCGCCATGGTCTTCATCCGGCTGCCATCGCTCGAGGTCGAGCTCGTGACCCAGACCTACCGCACACTTTCCGTCACGCAGGGCGGCGCCGTCGTCGAGTTCCGCTGGGAGGACTTCGTCGCGGAGATCAGCGTCGACACCGACGGCATGGTGCTCGACTATCCCGGCGTGGCCCGCAGCCTGCCCGTCACGGTTGGCGCACCCGCAGCCGGATGAGATGGCCGTGGGTCGCGAACGGCCCGTCGCCGTCCAGCACGCCGGTGATGCAGTCCACCGTGAACGGATCGACCTGGCGGACGTAGCACGCCGGCTCGGCGATGCTCGCGAACAACCGGACCGCCGCCCGCACGATGTCGATCTTCCCTCGCCCGGTGTAGTCCAGGTCGAGGGTGTAGAAGCCGTCCTCTCCCAGCTCGGCGCCGAGCAGCTGCCACGGTGAGTCGGGCGCCTCGCACGCCTTCACCAGGTGCGGCAGCAGGTGGGCGTGCGGGTCCTCGGTGATCCATCCTGGCTTCCGCACGTGCTCCAGCAGTGCTTCGACCGCCGGCTCGATGGCCGCCCCGCCGGTGATGCCGATGAAGGTGTCGTCGGTGTCCCAGCGGCGGCGGTCCGGCTCGGCTGACTCATCTGGCTCGCTGCTGGGCCAGCCGATCAGGACATCGCCGCGGCGCCCGACCTCGCGCAGCCGGGCCAGCGCGTCCGGGGCGTCCACCGCGATTCGCAGCTCCGCGGGGTGCCTGGCCTGCTGCCAGCGCTGCCGGGCCTGGTAGCCGGCGTTGACGGTGGCCGCCAGCCCGCCGGTGGAGGCGAGCGCGCCGCGCATCGCGCCGAGGCGTCCCAGGGCGTCGTCGACCGCGGCCAGCAGCGCGGGGCGGTTGCCCTCGCACATCGCGAGCACGAGCTCGGGGCGGGTGCCGGCCACCCGGGTGCCGTCGGCGAACGAGCCAGCCGCGAGCGCCAGCGCCAGCGTGCTCTCGTCAGTGCTCTTGTTGGAGCCGTCGGCGCCCACCGCCGCCAGCACGGCGGCGAGCAGGTGAGGCAGGTGCGAGACCCGGGCCACCGCCTCGTCGTGCTCGGCGGCTGCGGCCGGGACCACCCGTGCCCCGGCGTCCCAGGCCAGCCCGGCGACGTCGGCCCACACGTCGAGGTTCAACCCGTCGTCGGCGGCCACCACCCACGCGGCGCCGGCGAACAGGCCGGCGGTCCCCGCCGCCCAGCCGGACTCCGCGCTGCCGGCCATGGGATGCCCGCCGACGTAGCGCGCCGCAGGGGCGAGCCGGCGCACCGCGTCGGCCACTGGTTGCTTGACGCTCACCACGTCGGTGAGCCGGACGCCGGGCGGGAGCTTCGCGACCCTGGCCAGCACCGCGGGCAACGCAGGCAGCGGCATGGCCAGCACGACCAGGGCGTCGTCCGCAGCGGCCCTGACCAGCGCGGCGTCCACATCAGGCTCGACGTCGAAGCCGTCCGCGGCGGCAGCGGCCGCCGTCTGCGGTGACGCGGTGGCACCCCATGCCGGCCGGCCGGCCGCTACCGCGGCACGCAGCACGGAGCCGCCGATCAGACCCAACCCGACCACGCACACCGGCCGCTGCGACACGGTCGGGCACCCTACGCCGGGCCGGCGGTGACGGTGCCGGGCACGGGCTGGTGCACCAGCGCCGCAAGCCGCAGCAGCTCGGCCTCACCGACGCCGACCCCGACGAGCTGCACGCCGGCCGGCAGCCCGCCGTCGGTTACGACGCCGGGCACCGACACCGCCGGCCAGCCGGTGAGGTTGAACGGCTGGGTCAGCGACAGCAGCGCGGGCACGACCGACACCTGCGCCGCACCGACGTCCACCTTGCGAGCGCCGATGGGGGTGGCCCGCAGCGGCGTGGTCGGGGTGAGCAGCACGTCCACCCCCGCGACCCGGAGGTGCTCCCAGAGCTCGGTGGCCAGCCGGCGGCGGGTGCGCTGGGCGGCGACGTACTCGGCCGCCGGCAGGTCGGCGAACGTGCGCATCCGCTCGGCGGTAGCGGGCTGGTAGTCGCCGGGGCGCTCGGCCAGCCAGTGCGTGTGGGTGGCGTAGGCCTCGGATCCGACGATCGGGGCATAGGTCGCGGCCAGCTCGCCGATGTCGGGGGTGTCGACCTCCACGACCGTGGCGACGCGGCTCAGCGACGCGGCCGCAGCCAGCACCGCTGCCGCGATCACCGGGTCGTGCGGCACCCAGTACGCGCCGGTGGCCACCCCCACCACCGGCCGGCCGCCGTCCCCGCGCTCCCCCGCCATGATCGCCGTCTGAGTGCGTCCCAGAGTCGCCGGGTGACGCGGGACGACACCCAACTGGCGATCATCGGGGGCGAGCACGCCCCAGGCGAGCGCGACCGAGAGGGCGTCCGCGGCGATCAGCCCGACGTGGTCGCAGGTGTCCGACAGCGGGAAGACACCCTGGGTGGGCAGCGCGCCGAGCGCCGGCTTGAGCCCGACGACGCCGCACAACGCTGCGGGTGTCCGGATGCTGCAGCCCGTGTCGGTGCCGATGGCCAGCGGCAGGTAGCCGGCGGCCACCGCAGCGGCCGAGCCGGAGGAGGAGCCGCCGGTGATCCGGGTCGGGTCGTGCGGGTTGTGCGCCGGCCCGGTGGCGGCGACGTCGCCGGTGGGGCCGTAGGCGAACTCGTGGGTGTGCAGCTTGGCGACCACCACCGCGCCGGCCTGGCGCAGCGCGGCGACGATCGCGGCGTCTGCGGCGGCCGGCGGCGCGTCGGCCAGCACGGCCGAGCCGCACCGGGTCGGCAGTCCGGCGACGTCGATCATGTCCTTGACGCCGACCGTGACGCCGTGCAGCGGACCTCGGCTGTACCCGGCGGCCAGCTCGCCGGCGAGCACCTCGGCCTGCCACCGTACGTCCTCGGCGTCCATGGTGATCACTAAGCCGAGCCGGTCGGCCTCCAACCGCCCCAGCACGTCGCAGACGTGATCCACCGGGGAGAGCTCTCCGGCGGCGATGGCCGCAGCCACGTCATGCAGGCGCACGCCCTGAGTCTCGCAGGACGTCCAGCGCGAGCGCCGCGTATGTCGCGACGCCCCTGGCCATGGCGTCCTCGTCGAAGACGACGCGGTTGGAGTGGTTCGGCGCGGCGGTGTCCGGGTCGCTGCCCGGCGGGCACCCGCCGACGAACGCCATCGCCCCCGGCACGTGCTGCAGCACGTAGGCGAAGTCCTCAGCGCCCATGATCGGCTCGGCCATCGGGTTGACCGCGTCGGCGCCGAGCACGGCTCTCGCCAGCCGCTCGATCCGCTCGGCCGCGTCCGGGTCGTTCACCGTGACCGGGTAACCGGGCACGATCTCGATCTCCGCGGTGCAGCCGTACGCCGCGGCGGTATGGGTGCAGACGCGGTGCAGCCCGTCGAGCACGAAGGTGCGGACGGGGTCCGAGAGCGTCCGAAGCGTTCCTTCCAGGAACGCGGTTTCCGGGATGATGTTGGACGTCGACCCGGCCCGGATGTGCGCGATCGTCAGCACGGCAGGGTCAAGGGCGTCCACCCGTCGGGTGATCATTGTCTGCAGGGCGCCCACCATCGCGGCGGCCGCCGGGACCGGGTCCAGCGCGTCGTGCGGGGCCGACGCGTGCCCGCCGCGCCCGGTGACCGTCACCCGCACGATGTCGGCCGCGGCCATGATCGGGCCTGGTCGAGTGCGCACCACGCCCGAGGCGACCTTCGCGCTGATATGCAGCGCGAACGCCCAGTCCGGCACGCCAGCGGGGCCGTCGACGCCCAGCAGGCCCTCGTCGATCATGTGCCGGGCGCCGTGGTAGCCCTCCTCGCCGGGCTGGAACATCAGCAGCACCCGCCCGGCCAGCTCGTCGCGCCGGGCGGCAAGCAGCCGGGCCGCCGAGGCCAGCATCGCGACGTGGGTGTCGTGACCGCAGGCATGCATCGTGCCGCTGACCTGCGACGCGAACGGCAAACCGGTCTCCTCCGTCAGCGGCAGGGCGTCCATGTCCCCGCGGAGCAGCACCGTCGGACCTGGTCTGGAGCCGTCCAGCACGGCGACCACCGAGCTGAGCAGTCGGCCGGTATGCACCTGGAGCGGCAGGTCGGCGAGCTCGGTGAGGACGGCGGCTTGGGTCTCGGGGAGGAGCAGTCCTTGCTCGGGGCGGCAATGCAGAGCGCGGCGCAGCGCGACCGTCCTGGGTTGCAGTTCTGTTGCCTGTTCAACAAGCCCGGTGAGCAGGCCGTCCGGGGTGGCCAGGGGCATGCCCCGATCTTGGCATCACGGGTTCGCGACGGCAGAAAGAAGTTCACGATGTGGTTTGGACCACACTCCCGACTGGGCTTACCGTAGAGCTATGGCAGTGCAGAGCGTGCCGGCGGCATCCGAGGTGCGGGAGTCGGCCCTGCCCGGATTCGCGGTTGCCGCGGTCCGGGAGGACGGCCGTTGGCGCTGCTCGTCGCTGAGCCCCGAGGCGCTCGTCGACCTGGACACCGCGATCACCGAGCTGCGCGGGCTGCGGTCCACGGGCGCCGTTCTGGGCCTGTTGGACGTCGACGACGAGTTCTTCGTACTGCTGCGCCCGGTGCCCGGCGGGGTGTCGCTGATGGTGTCCGACGCGGTCGCCGCGCTGGACTACGACGTCGCCGCCGACGTGCTCGACCTGCTGCGGGTGGACCTACCAGGAGACGACACGCTCGAGGACGACCCGTGGCCGGAGGGCGACCTGTCGATCCTGGCCGACCTCGGGCTGCCCGCCGACGAGCTCGAGGTGCTGGCCGCCGAGGTCGAGCTCTACCCCGACGAGCAGCTGGCCGCTATCGGCCGGCGCTGCGGCTTCGCCGACGAGCTTGCCGAGGTCGTCGGCAACCGGTGACCCTGCCGGTCGACGCCGAGCTTGTTCGGCAGGCGCTTGACGTGGCAAACCTGGCGCTGAGGAGCGACGACGTGCCGGTCGGCGCCGTCGTGGTGGACGCTGACGGCCGCGAGCTGGCCCGCGCCTGCAACGCCCGCGAAGCTCTTGGTGACCCGACGGCGCACGCCGAGATCCTGGCGCTGCGCGAGGCTGCGGCGGTGCTCGGCTCGTGGCGGCTGGACGGCTGCACGCTGGCGGCGACGGTCGAGCCGTGCACGATGTGCGCCGGCGCGATCACCCTGGCCAGGGTGTCGCGGGTGGTGTTCGGAGCGTGGGAGCCGCGGACCGGGGCGGCCGGCTCGCTGTGGGACGTGTTGCGCGACCGCAGGCTCACCCATCGGCCGGAGGTCGTCGGCGGGGTGCTGGCGCCGGAGTGCGCCGCGCTGCTCGAGTCGTTCTTCGCCGCCCACCGCCCCTAGCCACTCCGAGCGCCGAACGCAGTGGTCACCGGTAGGCGTCGCGGCGGCGACTGATGTCCAGGACGGTGACCGTCCTGGCGTCGTCCTCGTCGATCCGGTATCGCACGCGGTACTCACCCCTCCGCGCGCGGTAGAGCCCTTCGAACGGGGCGCGAAGCGGGGCTCCCACCCGGTGCGGCTCGGCCGCGAGCGGCCCGTACAGGAACTCGACGCATGCGGTAGCCGTGGGCTCCGGGAGATGCATCGCGAGTTGACGGGCCGCTCCGCGCGCGACCCGCACGCGATAGGTCACTCTGGCTGGCTCTCGCCACGTTCTACGAGCAGTGCGCGCATGTCGGCCTCGTCGAGGACGTCACCACGGACCACGTCGGACTCAGCGCTCTGGATGCGGTCCTGCGCGTCGGGCTCGGCAAGGAGTTCGAGAGTGGCCTCGATCGACTCGAGATCCTCGGCAGCCATGAGCACTACGTACTCGCGACCATTCCTGGTGATGTGCACGCGCTCGTGAGTGCGTCCGACCTCGTCCGCGATCTCGGACAGCCGAGCCTTGACCTCCGACAGCGGCAACGTGCTCATAGACCAGAATTCTAGGCCACCGCTACCGCGGCGTCCACCTCCCACCGCCAGCCTCGACCGAGCCCGCTTCGGCTACCCTGATCGGCGGTAGCGTGTCCGAGCGGCCTAAGGAGCACGCCTCGAAAGCGTGTGAGGGTTCACGCCCTCCGTGGGTTCAAATCCCACCGCTACCGCTCTCACCAGCACAAACGCCGGCCACCGGTTCACCTGGTGGCCGGCGTTGTGATATCTGGTGGCATTTCCGGTGGCATTTGGCCGCCCGGGGACGAGTCGTAGCGCGCAAAGGACCTCGTACACATGCCGCTGGCGGTACAGGACCCAGACAAGATCGTCACGGATTTGGCGGTGACCACCACGTCTCGACGATCACCAACGCCCCGACCCGTGGAACCCGGCGCCAAGGCTCATCGAGTAGCCCGAATCTGCAGGTCCTGACAACTGCTCTAAGATCTCCCGTGCACGACCGTCGTAACCACGGAATTGAACAATGAGGGGGACCTGTACATGCGTATGCGCATCATCCTGGCCATATCCGCCGCCTTGGCCGTCCTAGTGCTAGCTGTGGGCGCACCCGTCGCGCAGGCAACCATGCGGTTGCCGTGCACCGCTCTCCCCGGGCATTGCGGTACGCCGTAGTTGACTCAGCGTGGATAGCTGTGACAGTTCGGGCATACCCTGGGCTGTCACAGCCCTAGCCCGGCGCTTTCACGGGTAGATCGTCGTGGGGTGTGTTGAACAGCTGAAAGGTGCTCCTGAGCAGCAAGGATGTGACTTGTTGAAAGTCCACATCCGCCGAAACGAGGAGCACCTTCAGGTGAGCAAGCGTAGTGGGTTCTACCCGTGCCCGATCGTGGACGCGGCGGCTCGATTTGGGGAAACCCCGAGCCGGGTCGGCGAATTCACTACGCCAAAGGCGTCGGCCTGTCGAAGGCGCTAAGGGCGCTTTTACCCGCCTAATCCCGGGGTAGCTGGTCAGGTCTCCCCCAGCGTGGCTGCTTGATCTTGGGCTGTTGATGTTGATGATGGCGCGGTGTCCGAGGAGTCCGCTGTCGTTGCTGAGCTGCGTGAGCAGCTCTCGGTGGTGGTTGGGGCGCTGGCGCAGCGGGACGCGGTGATCGCCGAGTTGCGGGCGGAGATCGCGGAGTTGCGCCGGCAGCTGGGCCAGAACTCGCGCAACTCCTCGAAGCCCCCGAGTACCGACGGGCTCGCGAAGCCGGCGTCGAAGTCGCTGCGCCGCCGTAGTGGCCGCAAACCCGGCGGGCAGCCGGGTCATCCGGGGTCGCGGTTGGAGCAGGTCAGCGCCCCGGATGAGGTGCTGCGCCACGAGCCGCGGGCGTGTGGGGGATGCGGGTCGGGCCTGGACGGCGCCGCGCAGGTCGGGGTGCGACGTCGGCAGGTGTTCGACATCGCACCGATCGCGGTGCGCGTGGTCGAGCATCAGCTCATCGAGCGTCGTTGCGGTTGCGGCGTCGTGACCACCGGCCAGGCGCCCGAGGGTGTCGGTGCGCCGGTGCAGTACGGGCCGCGGGTCG
>Ga0136614_10002599_pt1 | contig 11285 bp, 10 predicted proteins | sample AntDrymUQ2792106_2_FD_106643 | JGI IMG/M metagenome (GOLD analysis project Ga0136614, IMG submission 106643) | Polar desert sand microbial communities from Dry Valleys, Antarctica - metaG UQ279 (21.06) | ecosystem: Environmental > Terrestrial > Soil > Desert | place: Antarctica: Dry Valley... | reverse complement strand
GTTGTACTGCACGTAAGCCCGGCGAAAGTCTTCGATGGGCAGGATGACGCCCGGCGACGGGTTGTCGATGCGCCACTGTTCATTGATCCGCACGACGCTGAGCACCAGCCGCAGCTGTTCGTCCACGGCCGTGTACACACCGTTTTCGTCGACTCGCCCGATGATCCGGCCGGTCAACGTGACCTCTGTCCCTTCCGGGTTCGGCACGGCGGGGGCGTTCCGCTCGATCACCGTCACCTCCGCATCGTCGGCCCAGGTCTGGGCGGCCTGCGGGGTGAGGTACTGCCGCGCCACCGGCCTGCTGCGGATGTTGCTCGCCGACGCGGCGAGGAAACCGCGGACTACCTCGTCCGGCTGTTGGCCCGCCCTTGGCTCCAGCGCCTCGATCTCGATGCCGGCGTCGGCCAGGGACTCCTCCTCGACCACCGTCACCGGGATCGGGTCGGAATCGGCCGGGATCCCCACGCACCCGGACAGCGCGAGGGTCAGTACGGCCACCGCAGCGGCCATGGCGGCTCGACGGCTCATCGCCGCCCCGCCTCCTGCGCTGCGTGCACCGCGGCGGTGGTGGCCGGCGTTCGCGGCTCCGGGACCAGCGGCAACGGCGAGTGGGTGAGTTCCATCCCCGCTCGGATCGGAAGGGTCAGCCGGAACTGTGCTCCATCACCAGGTTCGCCCCATGCCTGCAGCCACCCGCCATGCAGGTGCGCGTCCTCGAGGCTGATCGACAGCCCCAGCCCGGTGCCTCCCAGCCCCTTGCTCCGCGACGGATCGGCCCGCCAGAAACGGCTGAAGACCTGCGCCGCCTCCCCCGGCTTGAGCCCGATGCCGTGGTCGCGGACGGTGATGGCCGCTGCGTTGTCGTCGCCCGCGACGGCGATCTCCACGGGCAGCCCCTCCCCGTGCTCGACCGCGTTGACGATCAGGTTGCGCACGATCCGCTCGACGCGCCGCGGGTCGACCTCGGCCAGCACGGCCCGCCCGCCGACCGCCACGATGAGCTCGCTGCCCTGTCGGGCAGCCACCGGGTGGGTCGCCACGCAGACCCGGTCGACGAGTTTGCGCAGGTCGGTCGTCTCGGCGTCGAGGACCGCCGCGCCGGCGTCGTACCGGCTGATCTCCAGCAGGTCGTTCAGCAGCGCTTCGAACCGGTTGACCTCGGCCTGCAGAAGTTCGGTCGAGCGGGCGACGGCAGCCGGAAAGTCCTCCCGCGCGGCGTACAGCAGATCCGCCGCCATCCGCACCGTCGTCAGCGGCGTGCGCAGCTCGTGGGACACGTCGCTGGTGAACCGCTGCTGCAACCGGGACAGTTGCTCCAGCTGCCGGATCTGCAGCTGCAGGCTCGCGGCCATGTCGTTGAAGCTCGTCGCCAACACGGCCATGTCGTCCTCGCCGCGCACCTGCATCCGGTCCTCGAGCCGGCCCGACGCCAGCCGCTCGGCGGTCCTGGCCGCAGCGCGCACGGGGCGTACCAGGTGCCGCGCGACGGCAGCCCCGATCGCCCCGACGAGCAGCACCAGCGCGAGCCCCGAGAGGACGACCGTGCCCTGGATCAGCGCCAGGCTGGTCTGCTCCTGGTCCAGCGGAAACAGGTAGTACAGCTCGAAGTCGTCGATGCTGCTCGGGATCGGCGAGCCGACGAGCAAGGTCGTGACCGGCACGCCGTTGCCAAGGTCCACGGTGGCCAGCTGATAGCTCTGCACGCCGTTTCGCACCTCGGCCCGCAACGTCTCCGGCACACTCAGGGCCAGGGCGTTGAGCCCCGCGACCGGTATCGCCTCCTCACCGGCGCCGGTGAACATGACCACGTAGAAGCTGCCGGCCGGCCCGCCACGTTCGGTCAGCTGCAGCCTGGTGCGGTCGAGGGTTGTCCGCACGTCGTCACCGTTGATCGGGTCGACCGCAGCCAGCTGCGATTGGGCGTACCGGATCCCGTTGGTGGACTGGGCGATCGCCGCGGTGGTCTTGACGCCGAGGATCTGGTCACGGATCTGAGTCAGCAGGATCAAGCCGATCACCAGGACGACGACGCCGCAGAGCAGCACCGTCGTGACGGTGACCCGCAGCTGCAGCGACCGCCGCCAGTGCCGGCGAAGCTTGCCCGGCACCGCACGCAGACGAGACAGCGACCCCGCCCGCCGCCGACCACTGCGCTCCGGCGGTGTGCTCGCGATCGACGACGGGCTCACCGACCCCGCCCGCCGCCGACCACTGCGCTCCGGCGGTGTGCTCGCGATCGACGACGGGCTCACCGACCCCGCCCCCGGATCCTGCATGGGCTACCGGGATCCTGCCCGGTAACCTACGCCGCGCACGGTCAACACGACGGTCGGGTTTTCCGGGTCGAGTTCGACCTTCGAGCGCAACCGCTGGACGTGCACGTTCACGAGGCGAGTGTCCGCCGCGTGCCGGTAGCCCCACACCTGCTCCAGCAGTGCCTCCCGGCTGAAGACCTGCCGAGGTTTGCGGGCCAACGCCACCAAGAGGTCGAACTCCAGCGGGGTCAGGGCGATCGGCTCAGCGTCGCGGGCCACCAGATGGCCGGGGACGTCGATCACGAGATCGCCGATGGACAGGCTCTCGGGCTGCTCGCTCTCGCCCCGGCGCAGCTGGGCGCGAACGCGGGCGACGAGTTCCTTGGGTTTGAACGGCTTGACTACGTAGTCGTCGGCTCCTGACTCCAGACCGAGCACCACGTCGACGGTGTCGGTCTTGGCGGTGAGCATCACGATGGGTACGACGGACTCGGCGCGAATTGCCCTGCAGACATCGATTCCGCTGGCGCCTGGCAGCATCAGGTCGAGCAGGACCAGATCCGGCCGCACGTCACGAAACGCGCTCAGCGCGCGGATCCCGTCCCCGACGAATGACGGCTCGTAGCCCTCCGCTCGCAGCACGATGCCGAGCATCTCCGCCAGCGCCGGATCGTCGTCGACCACGAGCACGCGTCCCGTCATGCGCTCATCGTCCCACTACCGACGGTCGTGCAGTGCTCGTCCGGGCGGCGAGTCCAACTCGGCGAGACCGATCGACGGTGAGGCGAGAACTACATCGCCGGCGATGTGGACGGTTTCCTGCTCGGCGGTGTCGATATCGACCAGCTCGTACGCCGACACGTCCAACGTTCCGAGTTCGCCGAGATGCGACTGCACTCCGGTGAGCCGCCACTGCTGGTGCAGGCGACGCGCCCCCAGTACGCCGGACAGCGCCACCAGCCTGACCCGCACCGGATCTCCGGAACGCGGAACCGTCGCCGCCGTGGCGATCAGCAGCGCGGGACTGACGCCGGTGAATCCGCTCGCTCGCTCCCGGTGTTCGGTCGCCTCGGCGGTGCCGTCCTCGGCCGGGCGGCGCACCCACGAAAGCTCGTGACCGGTGCTGCCGCCGCGAAGCGACCAGCCGCCGGAGACGACCGCCAGCCGCAGTTGCCGGCCGCAGGCATCCAGAGTCAGATCGACCGAGCCCATGTGATGACCGTCCGACGTGGACAGCCGGGAGACGAAGCGCCACCCGGAACCGCCGGCAGCGCACTGGAACCGCTCCAGCAGCCGCACCCGGCCACCGGCATCGAGATGCTCGTATGTACCGGCCGGCACGGCTCAACCGCCGTTGCGCCAGGACGTCAGGTACGCCTCCTGCGCCGTGTCCAGGGTGTCGATGCGCACTCCCATCGCATCGAGTTGCAGCATCGCCAGGCCGTCGTCGATCTCCGTCGGCACGTCGTACACCCCAGGAGCCAGCGTTCCTGCGTTCGCGGCCAGCCACTCGACGCAGAGGGCCTGCCCGGCGTAGCTCACGTCCATGACCGCCGGAGGATGACCCTCGGCGGCGGCGAGGTTCACCAGCCGACCCTCGGCGAGCACGAGCAGCCGACGGCCGCCGGCCAGCAGGTACTCGTCTACGTGTGGACGAATCTCGGGGTGAACGTCCACACAGTGTGCGCGCAGCCAGGCGACGTCGATCTCGAGGTCGAAGTGCCCGCTGTTGGCCAGGATCGCGTTGTCCTTCATGACCGCGAAGTGTCGCTCGGCCAGTACGCCGCGGCTGCCGGTGACAGTCACGAATACATCGCCCTCAGCGGCGGCGTCACACATGGGCAGCACTTGAAAGCCGGCCATGGCCGCCTCCAGTGCCCGGGTTGGATCGACCTCGGTCACGATGACGCTGGCACCAAGTCCGCGGGCCCGATCGGCTACGCCCTTGCCGCAGTTGCCGAAACCGGCCACGACGACGGTACGGCCGGCCAACAGCACGTTCGTCGAGCGAAGGATTGCGTCCACTGTGGACTGTCCGGTGCCATGCCGATTCGCGAAGCTCTGCTGGATGCCACTGTCGTTGACGGCCACGACGGGGAAGCGTAGGGCGGACTCCGCGGACATCGCGCGCAGCCGCAGTACGCCGGTGGTCGTCTGCTCGCAACCGCCCTGCACGGCCGGCAGCAGGTCGAGATGTGTGGTGTGCAGCCGGCCGACGAGGTCGCACCCGTCGTCCAGTACGAGATGTGGTCCGGTGGCCAACGCGCGTTCGAGGTGCTGGTCGTAGGTCGCCCGGTCCGCGCCGCGCCGTGCCTGGACGTCGATGCCGTAGCGGTGTGCCAGCACCGCGACGACGTCGTCCTGAGTGGACAGTGGATTCGCCGCAGCCAGGTGCAGGTCGGCGCCACCGGCCCGCAGGACCAGCATCAGGTTGGCGGTTTCCGCGGTGACGTGCAGCGCCGCGACGATCCGCAGGCCGGCCAGCGGCCGGGTGCGCTCGAAACGCTCGCTGATCTGCGCCAGGGCCGGCATGGCGCGCTGCGCCCAGACGAGTCGGAGGAGCCCCTGATCGCTCAGGGACTCCTCCGCCGTGCCCACGTGGCCGATCAGTACCGGTAGTGGTCGGACTTGTACGGGCCGGCCACGTCCACGCCGATGTAGGCGGCCTGCTCCTTGGTCAGCGTGGTCAGCTTGACGCCCAGGGCGTCGAGGTGCATCCGCGCGACCTTCTCGTCGAGCTGCTTGGACAGCACGTATACCTGCTTCTTGTACTCGTCGTTCTTGGTGAACAACTCGATCTGCGCGATCGTCTGGTTGGAGAACGAGTTGCTCATGACGAAGCTCGGGTGTCCGGTCGCGTTGCCGAGATTCAGCAGGCGGCCCTCGGACAGCACGATGATCGAGTGGCCGTCGGGGAAGACCCACTCGTCGACCTGCGGTTTCACCTTGATCCGCTCGGCGCCACCCCGCGGTAAGCCGGCGATGTCGATCTCGTTGTCGAAGTGGCCGATGTTGCCGACGATCGCGCCCTGCTTCATCCGGGCCATGTCCGCGGCCATGATGATGTCCTTGTTGCCGGTCGAGGTGATGAAGATGTCGGCAGTCTCGACGACGTCCTCCAGCGTGCTGACCTGGTAGCCCTCCATCGCCGCCTGCAGCGCGCAGATCGGGTCGATCTCGGTGACGATCACGCGGGCGCCCTGCCCGCGCAACGACTCCGCACAACCCTTGCCCACGTCGCCGTACCCGAAGACGACGGCGACCTTGCCGCCGATCATCACGTCGGTGGCACGGTTGATGCCGTCGATCAGGGAGTGCCGGCAGCCGTAGAGGTTGTCGAACTTGCTCTTGGTCACCGAGTCGTTGACGTTGATCGCCGGGAAGAGCAGGTCACCGGTCTTGGCCAACTCGTACAGCCGGAGTACGCCGGTCGTGGTCTCCTCGGTGACGCCCTTGATGCCGGCCGCGATGTTCGTCCACCGCTGCGAGTCCTCGGCCAGCGATTCGGTCAGCAGGGTCAGGAAGACCTCGAACTCCTCGGAGTCCGCGGTGTCCGGATTCGGGACGACGCCGGCCTTTTCGTACGACGCGCCGCGGTGCACCAGCATCGTCGCATCCCCGCCGTCGTCGAGGATCATGTTCGGGCCAGTATGGCCGCCGTCGGCCTCCGGCCAGAGCAGCGCCTGCCTGGTGCACCACCAGTACTCCGGCAGCGTCTCGCCCTTCCACGCGAAGACCGGTACGCCGCTGGGGTTCTCCGGCGTCCCCTCCGGCCCCACGGCCACTGCGGCGGCGGCGTGGTCCTGGGTGGAGAAGATGTTGCAGCTGGCCCATCGCACCTCTGCGCCCAGCGACTTCAGCGTCTCGATGAGTACGGCGGTCTGCACGGTCATGTGCAGTGATCCGGTGATTCGCGCACCGGACAGCGGCTGCGCGTCGGCGTACTCCTCCCGGATCGACATCAGACCCGGCATCTCGTGCTCGGCCAGCTGGATCTCCTTGCGACCGAAGGCCGCGAGTGACACGTCGGCGACTTTGTAGTCGGTCCCAATCGGTTGGGTCATTCCGTCTCCTACCTCGTGCGGTGGGTGAGCAGGCGCTCGTGTTTTTCTTGCTCGAACCGGAGCCAGTCGGTTTCCGGGGTTTCCTCCGGCCGGGCCGGACGGGCGGTGAACCATTCGTTGACGGCGGCGCCGAGGCCCGGCTCGGATTGCAGCCGGGCGACAAAGCCGAGTTCGGCCAGGCCGATGTCGTGCGTCGTCACCAGGTCGCGCAGGGTGCGCAGCCGCTGCACCTGCGCCGGGCCGTAGAGCCGATACCCGCCCTCGGACCGACGGGGGACAACGAGCCCGGTTTGCTCGATGTATCGGAGCATTCGGGCCGACCAGCCCGTGGTCTGCGCAGCCTCAGCGATCGTCAGCACGTCCATCACGAACAACGCTAGCATGTTCATGTCAATGATACGCCACTGGTCTGGCCAACCTTGACAACTCTATGTCAACTCGGGCGCAGCGCTACCAATCCTGCTGGCTCAGACCACGCCCTGGTGCTCCGATGGCAGCCGTGGATACCGACGCTCGGCTTCCACCGTGTTCAGGCTCAGGTGGTTGCGCATGTACTGATTGCTGCTGTCCGGCAGCGGGACGTGATCCCACGGCTCGTACCGGCCGGTGCGCAGCGCCCGGTCGACCACGCGCCGCGCCCGCTGGCTGTCCACGACCTCGGTGAAGACGCGCTCGGGGTCCCAGTGTTGGCTGATCTCCGCGCGAAACTCCCGTGCCGTTGACGCCGTAGCGGCGTCGGCGGCCGGGTTGGCGGCCAAGTTGTGCAACTCGTCCGGATCTGCGTTCAGATCGAACAGCTGCGGCCCGTCCGGTGCCGACCACACGTACTTGTACTGCTGCCGGCGGATCATGAAGATCGGTGATACCGCGCCCTCCCCGAGGTACTCCCCCAGCACGGTCCGGTCCGGGTCGCTGTCGCCATGGAGCTGGGGCAGCAGGCTCGAGCCGTCGACGACATGTCCGAGGTCGCCGGTCGCGTCACCCCCGCCTAGGTCGACAAGCGTCGGCAGTACGTCGTACAGGGAGACCGGGTCGGACACCGCCGCCCCCCGGCGGGTTCCTGGTGCGGAGATGATCAGCGGAATGCGGCTTGCCGGCTCGAAGAAGGACATTTTGTACCAGAGACCCCTCTCACCGAGAAAGTCTCCGTGGTCGGCGGTGAAGAGCACGGCGGTGTTGTCAGCCATCCCGGTGGCGTCGAGCGTCTCGAGGAGCAGTCCGAGCCAGTCGTCGACGTAGGAAATGCATGCGTAGTAGGCGTGGCGGGCGTTGCGGACCATCTCGCCGGTGATCTCGACGGCATCCATCGCCGACACGTGACGTAACCGGGTGCTGTGCGGATCACCCTCGACGTCCGCCAATCCGATCCTCGGCAACTCGATGTCCTCGTGGCGATAGCGATCCCAGTACCGCTGTCGCATTGCGTACGGATCATGAGGGTGCGAAAAGGAGACGGTGAGGAACCACGGCTGGTCCGGCGAGCGGCGCGCCACGTCGCGCAGCTCCCGCACTGCCTGGAAGCCCACCTCGTCGTCGAAGTCCAGCTGGTTGGTGGCTTCCGCGACACCCGCGTTGACCACGCTGTCCATGTTGTGGAACCACCAGTCGAAGCGACCCTCGGGATCCTCCCAGTTGGGAGTCCAGCCGAAATCGGCCGGATAGATGTCGGTGGTCAGTCGCCGCTCGAAACCGTGCAGCTGATCCGGCCCGATGAAGTGCATCTTTCCGCACAGCGTCGTCCGATAGCCCAGCGATCGCAGATGATGCGCGAAGGTCGGCACCGATGCCCGCAGTTCCGAGGCGTTGTCGTAGGCGCCGATCCGACTGTTGCGTTGACCGCTCATCATCGCGAATCGGGCCGGTGCGCACAGCGGGCTGTTGGAGTACGCCGAGTTGAAGACGACCCCGTTGTCGGCAAGTCGATCGATGGCCGGCGCCTGCACTACCGGGTGCCCATGGATGGGCAGGAACGACGGTGCCAGCTGGTCTGCCATGACCAACAGGATGTTCGGTTGCGCGGACACTGTGTTGACCCTCACCGGCTTCAGGCTGCGGAGCTGAGTTTCGGTATGTGAAACATTGTTGCGGACCGCGGGACAGAGCGTACTACCGCAACCGGCGGACTCGTCCCTATACTCAGCCTGCATGCGCCGCGGGCGGTCCAACGACAGGTGGCAGCGGGCGGACAGGGGGACCGGGTGACCGTCTCCAGCTACCTCGAGCGACGGTGGGACGTCGTACTCGGGCTGACTCTCGAGCACCTGCTCGCGGTGGGCATCGCGGTTGGTTTCGCGACGCTGATCGGGATTGCGCTCGCGATCCTCAGCTACCGCAATGACCGTGCTGTCGCGGTACTGCTCGTCGTCATCAACACCTTGTTCACGGTGCCGGCACTTGCCTACTTCGGTGCGTTGATCCTGATCGTCGGCCTGGGCTGGACGGCAGCGATCACGGTGCTGGCCATCTACGCCCTGCTGCCGATCGTGCGCAACACCGTCACCGGCCTGCGCGAGGTCGACCCCGCGATCGTCCGCGCAGCGACCGGCATGGGGATGTCCAAATCTCAACGGCTCCTGCGGGTGGAACTACCCCTGGCCTACCCCGTGATCCTGTCCGGCCTGCGGGTCGCCACTGTTCTGATCGTCGGCATCGCGGCGATCGGGGCGTACGTCGCCGGACCCGGCCTCGGAACGCTGATCTTCAGCGGGCTGGGAGCTATCGGATCGGTGCGGGCAATGCCAGAGATCATCATCGGAACGGTGGCCATCGTGCTCGTCGCGCTGGTGCTCGACGCCGTGCTCGCGCTGCTGGGCCGACTGACCACACCCCGAGGACTGAGATGAGCACCGCCCGCGCGGCCAGCGAGCCGATGATCCGCCTGGACCAGTTGACCAAGCACTATCCGGGTCAAGAGGCACCGGCGGTCGACGGAATCGACCTGGCCGTGCCGCAAGGCGAGATAGTCATCCTGGTCGGCCCGTCGGGCTGCGGCAAGACGACGACGCTGGAGATGATCAATCGGCTGATCGAGCCGTCATCGGGGCGGATCTTCCTCGAGGGTGAGGACGTCACCCACGTCAATCCCGACCATTTGCGCCGTCGGATGGGCTACGTCATCCAGCAGATCGGGTTGTTCCCGCACCAGACCATCGCGCAGAACATCGCCACCGTCCCACGCATGCTCGGCTGGGACGACAAGCGCGTCAACGACCGAGTGGAGGAGCTGCTGCATCTGGTCGGGTTGGACCCGGCCCGGTACCGGGATCGCTACCCCAAGGAGATGTCGGGCGGTCAGCGCCAGCGCGTCGGTGTCGCACGGGCGATGGCGGCCGACCCTCCGGTCATGCTCATGGACGAACCGTTCGGCGCGACCGACCCGATCACCCGCGAACGCCTGCAGAACGAGTTCCTGCGCATCCAGGAGGACATTCGAAAGACCATCGTGTTCGTCACCCACGACATCGACGAAGCCATCAAGATGGGCGACCGGATCGTCATCCTGGCCGAGGGCTCACGGATCGCTCAGTACGACACACCGGAGGCGATCCTCACCAATCCGGCCAGTGAGTTCGTCGAGCAGTTCCTCGGCTCGGGCATCCTGCTGAAGCGGCTGAATCTCAGTCGGGTCGAGGACGTCCACGTGGCCACCAGCGAGTGGATGACGATCGGGCCGGACAGCACGGCCGAACATGCCCGCCAACTGCTCCAGCAGTCCGGCCGCACCCACCTGCTGCTGCTGGACGATCAGCGACGGCCGGCCCGGTGGATCGCTGAGATCGACCTCGACCGGCAGGGTGGTTTCCCTGCTGAGCTGTCAGAAGCCGGAACGCGGGTGCAGGCCTGCGTCGACAGCCGTGCCACGCTGAATGACGCGCTGCAGGAGATGCTGCTCAACGCCAATGGTGTGGCCGCTGTGGTCGACCGCGACGGCGCCTACGCCGGCACACTGGACCTCGAGACGATCATCGCCGCGATCCGCGAGATGCGGGCGAAGGCGCTTGACGAGGCCTCGAGCACGGCGGCGCGGGGGGTCACGTGACGGCGGTCGCCGTCGGCGGCCTCGACAGCCGTGTGGTCGGTCGCGAGCGCTCGCTGCTGCGGCGCCTACGCTACGTCGGGGTGCCGGCGGTGGTTGCGATCGCCTGTGCGGCCATGTACCTCTACGTGCAGAGCCAGGAACTCGACAACATCGAGAGCCGCATCATCAACGCCCGGGTCATCCGGACGGCGGCGTTCGAGCAGATCGAAATCGCCCTGTGGGCGACCGCTTTGACCCTTGTCGTCGCCGTGCCGCTGGGCATCGCGCTCACCCGCCCGTGGGCGCGACGGGTGACGCCGATCATCATCGCCCTTGCCAACATCGGCCAGGGCGTACCGGCCATCGGCCTGCTCTTCTTCATCTACATCGTTCTCATCCGCAACGGCTCCACGGCCGCGATCTTGGGGATGGCCATCTATGCGGTGCTGCCCGTGCTGCGCGGCACCATGGTCGGCCTGCAGCAGGTGGACCGCGGCGTGGTCAAGGCCGCGCGTGGCATGGGGATGAGCAAGCGCAGCGTGCTCTTCCGCGTCGAGATGCCGCTGGCCGTGCCGATCCTGCTCACCGGCGTGCGGACCGCGCTCGTGCTCACCGTGGCGACCGCGGTGCTGGCCGCGTTCATCGGCGGCGGCACCTTCGGTGAGTTGATCATCGGCGGACAGGCACAAGGGCGGCCACTCGCCGTGGCCGTCGGAAGCCTCGGTGCCGCCACCCTCGCCATCCTGGCCGACTGGATCGGTGGCATCGCAGAAGACCTGCTGCGGCCGAAGGGCCTGTAGCCGACCCAAGTCAACAAGACCTCGACCCCGAAGGGACCACAATGCAACGCACATCGAACCGGCTTCCGTGGGTGGCGCTCGTGGCCGTGCTCACGCTCGGCGTGAGCGCCTGCGGCGGCGACGAGACGAGCCCGGGCGGAGGTGGGGG
>Ga0136614_10002596_pt1 | contig 11288 bp, 9 predicted proteins | sample AntDrymUQ2792106_2_FD_106643 | JGI IMG/M metagenome (GOLD analysis project Ga0136614, IMG submission 106643) | Polar desert sand microbial communities from Dry Valleys, Antarctica - metaG UQ279 (21.06) | ecosystem: Environmental > Terrestrial > Soil > Desert | place: Antarctica: Dry Valley... | reverse complement strand
GACATCCAGGCCACCTTCCGGGCACTGTCCGGTGCCACCCGCGTGACGGGAATCCCCGCCCCGATTCCGCGTCGGGCTCTCGCCGGCACGATCATCGACTCGAGCCGTCGGACGGGCATCGGCGGCGCCCGCGTGGACGTCGCCGACGGACCGGACGCAGGACGCTCCGCCACGACCGCGCCCGACGGCAGCTTCGCCATCGATAATCTGGCCGAAGGCACCTTCACGATACGCGTGACGCACCGGGACTATGATCCGGTGCAGCAGTCGGTCGCTCTCGCCGCCGGCGTCCGCGTGGAGGTCGCACTGCGGCCGCTGCTCGACCTCTCCTCGTTGTACGGTACGTTCGGCGTGACGCTGCGGGTCACGCGGCAGAGCTGCTCGACCCCTATAACCCCCGGACCGCCAGGGCAGATGACGATACGCGGCAATGCGGATGGGTCGAGCCTGTTGATCATGATCGCGGAACGCAACACCTCCCGTGAATATCGCGGAAGGATGAACAGTGACGGCTCGTTCAGTGCCAGTGGCAGCGGCGTTATCCTGAGCCTGACCGGCGGGACCAAGCCCCACGATTTCAGCGGCAGCATTCAGGGGCGGGTGGTCGGGTCAACGGTGAGCGGCACCGAAAGCATGACGTACGGGGCGCCTTGTCCCGGGGGCTTCATCGACATCGCCTTCACCGGCTCTCGCTGAGCCCGTCAAGCCACAACTCGCGGCGCCTGTCGTTCCGCAGACTCCGGCACCCGGCATCTCGCGATATGCGTGCGGCCTAGGGGCAAGGACCACCCCCGAAGCACCAGCCGCCCCTCGATCAACAACCACCATCGCTTCACGGCATCCAGTCGTGTCCTGGCACGCGGCGGGACCGCCAGAATGCCGTGATAGGCGCGGCCGCTCTCGCGGAAGGCCTTCCGCTCGCGCGGGATCTCGGCGAGGCCCAGGACGGCGTTCACACGCCCGAGACGCTCGACGACGAACCCTGCCGAGATGAGCTTTCGACGCAGCTCGCCGGTCGCGTACCGGTGAAACTGATACTCTGCGTCATCGGGCGTGCGCGGTACGGGTTGGGCGTTCGTCCTCAGCACCAGCGTGCCACCCGGCTTCAAGACGCGGCGCATCTCTGCCAGCGCCGTCAGATCTCCACTCTCGAGAGGCAGGTGCTGCAGGACGTCCTGAGAGACGATCAGATCGACGCTTGCGGACCGCACCGGAAGCGCGAGAGCGGATGCTCGGGCGGCCCCGCCTGAACGCAGGGGCGGAACGGCGAGGAGCCCCTCCCAGGCCACATCCACGCCCAGACACTGCCATCCGGGGTGACGCTCCGAAAACCACTCCAGCGTCGCACCGGACCCGCACCCGATGTCGAGCAGCAAACCGCTGGAGGGAATGTGCGCTCCCGCGATCGCCCGCGCCAGAATGTCGCGCATGGCGGCGTTCCACCAGCCCGCCACCTCGAGAGCCCGCATCCGCTCGTAGTAGGCAGGTGTGAAGATCGCGGGTCCAGTCATGACGCTACTCCTGAGGCTTCGATGAGCGGTCCGATGAAGTGGCGCGCAGAAGCCGCCGCGCCGCAGACCGCACCTGACGCAGTCGCCGCCGGCGCCGTACCCACCGTCGAAACCACGGCGTCCCCCAGCGTTCGAGCAGGCCCTCCCGCTCGAAGTACCACATGTCGATGCGTGGGAGGTCCAGCCTCGCGTCCCCGTCGAATTCGCCGAACACCGTGGTGCACGCCCAGTCGTGCGCTCTGCCGGCTGCCGCCCGGGCGCGCGGACACACGGCCCCATACGGGTACGCGAACCCGTGCGGAGTGATGCCGAGGCGATCGGAGAGATCGCGTGCTGCGCCCCCGATCTCCTCGTCCATCCGGGCCTGCGTGAGCGACGGCAGGTACGGATGCGTCCGGCTGTGCGAGGCGACGGTGACGCCGTGCTCGTTCAAACCTCCAAGCGCTTCCCAGTCGAGCAGGGGCAACTGCGGCACGCCCCCCCCGTCGCCCGCGGCCCATGTGTTCGTCCCGCCGACGCACGATGTGACGACGAAGACCGTCGCCGGAAGGTCGTGCTCCATCAGCAGCGGCATGGCCTCGCGCTCAACACTCAGGTAACCGTCATCGAACGTCAGGGCAACCGCGTCATTTCCCTTGAAAGACAGGAGCTCCTCGACCGGCACGATCGGGATCCCGGCGGCGAGAAACTGCAGGACGTGCCGCCGAAAGGCCGTCGGCGACACGGAAATGACGGACCGCGACTCGTCAATCGAGTGGTACGTGAGGATGGCTTTCACGCCGGGCGCCCCGCGGCGCCTCGATATCGTCCGGCCCCGGCTGCCCGGAGCTCACGCGCACGCTCGACCAGCGCCATGAACGGAGGGACCACGGCTTCTTCGCTCCAATGCGTGTGAAACGAACGTAGCGCTTCGTCCGAGAGCGACTGCCGGAGGGCCGGACGGTCCACGAGGGAACGCAGCGCGCTGTCGAGTTCCAGGTCCGCATCGAACATCAGTCCGCCGCCGCCCCGCTCCAGCAGCTCCGGCAGCGGCCCTCGCCGCCGGACGATCACGGGCGTCCCGTGACTGAGCGCCTCAATGACGATGATGCCGAAGGTCTCGTATGTCCTGGAAGGCACGATGAGCGCGAGTGCGTGACCATACCAGCCGCTCAGCTCATGCCGCGGCACGAATCCCAGCCAGCGGATGTGCGGCGAAGCGCGGGTGCTCTCGCGAAGGGCCGTCTCAGCCGAGCCCGTGCCCGCGATCACAAGGTCGGCGCCGCGATCCGTCATGAACAACGGGAGGACGTCGGCGAGCCCCTTGAGTGCTTCGATACGCCCGACGAACAGGAAGTACGGCCTGTCGTGCGGCGGCTCTCCGCGCGCCGGCGGTGGCGGCGGCACGAACAACGGCACCACCTCCATTGGGGGCGCAAAGCCGTACGCCTCGTGCTTGCGCCGGCTGAACTCCGAGCGTGCGATGAAGAGATCGATATTGCGCGCCGCCCGGTCGAGCAGGCCGGTGTAGCGCCACAGCTGCGGCGGGCGGCCGTGCGCCAGTGTGCATCGAAGGCAGCGGCGCTCGTCACACGCGACTCCGTCGTACCGCCACAGCACGTGCGTCGGGCAAATCAGCCAGTGGTCGGTGGCCACGGCGATGCGTATCGCCTCCGGCCACAGCGCGTAGACGGACGGACCGCCAAGGAGAGATACGTTTGAGAAGATGACTGTATCGAAGCGGCGCCCGGCGCAGAGCCGCTCGAGCGCGGCGCCGTGCACCAGGGGGCGGCCGCTCTGGTGGGCCAACAGAAGCCCGACACGGCCCGCCGGGCTGCTGAGCGGGATCACTTCGACGCCGGGCTCCGGCACGTGGCGGGGCTGCGGGGCGGACGCCAGCGCCAGATATGCGTCTCTGTCGTGCACCACGGTGACTTCGCAGCCGCGGCGAGCGAACGCGCCAGCCCACATCTGCACGTCGACGGCGTCTCCGCCGAAGCTGTACGGCGGGTAGAACGTCGTGAGCATGAGGACGCGGCGCATCAGGCCGCCGTCTCCTCGATGGCGGAGAGCACCGCGCGCGCGCAACGATCCCAGCTCAGTAGGCCCGCACGGTGCTTCGCAATCGCGCCGAGCGCCAGGCGCCCCGGTTCGTCGTCCATCAGCTGCTGCATGGCAGCGGCGATCCCGTTGATGTCGCGAGGCTCCACGAAGAGCCCGCCTCCTGCAAGGAGTTCAGGCAGCGGGCTCGCGGTGGTCGCGATGACCGGCGTTCCGCACGCGGCGGCTTCGACGGCCGGAAGCCCGAAGCCCTCTGAGGCCGACACGAGCAGCAGTGCAAGCGCTCCGGAATGCAGATGCCGGAGGTCTTCGTCCTCGAGAAAGCCGGTCCACCGGACATGGTCCGCCGTCCCGTGCGCCGCGATCGCCTGATCGACCGCCGCCCGGTTCGCCAGAAAGACGTCCCGGGTCCCTGGCCCGGCGATCACGAGGTACGGGCGCTGGCCGGTGCGATTCGCGAGCACCCGTGCGTGCGCAGCCACGATGGTGTCGACGTACTTGTGAGGGTTCAGGCCCCCGACGTACAGGAACCAGGACGCGGCCGGCGGCAGACCGACACGTGCCGCCACGGCCTCGATCTGGGCGCGGGATTCACTCGGCCGGTAGAGCGCCGATGGCGCTTCCGTGGCAACGCGGATCCGGGCCGGGGGAAGGTGAAGCACGTCCGCAATCTCCCGCGCCGCGAAGTCCGACACTGTCAGGATCAGGCGCGCCTGCCAGCATCCGAGCGCGACCTTTGCGCGCCAGAACATTCGCGCGCGGCGTGACCCGAGTGTCAGCTCGGGGAAGCGCTCGGCGATTGCATCATGGATCGTGACCAGCGCGGGGAGACGCGGGGGCAACGGGAAATACGTGTACACGGTCGGGGCGAAAAACACGTCGAGCCGCGCCCGCTGCGCCGCCCTGGTCATGCGCAGCAGATCGCCGACCGACCGTGCACCGTCGGCCGCCGCAGCGATGGCCGGCGGCGCAAGCTGCGGCACCACCACCGGAGTGACGTTCGGCGCCGAGACGTCGAACGCGCCGAACGATTGCTCGTCCAGGAGACAGACGAGCTCGTGCTTGCACGCCAGCGGCGCGAGCGCCCGCAGCACCTCGCGCGTGAAGCGGCCGTAGCCCCGCGCGTTGACGCACGACGTCGCGTCTATCCCGACGCGCATCGATCAGCTCCCGGACACGGCAGCCGGCGGCGCGACCGGCTGGAGGCGCTGTTCTTCGTGATACTCGAAATCGGTATTGACCTCCCAGATGTCGTGAGACGCCCCCTGCATGTTCCACACAGCCATCATCGCGGTCAGCATCGAGTGGTCCTGATTGTTGTACTTGTGCATGCCGTTCCGGCCGACGGTGTGCAGGTTGTCGATGGCCTCGATGTCCAGGCGGATGGCGTCGACATGTTCGCGGTACTTCGCGTCGTAAACCGGATAGGCTTTCGGCACGCGGACGACACAGCCGTCGACGACTGCCGCACCCGGCGCCAGCTCCAGCGCGTCGAGCTCGCGGGTCGCGAGCGCAATGAGCGCGCCATCCTCGCTCGTCCAGAGGTCGTCACCCTCGAAACAGAAATACTCGAAGCACAGGCAGGTGCGGCCCGGTTCGGGCACCATCGCGGCGCTCCAGTTGTTGAGGTTCTGGATGCGGCCGACACGAACGCCCGGAGTGTGGATGTAGAGCCAGTTGTCCGGGAACACGTCCGCTCGATCGAGCACCAGCGCGACCACCAGAAAATCGCGGTAACGAAGCCCTTCAGCGCCACGCCTGGCCGACTGGGATATCGCCGGGCCGAGGGCTCGCCCGAGCGAACGAAGCGGGATCGAAGAGATCACGTGGTCGGCCTCGATCCGCCGCGCTCCCTCCGGCGTGCGGACCTGTACCGCCACCACGCGTCCGTCACGGCACTCCAGCGCTTCGGCGGCATGTTCCAGCAGCACCGTGTTGCCCCCGCTGACGACGCGATCCCGGCAGGCTTCCCACATCTGCCCGGGACCAAGCCTTGGATACCGGAACTCGTGGATCAGCGTCTTGATGGACTTGTCGCGGCGCTGGAGCGACGTCGCCGAGAGGATGGCCTTTCCCAGCGAAAGCCCCTGGATGCGTTGAGCAGCCCAGTCGGCACGGATTTCAGTGCAGGGAATCCCCCACACCTTCTCGGTATACGTACGGAAAAAAATCTCGTAGAGGCGTTTGCCGAATCGATTGGTCACCCACTGCTCGAAGGTGTCTTCGACGGGATAGGGACGATAACGCCAGCGCATGTAACTGAACAGAATCCGCAGCGCGTTGACGAGACCGAGGCCGCGAAGCGCGTTCGACGCTTTCAACGGGTAATCGAAGAAGCGACCCTGATAATGAATGCGTGAGAGACGCGGCACCGTGATGAATTCCGGTCCGAGCAGCTCGTCCCACAGGGCCTGCACGTGCGGCATCTTCGTGAAGAAACGGTGGCCTCCGAGATCGAAGCGGTAGTTCTTGTACCGCGCCGTCTGGGAAATGCCTCCGACGGTGCGATCGCTTTCGAGCACCGTCGTGCGAATCCCCGCGCCGGTCAGCATGTGCGCCGCCGTCAATCCGGCCGGGCCGGCGCCGAGCACGACGACATGGTCCCCCGGCTGCAATTGACGGACCGATCGGGTCGAGCGCTCCGTCAACACACGCGGCTCAGCGCGTCCCCGGGGCCCAGCCACGCACCCGCGATCTCCCCGGCAGCCCACGCGGTAACGAACAGTATGAGGAGAGGGATGGAGCGGACCAGTACCGGCCGATAGCGTGGACGCGACCACACGCGCCCGGCGATGCGCCCGAAAAGAAGCGGCGGGAGAAGGGCGGCGGCGGCGCCGTACACGACACGAACAGGCCATGGGCGGCCGGCGAGTCGAGCCGCGGCATACGAGCGTGCGTACAGGTACCGCTGCGACACGTACTCGCGAACCGTGTAGTGCCTCTTGTGCCTCACAACGATTTCGGGACGGCAGAACAACTGTATGCCGTGCGCGCGCAGGACGGCGTGAAGGTGATCTTCCCAGCGGCCGCTGGATGTCGCCTCACGAAAACGCTCGAGCAGCTCACGCCGGTAGGTCGTGTTGTTTCCGGTAATTGCGGGCACCGATCCCTCCGGCAGAGGCGGAAGCAGATGGCTGTACTCGCACAGGAACGCGGCCCAGTCGACCAGCCGCTCCGTCGCCGCATTCTCGACCGCTCCCCCGACGACCGTCTCCCCCCGCTGCTGCGCGGTCAGCATCTGTGTGGCCCAGCCGGGAGGCACATGAACGTGATCCTCGATCACAGCCACGACCGGGGCCACGGCCGCCGAGAAGGCGATCGCGCGCAGGTCCGGAATCGTCGTGCCTCGGGCAGCCTCGATGATCCGCACCCATGGATGCTGCCGGGCCACCTCCTCTGCCAGTGCGGGACCCACCCGGTCCACGACCAGCACCTCGAGAGGCACGCGAGCGGCTTCCGCAGCGAGCGCCGAAAGACACTCGAGCAGATCTCGGATGCCGTTGACGGATGGCACGACCACCGACAGGAGCGGGGGCTCAGAAGACAACCAGGGCTGCATCATCAGTTCAGGACGCAGGTCCGCGCAGGCAACCGCCCGTCTCTCCGGAGGCCCGCGCGCTCAAAAGTAACCACATCGCGGTGCACCACATCCTCCCACACCTCGTTACGCGTCGGCCTCAACCGCGCCGCCCAGCGCTCCTGTGGCTTCCCCGAGCGCCCACGCGGTCACGAACACGACGAGCCACGGGAGGGCGGCGATGAAGCGGATCCGATGGTGTGGGAAAGGCCAGATACGGCGGGCAACCCGGACGACAAGGACCAGCGGAACCAGCGGTGCGGCCGCGATGATGCGGACACGGCGTGCTGTGGAATCTGCCCGCCATGCCCCGTAGTGCCGGCCGTGGCGGAACCGCTCGCGGACGATGCGGCGCGGCGCGTGGGCTCCGACCAGCGTCGCCGCGGCATCCGCCACCGCCACCAGGGTCAAGCCGCGCTGACGGAGCCGCCGGTGCACGTCCACCTCCCAGAAGCCGCCGGGCGGGCAGACGCCAGGCGCGAGCAGGTCGGAGCGTCGATAGATGGCGTTGTCCCCCGCGATGTCTCCCGCGATGGGACCGGGCGTCCACCGCTCCTCGAGGAAGTTCGAGTACCGCAGGAAGTATAGCGCCCAAGTACAACGAGGCGTGCGCGACGCGAGAGCCAATGCGCCACCCGCGCCTCCCACACCCTCGGTCATGCCCGAGACCATCCGGGCGGCCCACCCCGGGGAGACGACGCACTGGGCGATCGTGAACGCGACGAAGCGGCCGCGGCTGACGTGGAGTCCGCGAAGCCACAGGCTCGGCACGAGTGTCCCCGGCGGTGCGGCAAGCGTGCGCACCGCAGGCTCGTTCGCCGGGCGCCGCAAGCCCGGGCGAGCGGCGTCGACGACCACGATCTCGGCGGACGTGTTCGCCGCAGCCGCCTGCAGCGCCGCGACACACGCGTCGAGTGAATCCGCCGCATCGGTCGTCGCAACGACGATCGACAGCAGCGGGCCCGAAGGATCGTACTCGTCTGACGCCGAGCTTGTGTGGACCGCCGGAGAGGACACGCCCCGCGAACAATAGCGCAGATCACGGTGGGACCGGTATGGACGCCGCATGACATAATCCCGGTCGATGCGGCCGAGTCGCGCCACAGAGCTCGCCTTCGTCGCCGCGGCGATGCTGATAGGCGCATTGGTGTTCACATGGCCGCTTGCCGCGGATCCGGGCTCGACGCTGCCAGGCCCGGGAGACTCGAAGCTCAATGCGTGGGTGCTCGGCTGGGTGGCGGATCGCGCCAGGTACGGCCTGTCAGGTGTATGGGACGCGCCGATCTTCTATCCCTATCGAAACACGCTCGCGCTTGCCGAACCGCTCTTCGGCATCGCTGTCCCACTCGCGCCGGTGTACTGGCTCGGCGCCAGTGCCGCGCTGCTCCATAACATCGCGGTCTGGGCGTCGTTCGTCGTCGCGGGCACGGGCGGCTACATGCTCGGCCGCGACCTCACAGCGAGCCGCATCGCAGGCACCGTGTGCGGCGTCATCGCGGCGTTTCTCCCGTACCGGCTATCGCACCTGTCACACATCCAGGTGCTCATGGGAGGCTGGCTGTGGTGGACGGCGTGGAGCGTACACCGCTACTTCCAGGCGCCTGCGCTCGCCCGCGCCGCGGCGGCAGCCGCGTTCTATACATTGCTCGGACTTTCGAGTCTTTACTGGCTGTACATCGGCGCGCTGCCGCTCGCGGCGATCGCGGCGGTCGAAGCATGCCGCCGGCGCGGCCCGATCCGCACGTGGATTCTGCACACCGCTTTCGCGGCGGTGCTCTGCGGCCTGCTGTTCTTTCCCATCGGCCGCCGTCTGCATTCACTGACCGCGTCCACCGCGCCTGTCGCCGGGGTCGTCGACTCGCCCTGGTACGGCGCGGACGCGCTGGCGTACGCCTCCGTGCACCGTAACTCGATGGTGTGGGGATCGATCCTGAGGAAAGGTAACGGAGAAACCGATCTGTTCGGCGGGCTGACCGTACTCGTGTGTGCCATGGTGGCGCTTACGCGTCGAGGCCCGCGTGGTGCCCCGGGCAGCGCCGCCGGCGCTCACTGGACGGTCGTGTATGCGGCACTCGGAGCGATGGGGGCCATCTTGTCGCTCGGTCCGGATGCGGCATATGGCGGCCGGGTGATTTTTCACAATCCGGTGCTGCCGTGGCTCGCGGAGCACGTGCCCGGATTTGCGCAGCTGCGGGCGACCTCCCGGTTCGCGCTGGTGACGCACCTCGCGCTGTCGGTTCTCGCCGCGCGCGGCGTCGCGGTGTGGCTGACAGAGAGCAACGCGACGCGAGCCAGACGTGTGGCGACCGGTGTGGTAGTGAGCGGGCTCGTCTTTCTCGAAGGGCTCGCACGGCCGGTCGACATCGTCGCGTTCTCTCCTTTCGAAGGAGCAGGCGGCCGGCGGATGGTGCGCTGGCTCGCACAACGTCCTGGCGGCGCCGTGCTCGAGCTGCCGCTGGATGGCTGGGGTGAAGCCACTTACACGAGTACCTATCAGCATCGCACCCTCGTCCACGGGCACCCCGCAGTCGGGGGCATCAGCCGGTACCAGCCACCGCTTCCCGGAATGCTCGCCCATCCTGATTCTCCTTTGACAGTCCCGGAGCGGATCCCTGAAGCGATCTCCTTTCTGCGGGCGCTGGGTGTCCGCTACGTCGTGGTGCACGAACGCTGGTATGCCGAGCGGACGCTCGGCGCCGCCATCCGCGCCGCGTTCATCAGAGCCGCGGGCAGCTCGGCAGTTGATTTCGTCGACGCATCGATCATCGACGTAGGCGAAGAGTCCCCGATTGCGCGTGCTGAACCCAGCCGTGAAGTTGCAGCGAGCGGGATGCAGGTTTCCGCAACATCCGGTGACGTACGCCGGATGCTGGACGGCGACCCGGGGACGTTCTGGATGACCAGCGAACCCCAGAAACCTGCGGACCGGATCGACATCGCACTCCCGGGACCTGAGGTGCTGACCGGTGTGCGGTTGCACATGGGGAGCAGCATCAACGAGTATCCGCGGAACCTGGAAATTCTCGTTTCGGAGGAAAAGGACGGGCCGTTCGGCACTGCGTTCTCCGGCAGCGTGCTGCCCGCTCTTGGTGCGGCGATCCGGAGGGACCCTGTCGGCCCGGTGATCGAGATCCGATGGCCGGCACGGGTCGCGCGTCATGTGCGTCTGCAGCAAACCGGCCGGAGCGCCCGCTGGAGGTGGGCCGTGCATGAACTGCGCCTGCTGGGCCGCTGAGAGTGCAGCCGATGATCGTCTGATTGACACATTGTGAAAAGTTTCACATTATTATCACGTCACGCTGGGCTTCGGGCTTCGGGCTTCGGCACGATCTTTCGTTGAGCCTCGCGCCTTCTGAAAAACACGTCGTTTCGAGTAGTCTTTTGAGGAACGCGGCGCGGACGTCGACACGATGAGCCAGCTTTTCCATCGCACCAGCAACATCTACTCCCGACTCAGCATTCTGGCCGCCGGGGTGTTTGCTGCAGCGCTCGGCGGCGCGGTCGGCCTGTTGCACGTGTCCGGGTACAACACCAACCAGGGCGTTTCCGTCGACCAGCCGATTCAGTTCAGCCACGCACATCACGTCGGCGGCATGGGGCTCGACTGCCGGTACTGCCATACCTCGGTGGAGGAATCGGCGTTTGCCAACATCCCCCCAACGAAGACGTGCATGAACTGCCACTCCCAGATCTGGACCGGCGCGCCGATCCTGGAGCCGGTTCGGGCCAGCTTCCGCGACAACACACCCATCCGCTGGCAACGCGTCCATGACCTGCCGGACTTCGTGTACTTCAACCACAGCATTCACGTGAAGCAGGGCGTCGGCTGCGTGACGTGCCACGGGCCGGTCGACAAAATGCCTCTGATCTATCAGGAGGCGACCCTGACGATGTCGTGGTGTGTTGACTGCCATCGCGATCCATCGAAGCACCTGCGGCCGCGCGACCAGGTCTTCAACATGAACTGGGTCCGTCCGGCCGATAACCCCAACCTTGGCAAGGACTTGGTCAGGGAGTACCGCATCGGGAGCGTCGAACAGCTGACGAGCTGCTCGACGTGCCACCGATAAGTGGCCAGTAACCAGTCGCCAGTCTCGAGTTCCTCGCACGAGCTATGAGCGAGAACCGGGCGGCTACTGAAACTGGGGACTGGAAACTGG
>Ga0136614_10002595_pt1 | contig 11290 bp, 8 predicted proteins | sample AntDrymUQ2792106_2_FD_106643 | JGI IMG/M metagenome (GOLD analysis project Ga0136614, IMG submission 106643) | Polar desert sand microbial communities from Dry Valleys, Antarctica - metaG UQ279 (21.06) | ecosystem: Environmental > Terrestrial > Soil > Desert | place: Antarctica: Dry Valley... | reverse complement strand
GGGGTCGAAGCACTTAATCCGAACTTCACCGCCTTGGCCCCCATCATCTTTTCGGTGTTTCCGGTCACGGTCCTGATCGCCGTGATCTCGCTCGTTGTCCGGTTCCGCCAAAGCGGGCCCCTCGTGAGAGCGCAGATCAAGTGGCGGGCACTCGCCGGGATTTTGGCGATTCCTTTCTTTGCCCTCTCCAGTTCGTTCAGCGCCATTCCAGTTATCGGCAGCGTCCTCAATGTCGCTCTTACGGTGGGGTTGGGGGGCTCGATCATGGTCGCCGTCCTGCGTTACCGGCTCTACGAGATCGACCGTTTGGTAAGCCGCACCGTGACCTACGCGCTGGTTGCTTTGATCCTTGCTGGCGTCTATCTAGCCGTTGTGATCGCCCTTGGTTCGCAGCTCGGCCAGGACAACTCGCTGGCAGTGGCGGGAAGCACTCTGGCCACAGCGGCCCTGTTCTCACCTGTGCGCAGGCGGGTGCAGACATTTGTCGAACGACAATTTGATCGAGCCCGCTACGACGCGCAACTCGTGGTCGACAACTTCTCGTCGCGTCTCCGGGATGAGGTTGACCTCGAAAGTTTGGTGGGGGATCTGGCCGCGGTTGTCGATCGCACGATGCGTCCAGCCAACGTTTCCCTTTGGCTCGCCGGTTAGCCAGCGCTGCTATCACTGCCTGACATGGCCGACACGTACCAGGTCGTCTTCACTCCGTCGGGGAGACGGGGGAAGGTCCCCGCCGAATCGACTGTCCTTGACGCGGCCCGGGCCCTGGGGGTGGATCTCGATTCGGTATGCGGGGGAAGGGGCATCTGCGGCCGCTGCCAGGTAACGATCGGCAGCCGGCCCGGGATGGATTCGAAACCTGAACGACTGTCACCACCTGGCGCCACCGAAGCCGAATATCACGGTCGCCGGCCGCTCTTGGCCGGCTATCGCCTCGGGTGCGCGGCCCACATCGTCGACGACGTCGTCATCGATGTGCCTTCCGAGAGCCAGGTCCACCGCCAGGTCGTCCGCAAACGCGCCGGCGTCGACAACCTTCCGGTCGACCCGGTGGTTCGTCTCTACTACATCGAAGTCGCCGAACCCGATTTGGCCTCACCGACCGGCGACGCCGATCGCGTCCTGCTCGCGCTGGCCGGACAGTGGAATCTCGAGGAGCTCTCCTTCGATGCTCATGTCCTGACCCAACTTCAGCCGGCGCTTCGAAACGGCAAATGGACGGTCACGGTCGCCGTGCGGATCAATCGGATCGTCGCTATCTGGCCGGGCTTCCGCGACCGCGCGCTGGGGGTGGCTTTCGACATTGGCTCGACCACGATCGCCGGGCATCTTTGCGACCTCTTCACTGGCGCCGTCCTCAGCAGCAACGGGCGAATGAATCCTCAGATTGGATTTGGAGAAGATCTCATGAGCCGGGTGTCCTACGTGATGATGAATGAGGGCGGCGAGAAGCGGCTCACCCAGGTGGTTCGTCAGGCTTTGAACGAGGTGATTGGGGAGCTTGTCGCCGAGGCGGGAATGGAGCGAGACGACGTGCTCGAAATTGCCGTCGTCGGCAACCCGATCATGCATCACTTGTTTCTCGGCTTCGATCCTCGCGAGCTTGGAACCGCACCGTTCGCCTTGGTCACCACCGCGGCCCTCGACACTCCGGCCGCGGCGCTCGAGCTTGAGGTCAACCCCGGTGCGTCGGTTTACACCCTCCCCTGCATTGCCGGCCATGTCGGCGCCGACGCCGCTGGGGCCGTGCTCTCCGAAGGACCTTACCGCCGTTCGGCGTTGCAGTTGTTGGTCGACGTCGGCACCAATGCCGAGATCGTCCTTGGCAACGAGGACCGGCTGCTGGCGGCGTCATCGCCCACCGGCCCGGCGTTCGAAGGCGCCCAGATCTCCTCGGGGCAGCGCGCTGCGCCAGGGGCGATCGAGCGCGTTCGCGTTGATCCTCAATCGCTTGCACCGCGAATCAAAGTTATTGGTCAGGAAATGTGGTCCGACGAGGACGGCTTCGATGGATCGGCTGTGACCGGGATCTGCGGGTCGGGGATCATCGAGGTCATCGTCGAGCTTTTTCTCGCCGGAGTCATCACGTCCGACGGAGTGATCGTGGACCGCGGCTCGGAGCGCATCGTCGCCCAAGGCCGCACCTTCTCTTATCGCTTACACGACAAGCCCGAGGTGCTCATCACCCAGAACGATGTCCGGGCGATCCAGCTCGCCAAAGCCGCACTGCGCGCCGGTTGTGATCTTCTGATGGACGAGCTGGCAGTCGACTACGTCGACCAGATTCGTTTGGCCGGCGCGTTCGGCAGCCACATCGATCCGATCTACGCGATGGCTCTAGGGCTGGTTCCTGATTGTGATCCGGACAAAGTGTCGGCGGCGGGCAACGCGGCCGGCGTCGGCGCGATGATGGCGCTGCTCTCGGGCGAATCGCGCCGCGAGATCGAAGCGGTCGCCCGAACGATCGAGAAGATCGAGACCGCGGTCGAGCCCCGGTTCCAGGAGCACTTTGTCGCGGCGATGGCGATCCCCCACAAGACGGATCGGTATCCCCAGCTCCAGACCATGCTCGACCTCCCGGAACCGACCCCCGCGGCGCGGAGCCGCCGCCGCCGCTAGCCATTCCCCAGGAAACCTTAGGTTCCCGTGGTTGCATAGCCACCAAAATCGCCTTAAGAATGGGCTGGCTCACGTTCCATGATGTAGTCTCTTTCCACATCATGGAACAGGGACGACGGAGCGGTGGCCGGGCGGCTCGACAAGCGGCGCGGACGGCGAGAGCGCTCGACTCGATGCCGTTCCTCACTCGCACCCTCAAGCCCGTCGAGGTGCTCGACGAAGAAGGGCTGACGATTATCGAGCAGAACGCCGATCGTCTTCTCGCCGAGGTCGGGGTCGCAATTCACGGCTATCCGGAGGCGCTGAAGATTTTTGCCGGTGGCGGAGCCGAAGTCGACGAGAACCGGGTTCGTTTCCCCGACGGGCTGGCGAGGTCATTGATCAAGGCCTCGGCGCCGAGGACGTTTGTTCAACACGCTCGCAACCCGGAGCGATCGGTCACCATCGGTGACCCGAACATGGTCTTCGCCCCGGCCTATGGGTCACCGTTTGTCCGCGATCTCGCGGGCGGGCGCCGCTATGCCACCATCGACGACTTCCGCAACTTCGCCAAGCTCACTCATCTGAGCACTTCGCTCCATCACGGGGGCGGCACCCTGTGTGAACCGGTGGACCTGCCGGTGAACAAGCGCCATTTCGACATGGTGTTCTCCCATATCAAGTATCACGACCGCCCTTTCATGGGCTCGGTCACGGCCCCCGAGCGCGCACAAGACACTGTCGACATGGCGCGCGTTGTGTTTGGCGAGGAGTTCGTCGATCAGAACACGGTGCTTCTCTCGCTCTGCAACGCCAACTCACCGATGAGCTGGGATTACAACATGCTCGGCTCGGCCAAGGTTTACGCCGAGAACAATCAAGCCTGTCTGATCACCCCATTCATCCTGGCGGGCGCCATGGCCCCGGTGACGGTGGCCGCTACCGCGACCCAAACCTTGGCCGAAGCCATGGCTGGAATGGCCTTTTGTCAGATCGTTCGCCCCGGGGCGCCCGTGGTCTTCGGCTCGTTCGCCTCGTCGATCTCGATGCAGTCTGGCGCGCCAACGTTTGGGACGCCCGAGCCCGCCTTGGTGCTGTTCGTCATCGCTGCCCTGGCTCGGCGGCTGGAGGTCCCGTTTCGCAGCGGCGGCAACCTCACCTCCTCGAAGGTGGCGGACTACCAAGCCGCCTTTGAAAGTGCAGCCACTTTCTTTCCCACCATCCAGGCGGGGACCAACTTCGTGCTTCACACCGCGGGATGGCTCGAGGGTGGTTTGACGATGGGCTACGAGAAATTTATCCTCGACGCCGACCAGGCGTCGATGGCGGCCGCTTACATCAAGGGAGTCGACCTCAGCGACAATGGGCTGGCGATCGAGGCGCTGGTCGAGAATCCTCCCGGTCAGCATTTCCTCGGCAACGCGCACACTCTGGCGAATTTCGAGACCGCCTTTTGGCGCAGCCGCACCGCTGACAACAACAGTTTCGAGCAATGGCTCGAGGCGGGGTCACAGGCCGCAGAGGTGCGTGCCCACGCGCAGTGGCAGCAGATGCTGGTCGAGTACGAACCACCGCCTTTGGACGAATCCGTCGAAGAAGAGCTCCTCGAGTGGGTCTCGCACCGTAAGGCCTCGTTTCCCGACTCAGATGTCTGACCGGCTCACGACTTCGCCCTCCTTCGAGATCATCCCGCTCAAGGGCATCGAGGAGAAACTAAGCGCTCTCCCCAGCGGGGCCAGCGTGACCGTGACTGCCTCTCCGGCCAAGGGAACCAAGGCAACTCTCGACCTTGCCGCCGAAGTTCATCGTCTCGGCCATGAGACGACGCCGCATCTTTCGGCGAGAATGATCGCCGACCAGAGTGAGCTCAACGACGTCATCGACCGCCTCGCGGGCGAAGGAATCAACCGAGTGTTTGTGGTCGGGGGCGACGCCGACGAGCAGGGGAAGTTCAAGGACGCCCTCGAGCTGTTGCGAGCCATGGAGGAGCTTGGTCATCATTTTCAGACGGTGGGCATCACCGGCTATCCCGAAGGCCACCCGTTCATCTCGGGCGACCAGCTTCGCCAGGCGCTGATCGATAAGCAACGGCATGCCACCTACATCGCCACCCAGATGTGTTTCGACCCCTGTGCCATTGTCACTTGGGCCCGCGGCACGCGGGCGGACGCCGTTCAGCTCCCGATCCGGGTCGGTATCCCCGGGGTGGTCGACCCGCTCAAGCTGGCCTCGATCGCCCGAAGAATCGGAGTAGGAGCCTCGGCTCGGTTTGTCACGAAAAACCGCGCCGCGGTTTGGCGATTGCTTCGACCGAAGACCTACCGGCCGACGAAACTGGTCCGCGCCCTCGAGCAAGAACAAGACGAGCTCAACCTCGCGGGTCTTCACATCTTCACCTTCAACCAAATCGCGAGCACCGTCGCGTGGCTCCGCGGGCAGCGTTGAGATGGTGCAGTCGATCGACCGCGCGTTTGCCGTGATGGAATCCTTGGCCGTCTCACCGGCCGGGATCACCGAGCTGGCCGGGCGAGTCGACCTGCCCAAGTCGACGGTCGCCCGGCTCGTCGCCACTCTCGAACAGCGTGGCGCGGTCGCCCGCACCACGGATGGGCGCTACCGCATTGGACAGGGCTTGGTGGAGCTGGCCGGAGGTGCTGATGCCAGCGCCTCGCTCAGCTCGGCCGTCATCCCGCACCTCACCAACCTGGTCAATGTGGTCGGGGAAGCGGCGGGATTCAGCATTCCCACCGGCTATCAAGTTCACTACCTGGCACAGGTCGAGTCGCCCGGCGCCATCCAGGTCCGCGACTACACCGGTCTGCAAGTCCCGATGCACATTGGCCCTTCCGGCCTTTGCATGATGTCGAGCTGGCCCGCGGACGACGTCGATCGCTATCTCGCGCGATCGTTGGAGTCCTTCACCAAGCAAACCGTCGTTGAGCCGAAGCTCATCCGACAACGCCTGCGCCAGATCAGAAACGAGGGACATTGCTGGGTCTACGAGGAGTTTGTCGAAGGCATCAACTCGGTGGCTGCCGCGGTGCTCAACTCTGACCGCAAGGTGATGGGCGCGATTCACGTCCACGGCCCCGCCTACAGGTTCCCCGCCGCCGATGCCGCGAGCATCGCCGAGCAAGTGATGGCCACGGCTGATCAGTTCTCGCAACGCCCGCCCGACCAATCCAGGAGAAAACGATGAGTCAGTTCCCCAGTGATCTCGAGGTCGCTCGCGGTGCCAAGTTGGCACCGATTGAAGAGGTGGCGGCCAAAATTGGGCTCGGCAGCGACGACTTGATCCCGTTCGGACGGACAAAGGCCAAAGTCCATCTCGACGTCCTCAAACGCATCGGTTCCCGGGCTCGCGGCAAGTACATCGATGTCACTGCCATCACTCCCACCCCCCTCGGTGAGGGGAAGACCACGACGACGGTCGGCCTCGTCCAAGGCCTTGGGACGATCGGCAAGAACGCAGTCGCCTGCATCCGCCAACCGTCGATGGGTCCGACCTTTGGCATCAAAGGCGGTGCGGCTGGCGGCGGGCAAAGCCAAGTGGTGCCGATGGACGAGTTCAATCTCCATCTCACCGGCGACATCCACGCCATCACCACCGCCCACAATCTGGTCGCCGCGGCCATCGACGCCCGTTGGTATCACGAGACGCGCATGTCCGACGAAGGCCTGAAGAAGATCGGGCTGGAACGGCTCGGCATCGACGTCTTCAACCTGCAGTGGAACCGGGTCCTCGACGTCAACGACCGGGCGCTGCGCAATGTGATCGTTGGACTTGGTGGCGGTGACGAGGGCCGGCCGCGGGAGACCGGTTTTGACATCAGCGTCGCCTCCGAGCTGATGGCGATCCTTGCCCTCGTCGACGGCTCCGACTTTGCCAGTGCCCTGCGCAACCTGCGAGAGCGCGTGAGCCGGGTCGTGTTCGGGATTTCCAAGTCGGACAAGCCGTTGACCCTGGAGGACCTGGGTGTGGCTGGAGCGGTCACCGTGCTCATGCGCGACAGCCTCCATCCCAACCTGATGCAGACCCTGGAAGGCCAGCCGGCTTTCGTACATGCCGGGCCCTTCGCCAACATTGCCCATGGCAACTCGTCGATCCTCGCCGACCGCGTCGCTCTCCACTCGGCTGAGTTCGTCGTCACCGAATCGGGGTTCGGGGCGGACATGGGGATGGAGAAGTTCCTCGACATCAAATGTCGAACGTCGGGACTGAAACCCGATTGCGTCGTCCTCGTGGCAACGGTTCGCGCCCTCAAGACCCATGGTGGCGGTCCGCGGGTCGTTTTGGGGAGGCCCCTCGACAAGGCTTACACGGAAGAGAACTTGGCGTTGCTGCAAGCCGGGATGCCCAACCTCATCGCCCACATCCGCACCGTGAAGCGCTTCGGCCTGCCGGTAGTGGTGGCGATCAACTCCTTTCCCACCGACACCGGGGCCGAGATCAATGCGATCCGGGAGGCGGCGCTGGAAGCAGGCGCCGACGCCGCGGTGCGTGCCGACCATTGGGCCCAAGGCGGGGCGGGGGCTGCCGAGTTGGCCGAGGCGGTGGTGGAGGCTTCTGAAAAGCCCAACGAGTTCTCTTATCTCTATCCGCTGAATATGGGGATTCGACAGAAGATCGAGATCATCGCCCGCGATATCTACGGCGCCGGCGAGGTTGAGTATTCGCCGGTGGCCTCGAAACAGATCGAGGGCTTTGAGAAGGCCGGCTTTGGCTACTTACCGATCTGCATGGCCAAGACCCATCTCTCGATTTCCCACGACCCGAACCTCAAAGGCGCCCCGACCGGTTTCACCATCCCGGTGCGCGAGGTGAGGGCGTCGGTGGGCGCCGGGTTCATATACCCGATCTTGGGGGAGATACGGACCATGCCCGGGCTTGGCTCCAACCCCGCCTATCTCCGGGTCGACATCGACGAGAACGGGGACGTCATCGGCCTCTTCTAAGCACGTTTTATCACGCAAACAGGGCGTAAAACGCCCTGTTTGCGTCGCGAGAACATCGCTCAGGTGGCCAAGACCTCGACGACGGCCACGGATCCGGGCACCGACTCCAATGCGCCGTCGAAGGTCCACAGCGGTGCATCGAGGGCCTCGGCCAGACTCACGTACGCGGCGTCGTAAGCGGAAAGGTTTTCGCGAAGCGACCAAATCCTTGGGAGCAAGGGCTCGTGGGGATACCGCCGCAAGTCGAGTTCTGCAAGATGCACGAGCGCCAGCCTTCCTCGTTCTTGTGGAAGCGTGCCCGTTCCAACATATCTCCGTACCGCCTGCGTGACTTCAACACCAACTAGATGTGGCGCATGGAGGGTGACGTCGGCCTCGTTCAGCCGCTTGGCGGCGACGTTCCCACGGACTGTGTTGAGCAGGAGTTCGACGACAACTGAGGCATCGAGAACGATCAGCGGCGGTCACGCTCCTCCCTGATCAGGGTCGCCGCGGGCGGGTCCAGCACGATCGCTGGAAGGCGGGAGATGCTTGCCAGAAGCTCGGCCCGGGTTGGTCGCTCCAAAGCCCACTCGATCTCGCGTAGGACATAGTCCGAAAGCGACATGCCGGCCAGGGCGGCCCGTGCCTTGACACGCCTGTGTAAGGCCGGGGGGACGTTCCGGATCTGAATTGTCGATGACATGCAAACACAATACTCACATGCAAAATGCATGGAAAGGCAGAATTGGGTTCTACGCGGCTAGACCGGCAGTGAAACTGCCGGTCTAGCTGATAAAAACGTCAGTTTGAGGGAAGGCGGAGCTCGAAGGTGCTCCAGTCGTCGCGGACGGCATAGTCGAGCGAACCGCCCATCAGGACGGCCAGCTGCCGGCTGACCGTGAGCCCAAGACCGACCGACGCTGGCTGGCCTTGGCGGCGATGGGCTCGCTCGAAGGGTCGGAAAATTCGTTCACGGTCGGCGTCAGGGATGCCCTTGCCGTCGTCCATCACCCGGACTTGGGCCCACCCCTCGATTTCAGCCAGGGTGACCCGGACCTGGTGGCCGCCGTAGCGAAGGGCGTTGGTGAGCAAGTTGCGGATGATCTGCCGAACACGAAGGGGGTCGGCATGGGCCTTGGCCTCGCCTGAGATTTCCGGCGCCTTTTTGTCATTCCACCGCACCCCCCGGCTGGCAGTTTCGGTTTCCACCACCAAATCGATCTCCTCCGAGCGGATCGTCACGCTGCCGATGTTTGAACGAGCGACGACCAGCAGATCCTCGACGATCGCCGCCATCTCGACCGCTTGGTCAGCGATGATCTTCATGAACTCGCGGCTGTCCTCGGGACGGTTCGCGTAGCCGGGGTCGGTCATCGTCTTAGCCAGGCCGACGACGGCCGTGAGCGGGGTGCGAAGCTCGTGACTTATCGACGCGATGAACTCAGCCTTCGAGTTAGCCACCTCTTCTAGCCGGTGGGCGGCTTCAATCCGGCCCCAGAAGGCCGCGATCATCTCGGCCGCGGTATGGAGCATTTGGATCTCGTCGCTCCAATCGCGAGCACTGTTCTCGTCGGCCAAGCCAATCAGACCTCGCCAAACTCCATCGATCATGATGGGGAAGTCGACCTCTGACTTCACCGGCGTCAGCGCATAGGTATCCGCCTCCGGCCCTTCCATTTGCTCCGGGATCAGGATTGCCACCTCGCCTCGGGCGAGGAACTGGTAGGTGTGCGGCATGCTCGTCCAAGGCATCATGTCCCAGTACGACGGGTCGTACACCGAGCCCGGACGTTGGGCAACGGCAACCACTTTGGAACAAAGCTCGCCCCGGTCATTCTCGACGTTGCGCTCGATGAACACGCTTGTCGTGTCAGTGCCGTCAAGGAGCAAGCGGAGGGCGCGGTCGAGGTCGCCCGGTTGGCTCGACTGGATAAGGAGCTGGGCTGCGGCGGCGACGGACTTCTCGAGTCTGATTCGGCGATGTCGAGCCGCCGCCGCTTCCTCCAGGCGGAGCACGTAGTTGCGTTTCTCCCACCAGCCCGAAAGAAGCGAGGCGAAGTGTTCGATCGCGATCGATTCCTTGCGATCCCACGTTCGATGCTCATCGCGATCGCCCAGGCCGATGGTGCCGGCCCAAACACCCTTGACCATGATGGGAACATTCAGCTCGGTCATGATCAGCTCGGGCCCGGTCAGGAAAAAAGCTGCCTCCTCGCTGGGAAGCTCGCCAACCCGCGCCACTGTGCTTTCACCGCGCTCGAGCAGGCGGCGGATCGAGGCGAGGTCGTTCCAAGAGACGCCGTCCCAATGCCGACCCAATTCTTCGGATCGTCCGTCCCGACTTAGGCAAATCCTCGGCAATGCGCGGTCCTCGAGCCAATGCCAATCGATAAAGCCGGTCGACGCGTCGGTAGCTTCCATCAGCGCCCGCAGACTGAGCTCGACGGCCGCAGGGTCGTGATCGCCGAGGAGGGCTCGAGCGCAGCGCGAGAGCGCCGTTTCCAAGCGGAGGCCACGGTCCTTGTCGCGAATCGCCTCGGCCAGCCTCGTCTCGACTTCATTGCGAGAGACAACCCAGCCCACCAGGCAGGCAATCACCTCGGCAAACTGCGCATCCTCCCGCGTCAGTTGTTGCCCCCCTTGGGTCCAGAGACCGAGGGTCCCCGAGGTTCCGCGCCGCGAGGGAATGACGACGTTGACGGCGTTCACCACCCCGCGATCGAGCATTGGGTAGCCGACATCCGCGCGAATCACCTTTTCGGTCTCGCTGATCCGCTCGACGATCGTTACAGCCTCGACCCCGCACACCAAAGCCACGCGCTCGACGGCCATCCGCAGGAGGGACGGAGCATCAATGCTTTCGAGGGCGGCCTGGCTAAGAGCGACGAGCGCTGCTTGCTCAACCTGGCGACGGATCAGCGTCCGATCGACCGGGCTTTCACCCAACATGGGCAGCGTTGTCGACACAACCTGATTTCATCGGCATGTTTGCTGGCATCCTTGAAAGACAAGGACCTGTTGGGGGAGGTGCCACCGGTCTGGCAAGATGGCCCTAAGTAAGGGAAAGGAGGTGAAAATGGCTCCCAATATTCGGCTGACGACCCCTCTAGTTCGTCGAGATGGTCGTCTGCAACCCACCACGTGGGACGACGCGGTGGTGACCGCGGTGGACGGGCTCCGAGCCGTTCAAGCAGAACACGGAGGCGAGGCGCTTGGCCTCTTCTCCTGTTCGAAGGCGACGAATGAGACCAACTATCTGGCTCAGAAGTTCGCCCGCACGGTCCTCGGCACCAACAACATCGACAGTTGCAACCGCACTTGACACGCTCCTTCCGTCGCCGGTCTGGCGGCAGTCTTTGGAGCAGGTGGCGGTACTAGTTCTTACGAGGAGATCGAGCACGCCGACGTAATCCTCCTCTGGGGCTCGAACGCGCGCGCCGCCCATCCAATCTTTTTCCACCACCTTTTGCGCGGAGTTCGCAACGGGGCACGGCTCTATACGGTTGACCCTCGCCGAAGCGAATCTGCCAAATGGGCCGACATCTGGCTCGGGATCGACGTCGGCTCGGACATCGCCCTCGCCAATGCAATGGCGTGGGTGATCATTCAACGCGATCTTCACCATCGCGACTTCATCGCCAACGCCACCACCAGCTTCGATGATTACGCCGCCAAAGTCGCCGAGTATCCGTTGGACCGAGCCGAGGGGATCACCGGTATCCCTTCAGACGTCATCGAGGAGATCGCCATCGCC
>Ga0136614_10002594_pt1 | contig 11291 bp, 14 predicted proteins | sample AntDrymUQ2792106_2_FD_106643 | JGI IMG/M metagenome (GOLD analysis project Ga0136614, IMG submission 106643) | Polar desert sand microbial communities from Dry Valleys, Antarctica - metaG UQ279 (21.06) | ecosystem: Environmental > Terrestrial > Soil > Desert | place: Antarctica: Dry Valley... | reverse complement strand
GTCGGAATTGGGATTCAATCTGTCGCTCACGTACCCTCCGGGTACGCTCACTCCTCGCGCCTAGCGACCAGGGCGCAGTGACGCTCTCGGTGCTGACCGTATTTCCGGTGCGGAGCACTTAGCGAGATCCCGCCCCTCAGCCATTTGGGGCGCCGGTCAGCTCTCGGTGATCCTCACCTTGTTGATGTAGATCGGCACTCGCGGCTCGTCCATCGTCTGCGGGTCGGCTCCGCCCACGGTGGGTTTCGCACTGATCTCGAGTAGCGTGTCCTCGCTCACCTGTGCTCGGCCGAAGATCGTGTAGAGGGGGTCGAGGCCGGCGGGGCCGTCGGGCTGGACCACTATGAAGAACTGGCTGCCGCCCGTGCCGGGCTGGCCCGTGTTCGCCATCGCCACGACTCCGAAGACGTAATCGCGGCCCTCGGTGCCCGCGAGCTCGTCCGGGATCGAGTAGCCGGCGTCATCCGGGGCGTGGCCGTTGAGCCCGTCGGGATCACCGGTCTGGATAACGAACCTCTGGACGATGCGGTGCCATACGAGACCGTCGAAAAAACCCTCGCGCGCCAGGAACACGAAGTTGTTGACCGTTGCGGGCGCCTGCTCTTCGAGCAGGTCGATGCGGATGCTTCCGCACGAGGTTTCCACCACCGCGGCATAGTCGACGCCAGTTTCCAGGACGTCCTGGGCCGCTTCGTACTGTTTCGGTTGCGCCTGCGGAGGAGGCTCGGCGTCGCAGGCGGCCTTCGCTTTATCCGTGTTCTTTTGGGCCTTGGGGGCGGGATCGTCGCCTGCTCCGGCCATGATCGTGAGGCCGACCGCGACCGCGATGCCGACCGCGACCGCGATGCCGATGGCCACCGCCCCGCCGATGCGAGCTCGACGGCGCCGCTTGAGGGCCACGGCTCTGCAGAGGTCGGAATTGGGATTCAATCCGCGCGCGCTTGGGAGGCGCTCTTTGTCCTGCTCATCGGCTGCTAGTCTCGCCCATCCAGTCATGTCATCAGGACGTTTACGTATTCTCGTCGCCAAGCCCGGCCTCGACGGCCATGATCGCGGCATCAAGATCGTGGCGCGCGCGCTGAGAGATGCGGGCATGGAGGTTATCTACACCGGGCTCCACCAGACGCCCGAGCAAATCGCCTCCGCCGCGCTGCAGGAGGATGTCGATGCGGTGGGAATGTCGTGCCTATCCGGGGCTCATATGACCCTGTTCCCCAAGGTCGTGAAGCTGCTCGAGGAGCAGGGCGCTCCGGACATCATCGTGTTCGGCGGCGGAATCATCCCCCGCTCGGACGCCGCGAAGCTGAAGGAGGCCGGGATCGCAGAGGTCTTCACGCCCGGCGCAACTACCACATCGATCATCGCGTGGGTGAAGGCCAACGTTGGATCAAGGGAAGAGGCCGGCACGCAAAGTTCCCCCGAATCCCCGGAGGCATAGTTTGGATCTGTTCGAGTATCAGGGCAAGGAGCTGTTGCGCAAGTTCGAGGTCCCGGTTCCCGAGGGCCGGGTCGCCACCACTCCCGACGAGGCGCGGGCGGCGGCCGAGGGCCTCGGCGGCAAAGTCGTGGTCAAGGCGCAGGTACAGGTAGGGGGCCGCGGCAAGGCGGGGGGCATCAAGCTCGCCTCGAGCCCCGACGAAGCCTTTTCCGCCGCCGAGGACATTCTTGGAATGGACATCAAAGGCCACGTGGTCAGGCGTGTGCTGATCGAGCGGGCCGGCACAATTGAGTCCGAGTACTACCTCTCCTTACTTCTCGACCGATCCGAACGAGACGTACTTGGAATGATGAGCGCAAAGGGCGGCATCGACATCGAGGAGGTCGCCGCAACCGATCCCGATGCCATAGCTCGAGTTCATATCCCTCCACTTCTCGGCATTTCCGACTTCCATGCACGCGAACTCGTCTTCGGCGCCGGCATCGATGCAGCCGCGCGCAAGGAGGCGATCGCCATCATCCCCAGTCTGTACCGGGCGTTCATCGAGTCGGATGCCTCGTTGATCGAGGTCAACCCCTTGGTGTTGATGGATACCGGCCGCGTCGTTGCACTCGACGCTAAGGTGACGCTCGATGATTCGGCGGACTACCGCCATCCCTATTACTCCGAGCTCAAGTCTGCCCATGAAGTACCCGAACAAGAGCGCCTGGCGAAAGAGAAGGGGCTCAACTTCATCAAGCTGCAGGGCGATGTGGGAATCATCGGCAACGGCGCCGGACTTGTCATGTCCACGCTCGATGTAGTCAAGGCGGCGGGTGGCGACTCCGCAAACTTCCTCGACGTGGGAGGAGGTGCCGGAGCTGAGCTGCTGTCGAACGCTCTCGAAGTCATCACCTCCGATAAGGCGGTCAAGTCCGTGCTCGTCAACATTTTCGGGGGGATCACTCGCTGTGATCTCGTCGCCGAAGGCGTCATCGACGCGTTCGGACGCCTCGACATGAATGTGCCTGTGGTCGTACGACTCGACGGAACGAATGCAGAGCAGGGACGCAAGATGCTGGCCGATGCACCTCATGAACTGTTGATCGCAGAGAAAACGATGCTGGGGGCCGCCGAGAAGGCAGTGGTTCTGGCGCATCAAGGGGCAGCCTGATGGCTATCTTGATCGGCCGCGACACCAAGCTCGTGGTCCAGGGACTGACCGGCCGCGAAGGCTCTTTTCATGCCAAGCGAAATCAGGAGTACGGCACCGATCTGGTTGCCGGAGTTACCCCGGGCAAGGGCGGCAGCGATGTTTCGGGCACACCCGTCTTCGACACTGTGGAGCGCGCGGTCTCTGAAACCGGAGCAAACGCGGCCCTGGTGTTCGTGCCTCCCCGCTTTGCGGCCGATGCCATCCTCGAAGCACACGACGCGGGGATCGAGGTAATCATCGCGGTCACAGAAGGCGTGCCCGCCCTCGACATGGCGCGCGTGGTCGCGCACATGATGGGTTCGGGCAACGGGGTCCACCTCATCGGGCCCAACTGCCCGGGTGTGATCACTCCGGGAGTGGCCAACGTCGGGATAATCCCGGGCGAGATCTGCTCCGAAGGACCGGTGGGGCTCGTCTCTCGTTCGGGCACTCTTACCTATCAAATCGTCCACGAGCTTACCCAGAAGGGCGTTGGACAATCCACTTGCGTCGGCATCGGCGGCGACCCCATTCCGGGCTCGAACTTCATCGACATCCTCGAGCTCTTCGAGCAGGACCAAGCCACCGAGTTCGTGGTCATGGTGGGCGAGATCGGTGGTGATGCCGAGGAGCGTGCGGCGGAGTGGAGCAAGGCCAACATGACCAAGCCGATCGTCGCCTACATCGCCGGACTGACCGCACCAGAGGGAAAGCGAATGGGTCACGCCGGCGCCATCGTGTCGGGCTCGAAGGGGACTGCGAAAGCCAAGATCGAAGCGCTCGAGGGGGCCGGGATCCGCGTCGGGCGCAACCCGACCGAGGTGGCGGAGATCGTGGCCGAGATCAAGGGCTGAGGCCCGGCATGGCTCTCGGACCACCGTGGGAGCGGCCGCTGAACGGCCGCTTCGAGCGGCTCGTGATCGATTCGCAGGTATTGCGGGACAACCCGCTCGGCGATCCGTCTCGGCGTCCGCTCTACGTCTACCTGTCACCCGGGCTAAAGGACGGCCGTTATGCCTCCGTCTACGTGATTCAGGGCATGACCGGTCAGGTCGACATGTGGCTCAACCGCACCGCCTTCGAGCCGAACATGATCGAGCGCCTCGACGACACGTTCGCGTCCCCTGGTTGTCCACCGGCGGTTGTGGTGTTAGTCGATGCGTGGACGAGCTGCGGAGGTTCTCAGTTCATCAACTCGGCCGCGACCGGGCGCTATATGGACTACCTCTGCGACGAGGTTGTGCCGTTCGTCGACGAGCGCTTTCCCACCGCGCCGAGCCGCGATCACCGCGGCCTGAGCGGCAAGTCGAGCGGCGGCTACGGGGCGATGGTGGTGCCCATGCTGCGCCCCGATGTCTTCTCCGGACTCGCATCCCATGCCGGAGATGCCCTTTTCGAGGCGTGCTATCTGCCCGAGTTTCCGCTCACCACCCGGATTCTCCGGGATCGCTTCGGGAGCTCCTATGAGGCCTTCTGGGAGCACTTCCGCGAGGCCGAGTCGCTCGAGCCCAAGCTTCACGCGCCACTCAACACCTACGCGATGGCGGCCTGCTACTCGCCCGACGAGGACCGACCCGGCGAGGTCGTCCTACCCTTCGACATCGGCTGCGGCAAGATCATCGACGAGGTGTGGGCTCGGTGGCTCGCGTGGGACCCGGTGCGCATGGCGCCGCAGCACCTCGACGCCCTGGAAAGCATGAGGCACATCTACCTGGACGCCGGGCGGTCCGACGAGTACTACCTCGACCTCGGCGCCCAGGCCCTCTCGAAGGAGCTGGCCGCTCACGGCATAGAGCACACGCTCGAGCTCTTCGAGGGCACTCACGGCGGCCTCCAGTACCGCTATCCGGGAGCGATTGCCGCGCTGGTTGCGGCCCTGGCGGTGTGAGCTCTTCCCTCATGGTCCTCGTCTCCGGCGAGGGCTCGAACCTTCAGGCGCTGGTGGCTTCGTGCGATCGGGGAGAGCTGCCGGGCGAGGTGGTGGCGGTGGGCTCGGACAGGGACTGTGGGGGAGTTGCATGGGCCTCCGCCCGTGGCATCGCCACCTTCGTGGTCCCGTTTCGCTCACCCCGAGCCCAGTGGAGCTCCGCGCTGCTCAAGCGCGTGCGCCGCCATGACCCCGACCTCGTGGTCTCCGCCGGCTTCATGCGGATCCTGTCGCCGGAGTTCGTGGACGCCTACGAGGGGCGCCTCATCAATCTGCACCCCTCGCTGCTCCCGAGCTTCCCCGGCCCTCATGCGGTGCGCGACGCACTGGCGGCGGGGGTGAACGTCACCGGGACCACCGTGCACTTCGTCGACCACGGTGTCGATTCGGGGCCGGTAATCCTGCAGCGGGCGGTTCCGATCGAGCCGGGGGACACCGAGGAGACGTTGCATGCGCGCATAAAGGGGGCCGAGCACGAGCTGCTGCCGGAAGCCTGCCGCCAGGTTCTCTTCAGCCAGAACCCCGCTCAACGGGGCTAGCTCTGCGCAGAGCAACGCGAACCCTCTCTGCGACGATGTTCGGCCGGTGCTGGAGGTCCTCCCAGGTGACGTAGACGATAATCCACCCCAGGGACTGGAGCCGGTTGTAGCGCTCGATGTCCTTCTCCCAGTTCTGGCGTCCCGAATGCCACTCATAGGACTGGCATTCAATGGCGACCTTCAGGTCGGGATAGGCGAAGTCGAGGCGAGCGATGAAGCGCCCGTCTTCCTCCACGATGAACTGGGCCACCGGCTATGGCACGCCGCGACTGATCAATATCCGTCGGAACCTTGTCTCCAGAGGGCTCTCAGGAACGCCACCGTCGGGTCGCTCATCGAGGAGCCGTCGAAGAACGCCTGCACCGCTGTGGCCCGAACCACACCTTTCAGCCAATTTTCGATGCAGGCCCGGCAGGGAAGTCTTGCCCTGTCGGAGGGCTGAATCGAGCGCAACCTCCACGAGGTTCGGTGGCAGCGCGGCTCCCAGCTCGACCAGCGTTCGGGTGGGAGTTGTAATGGGGATCGGGCCGACGTGGACGAGGTCGCAGTCCGGGAGTCGATCAGTGTGGTGAAAGATGAACCTGCCCGAGCGCGGCCGCCGGGTGGTGGCGCTGATTGTCTCCACCAAGTTGCCGTCGTAGCCGTGCAGCCCGTGCAGCCGATCGCAGTTCTCATTGCGGCCGCGCCCCTCGCTACGATCGCCGCGGCCAGAACGTCTTGCTCGTAGCTGCGTGGGACGGACGCCACTCTGTAGACACGCCGAAACACCGGTATCCAGAGGCCCTGCTCGATGCGGCGATCGATCGCGCTGCTCGAGTAGCCGAGCTCGCGTGCTTCGGCGCGGGTGACGATTCCGTGGCGTGCAGCCACAAAGCTCAGAAGCCGCCGTTCGAGGTCCATCCCGGAATCGCATCACGCGTTGCCGCCCGGTGATGTGGTGCGCGCCACAGTTCTATGCAGAACTGGCCCCGCTCAGCGGGCCTGGCTCTGCTCAGAGCCCTCAAAGCGGGTCGCTATCGTCAACAGCAGATGGACGATGCCGAGGACTATGAAGAAGATCGTCGGCTCCTGCTCGTCCGAGAAGCCCAGGACGAACGGGGCGATAATCAACAGCACTGCGAGCGCGTAGTCGAGAACCACATGGGCCGAGACCGAGAGCCCGTCCACGAGCCCGGTGGGCCCGGCCGTGGTGCCGGCCACGAGCAGGATCACGATGCCCACAGCCACCGACACGCCGGTCGCAGAGCCGGACTCGAAGCCGAATAGCAAGGGGGCCGCGATGAACGCGACCCCCGCTATGTATTCGATGACGCCGTGGGCTGCGGCAGGTATAGGCCCGTCTCTCAACAGCGGATTCGCCATAGGCAGCAGCGTACCCGAGGTTACTGCTTGGTGGCCTCGACCTCGATCTCGAGCGTGAGCTTCTTGGACACCGCCACGCCGCCGGTCTCCAGCGCCTGGTTCCAGCTCACTCCCCAATCGTCGCGGGCGAGCTGGCCCTCGGCCGAGAAGAACGCACGCCTCAGCCCGTAGGGGTCCTGTATGACTCCCTGGAACTCACCGTCGAGCGTCATCGGCTTGGTGACGCCGCGCATGGTCAGGTCGCCGGTCAGCTCAAAGCTGCCGTCGTCTGAGATGGAGACGCCCGTGCTGCGGAACTTGATCTCCGGGTGATTCTCGGCGTCGAGGAAGTCGGCGCTCTTGAGGTGACCGTCGCGGTTCTCATCGGTCGTGTCGATGCTGGCGGTGTCGATAGTGACCTCGGCCCAGGACTGGCTCGGGTCCTCCTCGATGTGGAGGGCGCCGGAGAAGCTCCTGAAGTTTCCCCTGACCTTTGACACCATGAAATGACGCGCCACAGCGCCGATGCTGGAATGCGACGGGTCGATTGCCCACGTCCCGGGCTCGGGAAGTTCTTTGGTGCCCACTGTGCGGGTAGCAGTCTCCGTCATCTTGAATCCTCCTGGTCTAGGTACCGGTTTCATTCCGGTCTTACCCCTCACAACTGTTGCATAAACAACGATATTCCCGAAGGGCAGAAGATGAAGTTGTGCGCGCAACTGTCGTATCATGGGGCCGTGAACGCACAAAGCGAAGGCCCCCAGCTCGAGGCCTGGAGAGCCTTTCTGAGCGGCTACCGGGCCCTGATTGACGTGCTCGAGGACGAGCTCAAATGCGCTCGGGGGCTTCCCTTGACCTGGTACGACGTTCTCGCCCAGCTTCATGACGCCCCCGGCAACAGGCTGCGCATGAAGGAGCTGGCGGGTTCGATCATGCTCTCCAAGAGCGGGCTCACGCGCGTGATCGACCGCCTGGTGGGCGCCGACCTGGTTGCCAGAGAATCGTGCCCCTCGGATCGCCGGGGTTATGAGGCGGTGCTCACGGCGGCCGGCCGGCACGCGTTCGAGGAGGCTTTTCCCGTCCACCTCGAGGGCATCGAGCGCCACTTCTCCCGCTATTTCTCCGACGACGAAGCTCGGGCGCTGTCCCAGGCGCTGACGAAGCTGATGCGCCCCGCTCCAGCTGCTCCGTGCCCATAGCTCGAGCGCTGCTGAGCGTGTCCGACAAGACGGGCATCGAAGAGTTGGCGCGCGCCCTGGTCGAGACGGGGGCAGAAATCGTTTCTTCCGGCGGCACAGCTCAGGTTCTAGAAGCCGCCGGCGTCCCTGTGACTCCGGTGGAGCAAGTCACCGGCGCACCGGAGATGCTCGGGGGCCGGGTCAAGACGCTCCACCCCCTTATCCACGGCGGCATCCTCGCGGACAGGGGCGAGCCGTCCCACCTCCGGGAGATCGCACAGCTTGGCATCGCCCCCATCGATCTCGTTGTCGTCGATTTATATCCCTTCGCGCGGGCACTTGCGGAGGGCCACGGAGAAACGGAGCTCATCGAGCACATCGATATCGGTGGAGTGGCGCTGATAAGGGCCGCGGCCAAGAACTGGCGTGCCGTGACCGTGGTGGTGAGTCCCGAGAGCTATCCCGACCTGCTCGGGGCGGTGAGAAGCGGCGGGCCCTCCCTCGAGTTGCGGCGCGAGCTTGCGCTCGTGGCCTTCTCGCACACGGCCGCCTACGACGCCGCCATCGCCCGATACTTTGCGGGCAACGAATCGCTGGGCGATCGCCTCGTGATATCGGCCCCCAAGATGCTCGACCTGCGCTACGGAGAGAACCCGCACCAACGAGCGGCCCTCTACGAAGGCTTCGGGCGTGGAATCGGAGGTTCCACCCAACTCAACGGCAAGGAGCTGTCCTACAACAACCTGCTGGACGCGGATGCGGCGTGGGGTCTGGCCACGTCTATCGAGCCGCCGGCAGCCGTCATCGTCAAACACACCAACCCGTGTGGGGCAGCCTCCGCGAACTCATTGGAGTCGGCGCTGCGACGCGCCCGTGCCTGCGACGAGAGCTCGGCCTTCGGGGGCATTGTGGCACTCAATGCGACCTGCGATCGCATGGCCGCCCGCGCCGTCGTCGAGTCGTTCTTCGAGGTCGTGGTCGCGCCCGCCTACGAAACCGAGGCGCTCGACATCCTGTGCCAGAAAAAGCAGCTGCGCGTGCTGACGGCAGAGGCCCCGAGCGCGGCCGTCGAGCTTCGCAGCATCTCGGGAGGGCTCTTGGTGCAGTCGGGCCACGAGGTATCGGGGGCCGGGGAGTGGACCGTGGTCACCAAGGCCGGGCCTCGGGCCGAGCAGCTCGACGATCTCCGTTTCGCCTGGCTGGTCGCCGCCACGGTGAAGTCGAATGCCATAGTGCTTGCCGCCGAGCGAGCGACCGTGGGCATCGGAGCCGGTCAGATGAGCCGGGTTCAGGCGGCGGAGCTTGCCACTCGCAACGCCGGGCCACGGGCATCGGGCGCGGTCTGCGCCTCCGACGCCTTCTTTCCTTTCGCGGACGGAATCGAGGCGCTGGCGAACGCAGGGGTTTCCGCGGTCGCGCAGCCGGGCGGGTCGGTGCGGGACGACGAGGTCACTGCGGCGGCCGACGAACGCGGTCTCGCGATGGTGTTCACGGGGAAACGTCACTTCCGCCATTGACGCTTCTGGGCGCCAGGTGTGCGGCGGAGACCTCGCCGGCCCTCAGCCCCGGCAGGGCCAGAAACGCAAGGATTGCCACACCGCCGAGCACACCGGCCAGCGCCAGCGTCGCCTCGTTGCCGATCACGAGCGCGATCGGGCCGGCAAGGGCGAAGGACACGGGTGTCAAACCGGTCGAGACCAGCCAGTCGAAGCTCGAAACGCGGCCCAGGAGCTCGGCGGGCACCAGACGGTGCATCAGGGTGCCCCACACGATCAGTCCCGTAGTGAAGGTGGCCCCGATTACCAGGCTGGCAAGCATCGCCTCCCAAATCTCGGTGGCAATGGCGTAGTAGGAGACGACGAAAGTCCCGACCGACCAGTTGAGGAACATGAACGTGAGCTGGCGGCGAGGAAGCCCCTGCTGGGACACGGTGATCGAGGCCAGGATCGAGCCCACCCCGCCGATCGCCAGGATGAAGCCGTAGGCTCCCGCTCCGCCGCCGATGTTCTCCCTCACCAGCAGCGGCAGAAGAACCTGCAAAGGGCCGACGAAGCACAGCTGGGCCACGGCCGCGGCCGCCAGCGTCCCCCACAACCACGTATGCGAGCGGACGAAGGCGTATCCCTCGGCGATCTCGGATAACACGGAGGCGTGAGGCGTTGCCGCGGCCCGGCGCTGGGGGCGTATGAGCAGGACAAAGACGGCCGAGAGTCCGAACGTGGCGGCGTCGATTAGGAAGGCCTCGCCCGGGCCCCAGAAGGCGACGAGCAGGCCGCCGAGAGCGGGGCCCACGAGCCGGAACGCCACCGGCCTCACGAACTGGTCCAGCGCGTTGGCCTCGACCAGGAGGTTCTGCGGCACGATGTCGGGCACGATGGCGCCGAAGGCGGGCATGAAAAAGGCCTCACCGGCCCCATACACGGCGACCAGGACCAAGATGTGCCACAGCTCGATGTTGCCGGACACCGACAGCAACCCCAGGCCCCCGATGGCCACCCCCCGGACGATGTCGGACGCCAGAAGGATCGTGCGGCGCTCGAGGCGGTCCGAGACGACCCCGCCGATCAACAGGAACACGACCTGGGGGATGGTCCAGGCCACACCGACCGCAGATAGGGCCGTGGGGGCGTTCGAGAGTCGCAGGACCTGCCACGCGATGGCTACGAAATAGATTCCGTCCCCGAGCATTGACACCGTCATTCCGGCCCACAGCAGCGAGAAATCGCGCAGCTTGAGCGGCTGCACGATCTTGAGACGAACACCGAGCCCGCCCTTCAGGACCTCGTCGTCCTCGATCCGATGGCGGGGAGCCCTGTGCTTGGGGGTGGGAGTGGGTTCTCCCCCGGCGTCGTCTGTACGGATCGGCCCCTCGTCCCCCATCTCGCCCATCCTAGTAGGAGCCGCTGTGCCCCGCCTGAGTCAGGGGAAAGGAAACCGGTTGTCCTCTCCGGGCAGTCATCTTCTCGGGCGGCAGGCCGGCACAAGGAAACCGATTGCTCTGGGTCCCGGCAGCGAGGTTTGGTACGAAACGCGTGCTATAGGCGCGTTTGGTACCAAGGTTCTTCGGAGCCCGCGCTGCACACCCTCCGAAGTATTGTGGAGCCATGTTTACCGGAGAGGTCGTCGCCATCTACATCGCCTCCGACGAGGGCAAGCCCACCGAGTCGGTATCGGAGGTCCGGGCGCACAAGGGCCGCGGGCTCGAGGGCGACCGCTACGCTCGCCAAGAGGGCAAGTTCTCCCAGAAGGAGGACCCCGGTCGCGAGGTAACGCTGATCGAGTCCGAGGCGATCGCCGCCCTGAATAAGGACTACGACATCGACCTGGGCCTCGGCGGCAGCAGGCGCAACATCGTCACCAGAGGAGTGCCGCTGAACCACTTGGTGGGGCAGGAGTTCCAGGTCGGCGAGACGACTCTCAGGGGCGTCAAGCTGTGTGAGCCGTGTGGTTACCTCGAAGGCCTGACCGAGAAGGGGATCCGTAAGGGCCTGGCGCATCGGGGCGGACTCAATGCCCAGATCGTGTCCGAGGGCCTCATCCGCGCCGGGGACGAGATCTCGGGCGGCGCGAGCTAGTCTAATGTCTCTCAAATAGCTTGACGTGCCAGCAGGGCCTCGGTATAGTTCTTGCATGGCTCCGAACGCCCCCCCGACAGAGCTTCCCGACGACCAGCGGAACGTTCTCGAACGATGGG
>Ga0136614_10002589_pt1 | contig 11298 bp, 5 predicted proteins | sample AntDrymUQ2792106_2_FD_106643 | JGI IMG/M metagenome (GOLD analysis project Ga0136614, IMG submission 106643) | Polar desert sand microbial communities from Dry Valleys, Antarctica - metaG UQ279 (21.06) | ecosystem: Environmental > Terrestrial > Soil > Desert | place: Antarctica: Dry Valley... | reverse complement strand
TCAAAACAGGGAAATCGATCGCATTGAAGGTTTGGCGCCATTCCATTGCAGACTGCTGAAGGGAAGCATGTAAGCTTAGCTGTTTCTCATCCAGTAGCTTCCGGTCGCTTACGTCGTTAGCAATCACCAGTCGGGCCTTGCTTCCCTTAAAGGCCAGGGGATGCGAGGTCATTTCGATGTAGATTATGCTGTTGTCTTTCCGACGGTGGCGCCAGGGGCTTGAAATAAGCGGTTCATCGATGCCAGTGGTAGTTTTGATCAGGAGGGCTGGGGTCTTCTCGTTAGACCGAATATCTTCGAGAGTCATCGAGAGAAACTCCTCCCGATCGTACCCATAGGTCTGGATGGCGGCTTCGTTTACGGCAAGAAACCCAAGAGTCTCTTCATCGTAAACGAATATTGGCTGCGGAGTAGATTCAAACAACAACCGGTAACGCTCGTCCGAATCGCGCAGGGCAAGCTCGATCTGCTTCCGGTCGGTGATGTCGCGAGCCACGCCGCGAAGACCCCTGGTCTCGCCTTTTCTATCCTTGGTGGGAGAGGTAATGATCTCGAGCCAGCGCTCTCGACCGTTGGCGTCTTCACTCTGGAACTGGAGATTGTCCTGGCGCTCGAGATGATTAATCTCCGGAAACCCAGTGTCTTGAGACTTCCTCTTGAATGCGTCAGTGAAGCCCATGCCCATAAGTTCTTCCTGTCCGATGCCAAGGAAGTGGGCTCCGGCAGCGTTAATTCCAGTCAAACGCCCTTTCATGTCCAGCGTGAAAATAATGTCACTGGCTTGCTCGACTAGATCACGGTAATTGGCTTCAAGTTTTGAACGTTCCAGTAATCTGGAGACCTTCGCAATTAGTCGCGTTGAGTCAAATGGCAGTTCAAGGTAATCGTCGGCTCCTGATTCGAGCCCCTCAATAACACTCTCGGTGTCCCGTCGATGGGCGCTAACGAGGAGGATCGGAGTGGAACACAGTTCCGAGTCCTGTCGAATGAGCCGGCAAAACTCTATTCCATTCACCCGAGGCATCGAGACGTCGCTGATTACGACCTCCGGGCGCTTGACCTTGGCGACATCGAACGCCTCGCGGCCATCGCCGGCGGTGATTACTTCATAGCCAGCTTTGCGTAGCAGGCTTTCCATCAACAACAACTGGTCAGGTATGTCGTTGACTATCAACACCGTATCTTCCCGGTGCCTATTGTTAGAATAGTGTATCCGACGCATCGAAGCTTTGTAACCTCGGTCGCTTATAGATTTTTAGGTTAGGCTAAAACTAGAGAATCAAGCTCTAGAGTGCGGAGAGTTGGAGTTTTAGAACACGCCGGCCGTGAAAAATCGACCCGAACTGATTGGTTTTTCGACGGCGGAAATTATAGCACACGCAGTTCTGGCCTAATCAAGGAGTTTTGCCAGAGACAGCCTTCTCCAGAACTTTTCCGGCTCGTTTTCGGGTTTGATCCGCTACTTGATAGCAGTACTATTAAGGGTCCTTTTCCGGTTTAGGGTTTAACTATTTGCTGCTTTTGTTCACTATTCACCTTCAGACCACTTCGAGATCCTTTCCACCAAAACGTCTGCAGGGACGAAGCAGGCAACTTCCGCGGGCAGCGTCGAGGGCTGTGCTGCACGATTCTGGGATGACCTTCGCGTAACTCTCATGGTTCTGGTGTTTGACCGAGCCCAAGAAAAACCACTTGACGGCGGTTGCGTTCGTCGGTAGGTTGCGAAGAAATTCAATGGTGGCGCCAGTTCAATGGCGCGCCTACTACAGGTGGTGCAAATGAACGAAGAGTTGGAATCATCCGCTACGTTTGACCGGCGCCCGTGGGGCACTTTTACGGTGCTCGACGAGGGTAAGGACTTCAAGGTCAAGAGAATCGAAGTCTTGCCTGGCAAACGATTGAGTTATCAGAAGCACTCGCAGAGAGCGGAGCACTGGGTTGTGGTGCAGGGGACAGCGAAAGTAACACTTGACGATAGTGAGATTGTTGTTCACCCGGGCCAGGCCATCGACATTGCCATTGGCTCCGCACACCGTGTGGAAAATCCCGGGGAGGAGACCCTTATTTTCATCGAAGTCCAGCGCGGCGCTTATCTTGGTGAGGACGACATCGTACGTTTGCAGGACGACTTCGGACGAGCAGGCTCATAGTTCGCTAATGGAATAAGTAAACTCACCACCTTTTCCTATTACTTGATAACAATGTTTCCAGAAGGCTTTTCTCACCTCACTCTTTGCCCAGGGCGCAATGATGATTTTTGGGTTGGGAAGGCACGTATTCCGCGCTTCGCCGATCAGTTGGGAGGAGTTGGGTTTTAGTTTTATACGAACGATGCTGGAGACATTCGACTCTACGTACGCTTCGGTTTAAAGCCATTCGCTGCCGATCACGTGCCGGCGAGAGCTGGTCAGTTGTATAGCCTCGACCTTACAAAGTAGTTCGCTCGAGGCTAACGGATTAGTTGCCTCACATTAAACAAACAGCGCAATGAATGATGGGATCGCCCTGAAACACTGCGCCGTCGTTTTTAACCCGATGTCGCACGTTGGTACCACGCGAACAGTCAAGTCTATGCGACGGATTCTAGTGAGCAAGACGGTCTACGTCAACGCAGTAAGGTGAAATAAAACAGATGTGGCGGCCGTCAGTGAACCAAACATTTTAGCGATGCTTTGCGTAGAGTTTAGACGCTCAAGAGGCTGAATCTAAATCCATGGCAGACAACTTGGAAGACCAACCGACCGCACAAATGGTGGAGGGCGGCCCGGTCGACCACGACGAGGAAGCCGCGACGTCTGAGCCGCAGGATTTATGGCGTGCTATCCGGGAGTCTTTGCGGGGCACCCAGCGCGACTACACCAAAGGGCCAATCGGCCGCTCCATCATTCTGCTCGCGGTTCCGATGGTGCTGGAGATGCTCATGGAGAGCATCTTTGTAGTAGTCGATATCTTTTGAGTGGCCCGCCTCGGCCCTGATGCGGTTGCAACGGTCGGCCTGACAGAGTCGATGTTGACCTTGATGTACGCCGTCGCAATCGGCTTGGGAGTAGGTGCTACCGCGATGGTGGCCCGCCGCATCGGTGAAAAAAATCCAGAGGGTGCAGCGCGGGCCGCCGTCCAGGCAATCGCCCTGGGTCTCATGGTTGCGGTTGCAGTCGCGATCATAGGCGTCTCCTTTGCCGACAACCTCTTGGCGGCGATGGGCGGCTCCCCGTGGGTTCTCGAACATGGATCCGGATTTACGAAGGTCATGTTCGCAGGCAACGCCACAATCCTTCTCCTGTTCTTGATCAACGCCATCTTTCGCGGCGCCGGCGATGCGGCGATTGCGATGCGGGTACTCTGGCTGGCGAACGCTCTCAACATTATTCTAGGTCCCTGTTTCATCTTCGGACTCGGTCCTTTTCCGGAACTCGGGGTAACCGGGGCTGCGGTAGCCACGAATATCGGACGAGGTACGGGTGTGATATATGCTTTTAGCCGACTGATCCGATCGGGCGGCCGTTTCGATTTAGCGCGACGCCATCTAAAACTCGAACCAAAAATCATGGCACGGCTGTTACGGCTCTCATCTACAGCCACGTTTCAGGTTTTCATTGGGATGGCGAGTTGGATTGGGTTGATCCGAACGATCTCCAGCTTTGGCAGCGATGCCGTAGCAGGCTACACAATTGGGATTCGCGTAATCATTTTCGCGCTTTTGCCTTCCTGGGGAATGGCTAATGCAGCAGCAACAATGGTGGGTCAATCGTTGGGAGCAAAGAAGCCGGGTCGAGCGGAACGCGCGGTTTGGAAAGCCGGTTTTTACAACATGATCTGTTTGGGTATCGTGGGTCTCCTCTTCGTGGTTTTCGCCCGCCAGATTATCGGCATCTTCACTAAAGATTCAAACATTATTCCCTATGGCGTCGATTGTCTGCGCATAGTTGCCTACGGATTTCTTTTCTACGCATACGGCATGGTGATCACCCAGTCATTCAACGGCGCGGGCGACACCTGGACCCCGACGATCATCAATCTCTTTGTCTTCTGGTTGTGGGAACTGCCACTCGCCTACACTCTGGCAATAGTTCTGGGTCTTGGTCCCCGCGGAGTGTTCCTGGCAATCATGATCGCGTTCTCAACTCTGGCCTTTGTCAGTGCTTTGCTCTTTCGCTCGGGAAAATGGAAGACGCGAGTGGTCTGAGATTGATGCTTGTCACCTCGCACACGCGAAGCAATATTTCTCGCCGCCTCATCACTTCGCCGGGCCGTCGCATCACAATTGCGCCTCCCGGTTCAGTGTAGTGTCTCTCATTTATACACTTGTTTTTTGTGCGTCTTCGTGTCAATTCGTGGATCGAGTCTCTTCCCCACGGAAGGCGATCCACGAAATCCCACAAACGTTCACGAAAGCAAAGCGCTTTTCATGCTTAACTGTTGTTTAGCTAATTTTGAGACACTACACTAGTGATCGATCCGCGCCACGCCGCGTGTGAGCTTGACTAAAGCGGGCTTCAGATCTCCGTATGCCACGCTCACATAAGCCCGCTTGACCTCGGCCCGCGGTTGGCCCGTCAATCAAGCTTTCGATTGCCGGGCACAAAGAGATCTGCATCTGTTTCCATCGGGCAGGGTGGGGGTGCGGCCAGTTGGCCTAGAAAACGTATCTTAAGCCAACGACGACGCGCCGGTTTCCCCCGTTGGTGCTCCATTGATTTAGAAACGCAGCATTGGGTGCCCCACTGGTGGAGAATGCCCGACCGTCCGGTATTCCGAAATTACGAGTGTTGGTTGCATTGAAGAAATCCGCCCGTAGTTGGAGCCTCTGATTCTCACTAATACGAGTGTTCTTCAGGATACCGAAGTCGATGTTGTTGATGCCATCGGCGCGTAGGATGTTCCGACCCGCACCGCCTACACGTTCACCGAACGCCGCTCCCCCTAGCGGACGGAAGAGAGTATTTCTAACAGCATAAAGCTCCTCAATCGACATTCCGGAAATATTCAGGGTCGTGATCACGTTGGGTCGAATCGCATCGCCGACGAGGCCGGCGATACCACTCAGGGCGCCGGTGGGGTCAGAGCCATTGAGTACCGTAAACGGAGCGCCGCTCTGGAAAGTAAAGAAAGAGTTTATCTGCCAGCCGCCCAATACGTGTCCCACAAATCCTCTCAGGGCCTGGTAGAACGGCAATTCGTAAACGACATTGCCGCTAAAGCGGTGCGGCCGGTCGTAACTGGATCGCCCCCGATCGGCGCGGCGGTTAAAGGAGTCTTGCGAAACCGCAACCTCGCCGCTCGACGGGTTGAAAATCTCAGAGGCGTCGTCAATGAAAGAGCTCCAGGTGTAGTAGAGGCCGGCGCTGAAGCCACGACTCAATCGCTTGTCTAAACTAACCTGCATCGAGTGGTAGATTGAAGAGCCGGTATTTGCGCGCAAGCGGATCACGTTCTGCGCTGGATTGACTCGGACTGTTGAGAACGGCAGCCGGGGATTTCCGTCCAACGTTTGAAATAGGCCGCTCCCTTTCGAACCCACATAGCCAACCCGCACGACCACGTCTCGCGAGAACTCGCGCTGCGCTTCAAAGCTCAAGGAATCGTAAATCGGCGAGTGAAAGTCTTCCGACACCACGGTGCGCGCAAAAGCGTCTGGGTTAATCGGTGGACTGTTCAAGTTAGCGAAGGCACTAGCGACGCCGTTGCTGGCCGCATTCTCACCCGGCAGAGTGATCGGTGCGGTGGGCGAAATGAACGCTGCCACGAATGGGAAAGCGCTCCAAACATTCAGCGCGATATTGGTGAACGCATAGTCGTTCGTGCGGGAGTAACCGCCGCGAAGCACTAGTTTGTCGCCACCTGTTAGAAAGCCAACCATCCCCTCAGAGCTCGTGCGGAGATTCCAGTTAAAACCAATGCGCGGCTGGAAATTATTCTTATCGCGCTCGGGAATTGGTCCGACTCTAAAGCGCGGATCATTGCCGGCGGCGGCCAGTACCGGCGCATTGAAATCAACCAGGTCCGCGATCGGTTGGCCTGGATTCTCATAGCGGAGTCCGTAGGTCAGGGTAAAGTTAGGCCTGATCTTCCACTCGTCCTGGCCGTAAAAGAAGAAGTCGTGCCAGTCAAGATGAAGGACCTCCGCCACCCCCTGCAGATCCTTGTTTATCGTGGACGACTGGGCCACGTCGTTCACAAAAACGATTCAAGCTGGAATACTGCAATCTTCCCCGGGTCGTAGGTTTGAAAAGCTGGGCCAACTGGTTGCGACGGATATCGAAACCAAACTTAAAGGCATGACTGCCTGAGGTATACGAGAGATTGTCTTGCATCTGGTAGGTGTTGCGGAATGAAAACTGAGGCAGATTGACGCCCAGCCCGATGCCGGTGCGGTCGGTAGCGGCATTGAAGCCAACCAAACCCAGTTCCGTGATCTCAATGGAGGGAATCTCTTCCGCACTGGGCTCAAGAGCCTGTGTATTTGAAGCCGCTCGCAGATAAGCCCCGCGCCATTCATTGACGAGTTTTGGCGTAAGCACGCTGGTGAGCTGCAAGTTTACACCCTGGTTGCGGGCCACCTGTTTTGATGAGAATCCCGGCGGTGTGACCTGTGATCCAATTCCGTTGGTATCACCGTCCTGATAGATATAGCGGCCATTGAGACTATGTTTGTCGCTGAGCCGGTGATCGACACGGAATGAGGTCTGCCAATCGTCAAAGGAGAATGAGGTCGCACCAGTTAAGGAACCGAGAGGCACGTCGAACCTTTGCCCATTGGCGATGAACGAAGCTGAGGTTCCGATCGGAGTCTGTGCCACGGGAAGGAACCTCAGCAAAGCGGCGACTTGCGGCCGATTGCCAACTGCAGCCTGGAGAATCTGACGGCCCGCTTCTGTCGGCGCGCCTCTCAGAGTGGCGCCCGTGCCAAGTTGGCGGTCATACCAGCGCTGGAGGGAGAAGAAGAAAAAGGTGCGATCTTTCCCGCTAATGTAAGAGCGTCCGCCTTGGCCGAAGCGCGGCAGGTGTAGTGGACCACCAATCGTTCCACCGACCTGGTTTTCAACGCGAAAAGGAGCATGTCTCAGGGACTGGTCCGTGGCATTGGGGTTACAAAAACCGGCCGCCTTGTTGGTGTTACTACAAGAGTTGAGAGCGTTACCGTTGTAAAACCAGAAAGCAGAACCGTGATAACCATTGGTACCGCTTTTCGTTATGGCGTTAAATACCGAACTCCCATTTCTTCCATACTCTGCGGTGAACTGGTTGGTCAGCAGCCTTACTTCCTGGATAAGGTCCGGATTGTTGAGCGGCACTGACGCGCCGGCGACGCCGAAGTCGTTGTTATCCTGGCCGTCAATCATGAAATTGTTCGAGCGAATGCGGCCGCCATTGGCCGAGTAACTGACCCCTGATGTAGCGGTCGCACCGCCACCGGCGAAGTTGGTCTGTCCGGTGCCCAGCTGGGTGACGCCGGCCGCGGAAAGGGCGACGTTGTAGACATTCCGATTCGTGGAGAGCGGCAGCTCGGAAATGCGCCGCGAGTCAAAACGAACGCCGACCTCCGCGGTCGTCGTATTTAGCAGAGATGCATTCTCTACGACACTGACAGACGCTTGAACGGTCCCGGGTTTCAACGAAGCATCAACCACCGCGTTCTGATTTAGAGCGAGGGTAATTCCGGACTGCTCGTACTTACCAAAGCCCTGGGCCTCGACGGTCAGTTCGTAGTTACCAACGGGCACATTATTAAAGCGATAGCGGCCCTCGTCGTCGGAATTCGTCGTGCGCGAATCGTTGGTTTGTACATTTCGCAGTGTCACCGTAGCTTTGGGTATGATCGCTTGTTTCTCATCTCTGACTTCGCCCAGGATAGATCCACTCGTCTGAGCAGAGACTGAACCTGACAAGCAAGCAAAGAGTGCCATTAGTAGCACTAATCTCATTGTCTTAAACATGATTTTCTCCTTATCAATCCCCGCAGGGGTGGTCTAGTGTGGTCGTCCATTGTTCACCGGGTGCTCACCGGGGAGGTTGAGCATTTGTTTCCGAAAAGTCGGAGAGCAGACCGGCAACGATGATGCTGCCACACTGAAGAAGTGCAACGACTGTGCCGTTTGGTCCACGAACGCTTTCGGCCCGCTCGTCACGCGATCCGGCCCACTCATTGAATAGCGTTGAGTGGGCTATTGTGGATTTTGGATTAGGTGGAAAGAGAAGTTGCAGTTAATGGATATTGAGGGTTAAAGCACTTCCTGACGTTCACTGTGACTACATCTTTTCGTATGCCACTGGTCATAACCGGGTTTCGGCACATCATCCCAGAGGGATTTAAGACAATAGCCTTGGGCGAGCGTTGCGCGACGCCCACGGGTTAGCAAAGGAAAAAAAGTCAGACCCTGAAGGGGTCTCACTCTCGAGCCCTGTTTGACCCTTTCAGCATCCGACCCGGGCGGCCCGCGTTATTAATTGAAAGGAACAAGAGCAATCACGCCGTTGTTGGATTCATTAGACTTACGCGTCTAGTTGCTTAGGAGGGTCAGGAACATTTTCTCGGATTCTTCAGTGGGCGTCGCGCAAACGCTCGCCCATGGCTATTGACCTAGATCCCTTCGGGATTCGAAAACAGAAAATGGGGAGCAGCCGGTGCTGCTCCCCATTGAAAACCAGCTCATCTTTCAGCCAGTCAAAGAGATCTTCCTCAGAAGATAAACTTGGCGCGCAGTTGGATCGTGCGGCCGCTAAAGTTACCCGCGCTGTAGTTATTGAAGAGTGGGCTGGTTACGTCGGGGAAGGCAAAGGACACGGCGCCGATCCCGAATTGATTGGTGCCGTTAAAGTCGTTCTGATTCACGAAGAACGGTGAACCAAAATCGCCAATCGTCCTGATCCGTTGGTTGAAGAAGTTGCCTACCTCAGCCGCGAGTTGAACATTGTAGCGCTCGCCACCGAAACGAATGTTCTTCACAAACGCCATGTCCGTGCGGTTCCAACTATTAGTACGCAGTGTGTTGCGGCCGGCGTTGGCGCGGGCGCCGAATCCTGCCTGAATGTACTGCGCTAACGGGTTGATTGCGACGTAGGCGACTGTTGAAGCATCACCCAGAAGATCCGCCCCACTCTCGTCTACGATTCGCCGACCCAGGGCGTTTACTCCATAAACACCGCTGCCGGTTCCGGGTATACCGCTGAGACTGACGATAGTCCGATCTCCGGCCCCGTCACGATTGCGGTTGCTGTCAATGATTGACTGCGGCGTCATCAGTTGCCCAGATTGGGTTTGGAAGACTCCGTTGATTTGCCATCCGCCCAACACTCCTTTCAACAACCCATTTGTGCTGTGGTTGAAGAAAGGAACGTCATAGTTGAATGACGCAGCAAAGCGATGTGGCACATCGATGGCCGAAAGCGATCGTTCCTGACTGAGATCAAAACCGTCCTGAGCGCGACGCGGATTAACGGTGCTCGAGAACAGCTCGTTGGTCGCGTTGTCGATGGCTTTACTGAACGTGTAGGCCGCCGTCAGCGCTAAGCCTCGGGTCATCCGACGGGTGAGACTGATCGAGGCACCATCGTAAACTGAATTACCCTCCGGTTCGAAAGAGGTAACAAAACCTGTAAACCCGAGACTTCCCAATCGTGTGGGAAACCGGTGTTGTGTTCCGTCCGGATCTACATGGAGATTCAGAGTTCCCAGCGTCGGCCGGCCCGCCAATTGGTCCGCGGTGGGATTAGTTAGAAAAGTCGGCATGACTAATCTGCTGTTGTCCACCACACCACCGTTGAGACGAATCTGCACCGGTAAGTGGCGACCGGCTGTGTGCAGATAGCGCAACTCCAGGACAGTCCCACGAGTCAACTCACGCTGGTAGGAGATTGTCGCGGACATGATGTAGGGCTCGACTGCGTTATTGATCAATGACCCGGTCGCGGTGCGCGCGTCCGCTGGTGTGTTGGGTGGGAAAGGAGTCGGAGGTACCGCCCCATTTTGCAGGAAAGGCGGGGTGAACCCAAACGCAGCGGCGCTGATCTCCTGCTGAAACTGCGGAGGCAGGTTTAGCTGATACAAATTCTGGTACGTTTCGTAGTAGTTAAGACCGAAGGCGGCCCTAATGGAACTCTTTCCACGTTCACCCGAAATGATCCGGCCCAACCTGCTGTTAAACTCGGGAGAGTAGGCGAATCCCAGACGCGGAGAGAAATTGTTCTTGTCCGTTTTAGGGACGTTGAATTCAATCACTCCCGGAACATTGGCGATGGAGTTTAGCCCCTGGAGCGCCGCGTCACGCGGCAGGCCCAGATACTCATACCGCAGGCCGAGGTTGAGGGTTAGGTTAGGTGTAACCTTCCAATCATCCTGCGCGAAAGCGTAATACTTCTTCTGGTTTCCGTGAAAGCCGCAGACCCAACTCCCCGAATGTCGACCACGGTTGGGATGGAGTCTGTAAGTAGTTCGTCCAATGTGGAGTAGTTGTAGTCCCCCCGTCCACGGGGAAGGAAGAAGCTGGTGAAGATCAACCATCTGACTTCGCCGCCAAATTTGAAGTTGTGCTTGCCACGCACATAGCTTAGAGAATCGTAGAGCTGATACGAGTTGTTCAGGCCGCCCTGAGGGCAGGTTCCCGTTTGGACCGAGCCCCAGATTGAGCGGCGCCACGGTGATGTTTGGAAACGTGTTGAAGGCCGGATCGTTTAGCGGGAAGTCGGTGATGAAGCGCTTGTAAGACAGGCGCACTTCGTTGACCAGTCTGCTGTTGATTGTGTTGATCCAACCCGCGGAGAATAACCGGGCGATAACATTCTGTTTGTTGTTGAACTTGGGGTTGCCACTGCCTGGCTGCTCGTTACCGATCGTGTCAGAGCTGAAGCGGTAACGAAACTGATTCCTGGTGCCCAGCAGATGATCGATATTGATCTGATACTGGGTTTCAAGCGAACCGCCGGGAGTGACAAGGGAAACCACACCGAAGGGAATTCCGGATGTGCCCAGCACGGTTTGCGTTTCCGTCGAGGTGATGGGTAAAACCAAGTTGTCTCGTAGCAGGTTAACTACAAAAGGACTTGCTCCGGGCAGTGACGCAATCTGGGTTAGACCGCCGGTGGTGGGCGCAGTGTAAGACACTCCGCTCGCCTGTTGGCTTATCGGCGCTCGTTGATAGGCTCCAAAAAAGAAAAGCCTGTTCTGGATAATTGGCCCACCCAGCGTCCCGCCGTAACGCCGATCGGTCAACGCGGGTTCCGTAATTACGCCCGATTGCAGATTAAACTCCTCGCTGGTCGTAGTGGCGTTGAGGTGCCGATTTTGCAGGTATCCAAAAG
>Ga0136614_10002588_pt1 | contig 11299 bp, 15 predicted proteins | sample AntDrymUQ2792106_2_FD_106643 | JGI IMG/M metagenome (GOLD analysis project Ga0136614, IMG submission 106643) | Polar desert sand microbial communities from Dry Valleys, Antarctica - metaG UQ279 (21.06) | ecosystem: Environmental > Terrestrial > Soil > Desert | place: Antarctica: Dry Valley... | reverse complement strand
TCTCGGTGCGGCGCCTCGGGCACTTGCCCGCAGACTGCGACAAAACAGCACAAATGGCGGCGGACGCCGATCTCGCGCACGCTCGACCGTGGTCGCCAGCTCGCCGACGCGCTCGAGCTCTGATCTGATCGCTCCGGCGGAGGGACGGCCTTACGCTGGCCGGTGTGCGCGGGCGTCTTGTCGACCGCTTCGGCGTGCTCCGTGATGTCCAGCTCGCCGGCCACCAGCAGCATGAGCAGCTCGGAGTCCGAGATCGTTTGCGTCAGCCCGAGCCGCAGGGGCGAGCCATTGCGCGCGAGGCGTCCCAGCAGGGCGGGCAGGATGGCCGTCCCGACGCTCTGGAACGCCCCGACGCGCAGCTTGCCGCCGGTGCCGTTGCGCAGCGCTGCAAGATCCTCTCGGGCGGCTGCGAGCTGTCCGAAGACGTCACGCGCGTGATCGAGCAGCGCGGACCCTGCGTCGGTCAGACGGACAGGTCGCGAGCCTCCGAACCGTTCGATCAGCTGCTCGCCGACGATGCGCTCGAGCGCGGCGATCTGCTGGCTGACGGCTGACTGCGAGTATCCGATGTGGGTGGCCGCGCGGTGGAACGAACCTTGCTCGGCAATCGCCTCGAGAGCAATCAGATGCCGGAGCTCGAGGCCCGCCCAGGTGCGCAGCGCCTTCATGCGGCCACTGTACGCGACGCACCTGCCGCGCGCCGGAGCGCGTCCTGCCGCTCGCGATGGCTCACGGCTTCGGCTGCCGCGCTCGGTGAAAGGCGATACGAAACTCGCACCGCAGCGATCACGAGATCGATTTGTGGAGCTCCGCCGCCGCTGCTGAGGTGCGGTGCTTGGTCGTCAGTCGTCAAGGAGGCGCGAGTGATCGGAAGGCAGATGGGCGCTGCGCTCGTCATGGGCGCAATGGCGGTCGGGGGCGCCGGATGCGGTGGTGACGATGGCGGTGGCGGCGGAGGCCAGGGGGCCAAGGAGGCAGCCGCACGGTGACGGCGTACTCTTCCCTGCCGCTTCAGGGAGCACAGCGGCCGCAGACGACGGACATGGTCAAGGGGATCGAGCTGGCACTCGAGCAGGTGGGCGGGAAGGTCGGTGACATCACGATCAAGTACGAGTCGCTCGACGACTCGACTGCGCAGGCCGGCGCCTGGACGCCCGAGGCGACGTCGGCGAACGCCCGCAAGGCGGCCCAGGATGACAGCACCGCCGTGTACATCGGTGAGTTCAACTCCGGCGCCTCCGCGGTCTCGATCCCGATCCTCAACGAGGCGGGCATCCCGCAGTTGAGCCCGGCGAACACGGCCGTGGGTCTGACCACCGACGAGCCCGGCGCAGAGCCCGGCGAGCCGGAGAAGTACTACCCGAGCGGGGAGCGGACCTACGCGCGCATCGTCCCGAAGGACACGATCCAGGGCGCGGCGCTGGCGACCCTCATGAAGGAGGACGGCTGCACCAACGTTCAGATGCTCAACGACAAGGAGGTCTACGGTGCCGGCCTGAGCCGCAACATCGAATCCTCCGCGCAGGAGCAGGGCCTGGAGATCATCTCCAACGAGGCGATCGACAAGAACGCGGCGAACTACCGCTCGCTGGCCTCCAAGGCTCAGGCCGCCGGCGCGGACTGCATGGTCTACTCGGGGATCACCGCCAACACAACGGGGTGCAGATCTACAAGGACTTCGCGGCGGCCCTGCCGGAGGCTAAGCTCTACGGGCCTGACGGCGTCGCAGAAACCGGCTTCGTCGATCCCAAGGAGGGCGGCCTCCCGGCGGACGTCGCGAGCCGCACGAAGGTGACCGTGGCGACCCTCTCGCCGGACGAGTACCCGCCGGAGGGCCAGAAGTTCTTCCAGGACTTCGAGGCCAAGTACAACGAGAAGAACCGAATCCGTACGCGATCTACGGCTATGAGGCGATGCGCCTCGCGCTGGACGCGATCGAGCGTTCCGGCACGGGCGCCAAGGAAGACGTGCTCAAGGCGCTCTTCGAGACGACGGACCGCAGAAGCGTGCTAGGCACCTACTCGATCGACGAGAACGGCGACACGTCGCTCACCGACTACGGCGCCTACCGAGTCGAGGGCGGCGAGCTCATCTTCGACCAGACGATCGCCGCGCGCGTCGATTGAGAGAGGTGAGCCGAGGAAGCGCCCGTCCCCCGTGCGAGGCGCAGGCCCGCGAACGCGAGGGTTGGTCGTCCGCATGGGCCAGCTATGGCCGCTCGCCGATCCGGTCGACGACGCCGCTCTCGTCCAGCACCCTGAGCTGGTCGATCTCGACGCCGTCAGTCCGCACGAACGTGCTGCGCGTGCCCAGGTACTCGTAGGTCTCGCGGTCGAGCAGGATGACGTTCTCCGGCTCCGTCGGTGGTCGAGCGGGCGGGTCACGCCGATCGCGCGACGGCCGGCTGCCCGGAGGCCGTCGCTCACGCTGACGTCCGGAATACGTGCCATCGCCTCTAGGGCGGCGGCACGCAGGCCGGGCGGCAGAGCGTGCCCACGGCCGAGGAGTCCCGACAGGCCGAGTACGCGCTCTCGTGATCCACCGATTCGGTCCTGCCGCGGCCGAACCAGCCAACCACGGCCACCGTCAGCTCATGTGGGTCGGTGGGAAGCGCCTCGAGCACCTCCCGGCGGCGCGGCGGCCAGACCGAGCCGTCGTCGAACGGCGTCGCTTCGAACGTGCGGCCGTTCTCGATGGCGCGAGAGGGTCCGCGAGCGCCTACCGGTTCCATCAGCCGCCGTGCTCCTGTAGGTTCTCACGATCTAACCTATTATGCCGGTGAGAGAGACTCAAGAACCTCCACGCTTGTCGCGCATCGAGCTGCTCGGGACCTGGCTCGGTTTGTGGACCCCGCCGCGCGGGGCGCACGTGCCGCCCGTGCCGTGGCGCAAGGTCGCGCTTGGAGCGGCGCTGTTGGGGTTGGCTGCCGTGCTCGCCGCCGTCCTCGTCGCACCGGCCATCGATGCGGCCAAGGACGAGCGGTCGGCGTCCGAGCAGCGTGCCGAGGACCTGGCCCGCTCTGCCCGGCGCGCCCGGCAGCGCATCGAGCAGCGACCTCGCACGGGGCGGCTGGAGGGCTCAGGCGGGTCGCGCCGCGAGGCACGGGTCGGGGTCGAGCGTGCGATCGGCGAGGACGCGCGCGAGCGCTTTTCCCCGCGGGCGAGTCAAGCGACCTGCGAGGTCACCGCCGGGGCCGACGCCACGGGTCCCCGCGTGTCCTATGACTGCCTGTCGTCGGTGCGCGACATCGTCGGCGCCGGCGAGCAGGAAGGCGCTCGCGGACGACTCGGCATCCCGTACCGCGCGGTGCTCGACTTCAAGCGCCGGACGTACGCGTTCTGCAAGCTCAACCCGATCCCCGGGGAGCGGGTCGTCCCCGACCCGCGCGGCATTGTCGAGCTGCCGCGCCCCTGCCGTCCGCGACCTGGCGGCTGAGACGCGCGCGCACCTCCTGCCCCGGTGCGCCGTCATCGGCTGTGCCGGAATCGCGCCGTTCGTCTTTCCGGCGGGCGGTGACGTCATGAACAACTTGGTCCTTGCCGCGACCTACGTCGGGATGGCACTCGGGTTGAACATCATCGTCGGCTTCGCCGGCCTGCTCGACCTCGGCTATGTGGCCTTCTTCGCGGTCGGGGCCTACACGGCCGGCTACCTCGGCTCGGGGTTCTGGAGCAACGCCGGACCCGCGGGCGAAGGCCTGTCCTTCCTCGTCGCGGAGCAGACAGCGGGGCTCCCGGGCATTCACGTCAACTCCCTCCTGATCCTCCTCTTCGCGGCCGTTGTCACCGCGATCGTCGGCGTGGTGATCGGCCTGCCGACGCTTCGCCTGCGCGGCGACTACATCGCGGTCGTCACGCTCGCCTTCGGCGAGATCGTCGGAAGCGTCGTCGTCAACGGCGATGAGATCCGTCTGTTCGGCGGGACGCTCACCGCGGGCCGCAAGGGGATCACCCCGATCGACAAGATCGACCTGCCCTTCATCGAGCGGTTTGGCGCCCTGGACCTTCGGCCGTGGTACTGGTTCGCGCTGGCACTCGCCATCGCCGCGCTGGTCGCGAACCTCCGGTTACGCGACTCACGGTTGGGCCGAGCGTGGGTCGCTCTCCGGGAGGACGAAGCGGCCGCTTCGAGCGTTGGGGTCCCGGCGACACGCATGAAGCTGCTGGCGTACGGAACCGGCGCGGCCTTCGGCGGCGTGTGGGGCGCATTCTTGGCGTCCTATCTCAACACCGTCAACGCACAGCAGTTCGAGTTTTCGTTCTCCATCTTCGTCTTCGCGATGGTCGTCCTCGGCGGGCTGGGGTCGGTCTGGGGCGTCGCGCTAGCCGCGATCGCGCTGTCGGCGGTCAACAACTACCTGCTTCCCGAAGTCTTCAACGGACTCCCGCAACAGCTCGGCATCGACGTCGACCTCGCCGAGTTCTCATTGGGTATCTACGGGGTCGTCCTGGTCATCGTCATGGTGCTCCGACCGGAGGGCCTGCTGGCCCAGAACAACCGAGGAGGAGGCTCGTCCTCCTGACCGCCGTCTCACCTGCATAGCCGGGTTGCTGGTGACAGGATCGGATACGCTTGGCCGATGGAACGACAGGCCTTGCTCGAGCACGCCGCGCAACCTGGCGGTCGCGAGCCGGCGCCGCCCGGCCTCGAGCTGGTGCAGGCGTTCGTGAACACCGTGGATCGCGAGCACGGGCCCGACCTCCTCGACGAGATCCAGGGCCTGCGCGAGTGGCTACATCTCCGCGGCATCACGGGCCAGGAGGTCGCGATAGGAGCTACGGAGCTGCAGCGGGCGCGCGACATCCGCGAGGGGATCCGCGAGCTCCTGGTGGCCAACAACGGCGGCCAGGCGGACGAGGCGGCGCTGCAACGTCTCGACGCGGGCCTCGACGGCGCCGAGACCACCCTGCGGTTCAGCGGTGGCCGGCCGCGACTCACGCCGGCTCGCTCGGGGTTCGACGGCGCGATTGCCACGATCGCCGTCGAGATCGTCCATGCGATCGCCGAGGGGCGATGGGGCCGGTTGAAGGCGTGCCCGGGCGTCAACTGCCAGTGGGCGTTCTACGACCGCTCGAAGAACCAGGCGGCGACATGGTGCTCCATGCAGGTGTGCGGTGGCCGGGCCAAGGCCGCGTCGTACTACCGGCGCCGCCAGAGCGGATGACCTCGCACGGCGTCCCTGCAGCCAACTAGAAACGGAGTGACAGTGCACGACAAGATCGATCTGGCCGAGAAGCTCCGCTCCTTCGACGGCTACTTCACCCCCAAGATCGTCGGCGAGCTCAACGACTACAAGCTCGCGGTCGTCAAGGCCAAAGGCGAGTTCGTATGGCATGCGCATCCCGACACCGACGACTTCTTCCTCGTGCTCGCCGGGCGCCTGACGATCCAGCTGCGCGACCGAGACGTCGAGCTCGGGCCCGGCGAGCTGTTCGTCGTAGCACGCGGCGTCGAGCACTGCCCGAAGGCCGACGACGAGGCTCACGTTCTCCTCATCGAGCCCATAGGCACGCCGAACACGGGCGACGCGGGGGGCGAACTGACGGCCGCGGAAGACCGCATATGAGCGTCCCGGGTTCTCAACGACACCGCGAAGGGGCGGCCGCCAAGCCCGAAGCGGCGCGGCGCTGAACCTCGAGGCGATCCCATCGGGTTCCAACAGGCGAACGGCGATGGCCCGAATCGACATAGCACGCAACGAGCCGAAGTGCGGCCTTGGCGGAGCGCGCGGTCACCGGGAGCCGATGCGACGCGCCGTGGCCGGTTGTGATGCGTCGCAGAGGCGGCGGGGAGGCGATATGATCGGTCTATTATATACGTGAAGACTGATATGCTGTGTGCAACATGCACGCGTTCGACGTCCTCAGCGACCCGGTGCGGCGACGCATCGTCGCGCTGCTCGCCGAGGGCGAGGAACGAGCAGGCGACCTCGGAGCAGTGATCCAGCAGGAATTCGGCATCACGCAACCGGCGGTCTCCCGTCAACTCCGCGTCTTACGCGAGAACGGATTCGCCACCGTCCGCGCCGAGGGCAACCAGCGGCTGTACGCGATAAACCCGGACCCGCTGCAATCGATCGACGAATGGCTCGCGCCATACCGAAAGTTCTGGGACCAGCGCCTGGACGCGCTGGGCACCGAGCTGGCACGCGGAAAGCGAACCCGCGCCCCCGCAACGACGAACACGAACGAAAGGCTGTGAAACATGCTGACCGAGACCGACGAGCTCCGCGAGCCTTCCCCCAGACTGGCGCACCGCCAGATCGGCGGCCGCGATGCTCGCGTCGCCATCTTCAACCGCGCCTACGACGCGTCGATCGAGGACGTGTGGGACGCCTGCACGAACCCGGCGAGGCTGAGCCGCTGGTACGTCCCCGTTCAGGGCGACCTGCGCGTCGGCGGGCACTTCCAGCAGGCGATGATGGGCTCCGGCGTCGTCGTCGAATGTGACCCGCCACACCGCCTGAAGGTGTCACTCGTAGGCGGCGCCGACGAGATCGAGCTCGCGCTCACGGCGACCGATCACGAGACCACCGCGCTCGAGCTCCAGCACGCCACTACGCTCGACACGCACGAGATCCAGGGCCAAGTGTTCGACGCCGTCTTCTGCATGGGCGGCGGCTACTACCCGCGCTTCGCCGCGCTCGCAAGTCACCTGCGGGGCGCGCTGCCCGAGGACTACGACCCGCTGACGGTCCACCTGGACGCCGAGATGCGCCCGATCATCGATCGCGGCAGCCACGCCATGGCCAAGCTGCTCGGCGCCGGCGCCAAGCGCTAGCCACCTGCAAGGAACGGAACTCGCATGAACTGGAAGCTCGAAGTGGTCATGGTCCCGGTCTCGGACGTAGAGCGCGCGAAGACGTTCTACGCCTCCGCGGCCGGCTTCACCGTCGACCACGACGTCACACCCACAGACGACGTGCGCGTCGTGCAGCTGACGCCCCGCGGGTCAGGTTGCTCGATCGTCATCGGCTCGGGCCTGGGGGGCATGGAACCGGGAAGCCTGCAGGGGCTGCAGCTGACCGTCTCGGACATCGACGTCGCCCGTGCCCATCTCGCCGAACACGGCATCGACGTCAGTGACGTTCGCCATAAGGGGCCGCCCGACCAGAACGGCACGAAGTTCGTCTTCTTCAGCGACCCCGACGGCAACGGGTTGGCAGTGCAGGAGTTGCGAGGCGCCGAAGACCCCGCTCACGTGTCTGCCAGCACGACTTAGCGACGCAACGTCGCACCAACGGCGACGTGCGCCAGCCGCTCGCCTCAGGAAGAACGACCAACCGCTCACCGCGGGGGACGTCTTCGCTGCCCGTTTGCGTACCCGTCGCACCTCGGTTGCGCGTCGATCAATGACAGGAGTCAACGTGTTGCTTGAAGGAAAGAACGCAATCATCTACGGCGCCGGCGGCCTCGGTGCGGGGGTCGCTCGCACGTTCGCGCGCGAAGGGGCCCGGGTCTTCCTCGCCAGCCGCTCGAGTGACCCACTCGAGGCGGTCGCGCGCGATGTCCTCGCCGCGGGTGGAGGATCGAGACGGCCGCCCTCGATGCGCTGGACAACGACGCTGTCCAGAGCCACGTCCATGAGGTCGTGGAACGGGCGGGAAGCCTCGACATCTCGTTCAACCTGACCTCGCGCGAGGACAAGCAGCGCATCCCGCTGACCGACATGGCCGTCGACGACTTTACGCGCGCTCCTCACACTGCTCTGACCTCCCAGTTCCTCACAGCGACCGCCGCAGCTCGGCAGATGGCCCAGCAAGGCTTTGGAGTCATCCTGTCGCTGACGAGCGGCACCGCACGCTCGCCGTCAGCCGGTATGGGCAACACCGGACCTGCCGACGCCGGCGTCGAGGTGCTCATGCGAACGCTCGCATCCGAAATGGGGTCGCGCGGCGTCCGCGTCGTCGGGCTCTACACCGCCGCGGTGGCAGAGACGCTCACCAGCGAGCGAATCGGAGAAATCGCGGGACAGCTGGTCGACGTTGACGCGGTCCTCCAGAGCGTGGCGCAGATGACGACCCTGGGACGCGCCCCGGCGCTCGCTCACGTCGCCGACACCGCCGCGTTCCTCGGTTCCGACCGCGCCGGCGACATCACCGGGACCGTCGTCAACGTCACGTGCGGCCTCGTGCCCGGGTGACGTCGGCGTGCCGCCGAGACCGGGAGCGAGAGCGTTCCCGAGGGCACTCCGCGCCCTGAGCGCGCTCGCGTTCTCGTTCGCGTTCCCAGCACGAACTGCCGGTCGCGGACGTTGACCGCCCCTCTTCACGTGACTTGCGCTGCGGACGAGCGGTTCAGTTCACGCTGCCGTCGTGGTGGCCGTGCTTCCCGCGGCAACCGCCGTTCGTTGCGCTCGTCCGTCCGGCGAACGATAGACCGCGCGACGCAAGGCCAAGGACGTGGCGGCGGATGTTGGGGGTACTTTGTCCTGCTGAAGTCATCGGCCCGCGACGCCTGTGTGGTGTACGACATCCACCTCATCTCTCACAGTAAAACTTCGCGACGCTCATGATCGTCCGTATTTGGAGGACCCGGCTCGACGAATCTCGAGCTGGCGAGTACGAGCGCTTCGCGCACGAGCGGTCGATGCCGATGTTCCAGCGCCGACAGGGATGCCTCGGGGTGCTGTTCGCGCGCACGCACAACGGCCGCGCAGTCATCACCCTCTGGGAGGACGAAATCGCCGTGGAACGCCTTGAGGCCGACTCGGAGTATCGCTCGACAGTAGAGGCGATTGCCGCCGCAGGCTTCCTACGCCCGCCACAGGTCGTGGAGCTGCTTGACGCCGGCAGTGGCTGGCTCGCACGCTCCTCTTGGTAAGGACCTGGCTGGGTATTCGCCCGCTCGCCAAGCCTGCCATCGCTCGTGCAGTTCCGGCACTACCGAAGCGAGATTCACGCGCGTCCTCCCGCGTGCGCATCTAGGTATCAAACGCCACCCCCAACACGCCCCAGCGATCCCTGGCGGTGTCACCTGACGGAAGTATGTCGGAGTGAAGATCTCCAGACGCGGCCCGCCCGGCTGTCATCCGGTACTTCATGGCCGCGACGAACATCAACCGAGTTGTCCTCACCGGCAACCTGACCCGAGACGTGGGCCCAGCCGATCCGCAGCCCAGGCGCGACGATCTTCGACAGCGAGCTGAGTGGGAGCGCGCCGCCCTCGAAGCGGGTCTCACGCGAAGAACTCCTTCATGATCGAGGCCACGGCTTCGTGGGCACGCGCGTGATGCTGGCCGTCTACGGAGCGCGCGTGCCCGTCGGGGACGGCCTCGGCGAGCGCGATGTCATGCGAGAGGGTGTGTGCGAGTGCCGGCATGCCCGCCCAACCGGGGCTTGCCTTGATGTGGCCGATCGTCTCGCGCGGCATGCCGGTGCGGGCCAGGAAGCGCTCGGCCGCCTCCTCCCGTCCGCCGGACCGGACCCGGGCGTCGAGCTCCTTGCCGACGTCTCGGCTTCGCGCGTCTTCGCCCGCATACGGCGGCTCATATTCCGCCAGCTTGCGCATGTCGATGCCCCGGGCGGCCGCCTCGAGCGCCAGCGCCCCTCCCCACGAGTGGCCATACACGTACGGCGAGGCCCGGTACTCGCCACCACCGCACCGAGGTCCTCGACCTCGCACTCGATCATGTAGTTCTCGCCTTCGTCGCCGCTGTCGCCGCGGCCACGGCGGTCGTACTCGTAGCCCATGTAGCTCGAGTCGAGAAGCGCCGCCAACGGCTTGCTTGACGACCGGGTGCCCAGGGAGCGGATGAAGGCGCTCGGCGTCTGACCAGCGCGACCAGCACAAGCAGCAGGCACTCGGCTACTCCCCGCTGACGAGCGGCCTCCCCTACCTGCCGTTCACGAAGAAGATCCAGCGCCACGACGCGACGTCGGTGAGCCGCGACGCGACCAACATCCCCGGTGAGGTCGCCGCGCCGAGGCGGCCGAGGCGACCGCGAACAGCGCCACGCCGGCCAGGAACATCCGTCGGCGGCCGAGGAGGTCGGCCAACCGGCCGCCGAGAAGCACGAAGCCGCCCGCCATCAGGACGCAGCCGTTGACGACCCACGCCAGCCCGGCCCGCGAGAGCCGAGGTCGTCCTGGACCCGAGGGAGCGCGAGGATCCGAGGGAGCGCGACGTTCACGACCGTCATGTCGAGCACGAGGATGAACTGGATGAGCCCGAGCACGGCCAGCGCCTCCACCGGCGCGCGTCCGGCGCGCCGTCGTGGTCGCGGACGGTGATGAAGCGGTGCGCTGGCTTCGGGTCCATGGCTAGCGCGCCGGGGGCCGCTCAGTCGCACGGACGGGCCCGCGCCGCTCGTGCTCCATGAGCGCCGCGATCCGGTCGGCCGCCTCCGCGCCCCACTCGCGCTCGACGATGTGCAAGGCGAGGTCGAGGCCGCTGGTGACACCGCCGCAGGTCAAGACGTCGCCGTCGTCGACCACGCGCGCCTCGCGGTCGACGACCGCCCCCATCTGCTCGAGCTGGTCGAGGTTGCCGCGGTGCGTGGTCGCGGGGCGGCCTTCGAGCAGCCCCGCCTGCGCGAGCAGGATCGCGCCCGTGCAGACCGAGCCGACGACGGTGCCGCCCGCGTGCAGATCGGCCAGTCGCGCCGCGAGGCGGCCGTCCTCGTGCTGGCGCCGGATGCCGGACGCGCGCGCCTCGGCGGCGTCGTCGGCGTCGAAGCCGTAGTGGCGCAGGCCGTTCCAGCCGCCGCCGGGGACGATCACCATGTCGGCGCGGTGGGAGAGGACGTCGTCGACGACCACGCGGGCGCCGTGCGACGACGCCACGATTCCCGCCTCGTGCGCGCCCACGAGCGCGACATCGAGGCCGGGGACGCCGACGGCCGCGTTGGCGAGGACCTCGTACGGGCCGATCGCATCGACGTCGTCGAAGCCGTGGAAGAGCGGGATCTCGATTCGCATGGCCGCATCGTCGCGCTGGTACGCGGCGCCCACCAGAGGCAGGATCGCCAATGTAGATAAGATTGCGGCCATACACCGGATCGCCGTCCTCGCCTTCGACGGAGTCGTCGCCTTCGACCTCGCCACGCCGCCGCAGGTCTTCGGCGCGGTCCGCGGGTACGAGACGCTGATCTGTGCCGCGCAGCCCCGCGTGAGAGCGGGGCACGGCTTCGGGATCGTCGCGCAGGCGGGGCTGGAGGCCCTCGAGCGCGCCGACACGGTGATCGTCCCCGGGATCCGCGACGAGCGCGCCCGGATGTGCGCGCCCACGCTCGACGCTCTCCGCGCGGCCGCCGCCGGGATCGACCTGTGCCTGCACCTCGTCCGTCGCGACCTGGGCTC
>Ga0136614_10002585_pt1 | contig 11300 bp, 9 predicted proteins | sample AntDrymUQ2792106_2_FD_106643 | JGI IMG/M metagenome (GOLD analysis project Ga0136614, IMG submission 106643) | Polar desert sand microbial communities from Dry Valleys, Antarctica - metaG UQ279 (21.06) | ecosystem: Environmental > Terrestrial > Soil > Desert | place: Antarctica: Dry Valley... | reverse complement strand
CGGCCGCACGAACGTGTCCGGGTCGGGCCCGATGCGCCGGCCCTGGTCGAGCTCGGCGATCTGATCCATCTCGGCCTCGGAGAGGTGAAAGCCGAAGATGTCGAGGTTCTCCTCGATCCGCGCCGGCGTCACCGACTTCGGGAAGATCACGTTGCCGAGCTGCAGGTGCCAGCGCAGGATGACCTGCGCGGGCGTGCGACCGTGCCGCTCGGCGAGCGCCTTGATCACGGGCTCCTCAAGCACCTGCCCCTGCGCGAGCGGGCTCCACGCCTCGGTGACGATGCCGCGGTCGGCGTGCTCTCGCCGCAGCCCGATCTGCTGCAGGTGCGGGTGCAGCTCGATCTGGTTGACCGCCGGCGTCTCGCCGGTCTCCTCGATGATCCGCGCGAGGTGCGCGGGCTGGAAGTTCGAGACGCCGATCGCGCGGATGAGGCCCTCGTCGCGCAGCTCGATCAGCGCCTGCCAGGTCTCGGCGTAGCGGTCGCGCGAGGGCACCGGCCAGTGGATCAGATAGAGGTCGACGTGATCGAGCTCGAGGCGCTCGAGGCTGCACTTGAAGGCGTGGCGCGCCTGCTCGTGGCCGTGGTCGTCGTTGAAGCATTTCGTCGTGACGAAGATGTCCTCGCGGGGCAGGCCGCTGGCCCGGATCGCCTGGCCGACCTGGGCCTCGTTCTCGTACGCGGATGCGGTGTCGATGTGGCGATAGCCGGCCTGGAACGCGCGCACCACGACCTCGACGGTGTCCTGCGGCGAGACCTGGAAGACGCCGAAGCCCAGCTGCGGGATGTCGACGCCGCCGCGCAGGGCGACGGCGGGGATGCGGGAGGTGGAAGTGCTCATCTGGCTCGGTTGCCCGCTGAGGAGCAACCCAAACGACCGGCCGCCGGGTCGATCTGCCCCGCTACGCTGCGCCCGCCGAGCAGGACGAGCGGCAGGCCGCCGCCGGGGTGCGTCGTGCCGCCCACGCGCCACAGGCCGCGCACGCCCGTCACCGCGTTGGGCGGCCGGCGCAGCGTGCCGAGCCGCCCGTGCGGCGCGACGCCGTAGATCGCCCCGCCGCAGGCGCCGGTCAGGCGCTCGAGGTCCGCCGGCGTGCGGCGCATGACGAACGCCAGGCGCCCGGGCGAGAGCCCCAGCGCGGCCAACAGCGTCGACTCGTAGCGCGGGCCCTCCGCGTCCCAATCCACGCTGCCGCTGGGGGCGTTGGCCAGCACGAACAGGTTCTCGCAGTCCGCCGGCGCCTCGCCGGGATCGCTGACCCACGACGCCGCGAGATACAGCGTCGGGTCGCGCACCGGCCGCCGCGCCCTGAACACGTCGTCGAACTCGGCGTCGTAGTCGGCGGGGAAGCGGATCTCGTGATGGGTCCGCCCCGGCTCGCGCCCGCGCAGGCCGACGAGCAGCGCGAAGCCCGACAGCGAGCGCTCGCGCGGAGACGGCGCGTCGCCGTTGAAGACGACGGCGTCGGCGGCCAGCCACCCGGCGCTCGTGCGCACGCCCGTCACGCGGCCGCGCGCACCGCGACCGCCCCACAGCGCCGCCGTGGCGCCGCCGGCGAGCTGGACGGCGTGCGCCCGCACGCCGCAGCGCAGCTCGCCGCCGGCCTCGCGCAGGGCCTCGGCGAGCGCCTCGACGATCGCGTAGATCCCGCCGCGCACGTGCCACGCGCCGAAGGCGTGCTCGACGTAGCCGGCAACCGCCAGCGCCGCGGGCGCGCGGCGCGGGTCGGCCCCCGCGTACGTCGCGAAGCGCTCGACGACGAGCCGCAGGCGCGGGTCGCGGATCGTCGCGCGCGCGAGCGTGCGCAGCGTGTGCCACGGACGCACGCGCAGCAGCGCGCGCGGGTCCGGCGGCGGCGCGTCCGCCGCGGGCCGGCGCGGCGGCCACGGCGGCGGCCCGCTCAGCACCGGCAGCGACCCGCGCCACATGCCCGCGCAGATGCGCAGAAAGCGCGCCCAGTCCTCGCCGGCGCCCGGCGCCCAGGACTCGAGCGCCTCCAGCGCCCGCGGCAGGTCGGCCGACAGCTCGACGCTCGTGCCGTCGGCGAAGCGGTAGCGCGTGACCGGCTCGACCGCCACGAGCTCGACGCGATCGCCGAGCAGCTCGCGCACGAGCCACGGCATCGTCAGCAGCGACGGCCCGGCGTCGAAGCGAAAGCCGTCGCGCTCGACGCGCGCGCAGGCCAGGCCGCCGACGCCGGCGCCGACGACGACGACGCGGGTCATCGCGCGGCGCGCAGCCGCGTTCGCAGCGCCGGCAGCGCGAAGGCGCCCATCGCGAGGCCGCCCGCCAGCGCCACGCGCGGGCGGCGCCAGATCACGAGGTTGGCGAACGTCTCCCCCGCCCACGTCCAGGCGTAGAGCGCAAGTGCGCCGTCGTCGGCCGGCTCGCCCGCGTCGTCCTCGACGCCGGCCAGCGACCACAGTGCGAACACGCCCGCGCCCGTCAGGAGCCAGCCGGCGAAGTTCGACGCGGGGATGCCCTCGTAGCGCCCGCCGCCGGGCCACGACCAGTAGCCCTCGCGGGCCATCCGCGGATCGAGGAAGACGTCCCACGCCGTCAGCGCGCCGGCGGCCAGCGCGACGCGGGCCACGCGCCGGCGGCGCGCGAGCACGCCGGCGACAACCCACGCCGGCCGCGCCATCATCGCCCACGCCGCCGCCGCCGCGAGCGGCACGCCGCCGACGCGCGGGCCGAGCTTGTCCGAGTACGTGTAGTGGCCGAACGGCCTGCCGGTCGCGACGCCGAGCAGCTCGGCCGCGAAGCCGACGGCGCCCGCGCTCCAGACGAGGCCAAGCCCGCGGCGTGTCCCGCGCGCCGCGGCGGCCTCCGTCGCCGACGCCGCCAGCATCAGCGCGACGATGGCGCGCGTCGCCGCCACGCGCCGCTGGGCGGGCAGGTACGCGTAGCCCACCTGCGCGCCCACGAGCGTCCCGAACAGCCCCCGGAACGCCCGCTGCGGCCCGCTCGCCCGCGGCCCGCTCACCGCACGGTCGCCGCGACGAGGAGCTTGCGCCGCCGCGGCACGACCGCGCGACCCGGCTCGGCGCCGTAGCCGTCGCGCTCGATCTGGCGCAGGATCTCGCGGTACATCGCGACGGCGGCGGCGATCGCCCGCTGGCCGCGTGCGAGCAGCGTGATCCCGGCGCAGCCGATCTCGTACTGCCGGTCGGCGCGGGCGATCTGGTCGCGCAGGATCGCCTCGCGCTCGCCGGGCGCCAGCGAGCCGCCGCAGCGCTCGATCGTCGCGCTTGGCACGTAGACGCGACCGGCTACGCGATCCTCGTCGATGTCGCGCAGGACGTTCGTGCGCTGCATCGCCTGTCCCAGCGCGGCCGCGGCGGGCAGGGCGTGCTCGGCGTCGTGCATGCCGAGCACGTGCGCCATGACGACGCCGACGGTCCCGGCGACGCGGTAGCAGTAGCGGTCGAGGTCGTCCTCGTCGCAGATCGGCACGCCGGCGAGATCGTCGCGCATCCCGGCGCAGAAGTCGGCGAACGCGTCGCGCGGCAGCGGATGGCGGGCGCTCAGCTGCTCCAGCAGCGACGCCTCGCGACCCTGGGCGGGACCACCTGCGGCCCACGTCTCGACGGCCGTCAGGCGCTCGTCGGCGTCGGGCGCGCCGTCGTCGACCGCGTCGTCCAGCGTGCGGAAGACGAGGTAGAGCAGGTACACGTCGTCGCGCACGTCGCGCGGCAGCAGCCGGCAGGCGAGCGCGAACGTGCGCGCGACGCGGCGCGTCGTCTGGCGGGCGTCGACCAGGTCGGCGTTACGCACGGACGACGGGCCTCCTCGGCGCGGCCGGCAGGTCGGCGGCCATCAGCGCGGTCGTGACCTCGGCGCCGAGCAGCACGCCCGGGATGCCCGCGCCGGGATGCGTGCCGCCGCCGACGTAGTACAGGCCGCGCAGCGACCGGTCGCGGTTGGGCTGGCGCAGCGCCGCGGACTGGTGCAGCGTCGGCTCGACGGCGAACGCGTTGCCGTGCGCGGCGTCGAGCTCGCGCGCGAAGTCGACCGGCGTCATGCGGTGCTCGACCTGCACGGACGCGTCCAGGCCGGTCAGCCCGAACGTCGCCTCCATGTCGGCGACCACCGCCGCGCGCAGCCGGTCGGACTCGCGCCCCCAGTCGATCCCCGCGCGCAGGTTGGGGACCGGCAGCAGGACGGCCAGCGCATCGCCGCCGGCGGGCGCCATGGCGGGCTCGGTGCGCGTCGGCGCGTGCACGTAGGTCGAGTACGTCGCCGGCAGCCGGCCGCGCCGCGTGACGTCGCCGATGAAGCGCTTGTAGCCGTCGCCGACGAGCAGCGTGTGGTGCAGGAGCGCGTCGAAGCGCCGGTCGCAGCCGAGGTAGAGCAGCAGGCAGGACATCGTCGGCGTCAGGCGCCGCCGCGGCGCGCGCCGCCCGACGAGCTCGTGCGTCTTGAGGACGGCGGCGTTGAAGACGACCGCATCGGCGGCGATCCGCTCGCCGCCCTGCAGCACGACCCCGGTCACCCGCCCGGCGCTGTGGTCGATCCGCGCGACGCGCTCGCCGCAGCGCACGTCGAGCGGGCGCGCCATCGCCTCGACGAGCGAGTAGACGCCGCCGTCGGAGTACCAGACGCCGTCGAGGAACTGCAGGTACACGAGCGCGCCGTAGATCGCCGGCACGCGGAACGGGTCGCCGCCGATGAACAGGGAGTGGAAGGAGAAGGCCTCGCGGATCCGCGGGTGCTCGAAATGGCGGCACACGAACTGCCACAGCGGCAGCGCGGCGCCGAGGCGCAGCATCCGCGGGGTGAACGCGAGCAGGTCGCGCACCTGCAGGAACGGCCGCCGGCCGGCGCCGAGGATGCCCTCCTCGTAGATCGGCCGCAGCGCCTCCAGGAAGCCGTGAAACGCGGCCGCGTCGCGGCTGGAGAACTGCGCGATCTGCTCGGGCATGCGCGCGGCGGGAACGAAGTCCAGCGTGCGCGGCTCGCCCGCCCAGCGGATCCGGTAGAAGGGATCCAGGCGGCGCAGCGTCACCTCGCTGTGCAGATCCAGGCCGGCCGCGGCGAACGTCTCCTCCAGCACCCAGGGCATCGTGATCAGCGACGGCCCGGTATCCCACGTGTGACCGCCGTCGCGCAGCTGGTAGGCGCGGCCGCCGGGCTGCGCGCGACCCTCGACGACCACGACGTCGTGGCCCGCGCCCTGCAGCCGCAGCGCCGCACCGAGCCCGCCCAGGCCGGCGCCGATCACGACGACCCTCATCGCGCGGGCTCCGGGCGCCCGCCGGGCGACTGCTCGCTGCGGAAGTTGAGGGGAAGCGTCAACGCGACCATTGCCTACCCTGCGATACGCGGCGCACCCCGTCGGCGGATTGCATCCGGGTGCTAGGAGACTACGCCGCCCGTCCTCGGCGGCTACGACGTACCCGGGAACCCCGCGACCCGGGCGCACAAGTCGGCGCAGCCTCCGGCCCGCGGGCGGGTAGTCCGCGGCGCATGGCTCAACAAGGACAGCATCCGACGCAGGCCGAGCCGGCGCCGCCGTTTCCGGAGCAGGAGCAGGAGCCTCCGGGCCGCGAAGCCGAGATGAAGCCGCTCGCCGACCACGGCGAGGACAGCTACGTCGGCCACGGCCGGCTCACCGACCGGGTCGCGCTGATCACCGGCGCCGACTCGGGCATCGGTCGCGCGGTCGCGCTCGCCTTCGCCCGCGAGGGCGCCGACGTCCTGTGCTCGTACTGGAAGGAGGACGAGGACGCGGCGCAGACACGGCAGCTCGTCGAGCAGGCGGGCCGGCGCTGCATCACCGTCGCGGGCGACATCGGCGACCGCGACCACTGCCGCGCGCTCGTCGAGCGCGCGCACGACGAGCTCGGACGGCTCGACGTGCTCGTCAACAACGCGGCCTATCAGATGGTCTACGACTCCTTTCTCGATATCCCGCCCGACGAGCTCGACTTCGTCTTTCGCACGAACATCATCGCGATGTTCCACCTCTGCCAGGCGGCCGTGCCGAGGATGCGGCCCGGCTCGACGATCGTCAACACGACGTCGATCCAGGCCGCGCAGCCCAGCCCGCAGCTGCTGCACTACGCGGCGACGAAGGGCGCGATCAGCACGTTCACCAAGGGCCTCGCGCAGGAGGTGGCCGAGCGGGGCATCCGTGTCAACGCCGTCGCCCCGGGGCCGATCTGGACGCCGCTGGTGGCGATGAGCTTCCCGGCGGAGAAGAACGCGCAGTTCGGCGGCGACACCCCGCTGGGCCGGCCGGGCCAGCCCGGCGAGCTGGCCCCGCTGTACGTGTTCCTCGCCAGCGAGGAGTCGCGCTTCATCAGCGGCGAGGTGATCGGCGCGACCGGCGGCAAGCCGCTGCACTGAACGCGGCGGCGACGCGATGCACATCAAGCCGGCGTTCGAGCTGCGCGACGTCGAGGTCGCCCGCTCGATGGTGCGCGCTCACCCGTTCGCGACGATCGTGACGGCCGACCTGCGTGCGACGCACATGCCGTGCCTCGTCGAGGAGGACGCCGACGGCCTCGTGATCCTCGGCCACGTGGCCCGCGCCGACCCGGTGGCCGAGTCGCTCGCGGGGCCGCTGCTGCTGATCTTCCAGGGCCCGCACGGCTACATCTCGGCGAGCTGGTACGAGCAGGACACGATCCCGACGTGGAACCACGTCACGCTGCACGTGCGCGGCACCCCGCAGCGCCTCGACGACCCGCTGCCCGTGCTGGAGCGCACCGTCGACCACTTCGAGGCCGCCGTCGAGCGGCCGTGGTCGCTGGGGCGCCTGGCCGACGGCGGGCGGGAGATGGCCGACAAGGTGGTGGCGTTCCGGTTGCGCGCCGACTCGTGGCACGCGGAGGGCAAGCTCTCGCAGGACAAGCCCGCCGACGAGCGCGCGCGCCTGCTCGCCGGCCTGGAGGCGCCGGGTCCGTACCGCAACGCGCCGCTGGCGGCGCTGATGCGCCGCTTCGCCACGGCGGACGACGGCGGCTGACGGACGCGTCGCGCGCGCCCACGGCGGGGGGTGTGACGAACCCCGCGGGCCACGCGCGGATCGTTCGTCACACCCCGCCGGCCGCTATGGCCGCTTCGGCGCCGCCGCCTTGGGCTTGGGCTTGGGCTTGGGCTTGGCCTTGGGCTTGGCCGGCTTGCGCTTGGCCTTGGGCATGCGCGCCTCGCCGGCCTTGATCGCCTCCCGGACGCGGGGATAGGTCCCGCAGCGGCAGACGTTGCGCAGCGCGTCGAGATCGGCATCGCTGACCTTGCGGCGCTTGGCGCGAGCCTCCTCGACCAGCGCGACGGCGCTCATGATCTGACCGGGCTGGCAGAAGCCGCACTGGGCCACGTCGAGCTCCAGCCACGCCTCCTGCATCGGGTGCAGCGGCTTGCCGACGGTGGCCGGCAGGCCCTCGATCGTCGTGATCCTGTCGCTGGAGCGGATCGAGGAGATCGGCACCGAGCAGGGGTTGAAGGCCTTGCCGTTGATGTGGCTCGTGCAGGCCTGGCAGACGCCGAGCCCGCAGCCGTACTTGGGACCGTTGACCCCGAGGACGTCGCGCAGGACCCACAGCACGCGCTCGTCGTCGGCGACGTCCACGCTGACGCGCTTGCCGTTGAGGATGAAGGTGTGAACAGGCAAGGTGTCTCCTTAGTCGGCCGTCTTGGCTTGGGCCCTGCGCCGGGACGGCGCCTTCTTCTTCTTGCTCGGCGCCTTCCTGGCACGCTTCTTCTTGGGACGCTTGACGCCGGCCTTGGCGAGGCCGTCGACGGGCGACGCGGGGATCGGCGGCACGGTCGCAAACGGCTCGAAGCCGAGCTCGCCGCCGTGGTTGATCGGGAAGGACGTCGGCGGCCTCCCCGTCGCGCGACCGTAGGCGCACGCCACCGCGGCCATCGACGCTGCGACGCCGAACTCGCCGGCGCCGCCGGGCGTGTCGGTCGTCGGCGGCATGACGATGACCTCGAGCTGCTTGGCGAGGATCGGCGACTTCAGGCACGACCAGATCTCGGCGCGGTCCTTGCGCACGTCGGCGACGGCGCAGTTGGTCTCCAGCGGGTCGCCGGGCCGAAAGTGGAACGTGAACGTCTCGTCGATGGTCTTGCCGGGCAGCGGCGGCGTGAACGGCAGCTGGGCCTTGCGCAGGTCGGCGAGCACGGAGGCGTCGGACTTGCCCGACACCGACGAGCCGCCCCACCGGACCTTCAGCGCCCTGACGGCCTCGACGCACTGCCCGAACGTCTTGCCGCGCACGGCGACACCGCCGGGCACTTGCTGGCTGTGCGGGATGATCGCCACGTCCGTGATGCCCGGCATCGCCAGGACCTCGGCGGCGTTGTCGACGCCCAGCGCCCTGCCGTTGATCGTCGGCGGCCTGCAGACCATCGTGGGCAGCGCGCCCGCGACGTCCAGGTCCATGGCGAAGATCTTGCGTCCCGTCACGATGTCCTGCGCGTCGATCCGGCGCTGGTCGGTGCCGACGATCGAATGCTGCGTCTTCAGGCGCGGCGTCACCGCGACCGTCCTGCTCACCGCGGCCTTCTCGGCGAGCGATCCGAACGTCGCGGTGCGCCCGTCGGCCGTCGAGAACACGCCCTCGCGCAGCCGCAGGTCCCACGTCGACACGCTCAGCTCGTCGGCCGCGGCGCGCATGAGCTGGCCGCGCGCCGTCGCCGCCGCCATGCGCACGGGCGTGAAGATCGAGTGCATGGTGTTCGAGCCGCCGGTGAACTGGTTGAACAACAGCTCCGGGCGGGCGTCCGCCAGCGTGATCTTGACCTTGTCCAGCGGCACGTCCATCTCGTCGGCGATCGTCATCGCGACCGCCGTGGTGATCCCCTGCCCGACCTCCGCGCGCGGAAGCGCGAACGAGACGGTGCCGTCGGGGTTCACGGTGACGCTGATGAGGCTCGCGGTCGGCAGCGCCGCCGCCGTCAGCACGTCGCTCAGGTCAAGCGTGTTGGTCAGCTGGACCGTCGGCACCGCGGCCGTCGCCTCCTCGGTGTCCCAGCGGGCGGCCGCGACGAGCGTCGGGGCGGCGAGCAGATAGCCCATCAAGCGCCGGCGGGTGATGCCCGTGGCGCCGTCGGGATCCACGGGCGACTCCGCGCCCGGCTCGCCGGCGCCCCCCGGCCGGCGGTGTTCGAGATCGGTCATCTGCGTCTCCTCGTTGGCTGACATCGCGCTTACCCCTCCGTGCCGAGATCTTCGGCGACTTCGCTGCCGTAGGACTTTTCAACTGGCTTGAGAAATCCGTCGACCGACGGGTCGATCCTGGTGATGAGGCTCTTTGTCGACGGCGGCCCGCCGTCGGGGGTGTAGGTGATCGACGGCGTGACCCCGCCGAGATCGACCTCACCGAGGTTCTGCTTGGCCCGCAGGATGCCCTCGCGGGACAGATCGCCGTCGGCGATCGCCTTGCGCAGGATCTCGGCTTGCACCTTGGCCCCTACGTACGCCAAGGCGAAGTAGATGCTCGGCGGCTGGCCCGGCTCGTACTTGGCGTGATCGGCCACCAGCTGCTTCATCCCGGGGGCGCCGGGATCGTTCCAAGGCGCCGAGAACGAGGTCACGAGCGCGCCCTTCAGGGCGCCGGCGACCGGCGTGGGCTTCGCCTTCAGCGAGCCGTCCTTGGTGATCAGCTGCTCGAGGAAGGCCGGGCCCTGCAGGATCCACTGCGGCTTGAAGCCCAGCGAAGCGGCGGTACCCACGATCGGGCCCGTGCTGCTCGGCAGGGCGACCACCACGACGGCTTGAGCGCCGGCGGACTTGAGCTTCTGGATCTGCGCGGTGAACTCGGTGTCGCCGGCCTTGAAGGTCTGCCGGCCGCCGTCCGCGAAGCCGAGCTTCTCCTTGGCGGCCGTGTACCCGCGCAGGCCGTCCTGGCCGTACTCGTCGTTCTGGTAGATGATCCCGATCTTCGGCTTGCTGGCGCCGCGCTTGGTGTAGTAGTCCAGCGCGTTGGCGATGTCGTAGCTGTAGGGCGTGCCGACGGGTGCGATCACCTCGTCCTCGCCCCAGATCGAGTCAAACGACGCCGGGGTGGTCACCAGCTTGTCGCGGTCCACCAGCGCCTGGATCGCCTTCGTGGGCGGGCTGCCGAACGAGTGCAGCAGCGCGACGTCGTCGGAGATCGCGTTGTAGATCTGCACGTGCTGCTGGGGCTGGTAGCCGGAGTCCTTGATCGTCAGGCGGACCTTCCACCCGTCGATCCCGCCCGCCGCGTTGAGCGCCTTGAAGTACGCGCGATGCCCCGCCGCGACGGGCTTGCCCATCGCGCTGGCCGGGCCGGTCAGCGCGTTGATGTCGCCGACGCGGATCGTCTTGGCGGCGACGTCGACGCCGGGGCCGCCCTTGACGGCGCCGGCGCCCGACGATCCGCCGTTGGCGTTATCCGAGTCGCCGGTGCCGCAGGCGGCGAGGACGAGGCTCGCGCCGAGCGCCGTCAGCGCCGGCGGAAGGGAAGAGGAGCGTCTCACGGGTGTGCCTCCTTGGGCGTTGTGACGGTGAGCCTCGGCGTCGTGGTCTGGGGGTCGCCGTCGCGCGGGCGCCGCACGCGATCGGCGATGCCGGCGATGCCGCGCGGCTCGAGCGTCAGGAATGCGACGATCAGCAGGCCGTACGTGATCGACGTCAGGTCGCCGGCCGACAGCCCGCCGCTGCCCTCGGCGGGCAGGAACGGCAGCTCCTTGAGCAGCGACGGGAGCGCGAACACGACGGCGCTGCCCAGCAGCGGGCCCGCCGTCGTCCCGAGGCCGCCGACGATTACCGCGGCGATGAACTGGATCGACAGCAGCAGGCTCCACTGGTCGGGCTGCGCGAAGGACAGGTACGAGCCGTAGAGCGCGCCGCTGAGCCCGGCCAGAAACGAGGACACGACGAAGGCGGTGACCTTCACCCGCCCGACGTCGACGCCCATCACGGCGGCCGCGGCCTCGCGCTGGCGCAGGGCGACCATCGCACGCCCGGCACGGCCGCGCCGTAGGTTGCGGGCGAACACGGTCGCCGCGGCCAGCAGGACGAGCGCGAGGAAGTAGTACATGCCGCTGGCGTCGATCGTCACCCCGCCCAGGCGCAGGACGTTGCCGGGCGCGAAGTCCAGCGCGCCCAGCTCGACGGCGGGGAACGCCCGTCCCTGGGGACCGCCGGTGAGGCCGTCGGCGTTGAAGAAGACGTGCTGGGCGGCCTGCGCAGCCCGACGGGCGCCGTCGTCGGCGGCGTGCTGATCGGCATCACCGAGGTCATGACCGCCGGCTACGCGCCGGATTCGCTGGGCGACAACTTCTACGCGGTCGCGCCGTACATCGCGATGATCCTGATCTTG
>Ga0136614_10002584_pt1 | contig 11303 bp, 10 predicted proteins | sample AntDrymUQ2792106_2_FD_106643 | JGI IMG/M metagenome (GOLD analysis project Ga0136614, IMG submission 106643) | Polar desert sand microbial communities from Dry Valleys, Antarctica - metaG UQ279 (21.06) | ecosystem: Environmental > Terrestrial > Soil > Desert | place: Antarctica: Dry Valley... | reverse complement strand
GTCGCGACGGCACGGCGTGCACTCCTACAGCGTCTGCAACCGGATGTACCACCCGCGCCACTACGCCGACCCGATCGCCGAGTACTGGCGGCTGGTTCGAGACGTCACCATCTGGGACGTCGGTGTCGAGCGGCAGGTCGAGGTCTCCGGCCCGGACGCGCTGGAGCTGGCGAACCGGCTCACGCCACGTGACCTGACCAAGTGCGCCGTCGGGCAGAACAAGTTCCTGCTCAACACCGACGTGGACGGCGGTGTCATCAACAACCCGGTGCTGCTGCGGGTGGCCGACGACTCGTTCTGGTTCTCGGTTGCCGACGGGGACGTGCTGCTGTGGGCCAAGGGCGTGGCCGCCCAGTCCGGGCTCGACGTACGGGTCAGCGAGCCGGACGTGGCCCCAGTGCAGATCCAGGGACCGAAGTCGCAAGCCCTCATGCGTGACCTCGTTGGTGACAAGGTTCTCGACCTCAAGTACTACTGGAGCGGTGAGTTCGACATCGACGGCATGTCCGTCGTCGTCGGTCGGACCGGCTACACCGGTGAGATCGGGTACGAGATCTACCTGCGCAACGCCAGCCGCGACGGCACCAGGCTGTGGGACGCGGTCCTGGAGACCGGCGAGGCGCACGACCTCGCGGTGATCGGACCCTGCCAGATCCGCCGGGTCGAAGCCGGCATCCTCAGCTACGGCTCGGAGATCGCCCTCGACAACAACGGCTACAGCGACTACCACTTCCTCAACCCGTACGAGATCGGTCTGGAGTGGACCGTTGACCTCGACTCCGACTCCGACTTCATCGGCAAGCAGGCGCTGACGCGGATCGCCGAGCAGGGTGTGGACCGCAAGATCGTCGGCGTGGAGATCGGCGGCGACCCGCTGATCGGCTACCTCGAGGACTACCTGCCCGTGCTCGAGGACGACCGGCAGATCGGCCAGGTGTCGTCGGCGTTCTGGTCGCCTCGGCTGGAGAAGAACGTCGGCTTCGCCCTGGTGCCGATCGACCGCACCGACAACGGCACGAAGCTCGCCGTCCGCACCGCCGCTCGCGGTGATGTGGACGCCGTCGTGGTCCCGAAGCCGTTCATCGACCCCAAGAAGGACACTCCCAAGGGCGGCGGGACCAGCGGGTGACCGACACCTCCCGAGCCCGCGGCCCGACGCTGGTCGAGCGGCTGGCCGCCGGCCCGGTGCTGTGCGCAGAGGGCTACGTCTTCGAGCTCGAGCGTCGCGGCCACCTGCAGGCCGGGCCGTTCGTGCCAACGGTGGTGCTCGACCACCCCGGGCAGGTCACCGGCCTGCACCGCGACCTGGTGCACGCCGGTTCCGACGTGGTCGAGGCGCTCACCTACTACGCCCACCGGGAGAAGCTGCGCGCGGTCGGCAAGGACGGGCTGCTTGAGGACCTGAACCGGCAGGCGCTCGCGCTGGCCCGCGAGGTCGCCGACGAGAGCGGCGCGCTGCTGGCCGGGGACGTCTGTAACACCAACGTGTACGACCCAGCTGACCGGGGGACGCAGACGCAGGCGCGGGCGATGTTCGAGGAGCAGGTCGGGTGGGCGGCTGGCGCAGGCGTTGACTTCGTGATCGGTGAGACGTTCCGGTACGCGGGAGAGGCACTGCTCGCCCTCGACGTCATCACCGGAGCCGGTCTGCCGGCAGTCGTCACGCTCGCGGTCGGCCAGCAGCCGGAGACGCGCGAGGGGTGGGCCCTGCCCGACGCGTCGCGGCGCCTGGCCTCCGGCGGCGCCAGCGTGGTCGGCCTCAACTGCAGCCGCGGGCCCGCGACCATGCTGCCGCTGCTGCCCGACGTCGTTGCCGCGGTCGACGTTCCCGTGGCGGCACTTCCGGTGCCCTACCGCACAACCGCCGACCAACCCACCTTCCAGTCGCTGCGGGAACCGGAGAGCCGGTCGCTGCCGGACGGGCGTCCGTTCCCGACCGCGCTGGACCCGTTCTGCTGCAACCGGTACGAGGTTGCGGACTTCGCCCGGGAGGCGCTGGCCGTCGGAGTGCGCTACCTGGGCCTGTGCTGCGGAGCCGCACCGCACCATGTCCGCAGCATGGCCGAGGCGCTCGGCCGGCGACCCCCGGCCAGCCGCTACTCCGCGGACATGTCGAAGCACGTCTTCCTCGGCACCGACCCGGCACTCGCCGACGTCAACCTCGCCTACGGCGAGCAGCTGTAACCGATGCGCGACGCCACGACCTGCACCGAGGCCGGCCTGGTCCGCGTTGGCTCCGCACAACCGTGGCTGGTCGCGGCCCTGCGACGGCCACGCTACGAGGTGCTCCCGCTGGCCGGCACCGCTGACCGGGTGGTCGAGCACGTCCCACCGACTATCCCCGTGACCGTCACCTGCTCGCCCCGCCGCGGGCTCGAGGCCACGCTGCGACTCACCGAAACCCTGTCCGGACGCGGGTTCTCGGTGACCCCACACCTGGCCGCCCGTCAGGTGGTCGACGAGGCCCAGCTGACCGAGATCCTGCACCGCCTCGACGCGGCTGGCGTGCGCGATGTGTTCGTCGTGGCGGGTGACGACGAACGACCGGCTGGAGAGTTCGCCGACTCGATCGACTTTCTGAGGTCACTGGACCGGCTGCGGCGAGGTGGCGGGGCACCAGTCCCGCACCGGCTCGGGGTCGCCGGATACCCCGAAGCTCACCCGCTGGTCGGCAACGAAGAGCTGATGGAGGCGATGCGGGCCAAACAGCCGCATGCCGCCTACCTTGTCAGCCAGCTGTGCTTCGACGCGAGCGCGATCTCTTCCTGGCTCGCCGATGTGCGGTATGCGGGTGTACGGCTGCCGTTGCACGTGGGCGTCGCGGGCGCAGTGGACCAGCGCCGGTTGCTGCGGGTCGTGCAGCGGATCGGCGTCGGGCCGTCCGCCCGGTTCCTCCGCAAGCATCGGTACGGGCTCCTCCGGCTGCTGCGGCCCGGTGGCTACCGACCCGACTCGCTGGTGCGCGCGATGGCGGCGGAGCTGTCGGACCCGACCCGCGGGGTGGCGGGTCTGCACGTCTACACCCTCGGCGACGTGGCGGCGACCGAGCGGTGGCGGCAGCGTGCACTCGACCGGCTGAGCGACGAGGACGGGCATGCCTGACCCTCGCCGGCGCCCAGGGCGGTCCCGCCGCTACTCGGCGGCGGCCTTGCTGCGGCACGGGCTACGCGGCGACGCCTGGCCGCCGGCATGGCGCCACCACGACCTGCGGCCCAGCTACGACGTCGTGATCGTCGGTGGCGGCGTGCACGGCCTGGCGACGGCCTACTACCTGGCCCGCAACCACGGGATCACGAACGTCGCCGTGCTGGAGAAGAGCTACCTCGGCGGCGGGGGTTCCGGGCGCAACACCGCCATCCTGCGGTCGAACTACCTGACCCCGGAGGGGGTGCGCTTCTACGACCGGTCGTTGCAGCTGTACGAGCGGCTCGCCACCGAGCTCAACTTCAACGTGATGTTCTCCCGCCGAGGCCACCTGACCCTTGCCCACAGTGACTCCTCGCTCCGTACGATGCGGTGGCGCGCGGAGGTGAACAAGGCGTGCGGGGTCGACTCCGAGGTCGTCGGCCCCGACGACGTCACACGGCTGGTGCCGTTCATGGACGTCTCGCATCAACCGCGCTACCCGATCCTCGGCGCTCTCTACCACCCGCCCGGCGGGGTCATCCGGCACGACGCGGTGGTCTGGGGCTACGCCCGGGCCGGCGACGCGATGGGCGTGCACTTGCACCAGGACACCGAGCTGACCGGCATCGACGTTCGGGCGGGCAGGGTCACCGGTGTCCGTACCAACAGGGGGCGGATCGGCACCTCGGTCGTGCTGAACTGCACCGCGGGCTGGTCGTCGCTGGTCGCCGGCCTGGCCGGGGTCCGGCTGCCGGTCCAGACCTTCCCGTTGCAGGCAGCCGTCACCGAGCCGGTCAGACCCTTTCTCCACACGGTCGTCGTCTCGGGGACGCTGCACGTCTACGTCAGCCAGACCGACCGTGGCGAGCTGGTGTTCGGCGCGAGCGTCGACCCGTTCGGGTCGTACTCCACCCGTGGATCGGTCGAGTTCGTCGAAGGTGTCGCGAGCCATGTACTGCAGCTGATGCCCTCGCTGGCGCCGCTGCGGCTGCTGCGGCAGTGGGCCGGGCTGTGCGACATGACGCCGGACTTCGCGCCGATCATGGGGGCCACGGAGGTGGACGGATTCCTGGTCGACGTAGGCTGGGGGACGTACGGGTTCAAGGCCGGCCCGGTTGCCGGCGAGGCCATGGCCGAGTGCATCGCCACCGGCAGCACACCCGAGCTCGTCTCCGCGTTCGGGCTCGACCGGTTCAGCACCGGCCGGCTCGTCGGGGAGAAGGGCGCGGCGGCGGTCGGCCACTAGGTCGGCGAGATGATCCTGATCCCTTGCCCCTGGTGCGGTCCCCGGGACGCCGGCGAGTTCGGCTACGGCGGCGAGATCGTCCCCCGCCCGGACCCGCGCACGGCCACCCCCGAGCGGTGGCGGGACTACCTCTACCTGCGCGCCAACGTCGCCGGCTGGCAGACCGAGCGCTGGTACCACCGGATGGGTTGTCGGCGCCTCCTGACCGTTCGGCGCAACACCGTCACCGGCGAGGTGCGGCCGGCGGCCGAGGCGGTCGAGCGATGACCGCCACCCGACGGCTCGACCCCCAGCCCGGCGAGGTGATCGACCGCCGGCAGCGGCTGTCGTTCTCGTGGAACGCCAGGGCCTATCCCGCGTTTGCCGGCGACACCATCGCCTCGGCCCTGGCTGCGTCGGGCGAGACCGTCTTCTCGCGCAGCATGAAGTACCACCGGCCACGAGGGCTGCTGACTGCCAGCCACGCCGACCCCAACTGCACGGTCCAGGTCGGCGACGAGCCGAACGTCCGGGCAGCGCACCGACTTGTCGAGCCCGGCATGGACGTCCGCGCCCAGGACGCCTGGCCGTCCTTGGCGTTCGACGTCAAGGCCGTGACCGGGTTGGCGGGGCGTTTCCTGCCGGCCGGGTTCTACTACAAGACGTTCATCCGACCGCGGTCGCTGTGGCCGACGTACGAGCGGGTGCTGCGGCGCTTCTCGCACGGCGGCGTCGTCTCCCCGCACCGACCGGGGAGCGAACCGCAGCGGTACGACAAGCGGCACGTGCACCCGGACGTGCTGGTCGCGGGCGGCGGCCCCGCCGGCATGGCGGCGGCGGTCGCCGCGGCGCGGTCGGGCGCCCAGGTGCTGCTGGTCGAGGAGGACCACGCGCTGGGCGGTCACCTGCGGTGGGGCGACCCGGTCGAGCTCGCGTCCCTTGCCGAGCTGCGAGACGAGGTGGCCGCTACCGACGGGATCGAGGTGCTCACCGACTCGGTTGCGCTCGGCTGCTACGACCACCTCGAGGTCGCGGTCCTGCAACGCGGGCTCGCGCACGTGCATGAGCGGCTGGTCAAGGCCCGGGCCCGCGCCCTGGTCGTGGCGCCTGGGCTGATCGAGCGGCCGTACGTGTTCGCGGGCAACGACGTCCCGGGCGTGCTGCTGTCCAGCGCGGTCCGCCGGCTGGTCAACCTGTACGCGGTGCGGCCGGGCGACCGGGCGGTCGTGCTGACCGCAAACCCGCAGGGCGACGCGGCAGTCGCCGACCTCGAGCGAGCCGGGGTCGAGGTCGTGCACGTCGTCGACGCCCGGCGCGGGGGCGACGTGGTCCGCGCCGTCGGGCGCAGCCGGGTGCGCGCCGTCGAGCTGGCCGACGGTCGCCGAATCGACTGCGACCTGCTGCTGACCGCGGTCGGCTGGACCACACCGGCAACGCTGTTCACGACGGCTGGTGGCAGTCTCGGGTACGACCGGCGCACGGCGCGGTTCTGGCCCGACGCCCCCAGGCTGCCGGACGGCGTGTTCGCCGCGGGAGGCGTCGTGGGGGACGGCACGCTCGAGCAGCTGGTCGAGCACGCCGGCGTTGTGGGTCGGGCGGCTGCCCGGCGGGCCGGCGCCGGGTCGGGCGACCCGCCGGTCGTCTCCGAGCTGCCCCGCAACCCCCACCCCGAGCTGTTCCGCGGGCGGACGCACGGCATCGTCGACTTCTCCGAGGACGTCTCGTCCCGCGACCTCGTGACCGCGGTGCAGGAGGGATACTCCTCGGCCGAGCTCGCGAAGCGGTACACCACCGCCACTATGGGACCGACCCAGGGCAAGGTGGAGAGCGTCAACGTGCTCGCGGTCCTCGCGGAGGCGATCGGCCGTACCATCCCGGAGGTCGGCACGACGACCTGGCGACCGCCGTACGCGCCGGTGACCCTCGGGGCGCTCGCCGGACCCCACCGCGATCCGGTGCGACGTTCACCGCTGCAGCCCTGGCACGAGCGCAACGGGGCGGTCCCGCTGGTCGCGGGTGCCTGGATCCGACCGGACCACTACGGCGACCCGGTGGCCGAGGCACGTACGGTCCGGGAAGCCGGCGGGATCATCGACGTCACCCCGATCGGGAAGCTGGACCTGCGGGGTCCCGACGTGCCGAAGCTGCTGAACCTGCTGTACGTGAACCGGTGGTCGCGGCTGGCGGTGGGCCGGGTCCGGTACGGCGTCATGTGCGCGGAGGACGGGGTGGTCCTCGACGACGGCGTGACCGGCCGGCTCGGCGAGGAGCACTACCTGACGAGCACGACATCGGGCGGCGCGGCCTCGGTGTGGGAGTGGGCGGAGAGCTGGCTGCAGACCGAGCACCCCGACTGGCGGGTGCACGTGACGCCGGTGACGACGGCGTACGCCAGCATCAGCGTCGCCGGTCCGCGGTCCCGAGAGCTGATTGCACGGGTGGTCGACGACGTGGACGTCTCCGCGGACGCGTTTCCGTACATGCACGTACGCACCGGCGGGATCGCCGGCGTCGCCGGGTGCGTGCTCTGGCGGATCGGCTTCACCGGCGAGCTGGGCTACGAGCTGCACGTCCCGGCGGGCCACGGGCTGCACGTGTGGGAGCGCCTGCTCGCACGCGGCCAGGACCTCGGGGTGCGGGCCGTCGGCATCGAGGCACAACGGGTGCTGCGGCTGGAGAAGGGCCACCTGATCGTGGGCCAGGACACCGACGGGCTGACCCAGGCCCACGACGTCGGGCTGGAGGGACTGGTCCGGCTGGACAAGGACGACTTCGCCGGGCGTCCCGAGCTGGTCTGGCGGGCCCAGGCCGCCGACGAGCGCCGGCTGGTGGGCCTGTGGCCGCGGGACGAGGCGACGGTGCCGGCGGAGGGCAGCCAGCTGGTCGATGCCGCGGGGCGGCTGTGTGGTCGCATCACCTCCAGCCGGTGGTCCCCGACGCTGCGCCGGTCGATCTGTCTCGGCCAGGTCGCCGCTTCGCTGGCTCAGCCGGGCACCGAGGTACGGGTGCGGCTGCCCGAGGGCGGCTTCGCGGCTGCGGTCGTGACCGAGCACCTCGCGGCGGTCGACCCGGAGGGAGTGCGGGTCCGTGCCTGAGCGGATGCCGGTCGCGCGGAGCCCGATCGCCATCGCTCCCCCCGAAGCCGTCGTCGGCGGCTGGGCGGTCAGCGCGCGCCGCAGCAGCGCCAACCTGGTCCTCGTCGACTGCAGCGCGATGACAACGGTGGCGCTGCGGGCGCGCGACAGCGGCGAGGTGGCCCGCGCGCTGGGCGTGCCGATGGGCCGGGCGGCGCGCCAGCGATGGGGCGACGGCTCGGTGCCGGTGCTGGTCGTGGGGTCAGGCCCGGACGAGTGGCGGGCGTTGGGTCCGCCCGGGACGCTGGACTTGGTCGTCGCGCACCTGACGTCGGTCGCGGCCGACGCGGCAGGCGACGACCTGGTCAGCGTGGTCGACCTGACCCATGGCACCGCGCTCGTCCGGCTTACCGGTGAGCGGTCTGCCGACCTGCTCGCGCACGAGACCGCCGTCGACCTGTCCGACCGGGCGCACCCCGACGGCGCCGCCCTGCGCACCGCGGTCTCGGGCCTGGCGGCCGATGTCGTCCGCGACGACCAGGGCGGCGTCTGTTCGTACCTGCTCGGCTGCGAGCGGTCGTCCGGGCAGTACCTGTTCGACAGCCTGCTCGATGCCGGCGGCCCCTTGGGCGTGGACGTGGACGGCTTCGCCTCTGATGACGAGGAGCCCGCGCATGTTCGTTGACCCATTGACCTGGCGCTCCGAGCGGCGGGTTGCCACCGGCGACTGGACAGGTTCCGCTCAGGGCGGCGTCCGCGTACTCGCGGCACCCAGGGTGCTGGACGAGGAGATCGACTACAGCCGGATGCTCCCACTTCTCCAATCCCGCAGGACATGTCGGCACAGCACCACGCCGAGTCTCGATGCGGCGTGCCATCCGGCGCTGCCGCCGAGCGTCACCGGATGTGGCTACCCCGCTCGGAACCGCACCACGTCGCCGCTGGTCTGTGTGCCGCTCAGTTATTTGCCGAGTCAATGTCGGTTGGCGGTAGCGGGCCAGAAAGCGACGCCAACGCCCGGCCTGGTCACGTCCAGGTAGCTCGACATCAGATCGGTCGTGGCGGTCGTCATCGCGGCTCTTCCCCGCACTGCCGGAAGCCGGTCTCCCGGCACCGCAGACGAGCCGCGGCTGGCCCGCCGACCGGGCAGCCGACGCGCTGCTGCACGTCGCCGCCGACCCGGCCACCTGGTCCCCCGCCCGCCTCACCGAAGCCGGCCCCTGGTGGGACTGCGTCTCCGAAGAGACGCCCGAACAAGGCGCCGAAGCCGCGGCCGCAGACCTGGCCGGCCTTGAGGCTGAGCTCGACGCCACCGACGGCAGGCGAGTCCTGGGGCATGACCCGGTACGGGTGGCGCAAGCAACAAGACGAGCGCCGCAGCCGGCACGAGCAGCGTACGGCGCCGGTGGCGTAGACACCTCGACTCCGCTCGACCTCGAGGAGCGACTCGAACGGGGTCACGGCGGGCGACACCATCGCCGCGCCGGTTCAGGACGCCCGCCGCGCTGGCCGGGCATGAGCCGGCGAGTCCTCGAGCCGCAAGGCACGTTTTGGACGATCGTCTTGCCGTTGGCCTTGTGGGTGGGGTTGTACCGTCGTGAGGGTGCGCTTCCGGCTCCGCTTGGCTCTGCCCCTGGCCGCGTCGCTGCTGCTGACCGTTGCTGCGTGCGGCCAAGGCGAGTCGGCAGCACCATCGCAGACCGCGGGGGCTTCACCGGCACGGCTGGTGGGTCCGGCTGCGTTCGCCGAGGCGGTGCAGGATCCTGAGCGACTAGTGATCAACGTGCATACGCCGGACGAGGGTTCCATTCCGGGCACGGATCTGGCGATCCCGTTCGATCAGCTGACGGCACGCGCCGACCAGTTGCCCGCCGATCGCGGCACCGGGCTCGCGGTCTACTGCATGTCTGGCAATATGAGCGAGACCGCGGTCGACACGCTGACGGACATGGGATACCTGGACCTGACCGAGCTGCGCGGCGGCATGGAGGCCTGGGAGCAGGCCGGTCGTCCGCTGACCGGCACCAACAGGGGGTGACCAACACCTGCCGGCGGTCGTGGAGGACGGTCCCGGCTGGTGTGCGTTAACCGCGTACCGACCGAACTCCATCGCACCTCGACGCGACCGAGCCCCCGGATCGCCGCATCACCGCTGCCGCGTGTGGTCGGGCACGTCCAGCAGTGACACGGGAAGCCCGCGCGCGCCCATGAGGGCTCGGGGGACCGGCCCACGACGGCCTTGATGCGCGTGTTAGCGCGTCCACCAGGGGCCGGCTTCGGCAAGGCGGGCCGGGCTGCGAGTCGGGATGGCCGCGTCGTGGCGCACACCGCGGGCGCTGAGGTCGGTGTCGTGGCCGGGGGGTTGCGACAGGAAAACCTGTTGCGTACCGTGGGGTCATGTCCGCCACCGCGACCCGGCATCCGGCCGAGGGGTGTGCACTGGCCGACGCGGCCGCCAGCCGGTTGTTCAAGGTCCTTGCTGACCCCACCCGGCTGGTGCTGCTGCGCCGCCTCGCCGATGGGCCGGCCACGGTGAGCGAGTTGGTCGATGCGCTCGGGTACCCGCCGCGTTCTCGGGTCTCGAACCACCTGGCGTGCCTGGCCTACTGCGGGCAGGTGACCGCCGAGCGCGCCGGACGCAACGTCACCTACGCCCTCGCCGACCCGGGCGTGCTGCGCCTGGTCGAGCTCGCCGAACAGGTCGCTGCCCCGAATGCCGAGCATCTCGCCTCGTGTACCCGCATCGGGCCGGCCTGGGTCTGAGGTCCGCCCTGACGACTGAACCGACACCCACCGACGCCCGCACCGACGATGGTGCGACGCAGACCGACGTTGCGCCCGGGCTGCTAGCGGCGCTGCCTGCCGCGGCCGCCACCGTGCGCCGTGCCGGGTTCGCCCGGCTGCTCCAGCACGACATGGCTGGCGGCGCCGTCCTGGCCGCAGACACCGGACTGTCGGCCGAGATGGTGCGAGATGCAGTCGTCTTACTGGAACGGACCGGCATCGCGACGGTCGACCACGAGGGTCGGGTCGTCGGAGTCGGCGGGCTCAGCCTTGTCCCCACTGCTCACCAGCTGCTGCTAGACGGGCAGACGTTCTGGACGTGGTGCGCCTTCGACGCCGTCGGCATCCCGGCCGCTCTCGGCATCGACGCCGTCGCCCGAAGCCGGTGCGGGCACTGCGGCGACCGCCTCGACGTGACCCTCACCGCCGGCCGGCCACCCGCCGACAGCGCCGTCGTCGGATGGCTGCCCGGCCACGCGTGCACCAACGTGCAGGTCGACTTCTGCCCCGCCGCCAACCTGTTCTGCGACCACACGCACTTGTCCGCGTGGCGCGATCAGGCCGGCAACCCGCTGGGCGGGCCGGCGACCCTGCCCACACTCGCGACTCTCGGCGCGCAGGTCTGGGCAGAGATGGCGCCGCCCGCGGCCAGTGGCAGCGGGCAGCACTGATGTCGACGGACGTGGTGGACCTGGCCGTCATCGGCTCCGGCGGCGCCGCGATGGCCGCCGCCATCGCCGCCCGCGGGGCCGACCAGAGCGTCGTCCTGGTCGACCGGGCCACCCTCGGCGGCACCTGCGTCAACGTCGGATGCGTGCCGAGCAAGTACCTGCTGCACGCCGCCAGGCACCGCGCCGCCGCCCTCAGCGGTGGACGGGCCGGCATCCACACGTCGGCCGCACCGGTCGACCTCGACCGCGTCGTCGCCGGCAAGGACGAGCTCGTCGAGCAGCTGCGGCGGGCCAAGTACGCCGACGTCGCCGCCGCGTACGGCTTCGAGGTCCGGTGCGGCACCGCGACGTTCACCGGCCCGGGCACCCTGGAGGTCGACCGGACCCCGCTGCCGGCGCGGGCCTACCTGGTCGCGACCGGCG
>Ga0136614_10002583_pt1 | contig 11304 bp, 13 predicted proteins | sample AntDrymUQ2792106_2_FD_106643 | JGI IMG/M metagenome (GOLD analysis project Ga0136614, IMG submission 106643) | Polar desert sand microbial communities from Dry Valleys, Antarctica - metaG UQ279 (21.06) | ecosystem: Environmental > Terrestrial > Soil > Desert | place: Antarctica: Dry Valley... | reverse complement strand
GATGAGCGCGAGGACTAATGACCGCAAGATAGAAACTCTCTACGCGGGGCTAGGACCGGTTGAAATTCGTCGCATGCAAGCGAGACTCGCTCGCGAGCGAAACCCCCAGGAAATGAACCGTTTCGGGCGGGCCGTGCCGGATAAGTACACCGCTCACTACAACGAAGGACTACGGCTGCTTCGCGTTATCAATGGCACCGTTCCCGACTGGTTCACGTCATTCCATCTGGGCATGGAGCGAGACCGCCTTCGCTTTCAGCACGCGACTTCTCTCGCGGCTTATAGCTGGCTGGCTCGCTCTGCGATGTACGACATTTGGGAGATCGTGTCGTATCCCGTGACAGAGAGTGAGTATCGCGCCCTAGTTAAGCTGAAGCGAAGCGATCTGTACCCGCTCGAAGACTTCGCGGATCTAGAGATTTGGCACGGGGGCGACAAGCTCCACCCTGAGCTCGCTACGCTCAATGCCCCAGTTGATGAGATGGAGCAAGAAGCCTGGGACGCTCTGAGTGACACGGAGAAACACGCCTACTTCGAGCGCTTCAATGCCGGCGTTGTCGCCGCGGCAAAGGATGCGATCAAGCGGGGCGAACTGCCAACGCCCAGTCGCAAACCGAAAGCCGAGAAAGCCGGGCTCTGGTTTCCCTACGGAGCGCTGCACGACTGGGCGAAGGGCACGACGGAAGAGAGCTTCGAACTCCCGGCGCCAGCCTTCACCGTTCCAATCATCGGGGTGTTTGATGACCAAGTCACTGCCGCCTGGGACGTTCGCCCCGATAGCGAAGCCAATGCTGTAAAGGCTCGGCGCGCGCAAACTCGCGACGTTTTTCTCGCACAGCTCCGCCTAGTCATTCCCCAGGAAGAGGGGGAGAACCTCCCTTCTTTTGAGCCGCCATTGACGCTCAAAGAGCGCGAGCGAACCGCGAAGGAAGCGGAGCACTGGGGCGATATTGTGCTCTGGTCAGCGGAGCGCAATGCCGCGGAAATGGCGCTTGACGCGGCGAAAACACACGCGGAGCACCGTAACCAGTTTGAAGACTTGCTCGCCGCTCTGAAGATTGTGCAAGACGAAGACTTTGGGGGCGAAGACCCGGTAATCACTGAATATCGTGCTTTGTGGGAGCGCACCGAAGAAGAGGCAGCCCGCTTCGTTTCGCAATGGGAAAGCTTGCACGGCGTACTCGCGCGTGCTATCCGCGACGTAATGGGACTTGAAGCTCCGAAAGACGAAGACGGGGGAACCGATATTCGCGCTCTTTATGCAACACCCCCGATCCCGACGAAAGAGCACGACGTAGCTGCCATCGTGAAGCTTATTCGCGAGTGGGGACAGGCATGAGCGAGCGCCGCCACCCCCGGTTAGCAACTAACCCCGCGGCACTCCCGCCCGATCTTCCGCTCGTCACACGTGAGCGGGGGGCTGGGCTCCGCATTGTTGTGCCTAGTGCTCCGCCAGAGCTGGGCGAGCCGCTCGCGACGCCTAATGAGCTCATGTACGCGACAGGCGGCGCGGCTCACTTCCACCACCTTCGCGACGCTATCTCGCACTCCGATGCCTGGCAGGAAGTAGAGGGGAATCCCTGGCCTGTCGCCGTGATCGAAAGCGACGCGGCTAACGGCTACGTGCAGCTCAGTCCCCCGATGCTTGACGGCGTAACGGCAATGCCCAGCGCGGAGATTGCGACCTTCGCTCAGGTTATGTGGCAGCAAGTCAGCGATCACACCATCCTCAACGGCGACGCTTACGACATCCTCGCCATTAAGACTGTGGAGAACAACGGAAAGCCCTTTGTTATCGAGATAGACGAAGCGCTCCGCATGCGCGGCATGAAGCCGAAAAAAGGGGGAGCGGGCCGGCGCGGAGGCTATGAGCCAGAGCAACGCCGGGATATGTACCGGGCGTTTCGGAGTGTCGCCAATGTGCGGCTCACCGTCACGGTTGCGGGGCACGAAGCGAGCGCCAAAGGAACGCGCCGGCCTGTTGTTCGCGAGTACGCGGGGCGGGCCTATACCCTCAATGACACCGCGGCGAATGTGATGCTCGATGGTTCGCGCGACGTTCGCGCCGTCTTTGTCGCCCCTGGCCTGGCTCATGGCCTGCACCTGCTGGGGCCAGGGCGGCAGGTTGCCCTCATCTCCGCCGCGATCCTTAGCCTTGACCCCTACCGCGAAGCACCGGAGAGCTTCCTCGGGAAGTACCTCACCTGGCAATGGAAGTCGCAAGCTAGGCGAGCCGGATATGCCCGTCCCTACCGCGTGAAAACGCTGCTCAAAAACTGTCACCTGGCGCTCGACACAACCCGTCCGCACCGCACACGCGCGCGGCTCGAAAAGACACTCCATAAGCTCCAAGCAATCGGGGCGCTCGCCGGCTGGCGCTATGAATCCTGGAATCTGGGCGACGCGCGCGCCCGCCGCTGGGCGCCGGAATGGCTCGAAGCAACGATCATCGTTGAACCACCCACGGCGATTGTTGAGCACTACGCTCCGCTCCAAACCCACAGCGAGCCCGCCGCACTGCCTGCATCCCAGAGCGCCCCGCTTCCTGAGCGACTCCGCGAGACCCGCGCCCGGCTGAAGCTCACCCAGGAAACCGCCGCGGAAGCGTGCGACCTGGCCCAGCAAACCTACTCGCGAGCCGAGCGGGGCGCGGGCGTATCGGCAGCAAACCGTCGCAAGCTCGAAGCCTGGCTCGCCACGAACGAACTCCCCCGCGAGTGAGTAAAGCGTCGCGGCGTGCTTCGCGGAGTTCCAAACAGCAAAAACCCTGGATACTCTGGGTATTTTCTCGTGGGGCGGTTGCCGCAAAAGTGAGTAAACGTCGGGGTTATCGTGGCAGAACGTCGGGGTTATCGTGGCAGAACGTCGGGGTTATCGTGGCAGAGCCGATCTAAAAACCCTTGATATTCCGGGCTTTTCTGGCGCTTACTCACTCCTAAAAAGACTAAAGAGACTAACCGCCGCCCGGACTGCGCTTCCGCGCGCCGGGCGCTGTCCCTACGCTGGGACCATGACACCGGCTACGGCTCGCCACAGCGAGTAGCGGGGGCAAGCGTGAAGAGCTACAACCTCTCCGACGATTTCATAGACGCCGATCTGGAGCGGGCAACGCTTGCGGCCATCGCCCAGGCGCCGGCGCTCTACTGGGAGCTCTTGGACACGCTCCCCGCCGGCGCGTTCGTGGCGGAGTCGGCGGTTTGGGAAGCCATCGCGACGGCCATCGAAGCGGAAGCGCGGCCGAGCGTTCCGAGCGACTGGAAACCCGCGAGCAACCCGCAAGCGAGCGCGCATCTCCTGGCCGATCTCTTCCAGCGCCGGCTCCTGGCTGGAGCACAAGAGCGGCTCGCGCTCGCGCTTCATGATCGCGACATCCCCGCGTCCGAGTTGGCGACGTTGCTCGAAACGGAAGCCGCAAGCGTGCAGGCCGCGATCCGGGAGACCGCGAGCGGCCGGCTCACCTGGGCATCCGATCTGCTCGATGACGTGCTCCGCGCCGCGGAAGAGCGCGCCCGTCAGCTTCGCGAGACGGGTAACCCCGTGCCCGGCTTGCCGACGGGGATATCCCGCCTAGATGACCGCATAGGCGGACTGCAGGAAGGGCTCACGCTCCTGGCCGGGGCGCCGGGCGTAGGGAAAACGACGCTCGCCCTCCAGACCGCGGGGCACGTCTCCCGCTTCGCGCCTGTCGTCTACGTCACGTTCGAGAACAGCCCGATGAACCTGGCGACCAAAGCGATCTGCGCGCTCGGGGGCGTCAACCCGATCGACGTCGCGCGTGGCACGGCCGATCTGCAGAAGCTCCACGCCGGCGCCGCGGCCTGGCGCGAGACCGCGGGGCGGATCGCGCTCATCGAAGGCACCGCGGCGCTGACCGTTGCCCAGGTTCGGGCGACGGCGCTCCGCGCCATGAACCGCCACAAGTCCGACCGGTGCCTCATCGTCGTGGACTACCTGCAGCTCATGGCGAAGGCGTCCGCGGAGCTCCGCGGTATGGCGACGGTACGGGAGCGCGTGGAGACGCTGGGGGCGATGCTGCGCGAGCTCTCGACGCGGCTCCGCTCCCCCGTGCTCTCCCTGGCGAGCCAGAACCGGGCGGAAGGCAAGTACGGCGACAACAAGGGCTCCGCGGAGCTGGGGAGCCTGAAAGAGTCGGGAGACCTCGAGTACGGCGCCGATCTCGTCTTGTTCCTGACGCCGGCAAACGGGCGCCAGGCCATCGCCCCTGCCCGCGCCGTGGATGTGACGATCGCGAAGAACCGCAATGGGGATACAGGGCGCGTGGAACTCATCTTCCGCCCCGATGTCGGCACGCTCCGCGAAGTCGCGAATGTGTAAGCCGTGAGACCGCCGCGGAGCTGGGGCACAGACGAAAACCTCACGCTCTCCGAGGCGGAGCTCTCCCGATGCGAGCCGATCGCCGTGGAAGGCGGGAAGACCCTCCGGGCGTTCTGCCCCTTCCACGGCTCCGATAAGCAACGCTCGCTCCGTGTGAACATGGAGACGGGGCACTTCAAGTGCTTTGCCTGCGACGCGTGGGGATACCTGGAGAGCGCCCGCGAACGTCGGCGCGATCCCCTGAGGGGGACGCTCCCGCGGCACGTAGGCACTACGTCGGCATCGCCTAGGCGCGTACCCAGTCCCAAGCCGGCGCCCGTGCCTACCCCGCGCCCAGAGCTTGCAGAGATCATGGAGCGCTACTGCGCCGCGCTTCCCGGATCCCCCGGTGCGGCCTATCTTGCGGAGCGCCGCATCCCGCTCGATGTCGCGCAACGCGTCGGCGTCGGCTATGCGGCGCCTGGAGACTGGGCCCACGCAGACGAGGCCGGGCGGCGCGTGCGCGACTGGCACCGCGGGCGGCTCGTCTTCCCGCACGCCAACCCCGCCGGCGAGATCGTGAGCCTCTACGGGCGCGCCGTGGGGGATACCTTCCGCTCGGACTTCGAGAAGCGTCTCAAACACGATCACTTGCCCGGCGCGAAGGGCTATTTTAACGCCCAGGCGCTCGCCGGCGCGGGGGAGCCCGTGACCGTCTGCGAAGGCGCCTTCGATGCCCTGGCGCTCATCGCCGCCGGCGCTCCCCGCGTGGTCGCGATCTTTGGGGTGAACGGCTGGCGCTGGGACTGGGCGACGGATGCCCGCGAGCTCGTCTTCGCCCTCGATGCCGACAGCGCGGGGCAAACCGGCTTCCGCGACCTGGCACGGGCCGCGGCGCTCCGCGGGAAGCGCGTCGCCTACCTGGAGCCCGAGGCCTACGGGGGCGAGAAAGACGCGGCCGCCGCTTGGCGAGCGGGCAGCTTGACGCTGGGTGATTGGCGCGCCGTCTTCCCCGCCGCGGCGCTGGGACCGTCCCAGGGGCACCGGGAGCCCCTGGGCGCGAAGCGCGACCCCCGCCCGATGCTCTGGGGCGAAGCCCTCGAAGCGTGCGACGCGCTCGATGTGCGCCCGAAGCTCAACGCCTACGAGCTGAGCTATGCCTACCTCAACGCCGGGCCGGAGTCGCTCGCGGCGATCGAAGCCGAGCTCTGGGTCGAAGTCGCCGTGCTCGCCACCGGCGCCACGCTTCCCGAAGCGCTCGCGATCGACATCTTCGCCTGGAAGACCGCCGCGTATATGGCGCGCCGCCGCTCGGCCGATGACCTTCCCCCTACCTGGAACGACCCTGCCCAGGCAAGGCATAGGCGGCGCTACCGCGACGCGTAGGTGGTTTTCGGGCCTGCATTAGCTGTCACGCGGTGCCGCGAATCTATGTTTTGGACAAAGCTCTCTGCGAAATAATGGCAATCTGATTTCCAGAAGCCGTCTCAAAATAATATTCTCAGAAGTTGCACAGCTCCATACGTTCTGAGATGACCGGCATGAGTACATGCCAATGCGTCGCGCGATCCGATTCCTTTAAGGGTTGCTTCCATTGCTGCCTTGCTTATCTTTGCTCGCGCTCGAACGTTCACCATAGTAGAACCCTGTAACAGCACCTACCAAACCAATAAGCGGAGCGAAAAGAATCGTCAATAATGCATCGACATCTGCACCCGTGCCCCAGTCGAACCACAAGGTTACGAAAGACCCGAGGATGACGAACGCAAGTATCCCTAGTAACGCATACGCGATGACGCCCCGCAGCGATTCTCGCACCTCCTCGGTACTTGGGCGGGAAGTATTGATTGATCCAAAGGGGTCACGCGGCGCGGGCAGGGGTGTCGTCGGATCTGCCACGTCGAACTCAGGCGTCGAGGTTGTGAGCGGGTCCGTCACGGTCAAAAGCCCCTACGAAGCGTGGATGTCTAGCTCGCCGCTTATAGCGAGCTGGACATCCACAACGTCGGATAGCTCAGCGCCGAGATCGTTACAGTGGATCACCGGTTGCGGAATTGTACCCTCTCAAGGGGTTCACCGGGTATCTTCACGAGAAACTCGGCATTGTGCTGCCTCTTCTCTTCCATGTAGCGCTCGGTCGCGATGGCGTCACGCACGACTTCCGTCACTGTGGAGACCCGAGAATCGGCGAGCAACTTTAAGGCCTCGGCCTCTCGGCGCGGCAAGTTGACTGATAGGCGAACGACATCGTCTCTCGCATCCATGGTTTTCTCCCTTTCTTGCAGGCTGAACCGAGACTCGGTTCAGCGTCCTTCTAGGTCTGGGCGTACCAGACATTGAGCTTGTGCCCACACCGAGTGTACACTATAATCACATCGCCGTCACATGATGTGTACATCACATGCGTACATAACGCACAAGGGCGTTTCTGCCCGAGCACTGACTATGGACAGAGAGGGCGAGCGATGAAGAATCGCGACAGAGTGATTGCAACCTATGGTATATGGCTTGCCATAACGATCATCCTCACTCCCTTCCTCGTGGATCTTGTCATCCCTGAGAATAAGGCGTGGGTCAGCCTCGGGATAGGTGCTGGCATTGCCTTTGCTGGTGCTATTGCTACCATATTTATCTGGCAACATCCGGACTAGTGAGAAACCTGCTCACCACCAAGCCCTACAATCACTGCTTTCTGCGGAGCCAATCCCAGAGGCGCCGACGCGTTGCCGTCGGCGCGCGTCGCTCCAACCCCGCGATGCGCTCGCGTGCCTGGGTGATCTCGATCGTGTCCGTTGCCACGACAATCATAGCGATCATCTAGGCACGGGCGGTAACACATCGGCGGGGAGCCGCACGCGTCAGACAAAACCCTGCGGTGTCGTCTCTTGCTCGCCCGTGAGCTCCCCCTGACTGCTCGCGGCGCGTGACGTTGCCTAGGCGGGCGCCTGGGCCGTGTGCCCCGTGTCGCCCATGCGCTGCCTACGAGCGGACGCAGCGGATGACCCTGGGGATGGCCGACCCGGCTAGGCGATCGGTGTCCCGTTGACCGTATCGAGTATGTAGCCGATGGGAAGGTCCTCGAGCGTGGGCAGGACTGTGATCGGGTCCTGGTCGCGGCCCATGACCGCGAGGCTGGATGCGCTCGGCAGCAGGTCCATCAGCGGAAGCAACGTCTCAAGCGGCGCCTCGCCTGAGGCCGTCCATACGAAGAGAAAGCGCTCCAGGAGCACGAAGACTTGAGCGCGGTCGAATGTCTCAGAGAGCGCAGAGCCCTCGTAAAACGCCGCGCTCTCGGCACCATAGGCCGGGAAACTGACTTGCCGCGCTCGGGACGGGCGTGCCGATGGTGGGCGTCTGAGGTGAGGTCACCGCCCGATACGCCGCGACCGCGTCCGCTTCCTCGCCGAATGCCAGCACGGTAAAGCCGATGTAGCCGCGTGCCCGGCCAACGGACACGTACGACACGCCGGCGCTCGCGATGCGCGCACCGAACGCGTCGCGGGCGTTCGGCGACGCCTCCTGGATCGCCGAGACCGAGGCCCGGCTGGAGAGCGCTATCGCCCCCACGATGCCCGCGACAACGAGCGCAACCGCGACCGCACGACGTCGCCCCATGCTCGCCCCTCCCCGCTGTCCATCTACAGGTATCAGGAATCATGGTAGTGGCTTTCGCCCGTCCTGGTGCCTCTCACGCCGCGCTGAAAGCCCCCAAGTGGATTAGTCGCGGTGTCGTGTCATTACGACACGAGCTTCAGGTCGACGTGCCAGCCGGCATTTTTCAGTCATAACACCTTCCCTAAACGCCGCCTAGAATCCTGCGTAGGCGCTGCCAGAGCCCTTGCCCAGCTGCGTGCGCATCTGCGTGGGGAGCATCTCCAACCGGCTTACCTATTACGGGATTACGCGGTGCGTCGCCGCCTGCAGTCTCCGGCAAGGCACGTGAGAACTCCTGGGCCTGCCGCACAAGGATGCGCAGCTCCCGCGCCGCGTCCTCGTGGCGCTGGGCCTGGGCCTGCCACGCGTCGCGCTCGCTTTGGAGCTCGCCCACCAGGCGCTCCAGGCCGTCGACCCGCTCCCGAAGCCGCGCCGCTTCCAGGGCGTCCTCCACGAGCACAGAGGCGGCCTGTGCCGCCGTCGTTGCTTCCGCTGGCGGGACGATCCGCGCTTCGACCGGCAGCTCCACGCGCCAGACGAAGCCTTGGGGTGTCTTCTCGCGCTCGCCGGCGAGCTCCCCCCGCTTCAGGCGCCGGCGCACCGTATCCGCCGAGACACCGAGCCGCTCAGCCGCTTCCTTGATCGAAACACGCTCTGCAGTCATTGGGACCGTAGGTGCCACATCAGGGGCACGCGACAATGGTGTAACTGGCCACGCCGTCGAACCGGCTGCATTCTCAAACCCATACCTCCTTCCGTGCAGAGTGTCGGAATGGTTGCCCGTCGGAGCCCAGCCCCACCGGCAACACCGTCTCCTCGTCCATGTACGTGTCGTCAAGCTGCTGTTGGGTCAGGCCGGTGGCGCCAAAAAGGTCCGCTCCCTCCAGGTGGGCACCAGTGAGAACCGCCCCTTCCAGGTTGGCGCCTTGGAGGAGTGCTCCCTGTAGCTCGGCACCCCATAAGATCGTCCCCTCCAGGTGGGCACCCGTAAGGATTGCCGCCGTTAGGTAGGCTTCGCGAAGATGCGCCCCCGCCAGACGGGCTTGTGCGAGGTTCGTTGCCTCTAGGTGAGCTTCTACAAGATCTGACCACTCCAAACGGGTGCCAAACAGGATCGCCCCCTCCAAGTGAGCGCTGCGGAGGTCCGTCCCCTTAAGGTCGGATCGAGAGAGGTCCAACTGCCTCGGCGGTAGCTTCAGTTGGTCCGCAGTCCGGCGCGCGATCACCGTCAGGATGGCCTGGATATCAACTGCCCCCCGGTGGTCTTCCTCAGGCGACTCGGTAGAAGCGTCGGCTTCCGCCGGGGCCGGGGCGTTCTCCCGGACGTAGGCCGTCAGCACCTCCATGATCGGCCCGTAGTCGCGGGGCGAGTCCCGGGCGATCCGTTCCAAGGCGTAGATGCCGCCAAGGCGGACCTCAAGGTGCGTCCGTCCGTCGTCGCGGGTGGCCCCGAGCTGCTCGATGGCCCTGGTAAAGCGCTCGGTGATCTGACCCTCTTGGTTCACTACGAGGCCCTGCTGGGAGATAGTTACGTTGCGCCAGCTGAGAAAGCCGGTCAGGAGCACGAACGCCCCAGCGATGACCGTCGCCATGGTTCGGCGGAGTTCGTTCTCAATCAGGAGCCGAGCGTTGGGGTCATCTGGAGAAGGGATGACATCGGCCGCCTGCCACTGCGGCACCTTCCACAGCAACAGCACTGTCCCTATGCCGATAAGCGGGGTCAGTACCCTGACGACCAGGCGTTGCCGCCATAACGGTCGCTTCGCGGTGGTCATGGCGGTCATGGCGCCAGCCCCTCTGGACCCAGCTCCAACATGGCCATCGTTCCCATCTCAAGCGTTGCCTAAGTGAATGCAGAACTCTTGCCAATGTACCGCCTATGCACAGCATAGGCGACGAGTGTACACTAACCTATCTTAGTGTTACCATACGTACATGGAAACCGAGCTTGTTTCCGACCTCGATACAACCCCCGGCTCATTGGCGCTGCCTGGGCAGGCGCCTAGGTGGGAAGCCGTCGCCGGCGCCTATCTCGCGGAGGTGGCCCAGCGCACCGGAAGCGAGCGCACGCCCGCGGAGTACGGGCGCTACATCGGGCGCTTCTTGGAGAGCGCTGGCGATCCCGCTCAGGCAACGCCGGCGCACGTGCACGCGTTCGCCTACGGCGCCGGGCCATCGGGCAAACCGCCCAGTCCGTCTACCGTAAGCGTGCGGCTCGCCGCAATCCGCGGCTTCTACGACTTCGCCCGCCGGATGCGGCTCATCGAGCGCAACCCGGCAGACGACGTGAAACGGCCCAGGAACGGGGAGCCGACGCCGCGAGGCCTCAGCGCCGATGAGCTCCGCCGCTTGCTCGCTCAGACGCCACAGACGCCCGCTGGCGCCCGCGACCGCGCCGCGATCGTAACCGCCGTGTTGACCGGGCTCCGCCGATCGGAAGTGTTGGGGCTCCGCGCCGGCGATCTGGAGCACCGCGGGGGCGATGTCTTCTACCGCGTGCGCACCAAGGGGGGCACGATCCGGTACCGCGAGCTGCCGGCGCCCGCGTTCGCCGCGATCCGCGCCGCCCTCGATGCCCAGGGAACGCCGCTCGATGCGCTCCCCGAAGATGCCCCGCTCTTCGCCATCAGCTCGCACGGCTTCTACAAGAATCTGAGCGCCTACGCGGAGCGAGCCGGCCTGCAGGGTGTGACGCCCCACGTGCTCAGGCACTCCGCCGCGAAGCTCCGCCGCGACACGGGCGCAAGCATCGAAGCCGTCGGCTCGTTCCTGGGGCATCGGAGCCTCCACACGACATCGCGATACCTGGCGCGGCTCGAAGGCGAGCGAGACGCCGGCTGGCAGGGCGTCGCGGACATGCTGGGAGTGCGCTAGATGACCACGCGGCATTGCGCCTATATCCGCGCCAATGGTGAGCCGTGCCGCGGCTACCCGGTTGCGGGCTCGCTCTACTGCTTCGTGCACGATCCCGCCCAGGCAGACAAGCGAGACGACGCCCGGCGCCGCGGGGGGCAAGCCGGCACCATCCCGCCGCTTGACTCTTCAAGCGTGAATGTGGGCACCCTGGGCGACGTGCTCGCCCTAGTCGAGCTCACCATCAACGATGTCCGGGCCGGGCGCGTCGATGTGAAGGTAGCAAACTCTGTGGGTTACCTCGCGAATATCGCCATGAAAGCTATCGAGCAATCCGACCTCGAAGCGCGGCTCGACGCCCTTGAAGCCGTGCTCGAGCCGGAGCGGGCACGGGCGATCACCTCGCGCCGGAGAGTGGCCTAGATGAGCGCGAGGACTAATGACCGCAAGATAGAAACTCTCTACGCGGGGCTAGGACCGGTT
>Ga0136614_10002582_pt1 | contig 11310 bp, 9 predicted proteins | sample AntDrymUQ2792106_2_FD_106643 | JGI IMG/M metagenome (GOLD analysis project Ga0136614, IMG submission 106643) | Polar desert sand microbial communities from Dry Valleys, Antarctica - metaG UQ279 (21.06) | ecosystem: Environmental > Terrestrial > Soil > Desert | place: Antarctica: Dry Valley... | reverse complement strand
TGAAACGCGGGCTGAGTCCGACCGTCTCCATCAATTCTCTGATCCGCGCCTCCTTCTCTTTGCCGCTCGCGAGGCGGAAAGTCTCAACCGGCTCGCCAATAATCTGCCCGACGGTCATGCGCGGATTCAAAGAGGCATACGGGTCTTGAAAGATCATCTGCAAGTGCCGCCGCTGCCCCCGCATTTCTCGTTGCGTGAGGTGCGCGAGATCACGCCCGCGAAACAACACCTGCCCGCCGGTCGGCTCAGTCAGGCGCAACAACGCGCGACCCAATGTTGTCTTGCCGCAGCCCGACTCGCCGACGAGTCCGAGCGTCTCGCCTTGCAATATATCAATCGAGACGCCGTCCACAGCCTTCACTACACGCTTCACTTTCGCGCCGCCGACGAGGTTATCCCACATCGTCCCGCCGCCGAGATCGAAATGAACTTTCAGATCGCGAATAGAGATCAACGGCTCTTCGCCCTCACCCGGCGTCAAGATCGGCGGCATCGGTTGAATCTGTTCGGCGGTAGTAATCTGCGCGCTCATCTGTTGCTTCCCTTTAGAATTTTTAACCACGAAGGACACGAAGCGCACGAAGTGATTTCAAAAATAAATCGCCGCCCATTTCCCTCTTCACTCTTCATGTCCTTCGTGTTCTTCGTGGTTAATTTCATCCGCTTAAATTCCTGCCTTTCCCCGCTCACCTCGCTCGTTGCATGACTTCGCATAGACATCTTCCGCAAAATGACAGAGCGAGTGATGATCTTTCGTCAATTGCACGAACGGCGGAAATTCGCGGTGGCAAATCTCTTCGGCGCGTTCACAGCGAGGCGCGAACGGGCAGCCCGGCGGGAGATGTGCCACGTCTGGCGGCAAGCCCGGAATCTGATACAACTCTTTGCCCTGCTCGTGCGCGGGATCGGGGACGGAGCGGAGCAAGCCTTTCGTGTACGGATTGCCGGGGCAGGCAAAAAGCTCGCGCGTCGTGGCTTGCTCGAATACTTTGCCGGCATACATCACGATGATGTGATCGGTCATTCCGGCGACGACGCCGAGATCGTGCGTGATCAGAATGACACTCGTCCCCGTCTCGCGCTTCAAACTTTTGATCAATTCCAAAATCTGCGCCTGAATCGTCACGTCGAGCGCGGTCGTCGGCTCATCCGCGATCAACAACTCTGGTTCGCACGAGAGCGCCATCGCAATCATCACGCGCTGCCGCATCCCGCCGGAAAACTCATGCGGATAACTATCCACGCGCGAGCGCGCATCAGGAATGCCGACCGTCTCCAACATCTTGATCGCGTGTTCGTAAGCCTGCTCCTTCGTATGGCCGAGATGCAATCGCGTGATTTCCATCAACTGCTTCGAGATTCTCATGAACGGATTTAACGAGGTCATCGGGTCTTGAAAGATCATGCTGATCCGCTTGCCGCGAATCTTCCGCACCTCGTCAATCGGCAAACTCAATATATCTTGACCCGCAAACAGAATCTCGCCCGACACGATCTTTCCCGGCGGCTCCGGGATTAAACGAATCACGGAGAGATTCGTCACCGACTTACCCGATCCCGATTCGCCGACGATCCCCAAAGTCTCGCCGCGCTTGAGATCGAAGTTAATGCCATCGACCGCCTTCACCACGCCGTCTTCCGTCTCGAAGTACGTGCGAAGGTCTCTGACCGATAGCAATGTTCCGTTCGCGCTCATCAATCAACTCATCTTTCAGAAGAAGCTAAAGCCCGCCCCCGGGACTTGATACTCCCCAAATGATTTCAGTTCTGTGATTTCTTCCGCGTACATCATCGGAGGATCGATTTTCTCGTTCATCACTGCTTGAACTAATCTAGGGTCGTTACGCAGTAAATTCACCACTGCTAACTCTGCTTCTTCTTCGCTCTGGGCTTCTACAAATCTCGTGGTGTAGAACCCATACCGCCGCTCTACACCATCGATGTTCATCAAGAAATTTTCGCCCCGCACGAACACTTTGAACTTCTTCAAATCCATTTACGTCAGCAAGCTACATCGCCGGCCTATCGCGCTCACTTAAACTTTCCGCATCTGCGGATCGAGCGCGTCGCGCAGGCCGTCGCCTAAGAAGTTGAGGGAGAACAAGGTCAAAGCCATCGTCACGCCGGGAAAGATCAGTTGCCACGGAAAGATCGCGATGTTCTGAATACCTTCGGACGCGAGGCTGCCCCACGACGCGAGCGGCGCTTGGACGCCGAGGCCGAGAAATGACAAGAAAGATTCTTGCAGCATCACGGAAGGAATCGTCAACGTCGCATAGACGATGACCGGGCCAAGCGTGTTTGGCACGAGATGGCGAAAGATAATCTTGCCTGTCGAAACGCCGGTCGCGCGCGCGGCCAAGACGAACTCTTGATTCTTCAATGACATCACTTGCCCACGCACGATGCGCGCCATCGTCAGCCAAGAGACTGCGCCGAGCGCGAAGAAGAGCAGGAACAATTGACCGAGTGCCGTCTGCCCGCCGAACATTGCGAGTAGCACGATCACGATCATCATGTAGGGAATCGCGTAGATGACATCGACGATCCGCATCATGATGTTATCGACGCGCCCGCCGAAGAAGCCCGCCGTCGCGCCGTAAGTGATACCGATGATCAGCGAGACGAAGGTCGAGATAATGCCGACCATCAGAGAGATGCGCCCGCCGAGCAACACGCGCGCGAGAATGTCGCGCCCGAACGTGTCGGTCCCCATCGGGTGCGTCCATGAAAATGAACTGTCCGGCGCGGTGAACGGCGGGAAGGATTTGATCAGGTTTGAGTCTTGCGGAATGTAGTCGTAAGTGTAGCCGGTCGTTGTTCTGATGATGACGGGACCAATTAGCGAAGCAACGATGATGATCCCGACCACGATCATCCCGAAAACCGCGAGTTTGTTTCTCAACAAACGCCGCCAAGCATCCTTCCAGAGCGAAGTGCCGGCGACTACTTCCAAGTCCTCGCCGGCAGTGCGAACGTCGCCCTCGCCGACCGCGAACTCCGGCGCGGTATGAATCACATCGCCCGCCCGCTCGCGCACCGGCGGCGCGGGCTGCGTTCCCAACGGCGTCAGCGCGGGCTGCACTTCGGCATCAGTCTCGGCGAGCGTCTCTCTCTCTTTCATAAACTCAATACCTGATGCGCGGATCGATGAAAGCGTAGGCGATGTCAACTAGCAAATTGAAGAGCAAGATCGCGATGGACAAAAACGCGACGATGCCGATGATCAACGGCTCGTCGCGGTTCAAATTCGCATTGATGAAATAATTGCCTAAACCCGGCAGCGCGAAAATGCGTTCGACGACGACCGTGCCGGTGATCAGGAAAGCGAGCGCCGGGCCAGTGTAAGAGACGACCGGCAATAACCCGCCGCGCATCGCGTGGCGCACAACGACCACGCGCTCTTTCAAGCCCTTCGCCCGCGCCGTGCGGATGTAATCTGAGCGCAAGACTTCGAGCATCCCTGAGCGTGCGAGACGCGCGATGTAAGCCATGTAAATCGCCGAGAGCGTCAAGACCGGCAACACTAAATTCCAACTCGGAAAGCCGTTCCAACGCGCGGGCGGCAGCCAGTACAGCGTCAGCGAAAAGACGAGGACGAGCAGCGGCCCCAGCACGAAATTCGGCAATGAAATGCCCAGCATCGCCACCGCCATCGAGACGTAATCCAGACGCGAGTTCGGCTTCAAGGCCGCGAGCGATCCGATGAAAACGCCGACGCAGAGAGCCAGCAAATAAGCCAGCACGCCGAGCGTCACCGACACCGGCAAACTCCGCGCGAGAATGCCGTTGACAGTCTGATCCTGATATTTCAAGGAGTTGCCGAAGTCGCCCCGCAAAATGTTGCCGAGCATCTTGCCGTACTGCACGATAAGCGGCCTGTCCAGCCCGTACTTTTCCCGAATGTTCTTCTCTACCGTCGGCGGCAGTTGCTTCTCGCTCGTATAAAAATTGCCCGGCGCGAGTCGAACCAGCCCCCACGTCAACGTGACAACGATCAGCACCATCGGGATAGTAATTACCAATCGGCGAATGATAAATCTCAACATAAAAGTAGCGGGCAGAGGATAGAGGATAGCGGGTAGATAAACCAGTTTTCACTGTCCTCTATCCTCTATCCTCTTCGTTAGCTGCGATCCCACTTCGACGGATCGCGCTCGATGTAAACAAATTTCCATGCGTGCATCGTGCCGGGGTTCGGGTAGAAGCCTTTGACGTAGGGCTTCTTCAGGAAGTTGGTCGCGTTCGTGTAGAGCGGGATCATCGGCTGCTGTTCGAGGAGATAGGCTTCGGCCTTGGCTAACAGTTCGTAACGTTTTTGCGGATCGGCAGAACGGTTGGCCTGATTCAATAATTGATCGTACTTCGGATCAGTCCAGCCCGTCCCGCTGTCGTTGCTTGCAGTGTAGAAGATATTCAGGAACGTGAACGGGTCCATGTAATCCGCCACCCATCCACCGCGTGCGAAGCCTTTGTACTCAAGGTTCGAGCGATAGTTCAGAAACGTTTTCCACTCCATGTTCTTGAGCGGCACGGTCAGGCCAAGGTTCTGTTTCCACTGCGCCTGCACGAACTCTGCGACCTGTTTGTTCTCTTCTCTCGTGTTGTAGGTCAACTCCACTTGATCGATGGGAAACTTTTTCGGATCGAACTTGCCGGTCTGCGCGCTCTTGTAGCCCGCTTCGGCTAACAGTTGCTTGGCGCGCTCCGGGTCGAAGTCGGCCCCCTTCGGTTGCGGATACTTGGGGAAGATGCCTTCGGGCGAGAACGCGGTCAGCGGCTTCGTCACCTTCTTCCATTCGGAGAGCGCGTTCTTGTCAATCGCCAGATTGAATGCGCGCCGCACGCGGATATCGTTCATCGGCGGCTTGGTGATGTTGATCTGGTAATAAGCGATGGCAGCTTCGGGCGCATCCATGTAATCCTTCAGCGGCTTCATTTTTTCGATCCAGCCGAGCGGGACGCTGTGGTTATAGACGGCATCGACCGCGCCCGCCTTGTAGAGGTTCATCGCCGTCGTGATGTCTTCCATCGCCGGGAAAATGATCCGGTCAAGATGTACATTCGCCGCGTCCCAATACATCGGATCACGGACGACGATGACTTCATTGTAAGGCTTCCACGATTCGAGCTTGAAGGGGCCACTGCTGATCATGTTGCCGGGATGGGTCCAATAGACGCCGTGTTTCTCAATTGCTTTGCGCGGAACGGCGCGGAAAAACTGGTGCGCCATCATGCCGACGAAGTAGGGCGCGGGCTGCGCGAGCGTGACGCGAAACGTGTGATCATCAACGGCCTCGACGCCGATCTCTTCTTCTTTGACAGGAACGAATTCTTTGCCGGCGATGATCGCTTTCAGCTTCGGGTTAGCTTCAATTGCTTTCGCGCGCGCGGCCTCGTCGCCCGGCAGCACGAGCCGTTCCGGCGATTTGATGAACAGGCGAAATGCCGTCTCGCGCACCGCGTCTTTGGCTTCCAAGTCAGGTGTCGGCGACAACGCGGGCTTGGCTGCTGCTGTCGCCAACGGCGCGGCGATTTGCATTGCGGCAGGCGCGGCGGGCGTCGTCACATCGCTTTTGAGAATGAATTGGCCGGTCCGCGGATCGCGGGCGAAGACAGAGTGTTCATTAAACCCCTTGGCGTATTTGACGTAGTAAGCGAGCGGCGCATTGCGCGCGGCAAATTCCGGGCGCAAGCCGCGATGGAAGGTGTAAACGAAATCATGTGCCGTGATCGGATCGCCGTTGGACCAGCGCGCGTTCTTTCGCAGATGAAAGACGAACTCAGCGCCGTCCTCGCTCACGTCCCAACGCTCGGCGATGGACGGGATCGGCTCCATCGTCTGCGGATGATATTCGACCAAGCCCTCGAACATCGACATGTAGAGGCGGCCTTCAGGCTGTCCCGTGCTGACCTGCGGATCGAGTGACTCCGGCTCGCTCCCCGAAATGTAGCGCAGTACGTTCTCTTCGGGCGGCTCAGTTTGCCCGAAGTATTCAGCATTCTTGGCCTGTGTCGCGCAACCCGCCGCGATCAACGCCAACGCAAACAGGCACAGACCCAAACAGAACCGACGCTTAAAATTGCACATTTACACACCTCCGACACTCTCTTCCGTGCGTTGCTTTCGCGCGACCAACATCATGCGGCACAGCAGGGGGAACTAAATTCACTGGCTAGGGAGATAACTTCGGGGAGTCGTCAACTTATCACGCGCCAACGCACAGAATCAAGATGCTGCCTGTCAATGCCTGACAGTTTAGAGTAGTTTTCGATTGCGTGGATAATTGTAGGGGCAGGGCTTGTCCCTGCCCGTCGCGCCGCAGGCGTGTTGCTCGTCGTTAATCGAAATGTGTGTTAATGCACTTACTTCGACCTGCGGTCGGCGGGCAGGCACAAGCCCTGCCCCTACAGTCTATCGACGCTGTGCAGTGCTTTACTTGGACGTTCTTTGCCGGTCTGAGGTTGTCACTCGCCGCCGGAGAGGGGGAGCGCCGTGTCGCGCTTCGGCGGTTGCCAGCCGGTATCGATTCGCACGTGCTGAAGTGAAGGCGCGTCGAGCAGATTGGTATTGAAGCCACTGACGTAGGGTTTGACGAGGGCGAATGATGAAGCGAAATAGATCGGCATCGCCGGCAGCGACGCGAGGGCTTGCGCTTCGGTGCGAATCAATGGCGTGGGAGACAGCGATGGGGCGTTCGGCATGGAATCTGGCGACGACTGATCGGGCGGAGCCGTTGCTGTTGAAGGAGCGGATGGGGCGACGTTCGGATCGATCAGTTGAGTCCCCGCCGGAGGAACGGGTTGTTCTTCCGCGAACATCGCGAGCATGTTGGTCTCTTCGTCAGTCGTCTGCATCACGATACTGCGGCGCGCAATGTCGTAATCGCCGGCCTTGAGCGCCGATTCATACTCATCCCAATCCTTCATCACGAACTCGGTCTCGATGCCGAGCGCGCGTCGCCACATCGAAGCCACCGCTTGCGCGACCTGTCGATGCTGCTCGTTGCGATTGACGAGCAGGCGGATGCGCGGAAAGCCCGGGCCGTCGGGGAAACCCGCTTCGGCCAACAATTGGCGCGCGCGTTCGACATGAAATGGAAGCGATTTCGCCGAATGCGGTTCAGCTTCTTCGTTACCGGCCGGCGCGGGCAGAAAGCGCGTGGCCGCTTCAGTCACGCCGTTTAAGGTGTCCAGGCTGAGACGTTCGCGATCCACCGCGAGCGTCAACGCTTGGCGAACGCGCAGATCGTCGAATGGTGGGCTGGCAGTATTGAACTGGTAATAAGTGAGCGCGCCGAAGGTCGAGCGGCGAAAGTCTTGATAAGGAGCGAGGAGTTTGACGGCTAACGGTTCGACGTTTGAGTTAGTGACGGCATCGATCTCGCCCGCATGGTAAGCCGCGAGCGCTTCTTCCGCATCGCGCGACGGCACGAAGCGCACGCGCTCAAGCGCGATGGCCTTTGCGTTCCAGTAATTCCCGGCGCGCTCCAATACAACGCCCTCCGGCGTCTGCCGGCTCAACTGAAACGCGCCATTTGAGACGACCATTCCCGGCTTGTCCGCTGCCAACTCACCCGACGGCGGAGACTCTTTTACGGCTTCGCTGCCGGCGACGTTCGTTTCGATTTGCGATTGATGGACCGGACGGAAGATCGGGTGCGCGACCAACGCGGGAAAGTTCCCGTCCGGGCGGCGCAGGCGGACGAGCAAAGTGTGCGCGTCGATGGCTTCCGCGCCGAATAATTCACCGGGCGCAAGCGGCGTCGGTGTCGGCTGCGGGGCGTCGTCGCTCGCCGTCGAAGAAGTTGCGCCCGCCGCTTCCGCGTTCGGAGTTTCAATTGGCGTCGGACTCGGAGTCGCAACGGCGACCGGCGTTTCCTGCCGCACGCCTAAAATGTTATCGAGCAGCTTGGCGTGCGGCGCGCGGTCGCCAAGTTGTGTGATGCGTTGCCAAGAGCGCACGAAATCCTGCGCGGTGACGACTTCGCCATTGGACCAGCGCGCGTCGCGCCGCAACTGAAAAGTCCACTCGCGTCCGTCCGCCGAAGGCTGCCAACTCTGCGCCACGCCGGAGACCGGCGCGAGCGTACGCGGATCATATTCCGTCAGCCCTTCATACAACGCTCGCACGGCGTCCGTGTCCGGCGGCGCAGCGGCCAACGCCGGATCGAAAACTCTCGGCAACCCGCCGTCGCTCCACCGAAACTCCTGCGCGCGCGGCGTCGCCACCCGACCATAAAAAAGCTCGCCATTCTCTTCCGTAAAACATCCGCCGCTGCCCACGACGAGCGATACCGCGAGCAGCACCGCGAGGCGCGCGCGCCAACGCGGCCACCGCGAGAGTTTAAGAATGGGAAATTCTTTCAGTCTCATCCTGAAGTTCATTCGCTGCCTCGCGCTATGTCGGGAACTGAGGTTCGCAATCTCTCCCACAACTCGCCATCAATATCTAGCTCCACGCTGGGCTTTATGCTGTCCGTCCGCTTGCGCGGACTCATCCGCGTGCTGTTGACGACGTTGGGCAAAAACAACTAAACCGCCTTCCGCGCCAAAACTTTGAGTTGCTCGTAAACTTCTTCAGTTCGCCGCTGCGTCTCTGCGAATCCGCCGGATGTGTCGATCAGAAAATCGGCGTAACGTTGCTTTTCTTCCTGCGGCATCTGCGAAGCAATCCGCCGCGCGGCTTCCTCTGATGATAACTTGTCGCGCTCGATCAATCTCGCCAGTTGCATCTCCGGCTGGCAGTGAACGACGATCAATTTCTCGAAGCTACGATAGCTGCCTGACTCGATGAGCAACGCCGCATCCACTATCGCCATGGCGTCCGCGTCTTGCCTTTCGATGGCGTTCATCCATTCTTCGTGCGCCGCGCGGATCAGCGGGTGCAACAGCGCATTCAAGCGCGCGCGTTTCTCCGCATCGGCAAAGACGATGCCGCCCAGTTTGGCGCGGTCGAGCGTGCCGTCGGCTCGTAGAACTTCTGCGCCGAATTCCGCGACGACGGCGCGCAAGCCTTCCGTCCCCGGCGCGACCACCGCTCGCGCTGTCTGGTCGGCGTCCAATACCTGACAGCCCAATTCCGCCAGTGTCTGCGAGACGAAAGATTTGCCGACTGCGATGGAGCCTGTCAAACCGACGCGCAGCATCTCAACTACAGTGACAAGTGATGAGTGACGAGTGACAAGTTAAAGCAAAAGACTTGTCTTTAGCTCGTCGCCCATCACTCGTCACTCGTCACTCCTCTGCGGCGCTGGGCCGCTTGCACGGTATTTCTCATCAGCATTGCGACTGTCAGCGGCCCGACACCGCCCGGCACGGGTGTTAATCTTCCCGCGACCGTTTCGACTTCCGCCGGATGCACATCGCCGATCAAAGTGGAGCCGCGCTTCCTGATCACTTCGATTCGTTCGTCCGCGCGTTCGCCGAATAATTCGCGCGCTTGCGCTTCGTCCGTGAGATTGTTCATCCCCACGTCGATCACCGTCGCGCCGGGCTTCACGTGTTCGCGGCGAATCAGCCCGATGTGTCCAACGGCGGCGATCAAAATGTCTGCGTCGTGCGTGATCTCGCTTAAATTTTTCGTCCGCGAATGGCAGATCGTGACAGTAGCATCGCCTTGCAAGAGCAACTGCGCGAGCGGTCGTCCGACGATGTGGCTGCGCCCGACGATGCAGGCGTGCGCGCCGCTTATTGGAACGCCAGCGCGCATCAGCAATTCATAAATCCCTGCCGGCGTACACGGCACGAACGCTTCGCGCTCCAGCGTCAAATTGCCGACATTGATTGGATGAAAGCCATCGACATCCTTGCGCGGATCGACGGCCGCCAACACGCGCGACTCATCCACGCCCGGCGGCAAAGGCAACTGCACCAGAATGCCGTCCACATCTTCGCGCGCATTGAGTTGCGCCACAATTGCGAGCAACTCTTCCGTCGTCGTCTCCGCCGGCAACGCGAGATGTTCCGAGAGCAGCCCCAGAGACTCTGACGTGCGAACTTTGTTTCGCACATAGACGGCGGACGCCGGATCGTCGCCGACGCGCACGGCGACGAGGCCGGGCCGAATCCCCTGCTCGCGGCTCAGTCGCGCGACTCTCCCGGCGACTTCGCGCTTGATCTCTTCGGCGATGCGCGCGCCGTCTAAAATCTCCGCGCGGCATTCTTCGGTTTGGCTGCTGGTCATAATCTTTTCGAGCTGCCATCTTAGCAAATCTCTCACACGAATGCCTTGCCCGACACTGTGAAGACACGCGCGGAGACGTGTTATTCTTGAGACTCAATGAAACATCACGGTATTAAACTTAAATTCGTCTTCATAACAATCACGCTCTTACTCTCCCTGACGGTTTACAATTGCGGCGGCGCGAAGCCTCAGGCGCAAGTGCGCCGTTTCGATCTCAAGGGCAAGATCGTCTCTTTCGACAAAGGGCAGCAGCAAATCATCATCGCGCATGAAGACATACCGGGTTTGATGGAAGCGATGACGATGCCTTTCACGCTCAGGGACGCGGACGCTTACGACGTGATGAAGGCCAGCGACGAGATTCAGGCCACGCTCGTCGTCGAGAATGGCTCGTCGCGCTTCTGGCTGGAAAATCCGGTGATCACTCAAGTCATCTCCGGTGACAAAACTACGGCGAATGAGATTACTTCATCTGAGCCGCAACCCGGCGCGGAAGTACCCGACTTTTCACTGGTCAATCAAGACAACAAGCCAGTCAGCCTCGAAAATTATCGCGGCCAGTTTCTGCTCGTCACCTTCATCTACACGCGCTGCCCGCTGCCGGACTACTGCACCTTGATGAGCAACAATTTCGCCGAGATCAACCACGCCATCCAGAACGACCGCAGCTTGCAGGGGAAAGTGCAACTCCTCAGCGTCAGTGTCGATCCGGAGCGCGACACGCCGCAAGTCTTACGCAGCTATGGCGCAGCGCATACCGAAAATTATTCCACTGAGAAATTCGACACATGGGAATTTTTGACCGGCAAACCCGACGAGGTAAAAATACTGGCGACTTTCTTCGGTTTGAGTTACACACCCGACGGCGATCAGATCATCCACTCGCTCCGCACCGCGCTTGTCTCGCCCGAAGGCAAGCTCCTCAAGATGTATCGCGGCAACGAATGGAAGCCTTCCGCAGTCATCGCCGATGTGCAGTCCGAATTGAACAAGCGTCCATCTTAAACTGTAGTTCCCGGTTTATTGACATAAAATAAGCGGCGCAGAGAGCTTGCCCCCTGCGCCAGAGTCGGCCATCGTTGTCAGCGACCAAGCCCACAACGAAAGGTGACGACTCATGGAGA
>Ga0136614_10002581_pt1 | contig 11311 bp, 16 predicted proteins | sample AntDrymUQ2792106_2_FD_106643 | JGI IMG/M metagenome (GOLD analysis project Ga0136614, IMG submission 106643) | Polar desert sand microbial communities from Dry Valleys, Antarctica - metaG UQ279 (21.06) | ecosystem: Environmental > Terrestrial > Soil > Desert | place: Antarctica: Dry Valley... | reverse complement strand
GATGAATCGTCGATCAGCCGCTCGAGCTCATCCTCCGTGGCGTCATCGGCCTTGCGTCCACGGACCACGACTTTGAGGCCATTGTCCTCCGCCGGGTTGTGCGAGGCCGAGACCATGATCCCCGCCGCATGCCGCTCGTCGGTGCTGGCATGGACGAGGCATGGGGTCGTCACCAGCCCCAGGTCGACGGCATCGGTACCGGTCGAGGTCAGGCCAGCCGCCAATGCCGCGCCCAGCATCTCGCCGGAGCGACGGGTGTCGCGTCCGAGCACGACGCTCCTCCCCGCCCCACCCAGGCGATGGCCGACCGCCCGTCCCAGGGCCAGCGCCAGTTGGACGGTGACCGCGGAGCCGACGGGCCCACGAATGCCGTCCGTCCCGAACCGTCTCCCCATCTATGGCGCGGGAGTCGGCGCCGGTGCCGGCGCCTGGATGGTCACCGGCACGGTCCCCGGGCTGATCCCGATGAGCTCGACGCCTTCCGGCAGGGCCGGCAGTGTGGGGGTCAGGCTGTGGCTGCCGGGCGCGAGCCCTGACGCGTCGAGGATCGGCGTGAGGTCCACCGCGTCGAGCGCCTCGAGCGCCTCGCCCGAACCGCTCAGCGTGACCGTCAACTGGTCCAGCCGCGGCAGGCAGGCATTGTCCCCGGCCCCCTCGCACACGACGCCCACCACGAAGGTACGACTGGAGACCGACGGAACGATGGTCGCGGTCACCGTGACCATCGGGTCGCCGCCGTCCACCAGGCGAACGTCGTCGGGGAGCACCAGCGCCGCCTCGAATGTCTGGTCAGACGAGGCGCCATCGATGCTCAGGGATTCGGTGAGCACCTCGCCGATAACCCTCAGCACGTCGGGCAGTCCGCGCAGGGTGACCGTGGAAGGCTCGATGCTCAACGCCGCGAGGGCAAACCCGGGCGCGGGGGTTCCGGCCTCCAGGTCCGGCCGGACCGGCACGGTCTTGTTCGTCTCGACCGCCTGGACGTCGATATCCACCTCGATCGTCTGCGGCTCGACATCCACCCCGTCCACCGGTTGCCCGTCGATGTCGACCGGCTCGAGCACGACCGAGCGGTGGACGCCGATGCCCGACTCGTCGATGAGCACGCGAGCGACGGCCCGGTCAACCCGGCCAATGAGCGAGGCGGCGCCCCGCACCTGCACCAGGTCCGCGCTGACGATCGGGTCATCAATCTCGAGCTGGTCAGGCACGTCGCCGTAGTCGACGTCGACCGGGACGGTCCTCTCGCCGATGAGATCGAGCTCCACCGTGACGGTCTCCGGGTCGCGGGAGAGCACCTCAACTCCTTCCACCAGCGACTCGACCTCGATCGGCAGGACCTGCGGCTCGGGCGCCTTCTCCATGTCGTAGGCGGACAGGTCGACCGTGGCTCGGAATGACTCGATCACCAGGACGACAGGGGTATCCCGGGGCGCTCGATACGTGACCTCCACGGTTCCAGCGGCGCCACTCAGGACGACCGAGTCGTCGGGCTGCCCGGGCTGGCGCACCGGCAGCTCGATCGTGTCATCCGAGAACGATCCGGAGAAGACGAGCCCGGTGTACAGGACCGTGGCGAGCAGCACCGCAGAGAGCTTCAAATGCCAGTTGCGCAGCAGGAATCTCACGCCCTCATCGCCTGACCGCTCCGCGATCCGGGGCGGGTACCACACGTGCCTCGGGATCGATCGGCTCGGTCGGGTCGGGCCCGGCGCGCTCGACCTGCCAGCGGCCCTCCACCGATCGGCGCAGGAACGGCACGGCACGCCGCGGAGCCTGGGGCCGGATCAGGTTGAAGATTCGACGCCGAAGTTGCTCTTCGGTCAGGTTACGCTCGATCCGCCCGCGGACCACGAGGCTGATGGAGCCGGTCTCCTCGCTGACCACGATCACGACCGCATCGGTCTGCTCGCTGATGCCGATCGCCGCGCGGTGGCGGGTGCCGTAGCGCTCGGAGTCGAGCGCCGTCTGGCTCATCGGCAGGAGCACGCCGGCAGAAGTGATCTGCTCGCCGGAGACAACGACGGCGCCGTCATGCAGAGCGGTGCCGCGGTAGAAGATGGTGACCAGCAGCTCCGCCCGGAGGTCGGCATGGATCGGCACGCCGGACTCGGTGGCCAGATCCTGGAGGCCGGTTTCGCGCTCGAGGGCGATGAGGGCGCCATGCCGGGAGCCGGCCAGGATGCGGGCGGCACGGCTGATCTCGCGCGCCACACGCTCTGCCCCGGCCACCTCGGCGCTGACGAAGAACCGATTCACGCTGCCGATGCGGCCGATCTGCTCCAGGGCCCGTCGCAGCTCAGGCTGGAAGACGACCACCACCGCGAAGAGCCCCACCACCGCTGCCGTCTCCATGAGGCTGCGCACGAGGTCGAAGCCGAACAGGATGGCGCCCAGGTACACGAGGTACAGGATGGACAGGCCGATGACGATCCGCACGGCGCGCGTGCCGCGGATGAGGATGAAGAGCCAGTAGATGACGAACGCCACCAGCCCGATGTCGATGATCGACGTCCAGTTGCCGCGGAGATACGTATCGAGGAATTCGCGGATCGCGTCGATCACGGTTGCCGGCATGCCTGCGGTGGGGATCCCGATGATACCAAAGAGCCCCGGCAATCCTGCCAGGGCTCAACGATGGCGCGCGCGGCCTGAAGGCTAGCGCTTCGTGTACTGGGGCGCCTTGCGGGCACGCTTGAGGCCGAACTTCTTGCGCTCCTTGGCTCGCGGGTCACGGGTCAGCAGCCCGGCGCCGCGAAGCGCCGCGCGGGCATCCGGATGGGCGCTGACGAGGGCGCGCGCGATTCCGTGGCGGATGGCTCCAACCTGTCCGGACACGCCACCGCCCGCGACGAGCACGCTGGCCGAGTAGCGGCCCTCGGTCTCGGTCACGCGGAAGGGAAGGAGCAGGGCGCCCTCCGGGGACGCACCGCCGAAGTATTCGCCGGACGGCTTGCCGTTGACGACGATGCTGCCGTCACCGGGCAGCAGGCGGACCCGCGCGACGGCGGTCTTGCGCCTCCCGGTCCCGTAGACGTAGTTCGTGCTCACGTTCAATCCTTCCTCGTTTACAGCTCGACCGTGGCCGGCTGCTGGGCCTGGTGCGGATGGTCCGCACCGGGGTAGACCTTCAGCTTCTTGAACATCGCGCGGCCGAGCCGGTTCTGGGGCAGCATCCCCTTCACGGCGCGCTCGATGACGAGCTCCGGCTTTCGTTCGAGCAGCGTGCCGAGGCTCTCCTCGCGCAGCCCGCCCGGGTAGTTCGAGTGGCGGAAGTAGCTCTTCTGCTTCAGCTTGTTGCCGGTGACGCGGATCTTCCTGGCGTTGAGGACCACCACGTGGTCCCCGGTGTCGAGGTGAGGCGAGTAGACCGGCTTGTGCTTGCCCTCCAGCAGGGTGGCGATGCGCGTCGCGAGCCGGCCCAATGTCTGGTCAGTGGCGTCCACGACCCACCAGCTGTGGTCGATCTCGCTCGCCTTGACGGCGTAAGTCTTCATGTTCATGAGCTCTCCGGCTTGCCTTGATCCTTGCGACCGCGCCCGCTGGACGCTGCCGTGATGTGTGCCGTTCTTCGTTTCATGGCTGATTCGTAGATGACCCGCTCCAGGGTGAGCCCGCGTGCCGGCGCGGCCCTGCCATGCAGTGCGCGTCCGCCCCCAACGAGGAGCCGGTCGACCCCATCCGGGTCGAGCCGCCCGCGGCCGACCTCGATCAGGAGCGCCACCATGCTGCGCACCATGCGCCGCAGGAAGGCGTTCGCCGTCACGCGCAGCTCCACCAGGTCGCCGTTACGCGTCACGCGGACCTCGGCCAGGTCCCGCACGGTTCGCCCGTGGACGTGGCTGCCGAGGGCCGCGAAATCGCGCTCCCCGACCATCCGTGCCACCGCAACGCGCATTGACTCCACGTTGAGCCGTTCATCGATCTCGAGCGTTCGATGCCGCTCCAGCGGTCGCGAGGCGCCGTTCATCAGGATCCGGTAGCGGTAGACGCGCCAGCGCGCATCCCGCCGTGGATCGAATCCTCTCGCCGCCGGTCGGAGCGACCGGATGGCCAGGTCCGGCGGCAGCGCGGCATTCAGCCGTCGCCGCAGCTCGGGCAGACCACCATCACATGGCAGCTCCCGCGGAAAGCAGAACGCCACAACCTGGCCGGTGGCATGCACCCCGGCATCTGTTCGCCCGGCAAGACGGACTTTCGTCCGCTCGCCAATCAGCCTGTTAAGGGCATCCTCCAGCTCTCCCTGCACGGTCCGAGCATTCGGCTGGACCTGCGAGCCGGCGAAGGCCGTCCCGTCGTACTCGATCACCGCCCTCAGCACACGCTGCGCGTTGGCGGCCATCGGGTGCGTTGTCGGTGTTCTTATGACTCGTCGTTCGTCAGACGAGCTCAATCTGGACCATCGAGGCCGAGTCACCCAGACGCGGCCCGATCTTGACGATGCGCGTGAATCCCGACGCGCGCTCAGCGTACTTCGTGGCGATCTCGCCCATCAGCTTCTCGACGATGAGCGGCTCGTGCGGCATCTTCCCGACGAGCTGCCGGCGCGCATGAAGGTCCCCGCGCTTGGCCAGCGTGATCATGCCGTCCACCACCCCGCGGACCTCCTTGGCCTTTGCCTCGGTGGTCTTGACCTTCTCGTAGCGGATCACGGACACGGCGAGGTTGCCCAGCATCGACATTCGATGCGCATCCTTGCGGCTGAGCTTGCGTCCGGCGACGCGGTGTGGCATTGGTCTAGGCCTCTCGGTCTAGCTCGGCCGCGGCCGCCTCGTCCAGCTCGGCCGACGCCGGGAGATCCGACTCGTCCGTGCTCATCGAGGTCGATTCGGGGGAGATGAAGCCGCGAAGCGCCAGGCGCTCCTTGAGCTCGTCCAGGCTCTTCTGGCCGAAGTTCCGCATTCGCAGGAACTCGTCGTCGCTCAGGGACAGGACCTGGCCGATCTTCGTGATGCTGTTGCGCTTGAGACTGTTGTAGGCCCGCATGGGGAGGTCGAGCTCTTCGATGGGCGCGTCGAGCAGGTTCGCGCTGGGAGCAACCGGTCCGTCATCACTCGACGAAATTGACGGCCGTCCGATCTCGGCGAAGCGGCCGAACTCGCGGACGAGGATGTCGGCCGCCTGGCTCAGCGCCGCCTGGGCGGTGGTCGTCCCATCGCTTTCGATCTCGAGCGACAGCTTGTCATAGTTCGTCATCTGGCCGACGCGCGTCTTTTCGACCGTGTAATTCACGCGGCGCACGGGCGAGAAGATGGCGTCCACCGGCACGACGCCAATGGGCATCTCCTCGGTGTGCTCGGCCGGGCGGTAGCCCATGCCGATCTCTACCGTGAGGTCCATCTCGATCGAGGCGGAGTCCGAGTCGAGCGTCAGGAGGACGAGGTCCGGGTTGACGATCTCGACATCGGCCGATTCGGCAATGTCGGCGGCCGTGACAGGGCCGGCGCCTCGCTTGACGAGCTTGAGCGTTAACGCGTGACGCGCGAAGGAGCGTAGGCGCAGCTTCTTGATGTTCAGGACGATCTGCGTGACGTCTTCCTTGACGTTTTCGATCGTGCTGAACTCGTGGAAGACGCCGGTGATCTGGATGCTGGTGACAGCGGCTCCCTCCAGGGAGCTGAGCAGGACACGGCGCAGGGCATTGCCCAGCGTCACGCCGTATCCCTCTTGGAGGGGAGTGACCTCGAACCGGCTCAGGTTGCCGTCCGCGTGCACCTCTTCGATGCGCGGGGACGGTGCCGGCTGTGGCTGCTGCTGCGGGGTCTCGAGTTCGATCATGGGATTTGAATTGACTCCTAGCGCGAGTAGTACTCGACGACGAGCTGCTCGTTGAACTCGAGCGGCATCTGCTCGCGCGCCGGTTCAGCGAGGATGGTGCCCGACAGCTTGGTCGGATCCACGCTCACCCATTCGGGTTTCTGGGCCGCCGTCATCGTCTCGCCAGCGATCTTGAAATACTCGCGGCTGCGGCGGCTGTCGCGGACCTCGATACGATCGCTGACCTTGGTGGCAAAGCTGGCGACGTCGGTGGGGCGTCCGTTCACCGCGAAGTGGCCATGCGTCACCAGTTGACGCGCCTGCGCCCGGCTGGTCGCGAAGCCCATGCGGTAGACGACGTTGTCGAGACGCATCTCGAGCATGCGGAGCAGGTTCTCGCCGGTCATCCCCTTGCGCTGGTCCGCCTTCTCGAAGTAGTTGCGGAACTGGCGCTCCAGAACGGAGTAGCTCTTGCGGACCTTCTGCTTCTCGCGCAGCTGGAGTCCGTATTCGCTTACCTTCCGGCGGCGCATGGTATTCATGCCAGGAGGGGTGCTGCGGCGCTCGAAGGCGCATTTGCGGCTGTAGCAGCGGCTGCCCTTGAGGAAGAGCTTGAGGCCCTCCCGCCGGCAGATGCGGCAGACCGCGTCGTTGTAGCGTGCCATCTGATCCTCTCTAGACCCGGCGTCGCTTCGGCGGGCGGCAGCCGTTGTGCGGGATCGGTGTCACGTCGGTGATGGCGGTGACCTCCAGGCCGGCGGCCTGGAGTGAGCGGATCGCCTGCTCGCGGCCGCCACCGGGGCCCTTCACGAAGACCTCGATCTGGCGCATGCCATGCTCCATCGCGCGCTTCGCGGCCAGCTCGGCCGTCTGCGCCGCGGCGTACGGCGTGCTCTTGCGGGAGCCCTTGAAGCCGACCAGGCCCGCGCTGCCCCAGCTGATGACGTTGCCCGTCGTGTCGCTGATCGTCACGATGGTGTTGTTGAACGTCGACTGGATGTGCGCGTGCCCCGCCGGCACGTTCTTTCGCTCACGCTTCTTGCCGCGCTGAGCGCGCTTACGCTCTACCATGAAACTCCCGTTTACTTCTTGCGGCGCACGCCGACTGTCTTCTTGGCGCCACGGCGCTGCCGCGCGTTCGTCTTGGTTCGCTGCCCACGCACGGGCAGGTTGCGCCGATGTCTGAGGCCCCGGTACGAGCCGATCTCCATCAGGCGCTTCACATTGAGGCTGACCTCTCGACGGAGGTCACCCTCGACCTTGAACTGGCGGTCAACGATCTCGCGCAGACGGTTGACCTCCTCCTCGGTGAGGTCGCGCACCCGCGTGTCGGGCGACACGTTGGCGGCGGTGATCACCTTGGTGGCCGAGGTGGAGCCGATGCCGTGAATGTAGGTGAGGCTGACGATCACCCGCTTCTCGCGGGGGATGTCGACGCCGGCGATACGAGCCACGATCCTCCTACCCCTGCCGCTGCTTGTGCTTGGGGACGACGCAGATGACCATCACCACGCCGGAGCGCTTGATGACCTTGCAGCGCTCGCAGCGGGGCTTCACGGACGCAGAAACCTTCATCTCATCCTGTACGTGATGCGACCCCGGGTGAGGTCATAGGGACTCAGCTCGACGCGGACGGTGTCGCCGGGCAGGATGCGGATGAAGTTCTGGCGCAGCTTCCCGGAGATGTGCGCGAGCACTTCGTGCCCGTTCTCCAGCCGCACTTTGAACATGGCGTTCGGCAGAGGCAGAACGACCTCTCCCTCGACCTCGATGGCATCCTTTTTCGCCAACCGACACGCACCCTCGTTTCAAGCTGAACAGCAATTCAATGGGATTGACACACGGAAAGGTCGCCGCTCAGGGCGACCCATGGACAGCGAAGTATACATGCGGGGGTGAACCCCCGCAAACACCACTGGTCAGCGCGAGGGAGCTCATTGGGGCACCGTGAGCAGCTCGGGGCCGCCGGCATCAGTGACCGCGATAGTGTTCTCGTAGTGCGCCGATAAGGCCCCGTCGGCGGTGCGGACGGTCCAGCCGTCGTCACTGACGACGACCTCGTCGCCGCCGAGGTTGAACATCGGCTCGATGGCGAAGCACATGCCGGCCTCGATGAGCATGCCCGTGCCCGGGCGTCCGTAGTTGGGGACCTGAGGTTCCTCGTGCATGGCGCGACCGATGCCGTGGCCGACAAAGGGTCGGACGATCCCGTAGCCGTGTTCGTGCGCCACCGATTCAATGGCGTGCCCTACGTCGCCCAGGCGATTGCCGGGCGTTGCCGCCGCGATCCCGGCCTCCATGCCGCGCCGCGTGGCATCGACGAGATCGCTCACCTCGCGCGGAACGCTCCCGACGGCCCAGGTGCGTGCGCAGTCCGCATGCCAACCGTCGACGATGCAGCCGATGTCGATGCTCACCAGGTCACCGTCGGCCAGCCGTCGCCGCGGGGACGGAATACCGTGAACCACCTCGTCGTTGACGCTGGCGCAGATCACGCCAGGAAACGGCGGATTGCTGCCGTAGCCCTTGAAGGACGAGATGGCGCCAGCGTCGCGGATCATACGCGCCGCGATCTCGTCAAGGTCACCGGTGCTGATTCCGGGGCGAATCTCGGCCTTCAGCACCTCGAGGATGTCGACCAGGATGGCGCCGGCGGCGCGCATGCGGTCGATCTCGGCCGCACGCTTGACGGTGGCGGTCCTGGCGCCGTGCATGCTCATCATGCGCTCGCCGCGGTTTCGCCGATGCGCGAGAGGATCTCGGCGGTCACCTCCTTGATCGGCCGAGTACCGTCCAGGCGATCAACGATGGCGGCTCGCTGATAATGGTCGACGACCTCCAGCATGGGCGGGACCTGTCGCTCGAGGCGTGCGCGGACGACCTCGGGACGGTCGTCGTCGCGCTGGGTGAGGACCGAGCCATCACGGTTGCAGTGACCGTCAACCATCGGCGGATCGGTGGTCTCGTGATACGGGGTGCCGCACTGCGGACAGATCCAGCGGCCCGCGACGCGACGGATGAGGTCCTCGGTGGGGACGTCGATGTAGATGACGCGCCGGATGCGCTCGCCCTGGCGCGCCAGGGTCTCGTCCAGCGCACGCGCCTGGCCGACCGTACGCGGGAAGCCGTCCAGGATGGCGCCGCGCGCCGCGCGGGACGCGCCGAGCTCCTCCATGAACATGCGGATCGTCATCTCGTCGGGGACCAGTTCGCCACGCTCCATGAAGCCACGGGCCTCGTCGCCCAGCTCGGTGTGCGCGGCCATGGCGGCGCGGAAGAGGTTCCCCGAGGCGAGGTGCGGTAGTCGCAGCTCTCGAGACAGGATCGCGGCCTGGGTCCCCTTGCCGGCCCCGACGGCGCCGGCGAGGAGAAGGATCAGGCGGGGAGCGTCAGCCCCCAGCCTGCCGTTCACCTGATGAAGCCCTCGTAGTGGCGCATCATCATCTGCGCCTCGAGTTGCTTCATCGTTTCGACCACGACGCTGACCATGATCAGGATGCTGGTCCCGCCGAGCTGGAGATTGTTCGTTCCGGGAATGAAGGCCGTCACGATGTACGGCAACACGGCGATGAAGCCCAGGAAGAGCGCGCCGCCCAGGGTGATCCGGTTCGTCACCCTGCCCAGGAACTCCTCCGTCGGCTTACCCGGACGGATGCCCGGAATGAATCCACCGTTCTTGCGCAGGTAGTCGGCGGTCTGATCAGGTCGGAACTGGAAGGCGGTGTAGAAGTAGGTGAAGAAAACGACCAGCACGAAGTAGAGCGTCCCGTACAGCGGAATATTGTTCGTGCCGTTCAGGTTCTCGCTGATGAAGAGCGCGGCGCTGCGAACCCAGTCAATGTCGCTCGCGGTGAAGTACGTCGCGATCTGGGCCGGGAACAGCAGGATGCTGACGGCGAAGATGATCGGGATCACGCCGGCCATCGTCACCTTCAACGGCAGGTACTGCGTCTGGCCCTGGTACATCCGACGCCCGCGCACGCGGGACGCGTACTGCACAGGAATGCGGCGCTGGCCCTCGTTGATGAAGACGACGGCGGCGACCACGACGATGGCGACGATGATGAACGGGATCAGGCGCGCCGGCGCATCGGGCCCGGACAGGATCGGACCGATCTGCTGCGGCACGCTGCCGACGATACCGGCGAAGATAATGAAGCTGATGCCGTTGCCCAGGCCCCTCTCGCTGATCAGCTCGCCCAGCCACATCAGCAGGATGGTGCCCGCGGTGAAGCTGAGCAGCAGGCTCAGCGTCTCAATGCTGAACAGGTCGTTAGCCGGGATCACGCCGTTGGCTGACAGCAACACGCTGATGCCATAGCCCTGGGCGAAGGCCAGCGGCACCGTTAGCAGGCGGGTGTATTGGTTGATCTTGTTGCGGCCATACTCACCCTCGCGGCTGAGCTCCTCGAGCGACGGGATCACCCCGCGCATGAGCTGCATGATGATGCTGGCATTGATGTACGGGTTTACGCCGAGGCCAATGATCGATGCGGCCGCCAGGCCACCTCCCGAGAAGATGTTCAGGATCCCGAGCAACGGGTTGTCGGTGAACAGGTTTGTCAATGCTGCCGTGTTCACGTTCGGAATCGGAACGTTCGTCAGTGCTCGGAAGATCAGCAGGATCCCGAGCGTGAAGAGGAGCTTGCGCCGGATATCCGGCGCACGGAAGGCGCTAAGGACCGTCTCGATCAAGCCTCGGACTCGCTTTCGCTTTCGCTTGCGCCTGCGCCAGGATCGGCCGATGTGGCGGCGTCGCTCTCGGGCGCCTCGGCCTCGGCGGCGCTCGCGGCCCTGGAGGGCGTGCCGCCCTTGGCCTTGCCCTTCTTGGCCTGTCGCTTGCGGTTCTTCTCCGCGATCCCGGCCGCGACGGCCGCCTCGGCCTCTTCGTCGAAGGGCGCGTTGTCCGGCCAGCCCAGTCGCTGCACGGTGCTGCCTGCAGCGGCGAGCTTGTCGAGCGCAGAGCGGCTGAACCCATGCGCGTGGATGGTGATCCCCTTCGGGGCATCGCCGGCACCGAGAATCTTGACGGGGAGCCTTGTGTCGCGGATGAGCCCGTCGTGCGCGAGCACGTCAGGGGTGACCAGCGTCCCGGACGCAACGTCGCTCAGGCGGCCCACGTTCAGCGGGGCATACGCGACGCGGAACCGGTTCTTGAAGCCATGGAGCTTCGGAGTCCGGACATGGAGCGGCGTCTGGCCGCCCTCGAACCAGGCGGGAAGGTTCCCGCCTGCGCGCGACTTCTGGCCCTTGGTGCCGCGCCCCGCCGTCTTGCCGCGTCCGGAGCCATGGCCGCGGCCAACCCGGCGGGATGGCTTGCGCGACCCAGGGGCCGGGTGCAGATCGTGGAGCTTCACTTCGATTCCTCTTCCTTCGCAGATGCCCGCTTCGCTGTCGGCTCTTCGACCTCCAGGAGGAAGGCCACGCGCCGCAGCATGCCCCGGATCATGGGGTTGTCGGCGACCTCGACCGTCTGATTGAGCCGATGCAGGCCGAGCGCCCGGATCGTGCCGCGCGCGGCCGCGCGATGGCCGATCGTCGAGCGGATCCAGGT
>Ga0136614_10002579_pt1 | contig 11312 bp, 14 predicted proteins | sample AntDrymUQ2792106_2_FD_106643 | JGI IMG/M metagenome (GOLD analysis project Ga0136614, IMG submission 106643) | Polar desert sand microbial communities from Dry Valleys, Antarctica - metaG UQ279 (21.06) | ecosystem: Environmental > Terrestrial > Soil > Desert | place: Antarctica: Dry Valley... | reverse complement strand
GGGGTGCGCTGCTGCCGGCCACAGTCAGGCTGGTTCGGGTCACGGTGGCTCCTTCGTTCGCCGGGGAAACCCGCGCCCGACCCGCGTGCTTCCACGGGTCGGACGCGGGCGTTTCGCCTCTAGAACCGTCAGGACACGCCGCGTTCGGCCTCCAGCAGCCGAAGCCACACCTCGCTCAGGGTCGGGAACGGGGGCACGGCGTGCCAGAGTGTGTCCAGCGGCACCTTGCCGACTATGGCGATCGTGGCCGCGTGCAGCAGCTCACCGACCCCGGGGCCGACGAACGTCGCGCCGACGACCACCCGGCGGGCGGTGTCGATGACCAGCTGGGCGGTGCCGTGGACGCCCTTGCCGGCCAGGGCGCCCGCCGCGGTGGAGCCGAGGTCGTAGCGCACCGTGCGCACGTCGATGCCGGCGTCGCGGGCCTGCTGCTCGGTCCGCCCGACGGCGGCGACCTGCGGGTCGGTGAACGTCACCCGGGGAACGGCGACGTGGTCGGCCCAGGCGGCGCGGTCGTGCCCGGCGATGATGTCACCGACCAGCCGGGCCTGGTACTTGCCCTGGTGGGTGAGCAGCGCGCGCCCGTTCACGTCGCCCGCGGCGTAGAGCCAGCCCCCGTCGACGCCGCACACCCGCAGCTGGTCGTCGGTGTCGAGGTAGCCGCCGGGGGTCAGCCCGACGGTGTCGAGGCCGATGTCGTCGGTGTTGGCGCGGCGGCCCGCGGCGACGAGCAGCTCGTCGGCGGCGAGCTCGGTGCCGTCGTCGAGCACCAGCGTGACCGGGCCGTCCGGGGAAGACCGGACGGCCCGCTCCGCCCGCACTCCGGTGCGCACGGTGATCCCCTGGCCGGTGAGCGCGGCGGCCAGCTCGGCGCCCACGAACGGCTCCTCCTGGGACAGCAGCCGGTCGGTCTGCTCGATGATGGTGACCTCCTCGGCGCCCAGCCAGCGGTAGGCCTGGGCCATCTCGGAGCCGACGACGCCGCCGCCGAGTACGAGCAGTCGCCGGGGGATCTGCTTGGCCGCGGTGACGTCGCGGTTGTCCCACACGGTGATGTCGCGCAGTCCGTCGATCGGGGGGACCGAGGCGCCGCTGCCGGTGGCGATGACGACGGCCTTGCGGGCGGTGAGCGCGGTGGTGGTCCCGTCCGGGGCGGTGACCTCGACGGCGCGTTCGGCGGTCAGACGTCCGAGACCGCGGACGACGTCGACGCCGATGTTCGCGAGCCAGTCGGCCTGCGGCCCGTCGTCCCAGCCGCTGCTGAACGCGTCCCGGGTGGCCAGGGTCTGCTCCACGTCGACGGTGCCGGTGATCGCGGTCGCGGCGGCGGGGACCCGGCGGGCGGCGGCGAGTGCCTCGCCGGGGCGCAGCAGCGCCTTGCTGGGCATGCACGCCCAGTAGGAGCACTCGCCACCGATCAGCTCGCTCTCCACGACCGCGGCGGTCAGCCCGTTGTGCCGGGCGTACCAGGCCGCGTTCTCACCGGTCGACCCGCCGCCGATCACGATGACGTCGTACTCCTGCTGGTCCATCTGCTCTCCCATCGCTGCACGTTCCCGCCCCTCGTCCGCGGTGGGTTCCCAGCCGGTACGAACCCCACTCCTTCGACATCGGGGCACCGTCTGTCAGCACGCTGACACCATCCGCGGTGGCGCGGTCGGCGTTCACCCGGTGGTGTCGTCGTCGAGCAGGCGTGCGGCGAACTCCTCGAGGCGGTCCACGGCCGCGGCGTCGGGGGTCTGTCCGCCGCGCACCAGCGACCGCCGGATCTGGTCGTGGACGGCGGCCTCGAGCCCGCACTGCCTGCATCGCTCGAGGTGTTCTCGCAGCAGGGCGGTGTCGCGCGCGTCGAGAGTGCCGTCGAGGTGGTGTTGTAGGAGTCGGCCTGCGCGCCGGCACCGGCTGCGGGAGATCGGAGAGCACCGCGCGCGGTAGGACAGGCGGGACCAGATGCTCACAGGGCGTCACCTTGCTTCGGAACTGTTCCAGCGGCGGCGAGCAGGCGCCGCATCCGGGTGCGGGCGGAGTGCAGTCGGCTCATCACGGTGCCCTCGGGGACGTCGAGCCGCCGGGCGGCCTGGGCGTAGCTGAGGCCTTCGACGTCGACGAGGGTGACCGCGGCCTGCTGGTGCGCGGTGAGTCGGCGGAAGGCCTGTTGCACGGCTTGGTCGAACTCCGCGTCGAGGACGACGTTCTCCGCCGAGTCCTGCGAGACGGCCTCGTCGAGGCCGTCGAGGTCGGCGCCGGGGTCGGTGAGCAGGTCGGGTCGCCAGGTGCGGTGGCTGTTGGCGCCTGCGTTTCGCATGGTGGTCATCGGCCAGGCGCGGGGGTGGGCGCCGTCGAAGCGGTCGATGGAGCGGTAGGCGCGGACGAGGGTGTCCTGAACGAGGTCCTCGGCGTCGGCGGGCTGGGCGGTCAGTGCGCGGGCGCCGGCGAGCAGGGCCGGGATGTGTGGCACGACGTGGTGCCGGAACAGCTCGCCTCGGCTGCTGCCCGCGATGTCCTGGGTGTCGTCCTGGATGTCCAAGCGAACCGCGATCCTGTGCTGGTGGGGGTGGAACGAGCCGCGCCCCGGGGTCCGGCTTCGTGAGCCGGGCCTCGGGGCGGGGAGTGGCGGCGATCAGCCCAGGAGGTTGCCCAGGATCTCGTCGTCGTCGTCGTAGTGGTCGTCGTTGTCGTCGTCACCCAGGAGGTCGCCGAGGATGCCGTTGTCGTAGCTGTCGTCGTTGTTGTCGCGGCCGTTGTTGTCGTTGTCGTCGCCGTCGCCGAGGACGTCGTCGCCGAGGAGGTCGCCGAGGATGCCGTTGTCGTCGTCGTCGTAGCGGTCGCTGTCGTAGCTCGCGCTGACGCTGGTCTCGGTGTCGACGCCGACGTTGCCGGAGGTGTCCTCGGAGGCGAAGGCGGCTCCGGTGCCGACGAACAGCAGCGGCACGGCGACGGCCGAGGCGACGAGGGAACGCGTGACGATACGCATGTGAGGATGTCCTTCCGTGATTCTGGGACGGGCGGTGTCCGGGATGCCGGGCACTTCCTCCCGCTGCGGGATTCCGGTGACCCGCACTCAAGGAACCCGGATAGGCCCTGCCGTCTTCGGTGTCGGTGACGTGGATCACACCATCCGGGGTGCGGCGGGGACAGGCGGAATGACCGGGCCCGCCCACGTGTTGCGGGGTCGCGCCGGCCGGGTAGTCGGACCTCGATGCCCGAGACCGGAACCCCGGTCGGCGCAGGCGAGCATGTCTCGCCCGAGGAACAGGAGAGCCCGTGTCGACGCAGTACCGATACCCACACTTCCGCGCATCCCTGCTGGCCGAGGACAGCTCGTTCTCCGGTGGCGTCGCCCCCGGCGGCCGCTTCCCGGACTTCGACCTGCCGACCACCGACGGCGGGCGGGCCACCAGCCGTGAGCTGCTGGGCGACCGCCCCCTGTTCGTCTACTTCGGATCGATCACTTGACCGATGACGGCCAGCGCCGGTCCGGCGCTGCACGAGATGCACGACGAGTTCGGCGACCGCGTGCGGTTCCTCACGCTCTACGTGCGGGAGGCACACCCGGGGGACCACTTCCCACAGCCGTCGGACCTCGCCACGAAGACGGCGCACGCCCAGGCCTACGTGCGGCGCGACTCGATCCCGTGGCCGGTCGCGGTCGACGACGTCGACGGCGACCTGCACCGCGCCCTCGACCCGAAGCCCGACGCGGTGTACCTCGTGGACCCCGACGGGACCGTGATGTTCCGGGCCCTGTGGGCGAACGATCCGGGCCCGCTGCGCGCTGCGCTGCGCCTCGCCGCGACCGGCCACCGGGGTCCGATCGGCGAGAGCGAGGCGATGGCCGGTGCCTTGATGCGCGGGACCGGGGAGATGTGGCGGGTCCTGTCGGCAGCCGGGCCCGTCGCACTGCGAGACGTCGCCACGCAGGCCCCGCCGATGTGGATGTCGGCCCGGGTCGCCGACGCACTCCGCCCGCTGCCCTCCGGGCTGCGCGGAGCGCTGGGGACCGCGCTTCCGATGCTGGGGCCGCCGGTGCGCTGCTCGCCTGGTCCCGGCGTCGCAGGCGCCGCCACGTCACCGGGTGACGGCAGGCCTCAGCGGCTGCCGGTGGTCATCGATCACACCGCATCGGTCACGACGACGATCTCGGAGTGCAGGGTGCGGTGCACCGGGCACCGGTCGGCGATCGCCAGCAGCGCCGCGCGCTGGGTGTCGTCGAGGTCGCCGTCGAGGTGGATCTCGCGGATGATCCGGTCGAGCAGGCCGGTGTCGGTCTCGCAGGAGATGCAGTCCGCCGCGTGCAGCGTGTCGTGGGTGAGGGTCACGGTGCTGCGCCGCAGGTCCCAACCCTTGCGCTCGGCGTACATCCGCATGGTCATGGTCGTGCACGCGCCGAGGGCGGAGAGCAGCAGCTGGTAGGGGTCGGGGGCGCTGCCGAGGCCACCGACGGACGGCGGCTCGTCGGCCGACCACCCGTGCTCGGCGGTGCGGATGCGCTGGGTGAACCGGCCGACGCCGCTCTCGGTCACCTCGACGGTGCCCGGCTCCGGCGTCGTCGGGTCGGCCTGCGCCTCGTCGAGGTAGGGCGCGGCCCAGGCGGAGATGAGCGCGGCGACCCGGTCGGCGTCGGCGGCGCGGGTGAGCAGATGGTCGGCGCCGTCGAGGGCGACGAACGACGCCGCGGACCCGGCGGCGTCGACGATCGAGCGCGCGTCGGCGAGGTCGACAATGTCGTCGTCGGGCGCGTGCAGCACCAGCAACGGGCGATCGAGCGCGGCGAGGCGGCTGCGCTGGGACTGGTCGGCGATGTCGTCGAGGAAGGCGCGCCCGACCTGGAACGGGCGCCCCCCGATGTGCACCGCGGCGACGCCGTCGGCCTCGATCTCGGGACGGGCCGCGTCGAACAGGTGGGTCACGTGGTCGGGCGAGAACGGGGCGCCGACCGTCACCACGGCCCGCACCTCCGGGATCCGGGCGGCCGCGGCGATGACGGCGGCACCGCCCAGCGAGTGCCCGACGAGCAGGGTCGGGGCACCGAACTCGGCCCGCAGCCAGTCGGCGGCCCGCACGAGGTCCTCGACGTTCATCGAGAACGTGGAGTCGCTGAACTCCCCACCGGACTCGCCCAGCCCGGTGAAGTCCAGGCGGAGCACCCCGATCCCGCGGGAGGTGAGACCGCGCGCGGTCCGCGCCGTGGCAAGCTGGTCCTTGCTGCACGTGAAGCAATGCGCGAGCAGGGCGAGGCCCAGCGGCGGTCCGAGTGGCAGGTCGAGGCGGGCGGCGAGCGGGGCTCCGGCGCCGCCGATGGCGTATCGGGCGAGGGTCACGCGCTCGGAACCCGACCTGACGCATGATCATTCCCGCGAGGTCGGTCGACGGCACCCGGGGCGCGGTGGGTGGCAGGCCGGCTCGCCGGAGAAGGGTGGGAGATGAGTTCGACGAGTTCGGCGACGAGGCCCGCGCGCAGAGGGCGGGCGAGCGCGGGGTGCTCCACCACGGCCGGATCGGCGGGCCCATGAGGTTCCCCCGGCGCGGTCATCACGAGTCCGACGACCGCCGGGCCGGGCAGCAGCCGGTGGCGGACGAGGCCCCGGTGGGTCCGCCGCCGCCGGATTCCGAGACCGTGCACACGGTGCTCGATCTGGCGCTGCGCATCGGGGAGATCCAGCTCTCCAACGGGGCGGGCGGTGCCGATGTGACGGCCACCGTCCTCTGTGTGGCCTACGCGCTGGGACTGCCCCGTTGCGAGGTCGACGTCATCCACACCTCGCTCGTGGCGACCTGCCTGCGCGGCAGCGAGTACCCGTCGGTCACCTCGGTGCGCGTGGTGCGCGACCGGGGCCTGGACTACGGGCGGCTGACCGCCACCGAGGAGCTCGTCCGGGGCATCGTGGACGGCCGGCTGCACACCGACGACGCCTACGCCGAGCTCAACCGGATCCTCGACGCCCCGCGGCTCTACCCTCGCTGGGTCTCCACCGCGGCCTGGGGCGGGCTGGCGTTCTGCGTCGGCGGGCTGCTGGGGCGGCGGGCTCGCCGCGTCGGTGGGCGCGCTGGTCATCAGTGCCCTGATCGACCGGGTCGGTCGGGTGCTCAACCGCTACCGGGTGCCGCCGTTCTTCCAACAGTTCGTCGGCGGCCTGGTCGCCACGCTGGCCGCGACCCTGATCACCGCCGTCAGCCTGCTGCCGATCGACCGTCCGACCCTGGTCAGCGCCGCTGCCATCACCGTGCTGCTGTCCGGGATGTCCTCGGTGGCGGCGATGCAGGACGCGATCACCGGATACAGCGTCACAGCGGCGGGTCGGGCCGTGGAGATCGCGCAGCTCAGTGCGGGCCTGATCGCCGGTGTGGTGCTGGCGCTGCAGGCGGCCCCGCTGCTCGGTCTGCCGCCCAACCCGCCCGAGCTCCCGCCCGCGGGCCCGACGCTGCTCCCGGTCATGGCGCTCGCCGGTGCCGGGGCCGCCGCCTTCTTCGCCCTGGCCGGGTACGCCCGCCTGCGGGCCCTGCCCGTCGCGGCCGTGGCCGGCGCGATCGGCGTCACGGTCTACACGCTGCTGACCTCCGCGGGCATCCACCCGATCAGCGCGTCCGCCGTCGCGGCGACGCTGGCCGGAGTCGGCGGAGGTCTGCTCGCCCGAAAGCTCAAGATCACACCGCTGGTCGTCGCGATGTCCGGGATCACCCCGTTGCTGCCCGGGTTCTCCACCTACCGCGGGCTCTACGAGCTGGTGGCGGGCGGCACCCTGGTCGGGCTGATAACCGCCGTCGCGATCGGCCTGGTCCTCGCGGCGGGTGTGGTGCTCGGCCAGTTCCTGGCGCAACCGGTGCGGACCGGGCTCAGTCGGCTCGAACGTCGGCTCTCCGGACCCCGGCTGGCCGGCCCGCTGGATCCGCGCGAAGCCGTACCGGACTAGTTGCCCTGCGCTAACGGGTCGTGATCGTCGTCTCGGAACCTGGAGCGTGCTCCGGCCCGTTCCCCGTTTCAAGATGACGATCATGCCGCCCGCCCGGCCGGTACTCGAACGGGTCGCGAGGCCGGCGGGGGAGCGCCGCGCGGGTGACCCTGGGGCGAGCCGACGACCGACGCCGGCGGAGAGTGAGGGACCGGATGGTCGAGCGCTATCAGACGTTGGTGATCGGCGGTGGCATGGCCGGTCTGCCGTTGGCGTTGCGCGCGGCGCGGCACGGCCGCGTGGCGTTCGTGGAGAAGGAGAAGCTGGGCGGCACCTGCCTCAACCGCGGGTGCATCCCCACCAAGACGATGATCGCCTCGGCGGAGGTGGCGCACCAGGTGCGGCGGGCGGCCGAGTTCGGGGTGCGGGTCGGCGACCCGGTGGTCGACCTGTCCGCGGTGGTCGCCCGCAAGGACGAGATCGTCGAGTCGATCCGGGACGGCTCGTACCGGGCGGTGGAGCGCGCCGAGTCGGTGGACCACTACCCGGCGCAGGGCCGGTTCGTCGGCCCGCGACGGCTGCGGGTGGAGGACACCGAGCTGGAGGCGGACCGGATCTTCCTGGTCACCGGGATGCGCACCACGGTCCCGCCGATCGAAGGGCTCGGCGGGGTCCCGTACCACACCTCGCGGACCCTGCTGGACCTCACCGAGCTCCCCGAGCACCTCGTGGTGGTGGGCGGCGGCTACATCGGCTGCGAGTTCGCCCAGATGTTCCGCCGCTTCGGCTCCCGGGTCACGCTCGTTCAGCGAGCCGAGCGGCTGCTGCCCGTCGAGGACCCGGACATCTCCGACGCCGTGACCGACGGGTTCGGCGCCGACGGGACCGAGGTGCGCACCGGCACCACCTGTGTGGCCGTTGCCGGGCGGGCGGGCGACATCCGCGTCGGCTGCACCGGCGACCCCTCCGACGAGGTCCGCGGCAGCCACCTGCTCATCGCCGCGGGCCGGACGCCCAACACCGACCGGCTCGGGCTCGCAGCTCGGCCTGGAACCGGCCCGTTCGGGGTTCCTGCCCGTGGACGACACGCTGCGCACCCCGGTGGAGGACGTGTGGGCACTGGGCGACATCCGGGGTGGGGGGCTGTTCACCCACACCGCGCGCGACGACGCGGACGTCGTCTACCGCACCGTGTTCCGCGACCAGGACCGCAGCATCGCGGGGCGGATCGTCCCGCACGCGGTGTTCGTCGATCCCGAGGTCGGCGCGGTCGGGCTGACCGAGCCGGAGGCCCGGGCCGCGGGCTACGAGGTGATCGTCGGCAGGCAGGACTTCACCGGGGTGGCCAAGGCCCGCGCGACGGGCAACACCCGAGGGTTGATCAAGTTCGTCGTCGACGCGGCCACCGACCGGATCCTGGGCTGCCACATCGCCGGACCAAACGGGGGCAACCTGGTGCACGAGGCGGTGCTCGCGATAAACGTCGGCGCCCGCTACACCGACGTGGCGCAGGCCATGCACATCCACCCCACGCTGGCCGAGGGCGTCAACGCCGCGGCGGGGGGTGTGCACCGCCCCGCCGGCTGAGTCCTGCCGGCAGGGCCCCGCCGGCAGGGCGGGTGCGCGGCTACGAGCTGCGCCGCAGACCCGCCCGGTGCCAATGCTCGAGGGCGGCCGGGCCGTTGCGCTCGAGCCGAGCCAGGAACGCCTCCTGGTCGATCGCGCGCCACTCGAGCTGCTCGGTGTGGTACGGACCGATCCGGACACCGGTGGGCCGGTCGCGCCGGGCCTCGACGTAGCGCGCGACGAACGACTCGACGTTGGCCGCGCTCGTCCAACTCGCCTTGTAGGCGATCGTGCCGCCGCGGTCGATCACCCAGGTCATGTTGGGCAGGCCGCCATAGGCCCGGTGCGCCGTGCCGGGCAGGTCGTCGACCAGGATCGGGCGGCTGATCCCGATCTCGTCCCGCAACAGGCGGGCGTTCGCCAGCTTGGTCTCGAAGCAGTCGTGGTGGGGCACGCGCTCACCGGGATGTGCCTCGTGGGTGTAGACGAACACCCAGTTCAGCTCGGGGTACCGGCCGGCGAGCTCGTCGAGCAGAGGACCCTCTGCGGAGCAGTACGGTCAGGTGAACGAGCCGAACTCCAGCACCGTGGGGGTGCGCCGCCACAGCTGGTCCAGCTCGGTGGTCGTGCCGTCGTCGAGGCGGGTCAGCGGGAACGACGGAGCCCTCGACCCGGCATGCATCCGGTCGGCGAACCGGTCGAACCCCGCCAGGCCGTCGTGGGCCACGTGCTCGGCGAAGTCGACGTAGTTGTACCCGTCATCGGCCATGAGAGTTCCTTCCCGCAGAGGAGGACCCCGGCCGCCCGCGGTGGACGGCCGGGGCCATGATGATCCTCCGGGTCAGACGGCCGGGGCCGCAGGCACGTCGAGCTCGGTGCCGATGTAGTGGTTGAAGTAGTTGGTGTACAGGTTGGCGGCCAGGTGCGCGAACGCCTCGGTCAGCTCCTCGTCGCTCCAGCCTGCGGCCTGAGCCTGCTTCCAGGTGTCGTCCTGCACAGCCCCCACGTCGAGGGTGGCCTCGCGCACGACGGCGAGCAGGGTGTCGAGCCGGTCGTCACCGGTCGGTCGGCCGGCCCGGACCGCCAGCATGGTGTCGGCCTCCAGGCCCGCGGCCTTGCCTCCCAGCGTGTGCGCGGACTGGCAGTAGTCGCAGTTGTCGGCCGCGCCGACCGCCAGGGCGATGGCCTCGCGGGTCTTCCCGTCGAAGGTGCCGTGGGAGGCGATCGCCTCCTGCATGGCGGTGTAGGTGGCGAGGACGACGGGGGAGTGGGCCATCCCGCCGTGGATGTTGAGCAGCTTGCCCATCCGCTTGCTCAGCGTCTCGAGCGTGGGGCGGGTCTGCTCGGGGGCGTCGTCGAGCGTGTGGGCGGGAACGCGGGGCATCGGGTTACTCCTCGGAAGGTGGTTCGTCGTGCTCGGACCTCCCGGGTAACGCGGGCCTGACGAGGATCACCTCGGCACTGTCAGGGACGCGACAGAGTTGCCCCGTCGTCGTCTGCCTCGTCGTCTGCCTCGTCGTCGTCGGGGGGTCAGGCCGACCGGATCCGCTGGAGCGCCGCGGGGTCGAGCAGCCGGACCGACGAGTAGCCGATCTCGACGTGCCCGCGCCGTTCGAAGTCCTTGAGGACCTTGTTGAGCGACGGTCGGGCGACGCCGAGCATCGCGGCCAGGGTGCGCTGCGGCAGCCGGACGACCGCACCGCCCGCGTCGTCGTCGGCCTCGTCGAGCAGGAGCCCGGCGAGCTGTGCCGGCAGTGGCCGGCCGAGTAGCGCGATGAGCCGTTCGTGGCTGGTGGCGAGGCGCTGGGCGACGCTGGAGAGCCACCTGCGGGCGATCGCGGGGTGGTGCGCGAGCAGCCGCTCGAAGTCCGGCGGTGTGAGGTGCAGGCAGGTGACGGCGTCGACGGCGCGGGCGGTGTAGGGCAGGGCCAGCCCGAGCAGCAGCGGGATGTCGCCCTCGACGTCACCGGGCCGGAGCACCCCGACGACGACGCGGTTGCGGCCGGAGGCGACGCTGAGCTCGACGTGGCCCGTCCGGATGATCCAGACACCGGGGTTCGTCTCGGCGCTGGTCCCGAACAGCGGCGCTCCGGCTGTCAGCTCGACGGGCTGCAGCGTCTCGGCCAGCGCGGCGACGTCGCCCTTCGCGAGCGGTGCCGAGGCGCCCCGGCCGACGCAGCGCGCGACCCACGCGGCGTCGCGGATCGGGGCGTCGTCGGTCACCGATCCGGGGCGAGCCGTCCGGAGCGCATCGGACCAGCGGCGGACGTCCATCCGCGGATCGTGTCATTTCGCTGACAGTTCCCGGTTCGGGGTCCGCACCGGTGGGTTCTCCGTCCGTACCGACGGCGAGGGGACGATTGTGCGTGTGCCCGCCCGTCCCTGCCAGAAGGAGTCTCGTGGTTCTTCGCCCGCACACCGTGGCCTTCGACGTCGTCGAGACACTGATCTCGCTGGAACCGCTGCGCCGGCGGTTCGTCGAGATCGGGATGCACGCCTCGACGCTGGAGCGCTGGTTCGATCGCATGCTGCGCGACGGCATGGCGCTGACGCTCGCCGGCGACTACGCGCCGTTCCCCGAGGTGGCCCGGGCCGCGCTGCGGGTCATCGGCGGCGGCCGCCTTTCCGACGACGACGTCTCCCACGTCCTGGACGGCTTCGCCACCCTGCCCGCGCAACCGGACGCGGAGCAGGCCATGCAGGTGCTCACCGCACTGGTAACCGGCAGTGTTCGATCCCCGTCGAATAGCTCTGGTTGCGGTGTCCCCGTGAAGGGCATTCGTCAGCCTTGGTGACTGCGGGACAGGGCGAGTGAGGCTGCGTAGCGGGACCAGTTCCCGCCGGCGTCTCGGGTCC
>Ga0136614_10002578_pt1 | contig 11315 bp, 11 predicted proteins | sample AntDrymUQ2792106_2_FD_106643 | JGI IMG/M metagenome (GOLD analysis project Ga0136614, IMG submission 106643) | Polar desert sand microbial communities from Dry Valleys, Antarctica - metaG UQ279 (21.06) | ecosystem: Environmental > Terrestrial > Soil > Desert | place: Antarctica: Dry Valley... | reverse complement strand
TAGTAGTCACGCACGCCGTCGCGGAATTGCCTGTACGAGCGCGTGCAACCGAATCGCTCAATCCAGCCGTGCTCGTCGGGTGGCACGGCTTGCGAGGTGAGTTGCCCGCCAATCCATTCCGAGTCCTCAGTTAAAATTACCCGGCACCCCTCGCGCAGAGACGACAGCGCGGCGGCACACCCGCCGACGCCCCCGCCGACAATCACGACATCTGTTTTCAATTCCTTCGCGCGGACGTTCATACGTTCACATAATCCGGTTGATAAGACTCTCGCCACTCGTGAAACGGCGGAAGTTATCGAGGAAGTGACGTACCTGCCGCTCCTTCTCGTCCGCGTGTCCGCCGGCGGTGTGCGGCGTGATGTAGCAATTCGGCGCGCGCCACAAAGGATGCTCGGGCGGCAGCGGCTCCGGGTCGGTAACATCAAGGTATGCGGCGGCGAGATGGGCGGATTGCAAACTTTCCAGCAGCGCGTCTTGGTCAACAGTGGAACCGCGCCCGATGTTATAGAAATATGCGCCGCGCTTTGTGCGCTTCAATCGTTCCGTGTTCACAAATTGTTTCGTGCTTTCGTTGTCGGGAAGAATGTTCACGAGATGATCAGCGAACGGAAGAAAATCATCCGCTTCGGATTCGCTGATGACACGAACAGATTCATCACCTTTTACCTCCCGCCGCACACCGATTAGATTCATGCGCAACGGCGTGAGTAGTTCGACGAGTCGCCGCGCGATGGCACCGAAGCCGAAGATGAGAACGGTCTGCTCGTTCAGTAAACGCGAGTTCGCCCTGATTGTCTCCATCGGCCACGTTCGGCTTTCGCGTTGCACGCCGAGCGCGACGGGAAGCTGCCGCGCCAGACTCAAGATCATCGCCAGAAGATGCTGCGCGCACGGCTCGTCGTAGACGGCGGAACTGTTCGTCAGGACGATGCTGCGTTCCAGCAAGTGTCGGCGGAAATCGTCGCGGTCGTAGCGTGTATATCCCGCGCTGTTAATGTGAACCCAACGCAGCTTCGGCGCCCTCATTAACGCTTCCGGGTCGGGCGAGCCGAACGCGATGTCGGCTTCGTTGAGCGCCTGACGTGATTCCCCCGCAGAGCCGTTCTGAGTCGGTTCAAACGAGAGCAGGCGATGTTCGCCGATTGCCTCAGAAAGCATCGCGTGTTCGTTTGGCGCTTTTTCGGGGAAGTGGTTATTGCACCAGATAATCAAAGGTGATTTCGTCATCTTTTGTCACCGTAAAGCGAGTCGCTCAGACAAGTATTGCTCACGCACAATGTACGCGCCTAAGAGCGGGTAATCGAGCGCCGGAAGCGCGTCGGTTTCAAAATAATCAACGATCACAGTCAACGCGGCGGCGTCCGTCGTACCGGCTTCTTCACACATTTGTGACCCCGCCCCGTTACATTGTTCGGGATAGACGCTATACGTTTGTAGCGGCCGGGCAATTCACGTTTCGGAACCGTCAATTATAATCCACCTATGACTGAACAGTCTCGACAACGGGCGGAGCCGAAGGGAGCGGACATGAAGGGCGAGGCGGCACGTCCTTCAATCTTCCGCGCCCTCAGTCACCGCAACTATCAACTCTTCTTCGGCGGCCAACTCGTCTCGTTGACGGGGACATGGATGCAGTCAATCGCGCAGAGTTGGCTCGTGTATCGTCTAACCGGCTCCGCCGTGCTGCTCGGACTGGTCGGGTTCTCATCGCAGATTCCCGTGGTCCTGCTCGCGCCCGTCGGCGGCGCAATCGCCGACCGGTACAGCCGTTGCCGTGTCCTGCTCATCACACAGACGGTAGCGATGCTATTGGCTCTGACGCTCGCCGCGCTGACGCTGACCGGGCGCATCGAGGTGTGGCACCTGTATGTGCTCGGCGCGCTGCTTGGCATTGCCAACGCCTTCGACATCCCGACGAGACAAGCATTCGTCGTGGACTTGGTCGGCAAAGAGGATTTGATAATCGCCATTGCGCTCAATTCTTCGATGTTCAATGGCGCGCGCATTGTCGGGCCGGCCATCGCGGGTCTGCTCGTCGCCGCCGTCGGCGAAGGCTGGTGCTTTCTTCTGAACGGCACGAGCTACGTGGCCGTGCTGGCGAGTCTGCTCTTAATGAATGTCGCGCCGCACATGCGTGTGCCAATTCCCGGTTCGGCGCTCGCCAACATCGCCGAAGGATTCGGCTTTGTCGCGCGCACCGCGCCTGTGCGCGCTCTGCTGCTGTTGCTCGGACTCGTCAGTTTGATGGGGATGCCTTACGCCGTGCTGATGCCGATTTTCGCCGACCGCATCCTCGGCGGCGGGGCGAGCGGGTTAGGAATGTTGATGGGCGCATCAGGCATCGGCGCGCTCGCCGCCGCGCTGACGTTAGCTTCGCGTAGCGGTTTGCGGGGGCTGGGAAGGTGGGTCGCGCTTTCGTCCGCCGGGTTCGGCGTCGGCATTATTCTTTTCGCGCTGTCGCGCACGTTCTGGCTGTCGGCGGCGCTGCTGGTGCCAATCGGGTTTTCGATGATGATTCAGATGGCTTCGTCAAACACGCTCGTGCAGTCAATGGTGCCGGACGAATTGCGCGGGCGCGTGATGGCGGTTTATTCGATGATGTTCATGGGCATGGCTCCCATCGGCGCGCTGCTCGCCGGTACGCTTTCGGAACGAGTTGGCGCTCCCACCACAATCATCATCGGTGGGAGCGTGTGCATCATCGGGGCGGCAATCTTCGGTTATCGGTTGCCGGCGTTAAGGGACGAAGCGCGCCGGATCATTGTGGCGCTCCAGATGACGGGCGGCACGCCATCCGACGAGATGAACGGCGGCGGGAGTGTGGTCGCTCCGCGCCGGGCGTGATAAGACGTATCATGTATTGACGTATGACGTTCAATGTAATTGACATCCTGCTCGTGCTGCTGGTGCTGCTGAGCGTTTTGCAGGGCTTCAGGCGCGGCTTCATTCTGAGCACGCTTGATCTGCTCGGCTGGGTCGGGAGTTTGCTGGCGGGCTTGCGCTTTTATCAGCCCGTGGCGCAGTGGCTCGCGCCGCGCGTTGATTTGTGGGGTGAAGTCTGGGATCAGCCGGCGGCATTTCTGCTGGTCGCAATCACCGCCCGGATTCTGATTCATCTGCTCGGTTACGCGCTTTTGAGAAATTTGCCGGGAGACGTTCACGAGCGTCGCGTCAATCAAGTGCTCGGCACAGTGCCGGGTTTCGTCAACGGCTTAATCACGGCGACCATCGTCGCGTCACTGCTGCTCGCCGTGCCGCTCACCGAAACTCTGCGCGAGCGCACCCGTGAGAGCGACATTGTGAATCGCCTCGCCGTCTACACTGAACGCTTGGAGACGGTGCTCGTCCCTGTCTTTGACGACGCCATCAGGCAAACCCTCAACCAACTGACGATTCGCCCCGAATCAAACGAGCGCGTTGAACTGCCTTACAAGGTCGCCGAGTCGCGCGCCCGCCCGGAGTTGGAAGCCGAAATGCTCGAACTCGTGAATAAAGAACGAATCGCAGCGGGACTCAGGCCGCTCGCCGCCGACCCCGAACTCGTGGAAGTCGCGCGAAAGCATTCGGCTGATATGTGGGCGCGCGGTTACTTCGCGCACGTCACGCCCGACGGTCGTGATCCATTTGAGCGCATCCGCGAAGCGAACGTTCGTTTTCTCACCGCCGGAGAAAATCTCGCGCTCGCGCCGACCGTCCGCGTCGCGCACACCGGACTGATGAACTCGCCGGGACACCGCGCCAACATTCTGCATCCGCAGTTCGGGCGCGTCGGCATCGGCATCATGGACGGCCGTGTGCGCGGGCTAATGGTGACGCAGAATTTCCGCGATTGATTTGCGACCGACCGACGACAGCAAGCTTGTGGAATCATTCTGCGATTCACAGTCTCCGTAAGAAGGGCGAAAGTAGTTGGCGTCAAGCATCGTCTGGAGGGGAGAGCTAGCGCCGCTATGCCGACTTCTTTCGCCCATCGGTGCGCCGGTCTGATAAATTTCTACGTAAAGATTTCGTGAAAGGAGACGATTTATGTTCAGGTTTCTCGCCTCATACGCCATCGCCAAATTGCTTGGCGGCGGCATCGTACTCGCGATTATTATTTGGCTGGTCTGGAGAATGATCGCCTAGCGCCTCCACGTTGTCGCGGGGCGGGTTGCGGCTCACGACATTCCCTGTGCGCGGGCGCGGATTGTGCCGTGAGACCCGAATGCTCGACGCATGTTGCGTAGAAGCGGAAGATAAATCAGTTAATCACTTCATGGAACACGCGACGCTTTAGGAGTCTAGTAGCAGATACAAACGAAGTGGTGGTTGGTGCTCATTAAGTTGGAGAGAGAGGCAGGCCATGCTCCGCCTGCCTCTTTATTTTTAGAAGTCTGCCGGCACAAATATATGCTCCAGTCCGAAATCATAAAGCGTCCCCTGACGGAGATTTTGACACTGCTGCTTGCCGTCGTGATGGCGGCGGTGATGGCGATCTCCGGGATGACGATGCTATGCGAAGCGTCGGCTGAAATCTTTCTCTGACAATGCCTTTCCGCCGCCGCACGCGCATCCTTCCGTCATTTGCTAATTTAGTAAACCGCTCTCACTCCGCACACGTCTACTGGTTTTCACTTTTGCCTTTGACCTTTTTTACTTTTGCCTTCCTGCATTAGCTTTACAACATCTCGCCTTTCACCGGTCCTTTCTCGCGTCCATCTTCCTCCAAATTCCTCATGGCAAGCTAACTCCGCCTCGGCTGAAGAAAATTCCCATTATTGGGATTGCTCTCTCCCAAAAGTGAAAACGCGTGAGCCGGTGTTATTCGCTTTTTTAAGAAATTGCGCCGATTAAAGGCTTCGCCGCGTGTGGCACGAGCCTCGCTGTAAGCGTCACCACAATGGTGGATATTCCTCGTCCGACGGCGGCACGCAACCGCCGTCTGCGACAAATTATGTATGTCACGGGCGGCATCTGTCTGATCGCGCTCGTGACCTTCGGCGTCACGCGCCTGACGCCCGCCGCACCGGGCGTCGAACTGGGGACGCTCTATACGGACACGGTCAAGCGCGGACAAATGCTCAGGCAGGTGCGCGGCCCCGGCACGCTCATCCCGGAAGTCGTGCGCGTCATCGCCGCCCCGGTCGAGGGGCGCGTCGAACGCATCCACGTGCAGCCCGGCGAGGGGGTGACGGCGGGCACGGTGCTCGTCGAACTCAGCAACCCGGAACTGCGGCAGGCCGAGGTTGACGTCGAGTATCAAGTCAAAGCCGCCGAGGCGGAGTTGAGCAATATCCGGGTGCGTTTGGAGAGTGAGAGGATGAGCCAGCAGGCGGCCACTGCGACGATCCAGTCTGAATACAACATCGCCAAACTCCAACTCGACACGGACGAAATGTTAGCGAAGGAAGGACTCATCCCGGGACTCACCCTGCGCCTCGCGCGCGTCCGCGTTGAGGAACTGGCGAATCGCTACCGCATCGAGCAGCAACGCCTCGCAATCAGACAGCAGGCGACTACTGCACAACTCGCCGCGCAATCCGCGCGCATCGAACAACTCCGCGCGCTCTCACGCCTCAACCAAAGTCAGGTCGCCTCCTTGCGCGTGCTGGCGAGCACGAACGGCGTGCTGCAACAAGTCTCGGTCGAGGTCGGCCAGCAGATCACGCCGGGCGCGAACATCGCGCGCGTCGCCGACCCGACGACACTCAAGGCCGAACTGCAAATCCCCGAAACACAAGCCAAAGACATCCAACTCGGACAATTCGCCGAGATAGACACGCGCAACGGCATCGCCGAGGGGCGCGTCCGGCGCATTGACCCGGCGGTGCGAAACGGGACGGTGACGGTTGATGTCGCGCTGACGGGAAGTCTGCCGCAGGGCGCGCGCCCCGACCTGAGCGTTGACGGCACAATCGAGCTTGAGCGTCTCGATAATGTTCTCCATGTCAGGCGTCCGACCTTCGGCCAGCCGCAGAGCACCGTCGGCCTTTTCCGCATCGGAGACGGAAGGCGTTCCGCCGAGCGCGTTCAAGTGAAGTTGGGGCGCACATCTGTGAGCACCGTCGAGATTCTCGAAGGATTACGCGAGGGGGATGAAGTGATCCTCTCGGACACGTCGCAGTGGGACAACTTTGACCGCCTGCAACTCAATTGAAAATGTGATGAGTGATGAGTAAAAACAGGATTTACACCGATCACCTATTACCCATCACCAATTACCGATTTACACTTATCACCTATCACCTGTCACGAAGGAAAAAGAGATGAGTAAAAGTAACCAACCCGCGAACCCCTTAGACGCCGACCGCCCGACGCGCACCGGCGACCCGCTCCTCAGCCTCGACGACGTGCGCAAAGTTTTCTACACCGACGAAGTCGAAACGCACGCGCTGTCGGGCGTCCACATGGACATCAAGAAGGGCGAGTACGTCGCCATCGCCGGGCCGTCAGGCTGCGGCAAGTCAACGCTGCTTTCGATCATCGGCCTGCTCGATTCGCCATCCGACGGCGAGTACACCTTGAACGGCAAGCCGGTCGCGCGGCTCTCGCTTTCCCAGCGTGCGCGCATCCGCAATCAGGAAATCGGATTCATCTTTCAAGCCTTCAACCTGATCGGCGACCTTTCGGTTTACGAGAACGTCGAACTGCCGTTGACGTACCGCGACATGGCGTCTGCCGAGCGTCGCAAGCGCGTCGAGGAGGCGCTGCACCGCGTCGGCATGGCGCACCGAATGAAACATTACCCGTCGCAACTGTCGGGCGGTCAGCAGCAGCGAGTCGCCGTCGCCCGCGCCGTCGCCGGCAACCCCTCGGTGCTTCTCGCCGACGAGCCGACCGGCAACCTCGACTCGACGAACGGCGAGGCGGTGATGGACTTGATGCGCGAACTGCATCAGGGCGGCGCGACGATCTGCATGGTGACGCACGACCCGCGCTACGCGGCCTACGCCGACCGCACCTTCCACCTCTTCGACGGCCAAGTCGTTGAGGAGACGCGCGACGCGAAGGCCGAAGAAGAGTTAGAGGAAAGCGGCTTCAACGTATGAAGTTCAAGGTTCAAAGTTCAAGGTTCAAAGCTCGCTTTACAACTTTAATCTTTGAACCTTGAACTTTGAACTTCGGAAGAGGTGGCGCATGAAAACCTTGTGGCAGGACATACGCTACGCGGTACGGATGATGCGAAAGGCACCGGGCTTCACGGCCATCGCAGTGCTTTCGCTCGCGCTCGGCGTCGGCGCGAATGCCGCGATCTTCAGCCTCGTTAACACCGTCCTGCTGCGTCCACTCCCGGTCGAGGAGCCGGAGCGACTCATCTCGATTTACCCGACCACGAGAGACGGCGAGGTGCAGGCTTTCTCTTACCCGGACTATGTAGACTTCCGCGACCGCAACGACGTTCTCTCAGGCGTGTTCGTGACGCGCTTCGCGCCCGTCAGCCTGAGCCGCGAGGACGTCAACGAGCGCGTCTGGGGCTACATCGTTTCGGGCAACTACTTTGACGTGCTCGGCGTGCGCGCCGCACAAGGCCGCGCCTTCACGCCGGAGGACGACCGCGCGCGGCTCGCGCACCCGGTCGCGGTCTTGAGTCACACCTCTTGGCAGCGGCGCTTCGGCGGCGACCCCGCTATCGTCGGGAGAGAGATTACCGTCAACAATCACTCCTTCCACATCATCGGCGTGATGCCCGAAGGTTTTACGGGGACGGAGATTGCGTACACGCCGGAGCTGTGGGTGCCGATGATGATGCAAGAAGTGATCGAGCCGGGCAATTCGTGGCTCGACCGCCGGCAGACGCAAAACATCTTCGCCACGGGTCGCCTCAAACCCGGCGTCACGCACGCGCAAGCCGAAGCGTCTTTGAACGCCCTCGCGGGACAGTTGGGCGAAGAGCATCCCGATACGAACGAGGGGCAGACCATCACGCTCACGCCGCCGGGATTGATTCATCCGCTGCTGCGCTCGCCGATGATTAGCTTCACGTGGGTGCTGATGGGCGTCGTCGCCCTCGTCCTGCTCGTCGCCTGCACCAACATCGCTAATCTCTTGCTCGCACGCGCGACCGAACGGCGCAGAGAAGTCGCGATTCGACTCGCGCTCGGTGCCTCGCGCTTTCGCCTCGTCCGCCAACTGTTGACCGAGAGTGTGCTGCTCTCGATGTTCGGTGGCGCGGTCGGTTTCCTGTTCGCTCTCTGGATGATTGATCTGGCCGTCGGCTTTAAGCCGCCGCTTGATTTTCCGCTCACGCTCGATCTGGCGATTGACTGGCGCGTGTTCTCGTTCGCGCTTTTCGTCTCGCTCCTGACCGGCATCATCTTCGGCATCGTCCCGGCACTGCAATCAACGAAACCGGAACTCGTGCCCGCGTTGAAGGACGCGACCTTACAGGCGGGTTCGCATCGTTCGCGTCTGCGCGGCTCACTCGTCGTCGCGCAGATCGCTCTGTCGCTCGTGCTGCTGATCGCCGCCGGCCTCGTCGTGCGCGCACTGCGTCACGTGCAGACGGCGAGTCCCGGCTTCGATCCTGAGAACAGGCTGATGATGTCAATTGACCTCGGCCTGCAAGGCTACGACGAGGCACGCGGCAGGGAGTTCTACCGGCAACTCACGGAGCGCGTCCGAGCCTTGCCCGGCGTGTACTCGATGACACTCGCCGACAACGTGCCGCTGAGCATCAACTACAACTCGACGGATGTTTACGTCGAGGGACAACCGCCGGTGCGCGGCGCGGACGTGCCGACGGCGATGAACGCGACCGTCGGCCTTGACTACTTCGAGACGATGAGCGTGCCCATAGTTCGGGGACGCGACTTCGGCGAAGGCGACCGCGAGGACGCGCCGCGCGTCATCGTCGTCAACGAGACATTCGCGCGCCGCTTCTTCACGGGCGCGAATCCGAGCGATGGGGCAATCGGCAAGCGCGTCAGCTTCGGCGGCGCGGGCAATCGCCCGTGGCAGATCGCCGGCGTCGCGCGCGACGGCAAGTATTTCAGCATCGGCGAAGCGCCGCGCATGTTCGTCTACTTCCCACTGCGACAGGGTTATGAACCGCGCGCGACGCTGCTCGTCCACACGTCCTTAAAGCCGGAAGCGATGATCGCCACCATCCGCGAAGAGGTGCGCAGGCTCGACGCGAACCTGCCCATCTTTGAAGTCAAGACGATGACAGAACACATGGGCATCTCGCTCTTTCCGGCGCGCGTCGCCGCGACGCTCCTCGGCGGCTTCGGCGTGCTTGCGCTGACGCTCGCCGGCATTGGCATCTACGGCGTGATGGCTTATGCCGTTACACAGCGCACACGCGAGTTTGGTATTCGCATCGCGCTCGGCGCGCAACCCGGCGACGTGTTGCGTCTGGTGCTGCGCCGGGGCGTGGTCATAATTTTCATCGGGGTGCTGATCGGCTTCGTCGCCGCCTTCGCCGTGACACGCCTGATGGCGAGCGTGCTCTACGGCGTCTCCGCGACCGACCCCGTAACCTTCGCCCTCGTCGCACTGCTGCTGGCGGGCGTGGCACTGCTTGCGTGCTACATCCCGGCGCGGCGGGCGACAAAAGTAGACCCGATGGTCGCGCTCCGGTACGAATGAAACTCAAATGGTTGGCAAGTTGATGTTCGCCGGAAGGATTGATGGAGTTCGCTCCAACTCAAGTAGGGATGATGGGTGGATGTTCGCCGAAGGCGGAAAGGATGCGGCGCAGGTTGACGACCTCGGCGCGGTTGAGTCCCAGCGCCGTGACGGTGGCGCGTCCTGTTGGGGTGAGGCCGATCATCTCCAGATAGTCATCACTCCAGGTGAAATGCTCTGCCCAGTTCTGTCGGCGGGGATGAAAGAGCGCGGCGAGTTTGCGCGTGAGCGGATCGCGGGATTTGAGCTTGGTGTGTTTGTGATTGTTGCAGCCCTGACAGGAGAGCTCGAGATTGCTAAAAATGGTCGCGCCGCCTCGATGTTTGGGGATGATATGTTCGATGGCAAAGGAATGTGTCGAGTAGCGCGCCTGACTCAAACAATACTCACAACACTCTCGCGCACGGGCGGTGACGAGGCGGCGCAGTTCAGCGCGGGTGCGCGGTTTAGACATACTCCGGCGCGGACGGTTCGAGTCCCAGTTGGTGCATTAGTTCAGGTAGGGGGAGACCGCGAAGCTCGGCGAGTTCAGCGATCAACTTCAGGCGCTCGACATCGAACTGTTCCATTTGCTCGGTCAGCGCGAGCAGGTTCTGAAGTTCATCACGGGTTAGCTTGCTCTGCCGGCGTTTCCTGCGCAGCGTCTCATATTGCCGGTGCAGTTGATGCGGGACACCTTGATTAATCTTACGTAGAAGTTCTGATTCTCTTTCCGGTAATCGAGGAATCTCGGAACGACGACGCAGTACCTGAAGCTTTGTGATGAACTTGTCAAACTCAGGGCTGGGCAACCGCAGCACGGCGTCCAGTAGCCGGTCGGCCTCAGTTTGAATGGTCGGCATAACGATTTACTCCTTTGACCGAGACACGCTGATGATAAATCAGGATTCGCCGGTTTGACCAACTAAAGAGAGGAAAAGATGCACACACTCTGGCAAGACATGCGCTACGGCATGCGGATGCTTCTCAAAAACTGGGGAGTCACGCTGATCGCCGTGCTGTCGCTCGCTTTAGGAATCGGCGCTAATACGAGTGTCTTTAGCATCGTCAACGGATTGTTGTTTCGTCCGATAGGCGGGGTAGTTGCAACCGAACAACTTGTTGCGCTCTACACGAGCGACTACAGCGGGCCGCTCTACGGCACAACTTCTTATGCTGATTACGTCGAGTTCCGTGACCGGACGGACGTGTTCGACGGCCTACTGGCGCATACGCTGAGGCCGATGAGCTTGAGCGAGGGCGGCGAGGCGGAGCGCATGATGAGCGCCATCGTCACCGGCAACTACTTCGACGTGCTCGGCGTGCGCGCCGTCACCGGGCGCACCTTCACGCGCGAGGAAGACGAAGCGCCGGATGCAGCGCCGGTCGTGGTCATCAGTCACGGTCTGTGGCAGCGCCGCTTCGGCTCCGACCAAAGCGTGGTCGGCAAAATTGTCGCGCTGAGCGGACAGCCGTTTACCATCGTCGGCATCACGCCGCCGGAGTTCACGGGCACGATCCTGGGGATAGCTCCCGATCTTTTCGTCCCCGTCAACATGGCGGCGCGTGCGTCGGGCGCGGCGCGGGGGTTGGAAGAGCGCGGTAACCGCTCGCTGTTCGTGATGGGTCGTCTCAAGCCGGGAATTGGGATCGAGGGGGCGCAGGCGAATCTGGATGTGTTGGCGAGCAATCTGCGAGAAGCTTACGCGGAGCAGTGGACGAACGTG
>Ga0136614_10002577_pt1 | contig 11316 bp, 12 predicted proteins | sample AntDrymUQ2792106_2_FD_106643 | JGI IMG/M metagenome (GOLD analysis project Ga0136614, IMG submission 106643) | Polar desert sand microbial communities from Dry Valleys, Antarctica - metaG UQ279 (21.06) | ecosystem: Environmental > Terrestrial > Soil > Desert | place: Antarctica: Dry Valley... | reverse complement strand
TTTCTATTTGCACTCCCACCCATACCGCCGTCTGGCGCGCCGCTGGGCTGAAAACAACGAACACAGACTGAGCGTAAACATCCGTGAAGCGGAGGAGGCATATATCCTTTCTGCACTGGTACCCGGACTGAAGGCTGATGACCTGCATATTCAGGTCTTGGAGGATGTCGTCCGCATCGAAGGCGAATACAAGCGAAGCAGTCCTGTGGACAAGGCGGATGAGAACAGCTATCTTCTAAACGAACTGCTGCACGGCTCGTTCACACGCACCCTGCGCCTGCCTGTCGCTATCGACGCGGACCATGTCGAAGCGCAGATCACCGATGGTGTGTTGACGCTGAGACTGCCCAGGGCAGAATCCGCTCTGCCGAGGAGAATTCAGATCACTTCCAAATAAAGAAGCGACAAATCCATTGATAGCAAGCCCGCGCGCATGCGCGGGTTTTGTCTTTAATGGATACCTCGATCAACGTGTATAATTCGCCCATCCCCAATTCTGGAGAAAGCTTGTGCGTCCAAGAGTCATCATTCTCTTCGCTGTGATTCCCATGATCCTGAGTGCCTGCGGAGCTGGCGAATCTGCTGCCACGTCAACTTCCATCCCAACAGATACACCCCTGGTGCCTCCTGCAGCTACTGCAACGCCCACCGTACCCCTGGCTGTTTTGGTTGTCCCTGCAGATCTTGATCCCGATACTTCAAACCTCTATCAGAAAACAGTCTATGACCTGGCACAGGCGTCGGGTTTCCGTTTTCAAGTTCTTAACTCACTGACTCCTGAAACGATCGAACCGGGCTTGCAGCTTGTTATTGCGCTTCCACATGATCCCGGTATTGCCGCGCTGGCAGCCGCCGCGCCTGAGGTGCAATTCCTTGCGATCAATATCCCCGGCGTAACGGCGGGCGGCAACATCAGTGTCCTGAGTGGTGGTGCACAATCGGATGTTGCTGCATTCCTTGCCGGTTATACTGCCGCACTGACAACCGAGGATTATCGCATCGGCATGATGATTCCCAAGGATAATCCGGATGCCATCCGTGCCTTGAATGCCTATGCCAATGGCATGAAGTTCTATTGCGGCATCTGCCGCCCGATCTTTTTTTCGGCCTGGGGTTACCCGCAGTATATCGAAATCCCGGCGGAGGAAGATCAGGCAAATTATGATGCGTATGCAGATATCCTTATCATTCAGTATAAAGTCGGAACGATTTATCTCTATCCGGATATCGCCATCCCTGACCTTTCCAACTATATTGGGACGACGGGCACATCCATGATCGGAACGGTTTCCCCTGAACAACACCCGGCCGGTTGGATGATGACCATTCAGCCGGATATTATCAAAGCCATCCAAAATGCCTGGCCGGATCTGGCTAGTGGAAAGGGAGGCGTCACGGTTCAATCTCCCCTTGGCCTGAGCGACATAGACCCCAGCCTTCTCTCCCCGGGAAAACAGCGGCTGGTGGAGCAGGTACTGAATGACCTGCAGGCCGGTCTCATCAATACCGGCGTTAACCCCTAGGTCTGTCCTAAAAACCAAAACCCCCGTGGCGAACGGGGGTTTGGCTTCAGCCGGGGCTGAAAACAAGGAGGAAGAAAGTGAGCTAAATCGTTACATTAACCCCTGCCATGGCAAACGATCTTTCACTGCGTTGACCATGGCCCAGCCATGCCATTGCTTTGATGACAAGCACTGCAGGGTTCACTGGTTTTACAAGGCACTCATCCGCACCGGCCTGGTTGGCCTCGACAACTTCCTGAACGGTATCTGCGGAAACAAGCATCAGGATCGGTCCGCGGCTTGCTGCACGCAAACCACTGATCAGGTGAGTACGTTCTGTATTGGATAATTGCATATCAATCAACATTAATGAAGGACCGACCAGCCTGGCGCTTTGTAAGGCATTCGAAACATTTGATTCTAAAAGGACAATACAATTTCTCTGGTTAAAGAGGCTGTCCCATACAGCCACAGTTGTTGGTTGATCCGAGATGATCAACACAGTATGCAGGGGGATGGTATCAACATCAGTTTTCCAGGCAACCATAAGGACCACCTTTCTTTAATCTCATTTACTTGACGGAAAACTGGTCAACATGTTACACTGCGCAACGTACGAATTTTGAAGAAAGGAAGCGCACGACCGATGGCAATGAAGATGACTACGATCTTTGCACAACCATTTAGCACTACTGGCAGTGGTGCTGTTGATTCTCGGAGTGCGCCTGCTCATCGTTAATTTACACGCAATGTAATTAGCGGCCACGGTGCACTCGCCCGTGGCCGTTTTGATTCATAACAGTCATGGGCAGGGCCTGTGGGCTGTTTTTATTTTTATCTTATTCGGAGGCAACATGTTCGATATTCAAACCCAACTCTTTGAAGGCCAGGATATTCGCTTTGGTCCAATTGACCATGAGAAGGATCCCGGGATCGAATCCAAATGGACGCATGATTCAGAGTTCATGCGCCTAATGGAGGTGGATCCCGCCCGGCCATTGTCTGCTGCCATGCTGAAAAAGCAATATGAAAAACTCGAAAAGGAAGTCGAGGAAGACAAAAACCTTTATCACTTTATGATCCGCTCCAAGGCAGATGACCGGTTGATCGGCAAAGCCGCGGTCCAATGGATCGAGTGGACGAACGGCAATGGTTTTCTCCGGCTGGGTATCGGCGCGGCGGAGGATCGGGGTAAAGGTTATGGCACCCAGGCATTGCAGATGTTGCTGCGCTTTGCCTTTGCCGAGCTGAATCTATTCCGCGTCAGTGCGATCGTGCCGGAGTACAACGAAGGTGCACTCGCACTCTCGAAGAAATTCGGTTTCATGCAGGAGGTGTGCCGCCGCAGGTCTCTTGAACGCGATGGCCGTCGCTGGGATCTTTTTGTCTTCGGGTTGTTAAGTGATGAATGGCGGAATCAGCTGTAGGCTGAGGAGGAAGCGATGAGAGATCTATTTCGCGGAAAACTGGTCCGCATCACAGCCGAAGAACCTGAGACATACGCCAAATCGGAAATCCACTGGCAACGCGATTCAGAGTTCGTGCGCCTGGCAGATAGTGATCCCATCCAATTGTCTTCTGCGAAGAAGATCAAGGAATGGGCTGAGAAACGATTTGAAAAAGGTCTGAAACCTGACCGGTATTCATTCACTGTCCGCACACTGGATGAGGATAAGCTGATAGGCTTCTTTGGCCTGCGAATCGATTTGATGCATAATGAAGCCTTGGTCGGGATTGGGATCGGTGAGCGCGATTTCTGGGGTAAAGGCTACGGCACGGATATGATGAAGTTATGCCTGCAATACGTCTTTAGTGAACTGTGCGTTGAGCGTGTGTCACTTGGTTTGCACGAATACAACGCCCGCGCGCTGAGGTCTTATGAGAAGTGCGGCTTTCGACTCGAGGGTCGAACACGCAAGGACATCCTGCGCGAAGGCAAACGTTATGATTCATTGTGGATGGGCATCCTGCGTGAGGAATGGCTGCAGATGCAAAATGGAGATCCAATATGAAAGATGTTTTCACAGGGAAACTCGTTCGTTTGAGCGCGGTGGACCCCGAGGAAATGAGCAAGGCTTTTACGCGCTGGAACCGCGACTCGGAATATACGCGTCTTTTGATGATGTCGGCGCAGCCATTAAGTTCAGCCAAAGCCATTCAGAAATGGATGGAGAAGGAGATTGAAGGAGTTTCGCCCACTAATTTCTTCTTCACGATTCGCGCATTGGATGAAAATAAACTTCTTGGGGGTTTGGGGCTGAACGTGATCAGTTGGGCTGCGCGTGAGTCTTTCATTGCCATCTTCATCGGCGAACGAGAATATTGGGGCAAAGGCTGTGGCACGGATGCGATGAATATCGTCCTTCGTTATGCGTTTACCGAGCTTAACTTGCAGCGCGTCTCGTTGGGTGTGTTCGAGTACAACCCGCGTGCCATTCGCTCTTATGAAAAAGTAGGCTTTCAACATGAGGGACGAATGCGCAAATATCTCAATCATGAAGGAAAGCGTTGGGACCTCCTCTATATGGGCATCCTGCGTGAGGAATGGCTGCAGGTGCAAAATGGAGATAAAACATGAAGGATGTTTTTACAGGAAAACTCGTTCGATTATCTGCCTTCGACCCGGAAGAAATGAGCAAGGCTTTTACACGCTGGAATCTTAACTCGGAATATGGGCGCCTGCTTAATTCCGCTGCCCACCGGATGCAATCCGCCAAAGCCGTAGCCAAGTGGATGGAAAAGGAAGCTGAAGAGCGATCGCCCGCGAGTTATTTTTTCAGCATCCGTACCCTGGCGGAAGACAAGCTGATTGGCGAAATCGGTCTGGATGTGGTGAACTGGCCCGGGCGGGATGCCTTTGTTGGGCTGGGCATTGGTGAACCTGAATATTGGAGCAAAGGCTACGGCACGGATGTGATGAATGTACTTTTGCGCTTTGCCTTTACCGAGATTAACTTGCGACGCGTTACGTTGACGGTTTTTGAATATAACCCGCGCGCGATCCGTTCCTATGAAAAGGCGGGCTTCCGCCAAGAGGGACATCTGCGCAATTACCTGAACCGCGAGGGACGCCGCTGGAACGAACTGTATATGGGCATCCTGCGCGAAGAATGGATGGAACTAAACAATTATGCTCAAAACGCCGTCCTTTACGAGGCATCCCCAATTGGGGACGGTGGCTAGAGCAATGGCAGTAGAAGAATGGAAAGAATATTATGAACACACAAACGAAAACGAATGAAACCCTTCCTGACTCAAGCCCTCACCTGCACTTGCGCCAGGTGCAAGTGTCGACTGCGCTCAGGACGGGTCTTAACCTGCGTCCTGCTCAATGGGCGGACCTCCACGCTGTGACGCAGCTGATCTACGATGTGTGTGAAGCGGACGGCGATACCGCTGTCGCAGTCACGCCTGAAGAGCTCAAGCACGAATGGCAGACCTCTGGTTTCAACCTGGAGACAGACGCGTTTTTAGTTGAAACCAGCGACGGTCGTATCGTGGGTTTTGAGGAATTCAATAACCAGCATGGACATGTCTCTTTGACTGCTGACGGGTATGTCCACCCTGAATTCAAAGGGATGGGTATTGGCACGTCATTGCTCCGTGTTATTGAAGAACGCGCCCGTAGGGAAATCCCTCGTGCCCAGCCTGGGTGGCGCGTCTTTCTGCGGAGTATGCTTGATCGCAAGGACAAGGAAGGCAACGATCTGCACAAGAACGAAGGTTACCTGCCCATGCGTTATCACTGGCGTATGGAGATCGTCCTCAACGGCCCGCCCGAGGAACCGCAATGGCCTGAAGGGATTGAATTGCGTCCCTTTATCAAAGGCGAACATGATGTCCCCGTATGGCAGGCCCAGAATGAGTCGTTCCGTGATCATTGGGGAAGCCATGATGTGACATTGGAAGAATGGAAGCACAGCAGATTCAACGATCCCGAGTCTGACTCCACACTCTGGCCAATTGCCTGGGACGGTGATGAGGTTGCTGGCTTTTCCCTGAACCGTTATCGCATGGGCATTGGCTGGATTCGCACATTGGGAGTCCGCCGTCCATGGCGTAAACGTGGATTGGGTCTCGCGCTGCTTCAATATTCGTTCGGTGAATTTTACAGGCGCGGAAAAAATGTAATCGGTTTGGGCGTGGATGCTGAAAACCTCACCGGTGCAACCCGCCTCTACCAAAAGGCAGGCATGGTTCCTGCAAGCGAATTTGTCACTTACGAAAAAGAACTGCGTTCAGGCCGCGCTATTGATGAGGTTTAATAAATTAACCACGGAGACACTTAAGAAATTAATTAGAACTTCGTGGCTGTAGTAAAGAACAGATCAAAGGAATTAACATGAACACACAACTTCAAAAAGAAAATATCCTTCAATTGCCCGAAGGCTTTATAACCAGAGGTGCAAACTTGAACGATGTGGAACCTGCGCTTAGATTGTACAACGTATGGTCGCAGTCTGTTATTCAACAGGACGAGTTCACGGACCCGCAAGACATTCGCAAGGAATGGGTCTCTCCGGGCTTCGATCCGGCCGAGGATATTCGTCTGGTCTTCGCGCCAAATGGAGAAATGGTTGGTTACATCGAAGTGTGGACGACTGCCAAGCCACCTGTCCACCCGTGGATCTGGGGACGCGTCCATCCTGATTATGAGAGCCTGGGTATTGGCACGTGGCTGCTGCAATGGGGCGAAGAACGCGCCATGCAGGCTCTCAAGAACGTTCCGAATGGTTTGCGTTTTGCGCCGCGTGTAGGTATTTTCAGCAAGGCAGAAAAATCCAAAAAGCTATTCGAAGACATGGGCTATGGTTACATCCGCAGTTCGTACCGGATGCTGATCGATATGGATGGCCCGGTTCCTGAACCTATCTGGCCCCGGGGCATCACTCTCCGCACCTATAACCCGGAGACGGATGCAGAGGCGGTTTATCGCGCCGATACGGAATCCTTCCGCGATCATTTCGGATTCGTGGAAGAACCATTCGAAGAAGGATTCAAACGATTCAAATATTTCATGATCGATTACGAAGGTTTCGACCCGACTTTATGGTTTCTTGCCATGGATGGCGACGAGATCGCCGGTATTAGCCTTTGCCTCCCGAAGTCCCATGATGACGCAGACCTCGGGTGGGTAGGTACGTTGGCTGTACGCCGTCCCTGGCGCAAGCGCGGGATTGGCCTCGCGCTTCTGCGACATTTCTTCAATGAACTCAACCGGCGCGGCAAGCGCAAGGTAGGCCTGGGTGTGGATGCTCAAAATTTGACCGGCGCGTTGCGTCTCTATGAAAATGCAGGCATGCATGTTCACAATACCTTTGATCTCTATGAGAAGGAATTGCGTTCGGGTACTGAAATCAGTGTACAATCCCTCTAGAAATAAATTGATTACCAAGGAGTACCCATGAACATCCGTTGTTCTTTTTGTCAAACGCCCTACACGCTTAGCCGCGTCGAAATGATCGATGCCTTGCAGGAGATGGATTCAAAAAAATTAACTCACTACGATGCGCATTGTCCGCGCTGCAGACGTGCCACACCCATTCCGCGCCAGCGTCTGGAAATGTTCATGCCCAAATGGCGGGATGAACTTAAGGAACTGGAAGTGGAAATGAAGGAGCACCCGCAACAGGCCGCACCCGCGCCCACGTCCACAACGGAGCCTGCTTCCGTCGTGAAGAAGGAATCCAAGCCCGCGCCTGGTCCCGTTAGTCCAAAACCAAAAGCAGATACAAAATCCAGGCCCGTCACAGAGAAAGGTATGGGTACAAAACCTGCCGCCCGGTCTGAGCTTGGCAACAAAGCGCCTGCCAAAAACACTCCTGCTGCATCCTCTCAAAAAGGGAAAAAGACCACAAAGAAAAGCAAATGAGCATACGGGCTGTCTTCTTCGATCTCGGGGGAGTCCTCGTCCGTACGGAATTTCAGGCGCCGCGCCAGCAGCTCGCTGAACGGCTTGGCATGGAATATGATGACCTGGACAAGATCGTCTTCGATAGCGATTCAGGTATTAAAGCAACGCTCGGTGAGATCAGTTCCGACCAGCACTGGGATTCGATTGTGAAAAAACTGAAGCGCCCTGCCTCAGAACTCGACTCAATCCGCGCTGAATTCTTCGCGGGAGATATCGTTGACCGCACTTTGCTCGATTACCTTCGTTCTCTGCGCGGCAAACATAAAACAGGACTCATCTCAAACGCCTGGAGCGATTTGCGCGACTATATCGTCAAGGAGAAATTCGACGATGCTTTCGATAAGATGATCATCTCATCAGAGGTGGGTGCGGCAAAGCCCGAGCCAAAGATCTTCCAAATTGCTTTGGAGCAACTTGGGGTGAAGCCGAATGAGGCGGTCTTCGTCGATGACTTTCTAATAAACATCGAAGGTTGTGAAAAAGTTGGCATCCAGGGAATCCATTTCCAGGATTCCGAATCTACTTTACGGCAACTCAAGACGCTTTTATAACAGCGATTGTCCTGCGCGGGCACTACCGCGGACATTCGCCCGACAGGACAGATCATGTTCACCAAACAGAAAACTATTTTGCGTGATTTAGGCGGCGGCCTGGTCATGCGCCGGGCGACACCTGAAGACGCAGACGCGCTTGCCAAATTCAACGCTGAGATTCACGGCGATAACGAGGCAGATGGACAACGCGTCGCCGCTTGGACACGCGACCTGCTCACGCGCCCGCACCCGACTCTCAGCCCGGATGATTTCACCATTGTCGAAGAGACAGCCACTGGACGCATTGTCTCCTCATTGAATCTCATCCCTCAAACCTGGACGTACGAAGGGATTGAGTTTGGTGTGGGGCGTCCCGAGCTGGTGGGAACATCGCCCGAATTCCGCAGCCGTGGACTCGTGCGTGCGCAGTTCGAAGAGATCCACAAATGGAGTGCGGAACGCGGCCATATGGTACAGGCGATTACCGGCATTCCCTATTATTATCGGCAGTTCGGTTATGAGATGGCGCTGGATCTTGCCGGTCGTCGCTTTGGTTATGAAGCCCATGTGCCAAAGTTGAAGGATGGAGAGGCAGAACCATATCGCATCCGTCCTGCAACCGAAGCAGATCTCTCGTTCGTCGCTGAAGTATATGAGCATGCCACGCGACGGCATGCCATTGCCTGTAAACGTACGCTGGAGATATTCAAGTACGAGTTGAATGGTCAAAGCGAGAATAACTCTGATCGTTATGAAATGCAGATCATTGAAAATCGGTCTGGCGAATTGGTTGGCTACTTCCAACACCCCTACTCTCTCGGCAGGACAGGTGTGAGTGCACTCTGGTATGAACTCAAACCCGGCAGGTCATGGCTGGCCGTGACTCCCAGCGTTGTGCGTCATCTATGGAATAGAGGTCAGGAGTACGCGCAGCGCGATGGAAAAACCTGCACATCGTTCGGTTTTATGCTTGGTGCGCAGCATCCCGCCTATGAAGCGCTTGGAAAAAATGCACCTTCCAAGCATGATCCTTATGCCTGGTATCTACGAGTTCCAGATTTACCTGGTTTTTTGAATCACATCAAACCTGCACTTGAAAAGCGACTGGCCGATTCGATCGCTTCCGGGCACAGCCTCGAGATCAAGATCAGTTTTTATCGGGATGGCCTGCGGCTGGTCATCGAAATGGGCAGGCTCACAACCATCGAACGCTGGAGGCCTACGCCGGAAGATGGCGGCATAATTGCCTTCCCTGATCTGACTTTTCTACAATTGCTGTTTGGCTATCGCAGATATGATGAATTGCAATACACCTTTGCAGATTGCTGGTGTGATAGCGAAGAAGTACGCGCTTTAGTAAACATTCTTTTTCCCAGAAAATTATCGGATGTTTTTCCGATAGCCTGAAAAGGATGAAACCCTGGAATAAATTTGTAGGCAAAATGAAGGTTTTTAATAATATATGCTGGCAGAATGTAGAATTATCTCCTGCCTGATAGTGCCACAATTCCTGTTGACAATCCTTGCAAAGAATTGCGGTCTCACAATAGCGGACATATTTCCGCGTAAACTTTACAAAGATACATATGTTTCCTAATCTAAAGTTAAACGCACGATTCGTTTATCTCTTTATTGAATTCAGCGCATCTGCATTCTTCTCGATGATGTTTGTGACTGCTTCCCTTTATGAAGCTACAGTTGCAGGCCTCACTCCTGTGCAGCTCATTCTCGTTGGCACGGCCCTTGAAATATCGGCGTTCGTGTTCGAAGTGCCCACAGGGATTGTCGCGGACGTCTATTCACGCAGGCTGTCCATCATTATCGGTTATGTATTGATGGGATTTGGCTTTCTTGTCGAAGGTTTCTTCCCAGCGTTCCTTCCCATTTTGCTTGCACAGGTCATTTGGGGCTTGGGTTACACCTTCACTTCAGGCGCAACACAGGCATGGATCTCGGATGAGGTCGGGGAAGACGATGCCAATAAACTTTTTCTGCGCGCCACACAGGTAGGTTTGTTTGCCTCATTGCTCGGTATGGGGTCAGCCATACTCATCGGCGCAAACAATGTTGCCCTGCCCATTCAAGTCGGTGCGCTGGGTGTGGTGCTGATTGGCATCACCCTTATGCTCATCATGCCTGAGACGGGTTTTCATCCTATACCCAGGGAGGATCGCAATACATGGCAGCATATGTGGCATACCTTTAAGCAGGGCCTGGATGCTGTCCGCTCACGGCCGCGGCTCATGAACATAGTGTTCATCGGCTTATTCTATGGCCTGTACAGTGAAGGCTTTGACCGTCTGTGGGTCAAGCACCTGCTCGATAATTTTGAATTGCCCATCCTCTTTGGAAACAACCAGGTGGCATTCTTCGCAATTTTACGTGTGGCAGGCGCGATTCTCACTATTCTGGCTGTCCGCTTCGTGGAGAAGCGTGTGGACTCGACAAGACCGCTCGCGATCGGACGCGCAGTGATGGTCGTGACCGGAGTGATTTCTGTTGCATTACTTGGGTTTGCCTTATCGCCGCTTCTTTTGTTAACCCTGGGTCTATATCTCGTTATCAACGTCTTGCGCAACGTCCACAACCCTCTGCAAACCGCATGGGTCAACCAGAAATTGGATTCGCAGGTGCGCGCTACAGTCCACTCGATGTTCGGGCAGGTGGATGCCATTGGTCAGGTGCTGGGCGGACCCGTTGTTGCAGTCATTGCTTCAGTTGGTTCAGCCGTCGCCTCACTCGTCACGTCCAGCCTGCTGCTGACTCCCGCGCTGTTCTTTATCAGACGCGCCAACGCTCAGTCCCGTGAGGAAGCGCAGGCCAAGCCAGCTCCGGCAGATTAAGTCATACAGGCTGGATTCTCGCGAACCCAGCCTTGTTTTCAATCAGATTGGTATTGGTTCTGACTTTGGCAGCCTGCGCGCCGGCAGCGACCCAAGTCCCTGCGATGCTGCCAGCAACAGAGGAACCAGCCACTGAGATGCCTTCCGAGCCGCCGCCGACTGAGGTGCCAGCCACTGAAGCAGCAACAGGTGCAGCGACCGTAGAAGTAAGTGAGTCAGCAGACTTTGGTCCTGTCCTTGTGGATGGCGCAGGTATGTCGCTTTACCTCTTTACGAATGACAGGCAAAACAGTGGCGCCAGCACCTGTGCGGATGATTGTCTGGCCAAATGGCCGGCTCTGCTCTCTGATGGCGATCCGGTAGCTGGTGAAGGTGTAGATGAAACCATGCTTGGCACGATCACCCGTGATGATGGCACAACCCAGGTCGCCTATAATGGTTGGCCGCTTTATTACTACGCCAAGGATACAGCGCCCGGTGATACCACCGGTCAGGGCGTGGGAGATGTGTGGTTCCTGGTTACA
>Ga0136614_10002576_pt1 | contig 11320 bp, 8 predicted proteins | sample AntDrymUQ2792106_2_FD_106643 | JGI IMG/M metagenome (GOLD analysis project Ga0136614, IMG submission 106643) | Polar desert sand microbial communities from Dry Valleys, Antarctica - metaG UQ279 (21.06) | ecosystem: Environmental > Terrestrial > Soil > Desert | place: Antarctica: Dry Valley... | reverse complement strand
CCGTGAGACAGCGACTGACCGTGAGCTGGGTGGGTCGCTCGCTGGAGCTGGAGATCGGCCCGGTCGGGCACGGTGGGTTCTGCGTCGCGCGGCACGAGGGCCGCGTCGTGTTCGTCCGGCACAGCCTGCCCGGCGAGCTGGTCCGCGCGCTGGTCACGGAGGACCGGGGTGGCGGCTACTGCCGCGCCGACGCCGTCGAGGTGCTCGCCGCCGCGCCGGGCCGGGTGGTGCCGCCGTGTCCGGTCGCGGGCCCCGGCGGGTGCGGCGGCTGCGACTTCCAGCACGTCGACCACGCCACCCAGCGCGACCTGAAGGCGGCGGTGGTGGCCGAGCAGCTGCAGCGCATCGCCGGGTTGTCCGTGGCGGTCGACGTCGAGGCGCTGCCCGGGGGGCCGCTGCGGTGGCGGACCCGCACCCGGCTCGCGGTGGACGACAACGGTCGTGCCGGGTTCCGCGTCCACCGCAGCCACGAGGTCGTCCCGGTCGACGACTGCCCCATCACGCTGTCCGGCGCGCTCGACGGGATGCCCGCGCGGCGGTGGCGCCCCGGGTCGGAGCTCGAGGTCGCGGTGGATGCGGACGGGGCGGTGCACCAGGCGCAGCTGCGTCCCGGCCGGCCGGCGGTGCGGTTCCGCGGTTCGGGGCGGGTGGTGCGCGAGGCCGCCGGACGGCGGTTCGAGACGGGTGCGCACGGCTTCTGGCAGGTGCATCCGGCGGCGGCGGACGTGCTCGCGGGGATCGTGGCGGAGTGGGCCGGGGCGCCGGACGGGGGTACCGCCTGGGACCTCTACGGCGGGGTCGGGCTGTTCGGGTCCGTGCTCGCCTCGCAGGTCGGTGCGACCGGGTCGGTGACGGTGGTGGAGTCGTCCCGGCGGGCGGTGGCCGACGGGGAGGCGGCGCTCGCGGACCTGCCGCAGGTGCGGTTCGTGCGCGGCCAGGTGGCGTCGGTGTTGTCGCACCCCCGGCCGACCCGGCTGCGGGAGGACCCCGCGGTGGTCGTGCTCGACCCGCCGCGGCGCGGCGCGGGCAAGGACGTCGCGGCCGCGGTCGCCGCGTGCGGCCCGCAGCGGGTCGTGCACGTCGCCTGCGACCCCGCGGCGCTCGCCCGCGACGTCGCGGCGTTCGTCGCGGGCGGCTACCGGCTGACGGCCCTGCGCGCGCTGGACACGTTCCCGATGACCCACCACGTCGAGTGCGTGGCCCTGCTGGAGCGCGGACGCTCCCATGTCGGGGTCAGGTGAGGCGGGAGCGCAGGGCCGGCTTGTCGGTCTTCCCGGTCGGGTTGCGGGGCAGTGCGTCGACGACCTCGACGACCGACGGCGCGGCCCAGTCGGCGAGGTGCTCGCGCACGTGGCGGCGGACCTCCGGCGGTGAGACCTGCGCGCCCGGCGCGAGCACCAGGAAGGCCGCGACGGTCTCTCCGGTGCGCGGATCCGGCGCGGCGACCACGGCGGCGTCGGCGATCGCCGGGTGCGCCCGCAGCACCTCCTCGACGTCGGCCGAGTACACCTTCTGACCGCCGCGGTTGATCATGTCCTTGACCCGGTCGAGCACCCAGAGGTATCCGTCCGCATCGACTCGGCCGACGTCGCCGGTGCGAAACCACCCGTCGACGATCGCCTCCGCCGTCTCCGCGGGCATCCCGTCGTACCCGGTCGTGACGAGGGACCCCCGCAGCCACACCTCGCCCGCCTCGCCGGGCGGCAGGTCCGCGCCGTCGGCCGAGCGCACCGCGACCTCCATGCACGGCAGCGGCCTGCCCACCGAACCGGGCCGCGCCGCGAACTCGGAGTTCCGCAGGATCGTAGCGGGGGAGTGGGTCTCGGACAGTCCGTAGATGTTGAGCAGCTCGGTGTCCGGCAGGCGCTCCCGCAGCGCCCGCTCGAGCGACGCGCCGAACGTCGCGCCGCCCGCGCCGAGCAGCCGCAACGCGGGCAGCCCCGCGGCCGACAGTGACGGCAGCACCGCCTGCCACCACGCGGGTACGGCGTACGCCCAGCTCACGCCGTGCTCGGCCAGCGACGGGACGTACGAGCGCGGCGATGCCGGGTCGAGCAGCACCGAGCACGCCCCGGCGAGCATCGCGGGCAGCACGTGGGCGTGCAGCGCGGAGATGTAGCCGAGATGGAACGACACCGCGGTCCGCTCGCCCGGCGCGAGCTGGAGCACCCGCTGGTAGGACATCCCGGCGTGCACGGAGCACCGGTGCACCACCTTCGAGGCCTTCGAGCGGCCCGTGGACCCCGAGGTGTGCACCACCTGGAAATGCGCTGTCTCGGCGGGCCACCCGACGTCCAGCGCCGCCCAGGTGGCCGCGCCCGCGGCGGTGACGTCGCGCAGCGGCAGCACGGGTATCTCCCCGGCGCAGCTGCGCAGCACGTCGATCCGCGCCTCGTCGGCCAGCGCCAGCCGCGCCCCGGTGATCGCCAGCAGCTCGTTCCACCGGGCGGGCGCGAGCCTGAGATTGAACCCGGAGACGACGAAACCGCCGCGGGCGCACGCGAGGACCAGCGCCAGGTGGTCGACGGAGTTCGCCGCGGCGACCGCGACGGCGTCGCCGCGGCGCAGCCCCGCCCGGTGTAGCGCGGTGACGGTGGCGGCGACGCGGTTCGCGAGCGCGGCGTGGCTCACCTCGCCCGCCGCGTCGCGGGCAGCCGGGGCGTGCGGCCAGCGGGCCACCGCGCGGTCCAGCACGCGGGCGACGCTCGACGGCCGGCGCGGGTAGGACAGGGTAGGCGCGCCCAGCCAGGTCTCGGTGGTCACCGGCCCGTCGGGTGCGAGGTCGCTGTGGTGCAGGGTCACCGCTGCGGCTCCGGGGCGAACACGAGCGCGCCGTTGCACCCGCCGAAGCCGAACGACGTGGACAGCACGGGTCCGGGCGTCCACGGCCGCGCGGTCAGCACGACGTCGAGGCCCAGCTCGTCGAGCTGCACGGTCCCCGCGGTCGGGGGCAGTGTCCGGTGTGCGACGGTCAGCGCCACGGCCACCGCCTCGACCGCGCCCGCGGCGCCCATCGGGTGTCCGGTGGCGCCCTTGATCGACGTCACCGGAGGCACGGTGCCGAACACGGTGCGCAGCGCGAGCGCCTCGCCCGCGTCATTGAGCGGTGTCGACGTGCCGTGCGCGTTGACGTGTGTAATCGCCGACGGGTCCAGGCTCGCATCCGAAAGCGCGGCCCGCACCGACCGGATGGCCCCGGACGCCGCCGGGTCGGGCGCGGTGATGTGGTGCGCATCGGCCGCGGACCCCGTGCCGAGCACCTCGAGCAGCACCGGCGCGCCGCGGCGCCACGCGGCCTCGAGCGGCTCCAGCACGAGCACGGCGGCGCCCTCGGCGGCGCAGAAACCGTCCCGGTCCACGTCGAACGGCCGTGACACCCCCGACGGGGATAGCGCACCGATCACCTCGAAGCCCGCCAGCTCGGCGTCGGTGAGGCAGCCGTCGGCTCCACCGGCGAGCGCGGCGTCCGCGATACCGGCGGCCACCAGCCGGGCGGCGTACCCGATGGAGTGGGTGCCCGCGGCGCACGCGGTGGCGATCGCCTCGGCGGGACCCCGCAGCCCGAAGGCCATCGAGACGGCCGACGCCGCCGCGTTGGGCATCGTCTTCGGCACCGACAACGGTGGCACGCGGCCCCGCTCGCTCATCATCCGCACGGCCGCCGCATGCGCCACGAGGCCGCCCATGCCGGTGCCGACCACCACCGCCACCCGGTCGGGGTCCACCGCGCCCGCCAGCTTCGACGACTCGAGCGCCTGGCCTGCGGCGTGGACGGCGAACGCGGCGAACCGGTCGAGGCGGCGCGCGCCGCGGTAACCCACGAAGTCGGCCGCGTCGGCAGCGGTGTCCTCGACGCGGCGTACCCGTTGCGGGGCGACCGGGGCGAGCAGTGCCGCCCACAGCTCGGCAGGCCCGGCCGCTCCCGGGGCCACCACCCCGACACCCGTCACCGCGACCCTGCGTGGCACATCGATCCGCACCCCGCCCAGCATGCCCGATCACCGCGACGACCGGGCGGTGCGGCGCCGGCTCCGTAAGCTGGCACGGACTGGCCCGAAGCCGGCATCGGTACGAGGCGAAGGTGGGGACGTTGAGTCTGCTGCATACCCTGCGAACTCCGGCGGACGTCAAGCGGCTCGGTGAGGGCGAGCTGGCGGGGCTGTGTGAGGAGATCCGCGGGTTTCTGGTGGCGAAGGTGGCGCGTACGGGTGGGCACCTGGGGCCGAACCTGGGCGCGGTGGAGCTGACGGTGGCGGTGCATCGGGTGTTCGACTCACCGCACGATCCGGTGATCTTCGACACCGGGCACCAGTCGTACGTCCACAAGATCCTCACCGGCCGGGCGGAGGGCTTCGACCGGCTCCGCCAGCGCGGCGGGCTGTCGGGGTACCCGTGTCGGGCGGAGAGCGAGCACGACTGGGTGGAGTCCAGCCACGCGTCGTCGGCGCTGTCCTACGCGGACGGGATGGCCAAGGCGTTCGCGCTGCATGGCTCGCGACGCCACGTCGTGGCGGTCGTGGGGGACGGCGCGCTCACCGGCGGCATGTGCTGGGAGGCGCTGAACAACATCGCGGCGGCGCCGGACCGCTCCGTGGTGATCGTGGTCAACGACAACGGGCGGTCCTACTCGCCGACGATCGGCGGCTTCGCCGAGCACCTCGCTGCGCTGCGGCTGCGGCCGGGCTACGAGCGGGCGCTCGACCGCGGACGGCACGCCCTCGAGCGGACCCCGGTGGTCGGGCGTGCGATCTACGCCGGTCTGCACGCCGCCAAGCGCGGGTTGAAGGACGCGCTCTCGCCGCAGATCCTGTTCGAGGACCTCGGGCTGAAGTACTTCGGTCCGGTGGACGGCCACGACGTGGCGGCGATGGAGGCCGCGCTGGGCCGGGCGAAGGCGTTCGGTGGGCCGGTGATCGTGCATGCCGTCACCCGCAAGGGCCACGGCTACGCGCCCGCGGAGAACGACGCCGACATGCTCATGCACCAGGTCAAGGTCATGGACCCGGAGACCGGCCAGGCGCTCGGCAGCACCGGGACGTCGTGGACGTCGGTGTTCTCCGGTGAGCTGGTGCGGCTGGGGCACCGCCGCGCCGACCTGGTGGCGATCACGGCCGCCATGCCGGGACCCACGGGGCTCTCCGCCTTTGCCACGGTGTTTCCCGACCGGTGCTACGACGTCGGCATCGCGGAGCAGCACGCCCTGACGTCCGCGGCGGGCCTCGCCATGGGTGGGCTGCACCCGGTGGTCGCGGTGTACTCGACATTCCTCAATCGTGCGTTCGACCAGCTGCTGATGGACGTCGGCCTGCACCGGGTGCCGGTGACCCTGGCGCTGGACCGGTCGGGGATCACCGGCCCGGACGGTGCGAGCCACAACGGCATGTGGGACCTGTCGGTCCTCGGCATCGTCCCCGGCATCCGCGTGGCGGCGCCCCGGGACGCGGACACGCTGCGCGAGGAGCTCGCGGAGGCGGTCGCGACCGACGACGGCCCCACGGCGGTCCGGTTCCCGACCGGCGCGGTTCCCGAGCCGGTGCCCGCCCTCGAGCGGGTCGGCGGCCTCGACGTGCTGCGCAGGCCCGGGCTCGCGGACGGCGACGACGTCCTGCTCGTCGGCGTCGGCGCCTTCGCGGGACTGGCCATCGAGGCGGCGGACCGGCTGGCGGACCAGGGGATCGGCGTCACGGTCGTCGACCCACGGTGGGTGCTGCCGGTGCCGGAGGCGCTGGTCGGCCTGGCGGCTGCGCACCGGCTCGTCGTGACCGTCGAGGACGGCGGACGCCACGGCGGGTTCGGCTGGGCGCTGGCCGCGGCCCTGCGTGACGCGGACGTCGCCACGCCGCTGCGCGACCTGGGCGTGCCCCAGCGCTACCTCGATCACGGCTCTCGCGCCGAGGTGCTCGCCGACCTGGGCCTCACCGCGCAGGACGTCGCACGGCGGGTCACGGAGTGGGCCGTGGGGCGGCTGGGAGAGGCAGCGGGACAGGTCGAACCGGTCCCGGAGCAGCAGCCGGAGCGCTGACCTCGGCGTCACGACCCGCCGGGCCCCCGGAAGAACTCCACGCGCAGGGACGGCTCGTCGAGCAGCACCACGGCATGAGCGCCGGGCCGCCATTGCTCGGGGAGCAGGACGTACCGCTCGTTCGCCCGCACGAGCAGGCGCAGGCCGTCGTAGCGGTAGCGGTAACGCGCCTCGTCGCCCGGCAGGCTCGTCTCTCGGATGCCGGGGCCGGCCAGGTTGAGCTGCTGCTGCGCGAACACGACGGCGCCGGGCAGCGCCGTCGGTCGTTCGGCGATGGCACGGGCGGCAGCGAACCCATGGAGCTGCGCGTACACCGCAACCGACCAGAACAGGGTGAGCACGAGGAACCCGGCGAACGCCACGCTCGTGATCACGCGCAGTGTCGGAGCACCGGCCGCCGGCCGCCGCCCGGTGACCACGGTGTAGAGCGCCGCGCCGTAGCCGACGAGGAGCACGCCGAGCCCCAGGCTCATCGGGATGAGCGGCCAGCTGACGCGGTAGATCACGAGCCTCGAGAGCCCGAGCAGGCCGATGGCCGCGAGGACCACTCCCACGCTCCCGAGTGCCGCACAGACCGGCGACGTGAGCCGCGGGCGCCGCGCCAGGGATCGGACCATCGCGGCGTGCCCGGGAACCGCCACCAGGATAGCGAACAGGAGCACCGCAAGCGGCTTGAAAGTCTCGTTGACGCTGCCGAGCAGATAATCCTGCACCGACAGCTCCAGGATGCCCTGGCGGATGCCGAACGTGGCGTACAGCACGCTCGTACGAGCCCACCCGAAATAGACCATCAGGGCGACCACGAGCGTCGTCGGCGCCGCGACCTCCCCCGCGATCCGCGCCAGCCGCGCGAAGCCCTGGATCGGGCCGTCGGCAGCACCGTGCTCCGCCATCCGCGGTCCTCCCGGTCACGACGTCGGCGGAGCCGATGTCGCCTCGGTCGGCGTGGCCGGTTCCCCGGTCGGGCCGGCCGGGGTGGACTCATCCGTCGACGGGGTGGCGCAGGCAGCGTTCTCCGACGCCGCGCGACACAGCTCGTCGAGGGCCTCGTCCCGCTCGTCGGGTGCGACCGCGAGCAGGTCGTCCAACGATCGCTGGGCCGCCTCGTCGTCCCCGGTCGAGGCGTGCCCGACGATCTGGCCGCGGTAGAGCAGCTCGGCGAGCTGATCGCGGATCTCCGGCGGGAACCGGTCCAGGCCGCTGTCCGCCGCGTCGAGGTCGGCGAGGCCCGCCTCGAACTCGCCCCTGTCGATCTCGGCGATCCCGCCGCAGAGCAGCGCGGCGGCCTCGACGACCGGATCGTCCGTCTCGGCGGCGACCCGCTCCATGTCCGCGGCCAGCTCGTCGAACGTGCCCTCCTTCAACTGCCGTTCGCAGTCGTCGAAGAGGAGCTGGGCCTCCTGCGGGATGTCGACCCCACCCGCGACCGGGATGATGTCCCCCTCCGGGACCACGACGACGCGGACCGCGCCCTGCCCGTCCTCCGCCTCGCCGGATGTCGGCTCTGCACACCCGGCGGTGAGCGCCAATGCCCCGGCCACGGCCACCAGTACGCCGACACCGATCCCGTCCCTCATCGCACCACCTCACCGGCTCGGGTGGCTATTGTGCACCGCGCTCGTGCCCGCCGTCGATGATCTCGTCGTGCGCGACGCCCTGGCTCTGGCATCGTGGTGTCCGTGCGCATCCTGATCGTCGAGGACGAACAGCCGCTGGCGGACGCCGTGGCCCGCGGGCTACGGCGCGAGGGCATGGCCGTGGACGTGGCCTACGACGGCGAGGCCGGGCACGAGAAGGCGTCGGTCACGCGCTACGACGTCGTGGTTCTCGACCGGGACCTGCCCGGAATGTCGGGTGACGAGCTGTGCCGCGCGATCGCGGGATCCGGGTCGGTGACGCGGGTGCTGATGCTCACGGCGAGCGGCACGGTGTCCGACCGGGTGTCGGGGCTGTCCCTCGGCGCGGACGACTACCTCACCAAGCCGTTCGCGTTCGCCGAGCTGGTCGCGCGGCTGCGGGCCCTGGGCAGACGGGCTACCCCGGCGGCACCGCCGTTGCTGACCGCGCGCGACGTGGTGGTCGACCCGGGGCGGCGGACGGTGAGCCGCGGCGGCGCCGACGTCGAGCTGACCCGCAAGGAGTTCGGCGTGCTGGAGGTGCTGCTCACCGCGGGTGGCGCCGTCGTGAGCAGCGAGGAGCTCCTCGAACGGGTATGGGACGAGAACGCCGACCCGTTCACCACGACGGTGCGGGTCACGGTGATGACGCTGCGCAAGAAGCTCGGGGACCCCGGGATCATCGATACGGTGGTCGGGTCGGGGTACCGCGTGCCCACTGCGGGCACCGGCTGAGCAGTGGCCCTCTCCGGTCGCCCGCGCCGCGGTCCCGGGTTGCGCATCCGGCTGACGCTGCTCGCGACGGGCCTGGCCGCGGCGGTGAGCGCGCTGCTGGTGTGGCTGGGATGGGTACTCGTGGGCGCGGTCGTCAGCGCCGTGCCGCAGCTGCCGCCGGGGATGGTCGTCGTGGTGGACGGCGCACCCGTGGCCGCGAGTGACCTGGCCACCGCGCTGCAGGACAGCGCCCGTGACGACGTACTCGTCGCAGGATCGGTCACGTTCTTGCTGGTGGTCGTCGCGGCGGCGCTGCTGTCCTGGGTGATCACCGGCCAGGTGCTGCGGCCGCTGCACGAGGTCACCGCCACCGCGCGGCGGCTCACGGCGTCGTCGCTCGGGCAGCGGCTGCGGCTGCGCGGGCCGCGGGACGAGGTCGCCGAGCTGGCCGACACGTTCGACGCGATGCTCGACCGGCTGCAGGCCGCGTTCGACGCGGAGGTGCGGTTCGTGGCGAACGCGAGCCATGAGCTACGCACCCCGCTCGCCGTGATCCGCACCGAGGTCGACGTGACCCTCGCCGACCCCACCGCCGACGCCGCGGAGCTGCGCCGGATGGCCGGGGTCGTCGGGACGGCGACGCTGCGGGCGCAGCAGCTCGTCGACGGGCTGCTGCTGCTCGTGCGGACCGAGGGGGCGGGGGTGTCGACCCGTGAGACCGTCGACCTCGGCGTGCTCGCGCGGGTGGCGTTGTACGTCGTGGGTGCCGAGATCCGGGCGCGCGGCCTGTACGTCGACGTGCGGGCACGGGCCGCCCCCGTCGTCGGGGATCCGGCGCTGCTGGAGCGGGTGGTGGGCAACCTGGTGGAGAACGCCGTGCGGCACAACGTCGACGGCGGGTGGATCGAGGTGTGCGCCGAGCCCGGCGTGCTGCGGGTGGCGTCGTCGGGCGAATCCGTCGCACCCGAGTCGGTGGCCGGTCTCTTCGAGCCGTTCCGTCGCGGCGGGGTGGCCCGCACCGCGCGGGGCGGAGCGGGGCTCGGCCTGTCGATCGTCCGGGCCGTCGTCACCGCGCACGGCGGGACCGTGCAGGCGGAGGCCGTCTCGTCCGGCGGTCTGGTCGTGACGGTCCACCTGCCGTAAGACCGGCCGGCCCGCCGGGACCGGGCCTCAGCGGTCAACACCCCATCCGGGCCGGGCGACTTGCGGTCAGTGTCGTCACGACCGGAGATTGTTGATGGTATACGCACTCCAGGGCAACGGAAAATCAAGCCGCTGCTCCAGAATCACCTATGAAACTCTAAGTAATTCGTTACCGTCGTCAGACTCTCCATCGACGTCATCCGGTCCACGAATTCAACACCGCCCAGGTGGTCGATCTCGTGTTGGATCACCCTTGCTACATAACCGGAGTACTGTTCCCTGACATCGATACCATCCGCCGATGTGTACTCCACGGTAATAGTATCGGCTCGAGGCACGAGACCCATGAGCCCGGGTACGCTGAAGCAGCCCTCCCAGCCAGTCCCGGTTGTCCCGAACTGTGCCGTAATCACCGGGTTGACCATCTGTAGCAGTGGGGATGTCGGACGATCGGGGAACACATCGGTCTTCCGGACCTCGACCACGATCACCTTGACCGAGGCGCCGATCTGCGGAGCGGCCAGACCAGCGCCGTTCAACTCACGTAGCCGATCCACCATGCCCGCAAGTAGGTCTGCCACTTCCTGGACGTCGTCGATGGCGTCGGTCTCGGCTTTGAGTCGGGGATCGCCAATAGTGACGATATCGGCGCCGGCTACACCGGACATCCAGCCACGATCACTCTTGGCAAAGTTCATCAATCCGTCTCCATTTCGTCACTGCTCTCTGGTTACAGTTGCCGAGGGCATGAATTAGCTCAGCCAGTCCCATTCGGCGTCACTAGCGTGGGGCGTGCTTGTTCTTCACCCGCTCGACGTTCTGTTGGAGGACGAACCTGACTTGGCGGTACTCCGCCAGGTCGACGAGGCTTGAGATCCCCAGTCGCTCCTCGTGTCGTAGCAGCTGTACCGAGAGGAAACCATCCTGTATCGCCTCGCGCAGCGTTTGGATGGCTGCATCAGCGTCGCCCAGCTCCGCCAGAACGTGGGTGATCCGGTACTTGATATACCCGTTGTGTGGTTCGGCCTCAGTCAGCCTTGCGATCGTCGCGCGGGCTCGCTCGGTGTGGCCCACGCACGCCTCGATGTTCGCCAGCCATGACTGCACGCGCAGGTTATGGCGGTTTCCTTTCTCTGTGCGTGCATCGACGTGTTTGAGTCCCGTCGACCAGGCGTCGTGCGCGGCGGTCTCGTCACCGCTAAGACGGTGCAGGTAGCCGAGCAGATTCCAGACCGTGACATCATCAGGATCCGCAGCGGCAGCATCTCGGGCGGTATGGATAGCTGCCTGAACATCTCCACTGCCGAGGTGAGCCAACGCGACCGCCCAGCGTGTGTTGGAGTCCCGCAGATATGCGGGTAGGTAAAGGCGAGCCGCATCCAAAGCCGCGGGGCAGTCGCCAATCATCAGATGGTTCCAGATGAGCAACTTCAAGGCGGTGGGGTTGGTTGGGTCTACCTGGAGTACCGCCAGGGTCAGCGGCAACGCAACCTCGGCCATACCACCATTGTTGAGCGCACGGGCGAACGCGAGCGCGGCATCCAGGCTGCCGGGGTTCTTCTCGTGAATAGCTTGACCGATCTCCAGCGCCCTTTCATGCCAGCCCATGTCCCAGCAGATACGAATGAGCGTGGCGTGGGCACCGATGGAGTCAGCGTCGAGCCGCAGCGCTGCGTCGACGTCGCCGAGTGCTCGCTCCAGTGTCGATAACTCCGACCCCCACCCGGAGAAGTACTGTCGCCACAGGGCATAACCACGAGCGGCTTGAGCTCGGGCAAAGCGGGGATCGATGTCAAGTGCGCGGTCGAGCAGAACAGTAGCAGCT
>Ga0136614_10002575_pt1 | contig 11325 bp, 14 predicted proteins | sample AntDrymUQ2792106_2_FD_106643 | JGI IMG/M metagenome (GOLD analysis project Ga0136614, IMG submission 106643) | Polar desert sand microbial communities from Dry Valleys, Antarctica - metaG UQ279 (21.06) | ecosystem: Environmental > Terrestrial > Soil > Desert | place: Antarctica: Dry Valley... | reverse complement strand
GGCTGTCAATGCGTTATGACTTCAATAACCCGGATCGGTATGAGAGGCCGCGACGAAGATCAATTCGCGGCTCGCTCCGTCGGCCGGACGACCATCCCAGTCCCCGAAGACGCTCTCCACCGAGAAGCCAGCATCCGATAGCGATCGGCTCAGCTCTGCCCGGGTGCGGAACCTCAGCTCGGTGTGCGACACCATTTCTTCGCCGGACCTCGCAAAGAGGTAATGGATTTCGTTGCGCGCCAGATCACCGTCGACCTCCGGGTCTTGGAACCACACCTCGACCGGACCGACTACCGCGTCTTCGACCCTGCGGCGGGATGCCTGCGGGGTCCACGCGGTCCACGGCCGGGCGAGAGGATTACGGCTCTCGAATGCCACGCGTCCGCCCGGAACCAACGCCTCACGGATGGCCGCGAGCGTCGCGGACCAAACCTCATCGTCCCGGATGATCTGCGCCACGTGGCCGGTCATGATCGCGAGGTCTGCCCGACTTCGCCCAAGCGAAGCGCGTCCCCTTCGATCCATTCCACTTGGTCGCCGCAAGGACGGCGCCGAGCCAGGGCTAGCATCAAGTTCGATGGCTCCACGCCGATCAGCCGATGACCGCGTTGAGCCAACTCGCATGTTAGCAGCCCGGTACCACATCCGATGTCGACGATCGTCGATGCCGACAGCTTCGCCGCGAGATCCAGATAGAACGTTTCGTATTCGGCGATCGGATTGACCGTGTCGTAGATCGCGACGAGTCGGGGATCGGAGAACTCGCTAAAATTCGGCACCTCGTCCGCCTCTTCATCTTGGTCGTTCATAAATCCAAAGTCTATCAACCTCGCCCCTTCTTCTTGCCCTCATTCACCCGAGCGCGTGGAAGCACGTTTCCGCGACCTTCGCCCGTTGCCTTTTCTCGGAAGTTGTCCCTATCTGAATGCGTTGAATCGCCATTTTCGTCGTTTGTACCGCTAATCTATACCTGGGGGAGCGTCCCGTCGAAGGTTGCTTCAGGGTCTCCACCCGTTCGCAAGCTTCTCTCTACCGCCGTCGCACGAGCCCGCCCCCTGCGTCTTTTTTGTTGAGAGGTTTCTGCCCACTTCGGGGCCCGGCCTGCCCTACAAGACCCGTAACGGAATATCCATTGGCTTGCGAGTTCTTGAAGGCGGCATTCCGACGGAGTCGGGTTCGATTGGTGACGCGGCGGTCATGACCATGGCCAGGTCGGGTCGCTCCTGGATCGCGTTGCGAGGGGTCCGTGTTCCGTAGCATGTGCCCAAAAGGTTCGGATCTATGAGGTGCGCTCGGAATCGATCGTGGTCTTGCGCTTTGTCCAAGCCGTTCAGGGCGTACGCAACTTGCGCCGGCCGTCGCGCCAGTACACGGTCTCGAAGAACACTAGCGCGCAGAGGAGCGCTGCCAGGATGCCGAGAGTCACGATGGCGGGTGTTCGCATGCCTAGCGGAATAATTGCCAGGGAGAGGATGGCCGCGGCCAGTCGGGGAACGCTGACGCTGCCCACGTCGCGCAGCCTGAAGGCGCTATGCCCGAGCAGGTAGAGGGCGACGCCGCCGCACAGCGCGACCGCCGGGATCGTGCCTAGCGGTTCCCCGACGTGGGCGAGGGTCTGCTTGACGCCGAAGGCGACGAAGACTATCCCGGCGACCATCAGCAGGTGCAGGTAGCTGTAGGAGTCGCGCGCAAGACGCGCCCGCTCCGGTCCCGGGGCCAGGGAGAGCCTCCGTTCGGCGAGGAGCACGACGTAGTCGAAGTAGGCCCACCACAGCGCGGCGGCGACCGCGACGCCGAGACAGGCGGCCAGGATCACCCCCGGGCCGAGGTCCATACCGGACGCCCCGACGCCTATGGCCACGATGGATTCGCCCAAGGCTATGATGATTATGAGGCCGTGGCGCTCCACGAAGTGCCCCGCGTGGATGCTGAAGCCCGCCACGCCGAAGGCCAGCGGGCCGCCATAGTCCACGGCGAGGGCCAGCAGCCACAATGCCCCCTGAGTCCACCCGTCGAAGAACCCGGCGGCGACGATCAGCGCCGGCCCGATGAGAAAGCCGGGGGCGAGCCTCAGTATGGCCCTCCGCGCCTCCGGTGTTCGCGAGGTCGAGAGCACGTAGAGGGCCACCATCAAGAGCCTCACCACGAAGTAGGAGAGGCCGAAAACTACCCCGTCTTCGCCGAAGGCGCCGGGCACGGCGAGCGAGGCTACAAGCATCGCCCCCATGCCGGAGAGAATGATGAGCCGCGCGGGTATGGCCTCGTCCGCGGGCACTGCGTTGGTCAGCCACGAGTAGCTCGCCCACGCCCACCACAGCGCGGCTAGCAGCGCCGCGCCCCGCAGCATCCCTCCTCGGGTGAGGTGGTCGGCTAGGAAGGCGGTGACCTGGGTCAGGGCGAAGACGAAGACCAGATCGAAGAAGAGCTCCAGCGGTGAGACCCGCTGCTCCCCGAGGTCTCCCTCGAGCTCCTCGTCCGCCCACGCCTGGCCTGCCGATCCGAGGGCGCTCACCCGCTCTCCTCCGTCATCCCTGGCCCGCTGGTGCTGCCCCGAAACCCTTCGCGTCCCAGCCTGCGGTCTTCGCGCCGGCCAGGTAGGCGCTCTCCAGGAACTCGAGGAGGACATCCTCCGGCGAGCCGCGCTTTCGGATCTCCTCGTACGTGAGGAGCGCCGTGCCTCCTTCCTGCCAGGACGCGCCCGAGGGGTTCAATGGCTGCTCCGTAAGCCCTTCGGGAGCGGGCGCAGTGTAGGAATAGAAGGCGGGTCCTGGCACGTTGTCGTCCCCAGGCCAGAACCCGAAGGAGATGACCTCGTGCGAGTAGCCCTCGCGCATGAGGAGGTTTGCGCCTTCGGGGAGCCGGGCGTGCCTGCCGGAGAATCGGGTTACGGTGAGGTCGAAGGAGTGCCAGAAGAGCTGGACGGGGCTGGTTTTCCCGTTGAAACGGCCGGAGAACTCCCGGAAGACGCGGTCTGTCCAGGCCAGGATGCGCCGGTAGCGGTCCACGTACTCCCTGTCGTAGGATGCGTGCTTGGTGTCGTCCTCGAAGCGCCTGTCGCCGTCGTCCAGATCGAAGGGGTTCGGGTTGTCGAGGTCCACGTCGAGGCCCAGGAACCTGAACGCGGAGAGCAGCTTGCCGTAGAAGCCCGACACGGAGAGCCCGTCTTCCACGGCGAAGGAGGTCCTGCCCCCCGCCCCAGTGGTCACCTCCAGCTCGTGAGAGATCAGGTCGAAGGAGACCTCGAACGGGAGGTCGCCGCTGTAAGTAGAGCCGCCCTGTGCCGCTGCGGGCGCTCCGCCAACAAGCCGTTCTGCGACGGCAGTCACACCAGAACCGGCTGGCGCGAGGGTGCATAAGGACAAGAGAGCACCAAGACTTGTGGCCGTCGCGACGCAGGAGGACGCCGAGGCGCATGAGCGACTCGCCTCTTGCCTAAACGAGCGCAACCGCCGGTGGGCCGAGCTCGCACCCGTGCTCGCCTTCTCTGTGGCGCGGATGCTCACGGCCCGTAGCGGACGGGAGAACCGCCACGCCTTCCACGACGTCGGGTTGGCAGTGGGAAACCTGCTCGCCCAGGCCACGGCGATGCGCCTCTACGCGCACCAGATGGCTGGTTTCGACCGGGACGCGGCCCTCCAGAGACTCTGCATCCCGGAGGGCCACGAACCTGTCGCGGCCATCGCCATCGGCTACGCGGGCGACCCGAGCCGACTTCCTGAGGACCTGAGAACAAGGGAGTTGGCCCCGCGCGGACGTAGGCCGCTGGCGGAGTTCGTTCACGTGGGACGTTGGGGGCGGGCCGCTGCACCACAGATGAATACGGATCCCGAGTAGACGAGGGGGCTAAAGCGATGGAGAATGATTTTCCGACCGGGGACATGGAGCTCACCCACCTGCTCGTGGTAGGCGATATCGAAAGGTCCCGCTCCTTCTACAGCGACGTGCTCGGGGCCTCGGTCTACAGAGAGTACGGCGGCACGTCTTGCGTACTGAAGTTCTTGGGGAGCTGGCTGCTGCTCGTTACCGGGGTCGAGCCTACGGAAGACAAGCCTGGGGTGACCTTCGTAGCGCCATTGGCTCCCGACACCGTCAGCCACGAGATGACCATCCGGGTACCAGACTGCCAGGCGGCCTTCGAGGTGCTCGGCTCCAGGGGAGCCGAGTTCTTGACGCCGCCCGTCGACCTGGGCGCGGAGATACGGTGCTTCTTCCGGGATCCCGACGGGCACCTGCTCGAGATCAGCCAGGCGCGGTGAACACGAGCGGGCGTCATTCATCGTGAGGTGTCCAGGTGCGGAATCCTCGTGCGCCTTACGGCAACCTCCTATCGTTGGACGACGCCCGCACCGAGCAGCGACTGCTGCGGGCGATCGAATAACACGTGGACGGAGCGAAGCCCGCGGGAAGCGATCGAGGCCTCGCCGACGATAGCCGAGGCCGACCAAAAGCTGCGCGGGCCTGCACGAGTACGGGGTAACGGTAAGTTCCTGGCTGGCGACCCCGTGTGGGACGGGTGCTTCGGCATATACATGGACCAGGACAAATCTAGCCACAAAGTGCGCGACCCATAGGCCGACCGAGATCGACGGGGACGAGATGTGCCGGCGGGCAGGCACGCGGACGCTCACCGAGTGGCAGCGGCGCTCGCCTTGTGGCATGCTTCCGCTCCCGCGGGGCAAGCCTGGCGGCAGCAGAGCGAGGAGGAACCGAAGATGGGCACCAACCGGCGCCGACGCCGCGTCGACTGACGAGTGGGAGCAGATCGAGCTCCTGTGCGGGTGGCCGGAGCAACGGGAATACGAACTCATCCGCCCGCTGGTCTTGTTCGGTGGTCCCGCCGCCGCGGGACGGCCGGCGGCGGGGCTGGCTACCGGGGCCCCTAGACGTCCGATCCTCGGGCGTCGACCCGATCGAGGAAGGCGAGCACCCGCTCCCACATCGCCTCCGACGATGCGCGATCGTACTCGGGCAGGTCCGGGTCTGTGAACAGGTGGCCCGAGCCTGGGTAGGTGTACTCCTCGAAGGCGGCCCCTGCTCCTCTGACGGCGTCGCCGAGGGGGGCCACCTCCTCTTCCGCCACCACCCACGGGTCCTCGGCGGCGTAATGCACCTGTACCGGCACCTCCTTAGGCCACCGCTCGACGCCGAACTCGCTGAACCCCTCGACGGGGACGGCGCTGTGCATGAGCACCGCCCCCTGGGCGCCTGGTGTAGTGGCGGCCAGAAGCTCGGCGGCGTCGTTCCCGAGGGAGAACCCGGCGAAGACCAGCCCCGCGGGCAGCCCGGCGACGGCCTCCCTCGCTCTTCGCACGATCTCGGTCATTCCGAGCTCGTCGCGCTTGCGCAGGCCCTCGTCGAGGTCGTCGAACACCTCCCCGTCGTAGTAGTCGGGCGCGTGGACTGCGTGCCCGGCCGCGCGCAGCATATCGGCTGCGGACGTCACCCCGGGTCGCAGCCCCAGGGCGGAATGGAACAGGACCACCTCGGCCATCGAAACCCCTTCCAAGAAGACAACATCCGCCGCTACCCTCGCCCCCTTCCGGAGGCGGATCCTAAGTCTACGGGTCTCGTCGCATGTTCCCAAGGAGAAAGTGAAGCCCGACCTGCGAGAGGTGAGATGGGCTGCATTCTACCGTCCTCACCGCACATCCGCGCCGGCAAGTGAACGGCGACGTCTCGTTCTCCCGCCAACTTTGGTCGGCCTATGAGTCGAGCACTTTACGGCTAGGTTTGACCAGGAGGATAGATCCCGTAAGCCTATGCGCACTTTCGCCGTCACGTTGCCGTCTGGGGCTTGATATATAACCACATGGGAATATAATCCTTTCATGGCACGAGCGGCGACGACAACGGACGCGTTCAATGCGGTGGCCGAGGCCCGGCGGCGACAGATCCTGGACATCCTCGCTACCGGTGAGCGCCCGGTGAACGACCTGGTGCGCCTGCTCGGGCTGTCCCAGCCACAGGTGTCCAAGCACCTGCGGGTACTCCGAGAGGTGGGAGCGGTCGACGTGCGTGATGAGGGACGGCGGCGGATGTACCGGCTGAACGCCCACGCGCTAAAGCCCATCCACGACTGGGTGAAGAACTACGAGCGCTCGTGGTCGGAGCGGTTCGACAGGCTGGACGGCGTGTTGGAGGAACTGGAGGAGGAAGGAGATGGCGGCGGTGACGAGTAGCGAGACGGCGAAGGTGACGCTCCCCGGGGACGAGCAGATCCTCATTACGCGGGAGTTCGACGCACCCAGGCACCTGGTGTACAAGGCGTGGACCACGCCGGAGCTGGTCAAGCGTTGGTGGAGCGGAAACCGCGGCGAGATGACGATCGCCGAGATCGACCTGCGGGTCGGCGGCGCGTGGCGATACGTGATGGTGACGGATGGCGGGTTCGAAGTCGCCTTCCACGGCGAGTACCGTGAGATCGTCCCGAACGAGCGGATCGTCTCGACCGAGGTCTACGAGGGCATGCCCGAGGGCGAAGCGCTGAACATCGTGACGTTCACCGACAAGGACGGGCGCACTACCCTGACGGTCCTAGTTCAACACGCGAGCAAGGAGGCCCGCGACGCTCACATCAACTCCGGGATGGAGACCGGCATGCAGGAGGGGATGGATCTGCTTGAGCAGGTCGCGGTCTCGCTTCGCTGAGCATGCGTCTAGATAGCGGACCACAATCACCAAGAAGCGGAGAAGACCCAGCGGATACGAGGTTGGGTGAGATGCAGGATCTGAGGAGGACGTAATGAGCGACACCAGTATCATGAGCGAAACGCGGGCCGCGCCGGCGACGAGTAGGCGGCGTGCCGTGAACTTTGCGCTGTGGGCCCTCCAGGCGGTGCTCGCGCTCATGTTCGCGATGGCCGGGTTCGCCAAGGTGGGCAGTGATGCGGCGATGGTGGAGATGTTCGCCACGATCGGCGTCGGCCAGTGGTTCCGGTATCTGGTGGGCGCGCTGGAGATCGCCGGGGCCTTGGGCGTGCTGGTCCCGCGGCTGTCGGGGCTGGCAGCCCTCGGGCTGGTCTGCCTGATGGTCGGCGCGACCCTGACCAACCTACTCGTCCTCGGTGCGAGCCCGTTGCTCCCGCTCGTCCTGCTGGCGGTGAGCACCCTGGTTGCCTGGGGCCGGCGGGGGCGGACCACGGCCCTCCTCGGCGGGCTCGGACGCTGAGCGCGGCCGCGACGCGGGTTCGAGGTGATACCCACGCGCCGAGCGGGAGCCGAGTATCGCCGGTTTAGGAACGTCGGAAGGAGTGACCGTATGGTGGACGAGAACAATGACGCTCGAGGATACCAGCAGCCGGCAGAGCCGGCGCCAGACCTAAGGGCGCTGGACAGGCTGGTCGGCGAATGGGAGGTGTCAGGTGACTACGTGAAGGGAACCTCGACCTTCGAGTGGATGGAGGGAGGCTTCTTCCTCCTCCAGCGCTACGACTTCGAGAGACCAGAGGGGCAGAAGATTTTGGGCATCGAGGTCATCGGGCACGAACGGCCTTTCGGTGCCGAGCCAGGCGAGAACATAAAGTCGCGCGCCTACAGCAATACGGGCGACACCCTCGACTACGTCTACGAGCTGGAAGGGGACACGCTGACCATATGGGGCGGGGAGAAAGGTTCCCCCGCGTACTACAGGGGCACCTTCAGCGCGGACGGAGACACCCTCACCGGCCGCTGGCAGTGGCCGGGCGGCGGGTACGAGGCGACCTCGACCAGGGCTGAGTAGGCGGGACGGCTCGGATCGGTAAAACACGGACGAGAGGCCCCGGGCGTCGCATCGGCTTTCAGGCAGCCTGGCCCCACTCTTGGCGTTTGCCGGTTGGGATCGGGGGGTGTCCCCGTAGACTTCTGGTACGGCTTTTCGGCCGGTCCGAAGTGGCGGAAGAGGGAGAAGTACCGATGGGCAAGAGAGAGTCTTACGAGCCGGGGACGTTCTGCTGGGTGGATCTGGCGACCACGGACCCGGAAGGCGCCAGTGCCTTCTACACAGGACTATTCGGCTGGGAGGCGGAGGACGCGCAGGGCGGATCGGGAGGGATGTACACTTTGATGCATCTCGACGGTGACGAGGTCTGCGCCATCTACGATCTAGACGAGGAGCGGCGAGAGCAGGGTGTCCCTTCCCACTGGCTCTCCTACGTGAGTGTCGAGAGCGCAGACACTACCGCGTCGAGGGCGCACGAGCTGGGCGGTGAGGTCTCCGTTGAGCCGCACGAGTCCCACGCGGGTGCGCGTATGGCGGTCGTGGCCGATCCTGCCGGCGCCTCGCTTGCGGTCTGGCAGCCGGGGACGTGGCCCGGTGCGGGACGGGTCAACGACGTTGGCTGTATGGGCTGGAACGAGCTCCAGACCCGCGATTCCGGGGCCGCGGGCGATTTCTACGGTGGGCTCTTCGGTTGGGAGATCGAACCCATCGAGGACGACGGGACGCTGGTCTACACCACGATCAAGAACGCGGGCAACCAGAACGGCGGCTTCATGCCGATGACCGAGCAGCACGGCGACGCGCCATCCTTCTGGCTCCCTTACTTCACGGTCCCCTCGCGCGACGATGCCGTCGAGCAGGCAAGGGAGTTGGGCGGTAGCGTTCTGGCTGGACCGCTGGACCTCCCTGCTGGCAAGATCGCCATCCTTGCCGATTCCCAGGGCGCCGCGTTCGCCGTCTTCGAGGGTGAGACCGACGAGTAGAGGCTCGTCGCCGTGCGCTGAGGCGTACCGGCAGCAATAGGTACAGGCGTATAATGCGGCTGTGATCGTGGACAACGCCATCTACGTCGACGGCCGCCGCACCGCTGAGCCAGGCACCCTGCGGGAGACCTATGAGGCCGTCCGGGACCGGCGCGGGGTGGCATGGATCGGCCTCTACAAACCGACGAAGGAGGAGTTCTCGTCCGTCGCCGGTGAGTTCGGCCTGCACGGGCTGGCGGTCGAGGACGCGACGGATGCCCACCAGCGGCCCAAGCTGGAGCGTTACGGGGAGACGCTCTTCGTCGTGCTCAAGCCGGCCCGTTACCTTGACGAGGTGGAGCGGGTCGAGTTCGGCGAAGTCCATGTCTTCGTGGGGGAAGACTTCGTGGTGACCGTGCGTCACGGCGAGGCACCTGACCTGGGCGGGGTACGCGAGCGGCTGGAGGCCGATCCCGAGCACCTTCGCAGGGGACCCGAGGCAATCCTGCACGCCATCATGGACCGTGTCGTGGACGACTACGGACCCGTGGTCGATGGCCTCGAGAACGACATCGAGGAGATAGAGGCCGAGGTCTTCGGGGGTAATCCCAACGTGTCGCGCAGGATCTACGAGCTCTCGCGCGAGGTGATCGAATTCCAGAGGGCGACGGAACCGCTTGGCGGGGTGCTCAGGGATATGATGCGGGACGAGACCATTGACGTCGATCCCGAGGTGCGGAGGCATCTTCGCGACGTCCGTGACCATGTCCTGCAGGTTACGGAACGACTCGCCGGATTCCGCGAGCTGCTGCAGAGCATCCTCAGCGTGAACCTGACCCTGGCGAGCCTGACCCAGAACGAGGAGGTAAAGAAGATCTCCGCCTGGGCCGCCATCCTGTTCGCGCCTACGCTCATAGGGACGATCTACGGGATGAACTTCACTTACATGCCCGAGCTGGACTGGCCGCTTGGCTACCCCTTCGCCCTGGTGCTTATGGCTTTCACCTCCCTCACGCTCTACCTCATCTTCAAGCGCCGCGGCTGGCTGTAGGCCTGAGTAGAATCCCCCAACTCGCTGTGAAAATAGCCCATTTGGGGGATGCGGCGCCTATACTCGAACGTTAGGCTGCGTCCGTTGACTGAACCAGCGGGAGGAATTGGCCTACCGGCGCGTAACCTTGAGAGAAGGGAGACGATTATGGAGACAGTGATCCAGGGCTCGACGCTACAGACCTTGCGTGCCGGCCTGCGCGGCACCGCGCACGCGCCCGGCGAGGAGGGCTACGATGACGCGAGCCGGGCTTGGAATTTGGCCGCCCACCAGCAACCTGCGCTCGTGGTCGTGGCCGGCGGTGCTGCCGACGTAATGGCAGCCGTGCGTTTCGCCCGCGAAGGAGGTCTAGGCGTCGGGGTGATGGCGACGGGCCACGGGGTTGGCGCGGCATGCGACGGTGGGGTCCTGATCAACACCTCCAATATGAGAGGCGTCAGGGTGGATCCCGTATCCAGGACCGCGAGGGTCGAGGCTGGTGCGTTGTGGACCGACCTGATCCACGAGTCCCAGGTGCACGGTCTGGCCGGCCTCCTGGGCTCCACCTCCTACGTCGGCATCGTCGGCTACACGATGGGCGGCGGCTTCGGTTGGCTCGGGCGCAAGTATGGCTTCAACGCCGCGAGTGTGAGAGAGGCAGACGTCGTTACCGCGGATGGCGAGCTGGTGCGCGTGAGCGCCGAGGAGCATCCCGACCTGTTCTGGGGCCTTGGGGGCGGAGGCGGCAACTTCGGAATAGTCACCTCCCTCGAGTTCGACCTATACCCTATTGGGATGCTCTACGGTGGCAACCTCATCTACCCTGTGGAGAAGGCGTCTGAGGTGCTGGATGCCTACGTCCGCTGGAGCGCTGATCTCCCCGACGAGATGACCTCAGGGGTGGCGTTCCTGAACGTCCCTCCGCTGCCCGCGCTCCCCGAGCCGCTACGCGGCAAGTCCGTAATTGCGGTGCGTGGCTGCTACTGTGGGGAGTCTCCCGGGTCCGGTGAGGAGCTTGTGCGTCCCCTGCGCGAGGAGCTTGGCGAGCCGATAATGGACACCTTCGGGATGATGCCATACGCGGCAATGGACTCCATAAGCATGGACCCGGTCGATCCCATGGGGGCCCGCCAGCACTCCGAGATGCTGAGCGACCTCTCGCCCGGGGCCATCGAAACGCTGGTAGAGGTTGCCGGCGCCGGTTCCGGCTCGCCTCTGATCTTGCTGGAGCTCCGGCAGCTCGGCGGTGCCCTGGCTCGCACTGCCGACCGCTTGAGCACGATGGGTAAGGGCGACTCCAAATTCATAATGAACGGGGTCGGGCCGGCCTTCACGCCGGAGATGGCGGAAGGGGTCTTGGCTTACCTCGCCCGCGTGACCGACGCGACGCGTCCCTTCCAGACCGGCGACACCTACGTCAACTTCATGGAGCTCGAGGGCGCGAGCGCCGAGAGGGTAAAGGCCGCCTACGCGCCAGAGGACTTCGAGCGCCTCGTCGCCCTCAAGGACCGCTACGACCCACAGAACGTCTTCCGCTTCAACCGCAACATCGCCCCCTCGAAGGCGTAGCGCTAAGCGGGATGAGGAAGGGTCAGCACATCCTCATCCCGCGCAGGTCAGCACTTCAGCTAGTT
>Ga0136614_10002574_pt1 | contig 11325 bp, 9 predicted proteins | sample AntDrymUQ2792106_2_FD_106643 | JGI IMG/M metagenome (GOLD analysis project Ga0136614, IMG submission 106643) | Polar desert sand microbial communities from Dry Valleys, Antarctica - metaG UQ279 (21.06) | ecosystem: Environmental > Terrestrial > Soil > Desert | place: Antarctica: Dry Valley... | reverse complement strand
GTTAACTCGAAGCGTGCGAGCGACCCGGAGCGCAAAGTATAGATCGCCCCCAAAGTTCTCACCGGCAGGATCGTGCCAAAGCTCGGTAAGACGATTTCAGCAGGCACATCACTTTGTTCCTGCTGCGGTTCGGCTGCTTCTGTCCTGGGAATGCTCGTCTTTGACGGGATGGCTGCGATCATCCGAATCGACTTCTCGGTGTTGCGCCGCGGTGCTCCGTCGCCGGTCGTGCCGGATGATCCTGGCGTAGGGAACTTGTCCCTAGACGGTGCGGTTGCGAGGTCCGTCTGTGTCACTGCACCCGTTCCCTGTTCTGCTGCTGACGCGGTGGTGGGCCGCCCGGTGATCGTTCCGGCCAGATTGTCGGTTGATGTCGCTGCCGATGGTGCGACAGATAGTTGAGGTGTGGGTGCTGTTTCGGTGCTCTTCGTCACTTCGCGCGCTTCTTTGATCGCCTGCTGCGTCAGGTTGTTATCGCCGCCAGCGCGGTCGCCCCGCTCGTCTCGGTTGCGCCCGCCGATGATGACATCCAGGTTGGTTCCTCGAATCAGGTAGTACGCCATACCCGCACTAACACCCGTCACGAAGAGAAGGATGATGAGCACTCCGACGATCTTCCTGCGCCGCCGCTTCCGGCGCTGATTCGTGTCCGGGTCAAGCGCGCCCTGGTCGAGGGCTTCCCCTCCAACATCAATCCGCTCGTCGTCTGCGGAGGAAGAATTTGAAGCGGCGGTACTGGTGAGGTTGGAGTAGCTGCCAGTGTTGATCTCTGACGGCCACATCTCTTTACGACCGTTGCCGTTGACATCTGATTTCATCGCTGATCCCCTCTCGCTTTTCATTTTGCGGCTGTTAAGTCGGCAGCGGCCGGCTCATCAGTAGCGTTGATCTGCGCCACGGCGACTCGCAAGTGTTGCTGCGCGCCGAGTAGCGGTGTCTCATACACCAATGCGTAGTAGATGGTCACACCTGCCGGCAGCACGCTGCTCCTCGTCGTTGTTTCCATATGGAGTTTCTTAATCTGCTCCACTTGCAGTGGCTGACCTCGCTCGTTCAACGTCTCGATGAAGAGGTCGGGATGCCCTGGCATAATCTGCACCGCCTCGCTCTTCATGTTACGCACCGCCACAATGACCAACCGCGACCGCTCATTGATCTCCCGCGCAAGGGTTGACACCGCGAGTCCGTGGAGGGGCTTCGTCCACCGCTTGAATTGCTTCGGCTCATTTATAGCTTGGGCCAGCGCGTTCTTCGCGACCGGTCCCGGATCGGTGATTCCGCTCTGTAATTTCTTGGATTGGCGTTCGACCTCGGCGACGACCGGAGATGTCGATGGCACGGTTTGTGGCGCGGGTGTCGATGCAGCTAGGGCTGGCGTGGGTGTCGGGAGCGGTGTTGCCGCCACTGCTGCTGCGGTTGCTGCTGCATGAGCGGTCGCGTCCGTGCCATCTAAATTGACAGCTAATCCTGCATTGCGCCTCGCCTCGATCACCTCACTGCGGTTGTAGGCGATGACGCAGCGGTGCGCTTGCTGCGATAGCTCCGCGACCGGGTAAATCATGAAGGTCAGCACCAACCCCGATTGCATCTGCACCACAATCGAAGTTGCGGGCAACGGCGGTGGTGACTGCTTCTTTCCCTGTGTCCTGAAGGTCGGTGTGTGGCTGATCGGTGATAAAGCGATGAAGCCGCTGCCGGCTCTCAACACCATAAAGCGGTCTTTCGCTTTGGTCGGCGAGTCTTCCACCATCACCATTTCCGAATCACCGGGATGGATGGCGAAGAAGCGGTCGCTGGCTGGAAACTCAATGATCGTCACGCCATGCTGAGCCATGCCGAGTCGCACGATCGGTGTCTGGTTGCCGCGCACAGCAACGCTCGCTTCTCCCGACAAATAATCAGGCGGCTGGTTCTGCACGAGCGTCACCGGGGATGTGACCGCAGGTGCTGCCGAACGTCTTTTCACTGTCAGGCGTTTCTGGCGTGGCTTCTTGGCTGCGGCATATGTGTGGTGCAGCAGCGGCGCTCCAATTGTGAAGATCAGCACCCACGCGCTGATAAAGGCGATGAGTGTAGATATGCGGCATCGTGTCGTCGACATACAATCCTCCACAGTAAAGCGTGGTCCTCAAAGTTCAGGTTTATGGTTGTAGGACCTGGCCAGACTGTTGTCTTTGTGTGGCCGGATCAGCTTCGCTCCCGCTTGGCACCTGCTGCTGGTCGCTGATGATGTGGAAGTCGCGCAGGTCTGCGATCAGAAAGCCGGTGCGTTCGTTGCGATCCGCGCGGCCTTGCGAATCAAACACCAGCTTCAGATTAAAGGCGAGCTGCCTTGTTTCATGCTTCGCTTCGTTCTTCACGACTCTGGTAATGTGTTGGCGTCCGAGCACGCGCACCGTGTATGGATCAGTCGGGTCGATGGATGTAATCTGCGGTTCCCACACTGATTGCCAACGTTCCTGGCGCTGCTTCTCTAGATCAAGCCGCATCTGCCGCATTAGCTCGACAGCCGAAGCCGGCACCATCATTTTGAGCGCACGCTCCAGGTCATCAGGACGGGTCACGGGATCAATCTTGTAGAGGTAGGCGGCGAAGATGTTGGCGGCTGAGCGCTTCGCTCCATCGCCGGGTCGGTCTTTCGTTAGTGCCACGCCGCCAGCCACAACTTCCTGCCCGTTCATGAAGACCACGCGGTCACCTTCCCTGGTGCGGTCTACGACGACGAGCGGCGGGCTGCTCGTTACTTTGTAGATCAGCACACCAGCCAGTAGCAGCACAATTATGACCAAAACGATGCCGGCGACAGTGAGGCTTAAGATCGTGCGCACGTCCGATGGATCACGATAAAGCGGTACCATCGAGGTCGCTGCGGCGTGCGGCGGTGTGGAGGCTTGGCCGGGCTGCTTAGCTTCAGGCTGCTCGACTGTTGCCGCTTCTTCATACGCCGTCATATTCAAGGCTTCTGCGTCCGTGCTCATAGCTTCCTTTCAGGCTGCTCCTTAGTTTAATGAGAAAATTCGCTTTCCACATCGCAGACATCTTCGTCGCTATCTTCAACAGCGTCTTGGTCGGCGTCAGTGACCACGCGCTGCTGGCGCACTCTCCGCAGACCGTGCATCCAGCCGCACATCCCCCGGACAAAGAACAGTCCCAAGTCTTCAGCTTCCTCCGGCGTGACATCCAGTAGCAATTCGTCTCCACCGGCGATAGCGTGCTCGTCAACGAACTCTTCCAGGAAGTCTCGAAGCTTGCGTACTCGCTCTGTCATACAAGTGTCCTCGTGCAGCTTGGTCTGTTACTTCGTCATTGATCTGCGAACTTAACAAGCGGTATGCCAAGCCGGATGTGCGTGAAGTAGCGGCAGCAAATCACGTTCGTGAGCTTCGGTCGTAGCGATGTAGGCGAAGCAGATCCGATGGCTGCGCTCGGAGCGCTTTAGCTTCGTCGAATGCCGTGTGCCTGACCAGAAAACGCGGGAGCGTCGGCGCACCACGCCAATCATTCGCACGCCAAAGTTTTTGTCTGATGGAGCGCCGGCGACTGGGCTACTTATCGTCACTGCTCAGTCCTGCGCGGGAACCGCAAAGCAAGTGCGAAAGTGTCAGGACGTCCCGACGCTTTTCACGTCTTTTCTTCAAAAGTGTCGGGACGTCCCGACACTTTCGTGGGTCTTCCTCCAAAATGAGTCGGGAATCCCGACACATTGCGCTTTGGACTTTCACGTTTGTCGGCTTGCGAAGCTTTACGGCGGCCCAAAAAGTAGAAGCCCCGCGCTGCAAAAACAGCCGGGGCGCACTTCACTGCCGATGAACTTGATAAGATTACGGGATGTAGATTGAGCGAGTCGGCTCGCCTCGCGCGGATGTCTGTAGATTGGTTGGCGGGTCGTTCGGCGACTTCTTCGACTCTTCTACAATCACAGGTATAGTGGGAGATGTCATGTACATACTGCGCTCTGCTTCTTCTGCTGGCACAGACTTACCGAGCGATGATAAGGGCGGCGCTGTTGCTGGCGCAGCCACTCGTCGCGTCGCATCGAAGATGCCTGCGGTACTGATGTTGCGATAGATTGCCGTGCCCCCGGCGACATATCCTTGCGTCTCTCGATATGGCGGGACACCTCCAGTTCTGATACCGGATGAATTGATGATTTTGCCGCTTTGTAGCACTAACCTTCTCCCATCCCGAAACGCCTCAACCGCTCCTTCACCGGCGTTATAGCCGGCCAGCACCAGATCCACACGCCCGCCGAAACGGTCACTCAGAAACCGCACGTAACGGGCTGCCGAATCAATTGAAGCAATTGGATCAAGGGGATTATTGAGTCCGTAGCGAGCTGCCGTGCCGGGCATAAATTGCATCAGTCCACGCGCGCCTTTCAGTGAGATGAGGTCGGGCTGGAATCTGGTTTCTTGATACGCAATGGCCCACAGCAAGCTCGGATCAATGCCGTATCTCGCGGCAGCGGCGGCCATGTATGGCTCGTACTGCCGTGCTCTTTCTCTGACCTGCGACTCTTGTGCTTTCGTCAAGATGGCGGTTGTCAACATCATCAGCCAGACTGTTTGTAAGATCAAACGTCTTCGCATCAGTTCCCTCCTACCTAACTCCTCTCAGCAAGTCATCCACACGAAGCAAGGGTGATGCCGCCGTCATCACGAAGCTTCTGGCACAAGCTTTGAATGAGCGTGGCTGAAATCGCTGCCCGGCAACGTTCAGCCACGCTCGCTGACCTGGCCGGACTTCTGAACACAACATACAACCTGGTAAGGAGACCTTTATGCCCAAACAGAAAAAACTAAGTGTCGGTGCCGCACGGAGCCCAGGGAGCGTTTTCCCTGACGAAGTATCAGAGCGCTCGCGTGTGGCTCGTATTGGAGAACAGGCGGTCCGGGCGGCCATCATCGTCCGCGTCGCGCAACCTGTGTTGCTCCTCATTATCACCGTCATGATGATGGTGGTGTGGCTCGTTGAACCAGCCGCCGCTCAGCAACAGGGTGCGACGCTCGGTGGCAACTCCTCGAACCCGATCAACGCTTTCAGAACAGCTCTCGATATTGGCGTGTGGGTGCTCTTGGGCCTTGGCATTGGCGGCATCGGGTGGGGCATCTACAACGTGATGTTTGATCGCGCGTGGGGTCGTCAGATAGTCGGTGGCGCGTGTGCGCTGGGCTTCGCCGGCATCGTCGCGCTGGTCAACGATGTCATCAATGATACTCCGCCGCCGCTGCCGCAATACTGAGCGGGGGCGTTGTTAGTTACTCGCTCAGGGATCGGAGCGCGGGCTGTGCGCTCTTTCGGTTCGTGCCCGGCCCCTGAGCAACTTTTATCGTGGAGGATGAGGCTTATGCGGTTGCGTCCTGTTCGATCAAAGATTTATCTGCCGGTCGTGCGCTTCTTTGTCGTCTCTTCGGACTGGAAGTTTGTGCTCGCGGCGACGATGATCGGCTACCTTGTGCCGTTCTTTCTTGGCCTCAAAGTTTGGATCGTACCGGTCTGGTTGTTCACCGGCTTTGGGACGCTCTTAGTAAGCATCGCTTTCTTTAACTACATCCGCATCGGGCGGCGACCACACTGGTTCGAGCACACACTGCGCGCTGCGGTTTCACATCCGCGCGAGCGGCGCGTGCTGCCCGTGGATTGCATTAAGCATCCGCCGCGCTTGTGGCTACGGCGCTAACCGGAAGAGGAGATTTCCTAATGGATCCGAGTTTAATCATTGGCGGCATCCTGGCGGCAGGCGCGTCTGGCTTAGGGTTGAGCATTGGCGCGAAGCTTGTGCCTATCGGTTTACAGGCAGGGCGTGATTGGCGCACGTTGAACCGCAACACAAATGCTAAAGAGCAGAAACTGGTCGCTCAGCGAGAGCGCAGCAAATATCAATTGGCAGATCCGCCTGGGCGGCGACGTGATTCTTCTATCGTCGGTTTGTATGAAGACGCCCTGCGCCGCAAGGACGGATCCTACACGCGCCTTTATGACTTTCCGCTGCAAACCACCTTCAACGCGCACGAGTCAGTCAATGAATCGGTGTGTGACGAGATTGGGCGCATGCTCGCCTTGCCGAAGCCTCCCGGCACCGTGATGCAGTTTCGCTACGCGGTCTCACCTGACCCGGGTCGCGCCATCGCTGCACATCTCCGGTCACGCAGCTATGATCGGGTTTACTTGCCCGCCTGCCGCTTGCACGATAACAACATCGACTTCTATAAAGCTCTCGCCGATGCGGGAGCGTTCCGGCTTGAGAATGCGTCGTTCAACATCACTGTTCCTGTGCATGTGCCTGAAGACAATACCAGTCGGGGCCTCAGCGCGTTCGTTCCCGCCGTGCTTCAGGAAGTCAGAACGCATGGCATACGGAATCTCTCCGGCGCCGCACGCCAAGCCCATGCTGGCACCAGAGATGATGGCGTCGTGCGGCGGCTCATCGATTCCGAAGCGAAAGCTTATGAGAAGGCCGAAAAAGTCTTCCGCTTCGTCGAGATGCAATCACCCGTGCCGCTCCGCCGCGTGGATCGTGCGGAGCTTTGGGAAGCGGTTTATCGAAGTCATTGTTTGAATGCACGATCTATCCCGCACTTGAGCGGCGTGCCCGGTCTCGATGTCCGTGACTATTTGTGCGGTGAGTCAATAGAGAGCGGCGGCTGGTACATGCTGCATGGCTCGACTCCCGTCGCGATGGTCTCGATGATGCGACCAGGTGATGCCCTCTTCGCCACCTCGATGCGCGCCTTGACCGCACACCCAGGCTTAACTTTTCGGCATACGCTCATCGCCGAGTTCGTTTATCTCGACCAACATCAAGCGATCAAACAACTTGACCGGCGGATGCGCTCCGTCCGGCGCACCAACAACCGCGCTGATGGCCGCAAATCCATGTCACCCGAAGCCAGGGCGTCGCTTGATGACCTGGAAGCAGTGCGCGCACACGTCGCCGGTTCGCCGGAAGCCCTCGTGCAGATGCGTTTCTATGCGCTCGTCTATGGCGATCAGGCGCGTACTCGTTCAGAGCTTCAAGCCTCATTGAAAACTCTTGATTACAACTGCGAACAGATCATCACCGCAATGCAGTCCATTGATGGGGTGGAAGCCGCCATCGAAGAACCTGCCGCGCTTAGAAGTCTCTACCCGCGCACACTCCTCGGTGAAGCGAATGGTCAACCGACGGGGCGTGAGTTCATGGAAATCGCCAACTCGCTCGCCGCCGTCGCGCCGGTTGAATCCGCGTGCCGTGGTTCGGCCCGCCCGCACACGCTCTTCTCGACCACGACCGGGCGACTGACCGGCCTTAGCCTCTTCGACAAGTCGCTCATCAAGTCGCCGGTCGTGACCGTCTACGGCGAGCCGGGATCGGGTAAAAGTACAATGCTGGCGCGCCTCATCAATGATGTGCTCGCCTCGATGCCGGACGCGGTCGTGAAAGCCGTCGACATCGGCGGCTCGCTCGCCCCTCACGCCGGGTCGGTCGGCGCTCGGTACTTCCGTTTCGACATCAACGACCCGAAGGGTTACAACATCTTCGATTACCCGGAGTTGCCAGAGGGTCACGTCGCCAGCGACGAGTACATCAATCTGATCGTGATGGATGCGATGATCCTGGCGAGCGTCAAACCGGATGATGACCTTGCCCCGGACTTACTGACGAAAGCCGTTAAGGAAGTCTTAATCAACTACGCGCGGAGGAACGGACCGGGCCGGCCGAAGTGCGAACCTACGCTGGTCCATCTGCACGCGATGCTGGAGTCCTATGACTTCGGCTCACATCAGCTCAACGAGCGGGCGGTGGCGCTCGCCCTGGCGCTCGAGAAATACGTCGGCAATCGCTACCTGGATGCGCCGACGCATCCGGATTTCCTCTCCGACTCGCCATACGACGTGTATGAACTCGACTCGCTTGATGCGTTCCCGCCTGACGTGCGGATGACGCTCGCGAATCGCGTGGCAACAAGGGTGATCCGCAGCATCGGCCAACTCAAAGCCGATGGGACGCGCACGCCGACGCTCTTAGTCTTCGATGAGGTGTGGAAGCTGGTGGAATATTACCCGACGATCATGCGGGTGATCCAGAAGGGCGCTCGCACCGGTCGGCGTGACAACGTGGTGACGATGCTGGCGACGCACACGTATGAGGACTTCAACAACATCCATGACGTGACGAAGACCGCCGGTTGCAAGATCATCGGCAAGCAGAACGGCGACTATTCCCGGCTCATCGCGGATAGCAATTTGTCGGAACGTGCCGTCGCCGCGATCAACTCGATTAAGAACGTGGACGGGGAATATACGCAGTGGCTGCTGGTGATGGGGTCGGGTCATGATCAGATCGTGGAGACGATTCAGTGCGACCTGTCGCCGGCGGAGTTGTGGACGTTTACGACCAACGCTTACGAGCGCGACGCGCGGGCGAGAGTGGCGTACCTGAAGCCGGAATGGATGCAGGCGGACGTGATCGCGTGGCTGGCTGAGCGGTACCCGCGCGGGTTGGCTGCACATGGCTTGATCGAAATCGACGAGTCGCTGCTCAACAGCGCGTGATGAATGCTGACAGCCTCCAATTTTGACTGATATGCTTCGCGCCCAAGCTTTGCATATCAGTCTGGAAGGAGAACGGATGATGCGAGAACTTCAGAGTACAACGTGGGTGTGGATGATGATGGTTGTTGTATTGACTATCACTGCAACAGGTCAAAGCGGTGTTGGCCGCGATAATAACAAGGGGGCAAGATCGAACGATGGCTCACAAGTCGAGGTGAAGAAAGACGGGTTTTCCGGGGTGACGACGATTACGCTCAAACCGCAGAAACTGATTGATTCATCGAACCATCAGTTAACGATAGCTGCCGAGGTCAAGCTTGAAGGTAAGACTTACGTTGGTGTGATGAGTCTGGATGAAACGGTTCTCTTCAAGTTCGATTCACAAAACAATGGCAACGTGGATTTCGGTGACGAAGAGCTGCATTTCCTAGTGGATGGCGAATCAGTCAAAGGTGGATCAACTGCCAGTGGTTTTGCATCAAGCTTGCTTGATAAGCCAGCTCCTGGTTTTAAGCGCCGCAATAGCTACACCGGTGGTGTTTATTTGTCACAACTCCAACAGATCGCCAAAGGGAAGAACGTCGCTATGCGTTTCGGTTCCATCAAGCTAACGCTTGACGAGAAACTGCTGAATAGCTTGCGCGACTTCGCTCGCGCCGCGAATACGAAACAATAGGAAGGTTAACAACTATGAGACGGTCAAATGTCACATACTATCTCGTAATTGGCTTGCTGCTCGGACTGTTAGTAATGCCACCACAACCCGCGCAAGCGCAGTGGACGGTTTATGATCCGGCTAATCATGCGACACAGATTGAGCGGATGATTGAGGATGCCGCGCGGTGGCTTGAAACCATCGACAAATATCGAAAAGACATTGAGCATTACGCCAAGATGTACGACAAAGCGGTGGAGCAACTCACCACGATGAAGGGCGTCCTGAAGACTGTTGATGAACAGTTGGCGAAGCACAAAGACCTGATCTTCTTTGTTAACGATGTCGGGCGGATCGTGCGCGACTCATTTCGGTTGTATGAACAGCTTGAAAGATTGGTGCTGCACCGCATTCGAGCGTTGAAGAACATTGATGACCGCATCCGTAATGGCATCTTTGACATCGAGCAAGACAAGCGCGACTTTGAAACTTACCTGAAACGTACGATGGGGCGCTCGGCCCGTGACACGCTGTCACAAAGAGTCCGTCTCGCACAAATGGACACGCAACTGGCCTTCTGGCTGGATGAGAAGCAAAAGCTAGAGAAGCAAATTGCGACTTACAACGAACTCCTCAAAAAAGCTAAAGAGGAACTCAGCAAGGAGTTGAATAAATCGCCACAGAACCAACGACATGTTCAACTCCTCGTCGAAACTTGCATTCACTACGAAAGCATGGTTTCCGAACTGACGCGCCAGCACGCCGAACTGACGGCCAAAATTAACGACCGCACCGCGCAGCATGGTGTACGTATTCAGGAGATGGAGAACTTCGGGCGCCAGGTGGTCGCTGTGAACGATGCCTGGCGGAGTCTCACCCGCACCCGCGACAAAATCGCCGCCACACTCGATAAACTCGTCTCCGGTCGGTAAACAGTCCATCGCATCTCACCGAAAGGAACCGCTTCGCCATGTGCCCACCATCCCGCCTCCGCTCCGCGCTCGCCGCGCTGTTCCTCTGCGCGATGTTGGCCTCGCTGAGTCTTCCCGTCCTGGCGCAATCCGCTCCGCCCGGCCACACCCTCGCCGATAACATCGCGGCGCTCAGCGTCCGTGCCGAGCAGGTGCTGCCCGCACTTCAGTATGAATTCGTCGCCCAGGTCGTCACGTGGGCGGAGTGGATCGCCGTCAGCCTCGCGGTCGTCATCAGCCTCTACAGCTTTGCCCGCGTGTGGCGAGAGACCGGCGGCGGCGGCATCGAGATGGTCTACAGCTTTCTCCGCCTCGCCATCTTCCTGTTTCTGGTCGGCAGCGGTCCCTTCCTCGTGCAGCAACTCTATGACATCGGCAAAGAGATCGCCGAAGGCAACGAGATGACCGGGAAAGCCGGACGCTCGCTGCTCTTCGAGTTCTACTCCGCGCAGCGTGAGAGCTTCAACGAGTCCTACGAGAAGTTCGCCGAAGGCCACTTCACCGTCCAGGTCAATGGCGAGACGCTGGAGTTGGAAGGTGCGCCCGCCAATAGCAGCACCGGTGGACTGCTCGGTGTCGTCTACGATACGGAAGCGACCGTCAGGGACATTGATCGCAAGCTCGATGTCACCTCGTACTCCCTCCCAACCTTGTTCTCCGTGTTCAATGCAACGCGCCTGATCGTCGATGCCGGTGATTTGTGGCTGGTCATCCTCGCCGCCATTCTGATGGTCGCCGCCAAGATGCTCGCCCCTTTCGCGGTCGTGGTCGCGATTGACCAAAAGCTGGCGCATAAGTTCACCTACCCGTACCTATGGGGCGTGATCGTGCTGACCGTCTTCTGGCCGGCGGTCAGCTACTGCTTACGCGGCCTGGCGTACTTCTTCGGCAACATGGCGATGGCTGTAGGCGACTCGGAGCCACAGTACATCTGGGACGCGGCGACAATGGCGGCGGTGAGAAGCCCGCTCCAGCATCCGGCGTATACGTTGGTGATTGCGGCCTTCGGGATGCTGTTGATCGGCGCGTGTTTATGGGTCTCGCCGTTCATTACGGGGTGGCTGGTGGCGGGCAAGTTCTATGAAGGCGTCTCGACGATCACCTCCGGCTTCACCGGTGCGATTATCGGGACGGGTGTGGAAGCTTATAGCCAGAGTGCGGCAT
>Ga0136614_10002571_pt1 | contig 11327 bp, 13 predicted proteins | sample AntDrymUQ2792106_2_FD_106643 | JGI IMG/M metagenome (GOLD analysis project Ga0136614, IMG submission 106643) | Polar desert sand microbial communities from Dry Valleys, Antarctica - metaG UQ279 (21.06) | ecosystem: Environmental > Terrestrial > Soil > Desert | place: Antarctica: Dry Valley... | reverse complement strand
GTCGGGCGGCTCTGGGCACGGTACCTGAAAGTTCGGAAAGAGCTTCGGAGTGGTGAGGGGTTCTCGGACGAGGAGGCGCGGCGGGAGGCTGAGCGCCAGGAGGGGCACCTCAGGGACCGGCTCGTCGTCAACTACTCGCCGCTCGTCAAGTACGTGGCCAACCGGGTCGGAGCGCGCGTGCCCGGGGCAGTCGAGCAGGAGGACATGATCTCCTGGGGAGTGCTGGGGTTGCTCGATGCGGTAGAGACCTACGACCCGGAGCGGCCGGCCAAGAGAGCCAAGTTCGAGTCGTACGCGATCTCCAAGATCCGGTGGGCCATCCTCGACCAGCTCCGTAGCCAGGATTGGGTACCGCGCCGCGTCCGCCTGCGCGCCCAGCAGATAGAGGCGGCCAGGGCAAAGCTGACCCAGGAGCTCAGGCGTCTCCCCACGGAGACCGAGATCGCGGGGGAACTAGGCCTCGGGATCGGGGAGTACCACGACTTCCTGGACCAGTACTCGCGTGCTCAGGTGGCCTCGCTGGAGGCACGCCTGGAGGTGGATGGCAAACCGGGGATAGAGTATGGGGCGCTCGTCGAGGATGCTGCGGCGGTCGACCCCCAGTCCCACACGAACCTCATGGATCTGCGTTCCCAACTCGTCGAAGCCGTAGGCCGGCTCGAGGATCGGGAACGGCTCGTCGCGACCTTCTACTTCTACGAGGGCCTCACCCTCAAAGAGATCGGCAGGGCCTTAGATCTGACCGAGGGGCGCGTAAGCCAGATTCTCCGTGGTGCCCAGACCAAGCTGCGGGAACACCTCAAAGGGTCTCCTCTCGAGCACGACGAAGCCGGGGGCTGGCGCAACTTCAATTAATGGACCGGCGTCGCTGGGCAGGCTAGAAGCTCGTGGCTCGCTATGCTACTATCTGCGGAGTTTCTATCACGCACGCTCGCCGTAGGGGCTGTTTTGACAGGCCCAGGTGGTGGTCCGCGGAAGTTTCTTATCGAATCATCTTGCGGATTGCGAGGCGCGGGCGGAGGCTATCAACCACCTGAAAAAGGAGAAGCAGAAACTTTGGAGACTACAACCCAGCAGATAGGCGTCAGGGAGCTGCTCGAGGCCGGCGTCCACTTCGGGCACCAGGCCAAGCGGTGGAACCCCAAGATGAAGAGATACATCTTCGCCCAACGGGCCGGGGTACACATCATAGACCTGGATCAGACGCTCACCCTCCTAGACCGGGCTCACCAGTTCGTCAGGGGCGTGGCCGAGGCCGGACGCGAGGTCCTCTTCGTCGGCACCAAGAAGCAGGCCCAGTTCACCGTGGCCGAGCAGGCCTTGAGAAGCGGCCAGCCGTACGTCGTCGAGCGCTACATAGGCGGGATGCTAACGAACTTCCAGACCATCCAGCCGCGCATCCAGTACTTCACGACGCTCGCCCAGACCGTCGAGGAAACCCCCGAGGAGGAGAGGACGGGCAGGGAGTGGTTCGCTCTCTACCGCGAGTACCAGAAGCTCCGGCGCAACTTCGCCGGCATCACCGAGATGGAGCGCCTGCCTGGGGCGGTCTTCGTGATCGACCCGAAGCGCGAAGAGCTCCTCGTCAAAGAGGCGAACCGGCTCAAGATACCCGTGGTCGCGCTAACCGACACGAACTGCGACCCGGACGTAGTCGACTACGTCATCCCGGGCAACGACGACGCGATCCGCTCGATCTACCTGATCTCTCGCCTCATCGCCGACTCGATCCTCGAAGGCCGGGGCGAGGACGTTACCCCGGCGGACGACCGTCCCTTGCCCCCGGTCGTCGAGGAGGCCCTGGTCGACGAAGAGGAGGCGACGGAGCCACTCTCGGAGGCTGCCAGTGAAGGCGGCCTCGCCGACGACCAGCCCACGGGCCTCGCCGATCCCGTGGAGTCTGCCGGCGAGATCGCCCCGGAGGAAGACCCGACCACGAGCTATCGCGACGCCGAGGATGGGGAAGAACTGGTACTCGAGCAGCGTGGCAACGCCGCGGATGACGCGCCTGGCGGATCACAGACCGGTCCAGACTCGGGCGACACCGCCGAGGGCGTGCCCGGCGACGGGAGCTTGAGGCCCGGCGAGGAGGTCGCGCTGGACGAAGGTACCGCCGAGGCCGCTCCAGACGGCGACGCGCCTGCGGAGCCGGCGGCCTTGGAGCCGGAGTCCCCGGAGACCGAGACGGGCGAGCAGCCGCCCTCGAACGGGGAAGCAACGCGCGACGAGGCCGACGAGAATAACGAATAGAAGGAAGTAAGAGATTTGGCTAGCACCATAGAGAAGATAAAGCAGCTGCGGGAGGAGACGGCCGCGGGGATGATGGACGTCAAGCGGGCTCTCGACGAGTCCGACGGCGACGTCGAGGGCGCCCGGCGCGTTCTAAGGGAGCGCGGGCAGGCCATCGCGGCCAAGAAGAGCGCCCGGGAGACGCACGAGGGCTTGATCGAGGCTTACGTACACTTCAATGGTCGGGTCGGGGTCCTTATCGAGGTGAACTGCGAGACGGACTTCGTGGCGCGGACGCCGGAGTTCAAGGAGTTCGCCCGCAACGTGGCGCTTCACGTGGCGTCGATGAACCCCTTGACCGTCTCGCCGGAGGACATCCTGCGGGAGGCGCTCGACGAGGAGCGTGCGATCGCGGAGAGTCAGGCCGCCGAGATGGGCAAGCCCGCGGAGATCACGACCAGGATCGTCGAGGGCCGGATGCAGAAGTTCGTGAACGAGAAGGCCCTCCTGACCCAGCCCTACGTAAAGGAGCCGGACAAGACTGTCGGTGAGCTCTTGCAGGAGACGATCCAGAGGGTCGGCGAGAACATCGTGATCCGGCGCTTCGTCCGCTACGAGCTCTAGGGCTCCGGGCGAACCGAAACCGTGGAGGAAGCCGCCCCGAGAGAGGGAGAGAAGGCAGCGTCCATAGAGTCCGAGCTGGGACCGGTAAAACGCGTCGTCCTCAAGCTCTCGGGAGAGAGCCTCGCGGGTGACGGGGGCTACGGTATAGACCCCCCGAGCCTCGACGCCACCGCCAATCAGGTCGTCGAGGCCGTCGAGGCGGGGGCGGAGCTGGCGGTTGTGGTCGGCGGGGGGAACATCTTCCGCGGCTCGCAGGTCGCCGACGTACTGGGCATCGAGAGCGCGACGGCCGACTACATGGCGATGCTCGGGACCGTGATAAACGCCCTGGCGTTGCAGGCGGCGTTGGAGCGGCGCGGTATCCCGACGCGGGTCCAGTCGGCGATCCAGATGCAGGAGGTCGCCGAGCCGTACATAAGGCGGCGCGCCATGCGCCACCTGGAGAAGGGGCGGGTGGTGATCTTCGCCTCCGGCACCGGCAACCCGTTCTTTACGACGGACACCGGGGCAGCCCTGCGCGCTCTGGAGATAGGGGCCGACGTCATCCTCATGGCCAAGAACCGGGTGGACGGCGTCTACGATAAGGATCCGCGCACTTACCCGGATGCGATCCGCATAGAGCGGTTAACCTACATGGACCTCCTCTCGAAGAACCTCGCCGTCATGGACTACACGGCGGCCACGCTGTGCAGCGGGGAGCATCTGCCGATAGTCGTTTTCGATATACTGAAACCAGGCAACCTGCGCGGCATCCTCAGGGGCGAGCGGGTCGGTTCCCTGATCTGGAGTGCGGGTGGCGGTAGTGGAGACGTACCCGCGGACGGGGCCGCGGGTGGAGGAGAGTAGAGATGTCCGACATCGTTGACCTGACGGCGGCCGAGAACCGAATGCGGGGCGCTTTAGATTCGGTCCGGCGCGAGTTTTCGACCATCCGCACCGGGAGGGCGAGCCCTTCGATCCTGGACCGCGTCGAGGTCGAGGCGTACGGCTCCAGAATGCCCTTGAGGAGCGTGGCGAACGTCAACGTCCCCGAGCCCCGGCTGCTCACGGTTACCCCGTTCGATCCCGGCACGATCAAAGCAATCGAACGCGCCATAGACACCTCCGACGTCGGGCTGAACCCCCAGAACGACGGCAAGATCATCCGTTTGCCCATCCCCGAGCTCACCGAGGAGCGGCGCAGGCAGTTCATAAGGCTCGCCCGCCAGTACGCCGAGGAGGGTCGCGTCTCGATCAGAAACGTCCGGCGCGACGAGATGCGCGACCTGAACGAGCTGATGAAGATGGGCGAGATCTCCGAGGACGACGAGCGCCGGGCCGAGACCGAGCTCCAGCAGATGACCGACAAGTACGTCGGACGCATCGACGAAGCCCTCACTGACAAAGAGGCCGAGCTCCTTGAGGTCTGAGCCCTGCTGAACCCCGCCCGAAAACGCCTCTCCGAACGGGGGACCGATCGACTCTCCGAGACTCCGGAGCGTCGGGTCCTGGCCCCCGTAGACCGGGAGAACCTGCCCCGGCACGTCGCCATCATCATGGACGGCAACGGCCGCTGGGCGAAGGCTCGCTGGCTCCCCCGGGCCGCCGGACACCGCGCGGGCGTCTCGGTCCTCACCCCGCTCCTCGAGGCCGCGGGCGAAGCCGGCGTCGAAGCACTCACCCTTTACGCCTTCTCCACGGAGAACTGGGGGCGTCCCGAGACCGAGGTCGATTCCCTGATGACCCTGTTCCTCGAGACGGCGAAGGGCAAGGTTCCGGAACTGAACGAGCGCGGCGCGCGCCTGCGTTTCCTGGGCCGCCGGGGGCACCTGCCGGAAGCGGTTCGGACGGCCATGGGAGAAGCCGAGGAGCTGACCAGGGAAAACGACAGGCTCCACGTATACATCGCGCTCAACTATGGGGGCCGGGCGGAGATCGTAGACGCCGCCCGGCGCATGATTGAGGACGGTCTCTCGCCAGCGGAGGTCGACGAGGCAACCTTCGCTTCTTACCTCTACGCGCCCGAGGTTCCGGAGGTAGACCTCGTGATCCGGACTAGCGGGGAGCTGAGGATCTCGAACTTTCTCCTCTGGCAGATCGCCTACGCCGAGTTCTACGTCACCGAGACGCTCTGGCCGGACTTCTCCCCGGAGGAGTTCCGCCAGGCCATGGACTCCTACGCGGCCCGCAGCCGGCGTCGCGGCGGGGTCTAAAGGACCTACGGGGAGGTCCTCTTTGCTTCGTTGGCGCTTCGTCACTGCCCTGATCCTGGCGCCGATAATCCTCGGCGCGATCCTCTACGGCGGCTGGGCGATTCCCGTCATGATCCTCCTCGTCGTCGCCCGCGCCGCTCAAGAGCTAGCCCGCGCCCTTAAGCCGCTGCCCTTCCGGGCGGCGTTCGGCGCCGGGGCGTTCCCGGTCTTGCTCTCGATCCCCTACGGCGCGACCGGCGCCCTCGCCGGGGTGGTTCTGAGCCTGCCGTGGGCGCTGTTGTGGCTCGCCGGACATCCCGAAGCCCGCACCTTGAGGGCCCTCCTCGCCCTGCTCTTGATGGCGCTATGGGTTGGCGCGCCCATGGCGCACCTCGGCCTGATCGAGGACGAGTTGACCGGCGGTGGTTATCTGATCCTCGTCGCCGTGGCGGGACCCTGGATCTCCGATTCTGGCGCCTACTTCGCCGGCCGCTTCTTCGGCCGTCATCCGCTATTCCCGAACCTGAGCCCGAAGAAGACCGTCGAGGGTGGTATCGGGGGCGTCCTGTTGACGATGGTCGCGGTCGGTTACTTCACGTACGAGTTCCTGGACTTCGGCCCCGTCGAAGCGGCGCTCGGAGGATTGGCGATCTCCGTCCTCAGCCAGGCCGGAGACCTCTTCGAGTCTATCCTCAAACGCATTCTCGACCTCAAGGATCTCGGGCGCGCCCTCCCCGGCCACGGCGGCATTCTGGATCGTATAGACAGCCTGCTCTTTACCGCCCCCGCTATCTACTACTTCTACGTTCTCTTCGCCCTATGAGCCCCTCCGAGCGGCGGCGCCTCACTATCCTCGGCTCCACGGGCAGCATTGGCCTCCAGGCCCTCGACGTAGTCCGCTCCCACAGAGACCGCTTCGAGGTAGTTGGCCTCTCCGCCAACAGCGACGCAAAGACGCTCGAGCAGCAGGCCGAAGAGTTCAGACCCGACTACGTCGCCCTGGAAAGCAGAGACGCTGGCGCCCTCGACAATCTGCGCGCCGAGAAGATCAGGGGCCCCGGAGCCGCGGCCACACTGGCCGAGGTCCCCGCCGACGTGGTCCTGAACGGCATCGTCGGCTTCGCCGGGCTTGCCGCTACCGTCGGCGCCCTGAAAAACGGCAACATCGTCGCCCTCGCCAACAAGGAGTCCCTCGTCGCCGGCGGCGAGTGGGTAATGCGGCTCGGCGCTACCGGCGAACGGATAATACCCGTCGACTCGGAGCATTCGGCGATCTTTCAGTGCCTGATCGGGAGAGCCGAAGGGGAGGTGCGCGAGATACTGTTGACCGCCTCGGGCGGGCCGTTCTTCGGCTACGAAACAGCGGAGCTTCTGGAGGTGGGACCGGAGGAAGCGCTGAAGCACCCGACGTGGCGGATGGGGGCGAAGGTCACGATAGACTCCGCCACGATGATGAACAAGGGTCTCGAAACCATCGAGGCGCACCACCTCTTCGGCGTGCCGTACGATGAGATACAGGTCGTCGTACACCGCCAGTCGGTCGTACACGGCGGCGCCGTCTTCGAGGACGGCTCGGCGATACTGCACGCCGCACTCCCGGACATGCGGCTCCCGATCTCCTACGGCATCCTCTACCCAGACAGGGTGGACGTGGGCGCGAAACCGGTCCCATTCGGCACCGCGTCCTGGACCTTCGAAGAACCCCGCAACGACGTTTTCCGCTGCCTGCCGCTAGCAATGGAGGCTGGGCGGGCCAGCGGGGCCTACCCGGTCGTGCTCAACGCGGCCAACGAGGTCGCGGTTCAGGCCTTCCTTGACCGCGGGATACAATTTCTGGGTATACCCGACGTCATTGAGGAGGTCCTCGAAGCTGTGCCGGATTTCGGTGCGATGGAGAGCATGCAAGCAATAGTAGCCGTAGATCGCTGGGCCCGGGAAGAAGCAAGTAAGGTCGCGAGCAAGCCCGCGCGGGGCACGCGATGACGATCCTCGTCGCCATCCTGGGCCTGTTCGCCCTGATCGTCATCCACGAGATGGGTCACATGCTCGTCGCCAAAGCCCTCGGCGTAAACGTCCCCGAGTTCGGCATTGGCTTTGGCCCCGCCCTGTTCAAGAAAAGAATCGGTAAAACCGTCTATTCTCTCCGCATAATACTCCTCGGAGGTTTCGCCAAGATGGAGGGGATGGAGGGTGCGGCGAGCGTGGAGGAGACGACGGCGGAGCGCGGGCCGCGTAGCTACCTCTCCAAGCCTCCCTGGAGGCGGGCGCTCATTATCTTCGCCGGGCCGTTCGCGAACCTGGTGGCGGCGGTTGTGATCCTCGCGGGCGTCTACATGGTCGGCGTGCCGACGGACGCCACGACGGAGGTAGAGGAAGTCGTCCCGGGCTCGATGGCCTCCGAAGTTGGGGTGCAGGAGGGGGACCGGATAACGTCCGTCAACGGCGAAGGCATAGAGTCCTGGGTCCAGTTTCAGGAAGTCCTGGAGGGACAGCAACCGGGTGATGAGTTGGAGCTCGCCGTTTTACGCGGCGGGGAGCAGAGTGAGTTCTCCGGGGAGCTCGCCGGGGATCCCGAGGACCCGGACAGGGCCATAGTTGGTGTCCGCCCGGTTGTCGAATACACGAGCTACGAGCCTCTTGAGGCTCTCTCGCTCGGGGTTCAGAGGACGGTCGAGATAATAGGGCTCTTCGGGTGGTTCTTGGGGCAGCTGGTGACCGGCGACATCGGCTTCTACGACTCCGTCTCCAGTCCGATAGGGGTCGTTTCGGTGAGCAGCGACGTTGCCTCGCTGGGCGCGCAGAGCTTCGCGCAGCTTTTGGCTTTCATCAGCATAAACCTGGCGGTCTTCAACCTGCTCCCCATTTTGCCGCTCGACGGGGGGCACCTGTTCTTCATCGCGGCGGAGAAGGTTTTGGGGCGGCCCGTGAAGGCCGAGACGGTCGGAAAGATCGCCGCGTTCGGTATCGCGCTCATACTGATGCTCTTCGTCTTCGCAACCTACGCGGACCTTAGTAAAATCTTTACAGGACAGCCCTTTATCCCCGAGAAGGGGCCGTAAGAGTCTTAGGAGTGAGATGACAGAGGCAGCGGTACAGGAACGACCGATCACCAGCCGCCAGATAGTGGTAGGCGGCGTGCCGATCGGCGGTGGCGCCCAGGTGGCCGTCCAGTCCATGACCAATACCATGACCCACGACGTCGAGGCGACCGTCCAGCAAGTGTACGACCTGAACGCCGCCGGCGCAGACCTCGTGCGCATTTCAGTCAACGGCTCCAGGGCTCTCAAGGGCTTCAAAGAGGTCCTCTGGCGCACCCCGGTACCCCTGATCGCCGACATCCACTTCGACTACCGGATGGCGCTCGGGGCGGCTGACGCCGGCGCGGCATGCGTACGCATCAACCCCGGCAACATTGGTGGCGACGACCGCTACCGCGCGGTCATCGAGAAGTGTGTGGAGACCGGCGCGGCGATGAGGATAGGCGTTAACTCCGGCTCCGTCGAGAAGCGGTTCTGGGACCTCCCGAAGGCCGAGGCACTGGTGGCGAGCGCGCTCCACAAAGTCGAGATCGCCGAGGAGATGGGCTTCACTAACTTCAAGGTCTCTCTCAAGGCGAGCCATGTCCCCGAGATGGTCGAGGCCAACAGGGAGTTTCGCCGTCACTCCGACGCCCCGTTGCACCTCGGTGTCACCGAAGCCGGAACGAAGCTGCCCGGAGCGATAAAAAGCGCGGCGGCCCTCGGACAGCTCCTGCCGTACGGCATTGGGGACACCATACGCATCTCGCTCGCCGAGGACCCGGTAGAGGAGATACCGGTAGCGTACCAGATCCTCTCCGCCGTAAACCTCAGGCACCGCGGCCCCAACGTCATCGCCTGCCCGAGCTGCGCTCGTACGTTGGGGTTCGACGTGATCGGGATGGCTGCTCAGGTCGAGAACCGGCTCAAGCACTACGAGGACCACTTTACCGTCGCCGTGATGGGCTGCATCGTCAACGGCCCCGGCGAGGCTCGCGACGCCGACTACGGAGTCGCGGGCGGCAAGGACGACGGCGTCATCTTCGCCAAGGGCCGCCCGTTGAGGAAGGTACACCGCGACGAGATCTTCTCCGCCCTCTTCGAGGAGATAGGGAAGGACGGCTGGAAGTAACGGTAAGCTCGGCTTCCCCGAAAGGTTAGAGAGTTCATACCGAATCCGGCTGAAGAGTTCTCGGAACGTCACGACGCCTGAGGCCACCAGTGGTAGTTGGTGAGGTCCCTGATGGCCTCGGTTTGGTCGAGCAGTTGCACGCAACGCTCCACCAGCGCCTCTTCGAGCTCTTCGATCTCCTCGAAGATCCCGTTGGCCACCGCCTCGTTGGTCAGCGGCCACAGCCTCTCCGCCGGCATAAGCTCCGGCGAACCCGAGGGCAGGAACTCAAGGTGTATCCCTTCGGGGACCTCGACCTCCCCGCCGGTGTGCCACCCGGCCTTGTCCACTACCAACAGGACACGCTTGTTCTCTCCGGCTCCCACCTCTTTGGCGAACTCAAAGAGAGCCATCGAGAACACCTCGACGTTGACCGTGGGAAGGATCAGCCAGAAAACCTCCCCGCTCTCGGGACGCACGAAGCCGTAGAGGTAGGTCCACTCGTAGCCTCTCTTGAATCGGGCGACGGGTCTTCTTCCCACCGGTGCCCACACCCGCCGAACCACCGGTTTGAGGCCCAGCCGGGCCTCGTCCTCGGCCCAGAGCTCCACCTGCTCGGCTTTCGGGTGCGCCTTTTCGATCTCCCTCAGTCGCTCGGGGAGACTTTTTTGAAAGCCTCCCTTTCCGAGGCGTCGGCGGATCGGGCGTTGGAAGGCCTCGGGACCTGCGGCGTGTGGCCGACCTTCCTCAGGTACTCCCAGCCCCGCTAGACGTGCACCTTCTTCTCTGGCCCGGTCTTCTCCTCGATCCAGCGCGCCACCTTGGGCCCGCTCCACATGCCGCCGCCCGGCGGCGGCCCTTCCAAAGCCTCCCGAAGCTCCGCTTGGCCCTCCTCGTCGAGCAACGCCCTCTCCCGGGCACCGGGGTTGGCGTGGCGACGGTCACCGAGGCCCTCCACTCCCTCCGACTCGTAACGCCTGGCGATCTCCCTCACCCACTTCTGCGAGTAGCCCACCATCTGGGCCACCTCCCGGATCGAATCCCCCAGCAACATGCGCCAGGCCATCAACAAGTGGGTACGCAACACCGGATCGCTCGCCTTGCGGTAAAGACCCTCCAACCGGGTGGACTCCGATTCCTCCGAATTCCGTTTCTCGCTCATGCTCAGAAGTGTACATCCGGATTCAGTATCAGAGGACGAAGAAGAGGGCCGGGGCTTTTGGACCCCGGCCCTCTCTTATGCACTCAAGCCCAGAATACTGGCCTATTAGCCCGGTGGCCCGCCCGAGTACTGGAATCCAGGACCGGATCCAGGAGGAGCAGGGCCCCACCAATCCCAACCGCCCCAGTCTACGTACCAGCCTCCCTCGATCGAGGGGTTATGACACCATCTCCACCACCAGTAGTAGTACCATCCTCCCGAAGATACGTACCACGATCGTTCCCAGGGGGCACAGTAATCCGGCGCGCCGGGCTGAGCAACAGCCTGCTCGGTGCCATCAATTGCCGGAAGACCGCCCACTATCATTGAGGGAGCGCCTATCAGGGCTCCCGTCATGACCGCAGCTACCGTGAGAGCTAGAACCAAGCGTCTCACCATGCGCAGTTGTCTCCTTTCTTCGCCTTTATGACGAATTACGTACCACGATAAGTTCCGCTCGCCAGAAGCTAGGGTATCTGCTCCAGACCACGATAGGTCGCTCCCGGCGCGTTTCTTACCTTGTTTTCTACCTACGACGCCTAAGCACCGCATAGGTCACGACGCCCGAGCCCAGGAGCAGCGCGGCTGCGGGCAACAAGAGCGCCGACGGAGACGTCACGCCACCGCTCTTGGGCAGCGTACCGCCCTTGGGCAGCGGTCCGCCGGGTTCGTCTATCGGTTCGTCACTGGCTGGCTGCTTCGGCAACTGTTTGCCCACCGTCTTCTCCAGCTCTGCTTGTTCGAGCACCACGACGTTCTGTTCGGGCGACAACGGGTCGTCATCCCCCGGGCCCGCATCCTGAGCCAGGGCGGCCGGCGCCATGATCAGCATGGCCACGAGGGCTGCCATAACTAACAAACTATCTCAAAAGGGATAGACGACGCTGACGCCGATACCACAGCAGGATGCAGGCCACCTTGATCAACCCCAGGTAGTTGGCGGCCTTCTTCTCGTAGCGCACCAGGATAGCCCG